>Ga0224508_10000483_pt1 | contig 39570 bp, 23 predicted proteins | sample SF_Jan12_sed_USG_4_FD_170157 | JGI IMG/M metagenome (GOLD analysis project Ga0224508, IMG submission 170157) | Sediment microbial communities from San Francisco Bay, California, United States - SF_Jan12_sed_USGS_21 | ecosystem: Environmental > Aquatic > Marine > Sediment | place: USA... | reverse complement strand
GTTTCCGAAGGTCGGCGCGAAACTCGAGAATCTCGCCGCGTTTGATTTGATCGAGGTATTGCTCACCGAACTTAGGGATCAGGTACTTCCTTACCGTGCCGCTAGTCGTTGCAAAGTACGACTGGCGCCAGCGGACCTCGTTTTCGTCGAGCCAGGATTCGGCGAAGTTTCGAAATGCCGGCGTACTACTGAGCCTGCTCTGCCGACGGCGGTCTAGGTCTTCGAATTGCAATACTCTCGGGCTATTTGGAAAGTACTTGCTGTACTCAAAGGTACCGAGAAGTATTTCGGCGTCTATCCTGTCCAAGAGCTTTTCCATCCTTTTGCGATTGCGTTCGGTGTCGGTCAACTTCGTCTGTTCGCGACAACGAGTGCCGCGATAGCGAAAGTCCAGTTGAAGCCGCCCAGAACGGACGTTGATCGCACCCATCTATCCTTCGCCTAGATTCCGTGGAGGGAGGCCTGACGCATGTCTTCTTCAATCGTTTCCCAGATGAACAGGATCTTTCGCCCACCGAACGGGCGGAGGTAGTGAATGCCCTCGAGCAAGACGGAATCTTTGAGGCGCTCACGGATCGTGCGAACGTCATATTTGATGCGACCGGAAAGCTCTTCTGTTGTCAGGTATGTCTGTGTCACAATGGCAACCTCTAAGTAATCGAAATGTATCGATATAGATACCAAATAACCGAATAACGGTCATTATGATCGGAAAATGACCGCTGTCAAATCATTTTGACCGTTAATCGGCCACTATCGGGCTAACCAGATGATTAAGTTGCATTTATCGCGTTTGATGGGAGAGCGTCGGCTGAAGATTGCGGACGTAGTGCGCGATACGGGAATCAGTCGGACGGCGTTGACACGCCTCTACTACGAGAAGGTAGAACGCCTAGACTTGGAGACTCTGGAATTGCTTTGCCGATATCTGGACGTGGACATCTCAGACATGCTCGAAATGACCGACGACGGCAACGACTTAAAGCCTGGCAGCTAGGCGACCCCGACTGTCAGGATTGGGGATTCTTGCCTACTCAGTAGCGGACGGTATTCGAACTCGACCCTCTCACCGAGTTCCTAGTTCGACTTCCATTCATAACGCGCTTTTAGTTTGTTCAGGCGTGTATTCCACGGAAGTCCGAAGTGTTTTTGCAGCCTTCCTACGACGATTCCTGGGGCAATTCCCGCTCTGTTCGCAAACTCGCAGATCTCGGATTCCGAGTGGTCTAGATACTCGAGATCTCTGGCTAGACTTGGCGGAATGAGCTGATCCTGTGCAAAACGGTCAGCCTCATCTTCCATACCGCGATCATGGCTTCCGTTGAACTCGAGGAAGACCAACTTCTTCCCATGCAGCAAAATGTGTCCAGCCTCGTGAAAGAATGCAAACCACAGGTGATCATTTGATTTGAATCGAAGACTCAAGGCCAGCAGTGGCTTATCCGACGTAAGCCACTTTGTTGCACCCGTTACTGGGCATCCCTTTGGGGACGGCACAAAAACCACAGCAACGCCAACGGCTGCACACAAAGCTACTAGCTGTGGAACAAACACTTCGACACTATGCTCTCTTGAAAGCTCTCGAATTTCCTTCAGAGCACCTCGAAATCCCTTAGCGTCAAATGGCGTGCTTTCGATCCTTCCTGCATCTATCTCACACCTCCTGAGCCACGCGGCCACGGGGCCGGGTTCCATTCGTTGCGTTTCAGAAGCCTTAAACGCAACGATAGGTCGCTCATAGCGCTTCCGCCATGCGTCAACAGACGCAACACCAAAGAAACTTAGGCACTCGGCAACCTGATCTGCTTTGTCTCGGCAGCGTTTGACCCAATCAAACTTCACCATGTGACTTAGCGGTAGCTCATCTAGCCAGCTCACTTGTGACTGTAGAGTTTGAGCCTCCTCTATTCGTGCAAGAGACTCTCGATAGTGAGCCTCCCTAGTGAGCCAAAAGCTAGCGGTGCCGCCTAATACTCTCTCAAGGCGAATTGCTGTGTCGTCAGAAACGGACGCACTTCCATTGACGAGCTTGTTTACATGCTTTTTTGTAAATCCAACACGCACAGCAAATTCTGCCTGCGACCAGCCTCGTTCCTCGAGAACATCAAGAATCGTCTCTCCTGGCGAAGAGACCCAATTTGGATTAAATGTATTCAAACTTTCACTACTCATGGTAATCCCCCGCAAAAATCACTTTTACAGACGATACTTCTTGCCAATTCACATGCCCCGTCTCAGTTACCTTCGGTGGGTTGTCGTTAGGCACGAAAACCAACCTGTCGCCGCCTGAAAGATTCACCGCGAACTCTCCTTGCCGATCTCCGGATAATGGGTGGGGCTTGCCAGCGAACAATTCACCAACGCTTGAGGCAGATTGAATTTCCGCCAAACGGGTACCGAGCCTACGAGCAGAATCTGCTCCGAGCTTCCTCGTGGCTATGCGCCTGTCCTCACAGAGCTTCTTTAGCCTGGAGTTGGCAAACTCTATTTCCATGTCGAGGCTCAGCCTTGCAAGTATAGTTGACCAGTTTGGTAATCACAGGTTCCTCCCGACAACTAGTGATTTAGTGAACCGTAATGGTATATAATAATTTACCTAAATGAAACCCATTGGTTTTCAAGCTGTTACTCATAGACTCAGGTATTTCCTCTCGTGAACGACGAAACAGAGGCACTTCCAAAGAAACTCAGTGACTTTAAGCCGCTCAAGCGGTTGGTGTTGCCTGACTTAGGTGAGTTGGACGCCTCAGGACTAACGATATTCGTCGGACCGAATTCATCGGGAAAGACACAGTTACTTCGCGATATTCGATTTCGAACTACAGGCGAGATTCGCGAACTAGTCGTTGCGACCGAGCTTGATGTTGAGTCGCCGGATTTGGACGAGTTCATCGCGTGTTTGAAGGCGGAGGGACACATATTTAGCACCTACGACGACAACGAAAGAGAACAATATGTATCCCGGACGGTATTCGCGGGAACCGGCCAAGCATCCAAGAATGTCCAGTCGACCGAGGCATCGCAGTGGCATCAGAATTCCAAGAATTGGACAGGCAAGAGACGTAAGGATCAGTATTTCGAATGGGCCGCGACGTATCTCGTGACAGCATTGTTTTTGGACAATCGCCTAACAGCCGTCAATTCTGTAGGTGTAATTGAGTTTGAAAAAGCACCACCACAACATGACCTCCACGCGTTACATGTCGATGATGATGCACGTCAAACCCTCGCTGACGAGGCAATACGGGCCTTCTCCAAGGCCGTATGGACTGATATTTCACAGGGGCAACTATGTCTGCGCATAGGCCAGGATGGCGTCTTGCCCAGTGCGGATGATCGTCTCTCAGCCAGGAAGATGTCCAAATATCGGACTATCATGGAGGAAGGCGATGGAATGAAGTCGTATATTGCGACATGCATTTCCGTTCTATTGGGCCGTCGGCCAGTATGTCTGATCGATGAGCCCGAATTGTGTCTGCACCCACCACAAGCGTATAACCTCGGACAGTTTATCGGAAAACGTGGTACTTCCGAACAGACAGCGACGTTTGTCGCGACACACAGCAGTCATGTGCTCCGTGGTGTAATTCAAACTGCTGACAAGCTAAAGATCGTTCGCCTGACCAATTCGCCGAACGGATTTCGGGCGAAACAAGTCGATTCAGTTGTTCTCGCGCAGGCAATGAAGAAACCCACCGTCCGTGCCGAAACAGTTCTTGACGGAATATTTTCGCAAGCGGTAGCCATTGTCGAAGCAGACAGTGATCGAATCGTATACCAGGCAGCGTGGGACAAAGTGGGTGCGGAACTGAACTTCGATATTCATTTCGCGACGGTCGGAGGGTTAGGCGGAATCGCTGATACTTGCGATCTCTACCAGGTTCTCGGAATCCCTGTCTCGGTCATCGCAGACCTGGATGTCGTGTCTGACAAAGCGAAGTTCAAGAAGATAGTGAGTAGCTTGATTGACGACGACGAAGTCATCGAAGGATTCACTAAACGCGTGCAGGCCGTCATCGAGCTGATTCGACACATGCCGCCGAATATTAGCGAGGATGACACCAGAACCAAGCTCGACGAGTTGAGGACCTCGGAACTTGATTGGAGCAAGGCAACAGACACAACACTCCGCTCCGAATTGAACTCTTTGAGCGGCAAGCTCTATCGAATGCGGGCACTGAAAGAAGGTGGCCTCAATGATCTACCGGAAAATGTTGCAATCCCTTTGGGCGAGCTTGTTTCTGACCTGCGTCAGATCGGGCTCTTCTTGGTGCCGGTTGGAGAGCTAGAATGGTGGCTCAAGAACTGTGGAATTCTAGCGTCGAAAAGGAAGAAATGGGCATGGGCGAATGAAGCAGCAACATACATTCGAGACAGTAATACGCAAGACGACGACGTTTGGAGCTTTGTGGCCAGCGTTGGAGCGTACCTGACTGACCAAGTGCACTAGCTGCGCGGTTGGACGCGACGTGACGATTTTCGAGAAACACTGCCCAGATGAAGAACGCGCTCCAGTATGGGGCGTGATTTCCGAGCCAGAGAAAGATCATCATCATGCGATGCGTTCTCTTGTCGATGCAGCATGGAAGGTGTACGAACCCATTGCGGAGCGCACGTTCTTGCGGGGACTGCAGGGAACGGCATTTAGCCAAAGATGGTGGGAAATGTATCTATGGAATCGCTTAGATGAGATGGGTTTAGAAGTCTCACATCCTGGAGATGGGATGCCAGACGCTTGTGTCCGATGGAGAAACCGAACTGTCTATTTTGAGTGCATTTCGCCAACAGTAGGTACAGGCGACAATGAGATTCCCGAATTCCCGAGCGGCACGGCTCATTCAGTTCCGTCTGACGCTGTAATCTTGCGATTAACTTCGGCGGTCTATGACAAGATGCGGCAAGCGGAAAATCGTCGTGAGCGCCTTGGGAGCAGTCACTACGTCATCGCAGTAGACACCAGTCAGCTTCGCTTCTCAGGCTTCGATGAGCAGTTTCACCTTAGTGCTTTATTTCCGCTTGGTAATCAAGTCGTGACTTTCTCAAGAGATGACTTTGAGCAAGTTGGTACCCACTATGAATACCGACCAGAGATCAAGCGAGACGGGAGAGGGTCGATCCTCACGTCTGCGTTCTTAAACAATACTGACTACAAGATTGTTAGTACCGTTTTGTATTGCAATGCGAATGTCGGGAATATTGCGCACGGCGAGAACCCTGGATTCACTCTTGTGCATAACTTCCACGCCGAGAAGTCGCTCTCGCGAAAATTGTTCCGCAATGAACTTCAATTCATGTGGGATGGATACGACTCGATATATAGCCGGAAGCCAAGAAACTCCGTCGCTCATTAGGCCGGTGGCGAGGTTATTGCGCTTTGCGCTACAACTCACGTAACAAGTCAGCAAGCACAATCGCGGCATTAAGCACAGTGAGACAAGCGTCGAACTTGGTCACAACGTGGTCACGTGGTGGTCACAACGCCTGTTCGTGAGGCACTAGATACCACGTAACTATTTGAAAAATATGGCGCGCCCGACAGGATTCGAACCTGTGACCCCTGCCTTCGGAGGGCAGTACTCTATCCAGCTGAGCTACGGGCGCTTTGTTTGGCGGACTGCGAAAGATACTCCATTATCAGCCCGGGAGTCTAAAGAACCTCGCCGCCCCGCCGATGTAAGCCTATGGAATTGAACGACTCTTAGGCACCCGAATTGACTCTACAGCGGACGATATCGTTGATCTTCGTATTGATCGTCGTGGCGTTCGGTTTGGGCAGCTACGGCATTTTGTCCAATACCCTCACGCCCGCTTTCGACGAATTGGAGTACCAGGCGTCCGAAGCCGATATGGCGCGAGCCCGGCAAGGTCTGTCCACGTTTGTAGACGCACTCGGCGATTTCGCGACAGACTGGGCACACTGGGACGATGCTTTTGAGTTCATGCTCGGAAACTACCCGAAATTCGTCGACGTTAACCTCGGTCCGGAGACGCTTAACAATGTCGACCTCAATATCGTGCTCTTATATGACATGACGGGTACGTTGCGTTGGGGAAAATACGTCAACGACGAAACCGACGAGGTGACCGATTTCACCGACTCCATCGTGTCCACCGAACTGATTAGACGCTTGCAGCAACATCAAACGACCCTGTCAGAGCTTGATGGGTTCGTTGCCAGTTCCTACGGGCCAGCTATCGTTTCCTCACGACCGATCGCGCACTCCGATCGATCCGGGCCGATAGTGGGCACCCTCATTCTTGGGCAACTAATCAATTCTGATCGTGTTCAACAACTCGGTCGAATGACTGAGGTCGATCTTGCGCTGCAGCCCACCAAATCCGTTCAGCGATCGATTTCGCTGGCGCGGGAGCGAAACACCTCGGACAACGATGTATTACAGGAAGTTCAAGAGGACGCACGAATTTCCTCGCAAATTTTGAGAGACATACACGGCGGACGGGTGGCCACACTCGTTGTGCGTTCCCCGCGCGGGATTAGTGGCCTCGGCCGAGAGGCCGTGCAAGGCGTCATGATCTCAATCGCAACTCTCGGCTCCGCAATTATTATTGGCATCTGGTGGTTACTGCGCCGTCTCGTCGTATCGCCCATTGGCAGACTGCAATTAGCGATGACCGAAATCCAGCACAGCGATGATTTGTCACAGCGTATTGAAATGCTGCGCTCGGATGAGGTCGGCCAACTTGCCGCTGCATTTAATACCATGATTGGCAAACTCGAGGAATCTAAACGCCGCAATATTGAACAGTCATTCAAGGCCGGCATGGCCGAAGTCGCGGCTGGTGTATTGCACAACATACGCAATATGTTGATGCCGATAGTCAATGGCGTCGCTACGGCTCACGAATCCATAGCCCGACCAATCGGCCAAAATACGTCCCGCGCAATAGCGGAGCTTTGCTCTGAGTCGACCGTCCCCGAGCGCAAAGTGAAACTACTGCACTATCTCGACGCCGCTCACGACGAAGTCATCGAGGAGCGTGGACAAATTTTGGAGAACCTCGATACGGTGTCGCGGCAACTCGACCAAGTGACGAGAGTGCTGCAAGACCAGGAACTATACATGCACGAGGTGCCTGTTTTGGAGTCGGTCAACCTTGCCGAGGCTATCGACGAGGCTCGAGAGATTCTTCCAGCGACGAATGAACCTGCTGTTGATCTCGTTATCGACAGCGAGTTGGGCGAGCAAACCGTTAAGGCGCACCGGGTCGGATTGCTGCAAGTGCTAAGCAATATTTTGCTAAACGCGTACGAGTCCATTAGACGAACCGGACAACGAAGTGGGCAGATAGAGGTTCGAGCTGGCGTCGACAAGAGCGGTGGCGACCATCGGGTGCGGTTAACTATCCGCGACACTGGCGCCGGCATTACGTCCGATTCGCTTCTGCGAATTTTTGACCGAGGTTACACGAGTAAAGTCGATGGCGATGGCGGCCTCGGTCTTCACTGGTCGGCGAACACGCTGGCCGGCATGCAGGGTCGCATCGAAGCGGCAAGTGATGGCACCGATAGGGGTGCTGAATTTCACATTACATTAGAGGCCGCTTGATGCGGCATTGTGACTATGAATAACGGACAAGCGCTAAGACTACTATTGGCTGATGACGAAGAGGCGGTGCAAAAAATATACGGCTCGCAATTACTACAACACATGGGAAACAGCGTGTCGTCGCAGGTCTCGGAACTCGAACGCGAACTTTTTGAAGAGCCGGGCGCGGTTGAAGACGTGAGCCCTACGACTGTGACGATCTGTAGTCAGGGTGACGAAGCGGTCGATCTAACCACTCAGGCGATCGAGGCCGGCACGCCGTTCGACGTCATTATTCTCGATGTGCGCATGCCACCAGGTATCAATGGCGTCGAAGCTGCGGAGTTAATTCGTGATGTCGATACCACGGTCCCGATTATTTTCTTATCCGGTTATTCAGACATTCCAAAAAAGGAAATCGACAAGCGTGTCCCTCCGCCGAATCGCGTGCACTTTATTTCAAAGCCGGTACGCATGGCACAACTTGCCGAGAAAATTCGAGAGGTGATTGACGACTAAAGAAATTCACTCGATGATAGGCTGACGTTCTGCCGCATTCCCGCAGACGAAAAGATGGCGAAGAAGCTCAAGAATGAGAAGGCGCTACTAAAAGAGGCGCTCGCAATGATCACGGACTATGCTGTTAAGCGTGGCATCGTCGAGTTTGAACCATCCCGGCCCTCGGTGGGCAGTACTCTATCCAGCTGAGCTACGGGCGCTTTGTTTGGTAGTGCTGAGTAATTTTATCGTGTCCGACACTAGTCGTGCTGCGCACGACAGCAGTACTCCTCTCGGAGCTTGCGCTCCTCGAGCCCGGCCGCTCGGTTGCACCCTCGCGGCGTTCGCTCCTGGCGAAGCATGCTTCGCCTTGCCGGTTGATTCGGGCCTACGGCCCTCAGCCCTGCGGGCCAACGCCTTTGGCGTTGTCCAAAACCGCTCTCGCGGTTTTGTCGCGGCAACCGTCGCTCACCCAGCTGAGCTACGGGCGCTGCGTCACGTCGAGCATCATACTGTCCAGGCCGGCCGACATGAAGAGCTCTTATTCGCGATCGAGCACGCGCAACACCACTCTGCGGTTCATATCCCGCCCTTCGGCAGTCGTATTGTCGCCAATCGGCTCGGCCTCGCCGTAGCCGCGCCAGGTCAGTCGATTCTGGTCGACACCGCGGTTAATCAAGTAGTCGCGCACCGTTTTCGCGCGACGTTCCGAGAGTCCGAGATTATAGCCGGCATCTCCCTGGCTATCGGTGTGTCCGGCTACCTCAATAGCCAAGTCCGGATTTCGCATGAGCGTCTCGGCCGCTTCATTTATGACACGTTCGCCACCGGACCGCAGCACATCTGAATTCGTCTCGAATTTCACATCCGGCAGGCGAATCTCATCGATGATCTCGCAACCGCGAATATCTACAGGAACACCCGGCCTCGTACTCGGGCATTGGTCCTCGCTGTTTCGAATCCCGTCACGATCCGCGTCGGCACCGCAGCCTCGCACATCCACAATTGTGTCCGGCGGAGAGTTCGGGCAATCGTCGTCGTAATCCAGCACGCCATCGTCATCGCTATCGACAGGAATCGGACAGCCAGAACCATCAATAATGCCGCCGGCGGGTGTACCCGGGCACTCATCCATATCGTCCGTAACACCATCGCCGTCGCTGTCGCTAACGACACGTGCGGCAATTCGGGGACTGCCGTCCGGCGCTCCGCCGAAGAACAACCCCGCCGAGACGCCCGCGTACCATGCATCCCGGTCGTACCAGTCGACATCACCGCGCACAAACCACGGGCTTTTGCCGAAGTCGTATTTCAGTCCCAAACCGAAAGCAAGCTGTACGGCGGTCTGTTCCTCGAACGGAATCGGCCCACCCTTCGAACTGTTGCTGATCGCCGAAACACCGACTTTCGCAAAGGGCCGCAATTTTTCGGACACTCGCCACTGGTAGCCGGCCATCAGCGACGGCACTTTGTACGTGATCGCTGCATCCGGAAATGCGGCTGCGATCGCGGGATTGCGATTTGTGATCCCGGCTTCGCCCAGGTCGGCGTACTTTAGCTCTGCAAACCAGTGCGCCGAGAGCTGTCTGCCGACGAAGAGATGAAAACCGCTGTCATGATTTTCGCTGGTATCGTGAAAAAAGTTCTGCGCTTCCTCGTCAGGTGACACATAGGAGTAACCGGGTCCGATTGCGCCATACCAGCAGCTGGCGAAGCCGGCATCGTCCCGTTCGGGATCATCCCCAACGTAATAATAATTGTCGTTGCCACGCTCAGTGTAGTGGCCGCACAGCGAGTCTGCGTTTGCGACGCGCACCGCCACAACATTCAGGCTGACGCCAGCTAGCAGCAGTGCGGCCATGACGTTTACTCGCAGCCTGCGCATGATGACAAAAAGTCCCAGCGCGATAACGAATAACCAACCAGTGTTGCCAGAACCAGTGACCGCTGTTTCCAGTTGTTCGTCGACATCGATGTAATCGGGTATGCCGTCGTTATCGAAGTCATTGTCACCCTCGAGTTCGTCGCTGAGACCGTCATTGTCGCTGTCTGTGTCGGTGTAGTCGGGCTGGCCGTCGCCGTCGGTATCGACTGGGTTGTCGGGATCCGGCCCAGCTTCGGTCGAGTCCGGGATGCCATCGTTGTCGCTGTCAGTGTCCTGAAAGTCGGGGACGCCGTCGCCATCGGTGTCGCCCGCGCCTTCGGTGTCATCGAGAATGCCGTCGCCATCCGAGTCCTCGGCCGAACCGAACCCGTCTTGCTGATCGACCGGGTCGACGATGCCGTCGCCGTCAGTGTCCGTCACGTCATCGATGGCGCCATCGTTGTCTGCGTCCTCGCCGCCGAACGGTGTGCCATCGATGTCCAAAGTACCGTCGTTGTCGCTGTCGACCTCGCGCCAGTCGCCGATACCGTCCAGATCGCTGTCGGTGGGCGTCGTCAGCGAACCCTCGTTGAAGTCGAGGACGTCGATGATGCCATTGAGATCGTTATCGGCGCCGCCGGCTTCAATGACATCGGTGATCGAATCGTTATCGCTGTCGAGGTCGAGGTAATCGGGCACGGCATCGTTGTCCGTGTTGGTCGGACTGATTGCGTCGTCTGCACCGTCTCCGTTGGCATCGACGCCCATCGTCGTATCGACGTCATAAACGTCGTTAACCTGGTCGCCGTCGGCGTCGGCGAGTACATCGAGATCAGCCTCGACCGTGTCGGGGATGCCGTCGTTATCCGCATCGATATCGAGGTAGTTGGGCCTGCCGTCGCCGTCGTTGTCGATCGGGAGGATCGCATCGTCAACGCCGTCGTTGTTTACATCGCTGCCGCCGGTAGCATCGACGTCGTAGCCGTCGTCGATATTATCGCCGTCCGAATCGACACCGGTCGCAACGTTGTCCTCCACCGTGTCGGGCAGGCCGTCGCCATCGCTGTCCGGATCGCGATAGTCCGCAATACTGTCGGTATCCGTGTCATCGGAACCCTCGATCGCATCGGGGATGCCGTCGTTGTCCGAATCGGGATCGACGTAGTCCGGACTACCGTCGCCGTCGCTGTCGACGGGCATTGCAGGCGTCGGTCCGGCCTCGATACTGTCGGGAATCAGGTCGTTGTCGGCGTCGGTATCTAAGGCATCAATGACGCCGTCGCCGTCGGTGTCACCGTTCTCGGTACCGTCGGGAATGCCATCACCGTCGGTGTCGGAGTTGTTCGGGTTGGTACCGTTGTCGATTTCGTCGCCATCGCTGATGCCGTCGTTGTCGCTGTCGCAGGCGGCGACGCTGTTGTTTGGTACGCAGGGATCATTGTCCGCTCCCGCATCAGGCTCGGTCGGGACGTTCGTCGGCGTACCGAAGTCGGGCGTACCGTCGTTATCGCTGTCCGGGCACGTCGGGCTCGGCAGGTTTGGCACGCAGGGATCTGGCGGGTCGCTGTCGCCACCGTCGAATAGGCCGTCGCCATCCGTATCGATCTGGTCGTCGGCGCCGTTGCCGGCCGTCGGGACCGTCAGGTCGGACAATACCTCCGTGCCATCGTCGATGCCGCCGTCGTCGGTATCGGTGTCGAGCGGATCGGTCGCGCCGATACCACCGAGTAAGCCGCTGCCGTCGGCTTCATTACCATCGGTCAGGTTATCGCCATCGGTGTCGCGGCTGTTTGGGTCGGTTTCACCCGAGCCGCTCGTGCCGGTACCGCCGATGACAATCGGGCCTGTCGCGCCATCGCCGTTGGCATCTTCGACGCCATCCTGAAGGCCATCGTTATCGGAATCCGGATCGGTCGGGTCGGTGCTCGTCGCTGGATCTGAATCGGTCACGAAGTTGGGCGAGCCCGTGTCGGTGCCGTCATAGGGCGTGCCGTTGCCATCGCTCGAACCGGGTCCTGCCGGTGATGTCACGCCGACTTCGAGGCCATCGGTCAGTCCGTCACCATCCGAGTCCGGGTTCACGGGACTGGTCTCATCGCCCGAGTTCGGCAAGCCGTCGGTGCCGGTCACTTCGGTGCCATCGCTCAATCCGTCGTCATCGCTGTCTGCGTCCAAAGGATCCGTGTCGCCAAGATTCAGTACGGCATCGTTGCCAACCTCGTCGCCGTCGTCGATGCCATCATTATCAGTGTCAGCATCGTTCGGATCGGTGCCGAGGAGCGCTTCCTGTGCATTGCTGACTCCGTCGTTGTCAGGGTCTGCTGCCGCATCGTCGAGCGGATCGGTCGCTGGATCAGTACCATCCGCAAGCGCTTCCGCACCATCTTCCGTCCCGCCATCGTCAGTGTCCGTGTCGAGCGGATCGGTCGGGCCAACAACGGCGACGGGGCCTGTTCCATTCACCTCATCACCGTCGCGCAGGCCGTCGCCGTCAGTGTCCAAGTTGTTCGGATCGGTTTCGCCCGAACCGCTGCTGCCGGTACCGCCAATCGTGTTGCTGACCGCGCCATTGCCATCGGCATCCTCAGTGCCATCAGTCAGCCCGTCATTATCGGAATCAGGATTCGTCGGGTCCGTGGTCGTCGTCGAATCGGCGTCGGGCGTGAACACACCCAGATTCGTGCCGGTGAAAACGACGCCATCACCATCGCTGACACCGCCGGTAACACCCGCGGTCAGACCAGTCTCGGTGCCGTCGGTGACGCCGTCGTTGTCGGAGTCGGCGCTCAGTGGATCGGTTTCGTCACCGTTGTTCGGCGAACCGTCGATACCGACAAGCTCGGCGCCATCCGTTAGCCCGTCATCGTCGCTGTCGGCGTCGAGCGGGTCCGTGTCGTCGATGCCGACCATTCCATCGTTACCGACCTCGGTGCCATCGTCGATGCCATCGTTATCGGTGTCGGCATCGTTCGCATCGGTACCGATAATTCCTTCCTGAGCGTTACTCAGGCCGTCGTTGTCCGGATCGGCCGCAGCATCGTCACCGCCGTTGCCGAACACCGGGTTGGTGCCGTCCGACAACAGTTCGGTGCCGTCCTGAGTGCCACCATCATCAGTGTCCGCATCGAGCGGATCCGTAGCGCCAATGCCCGTGAGTGGGCCTGTGCCGTTGACCTCGTCGCCGTCGCTGACTCCGTCACTATCCGTGTCGGCAAAGTTCGGGTCGGTCTCTCCCGCACCCGCACTCGTGCCGTCGCCAATCGTGTTGACGGTCTGCCCGTCACCATTGAGATCTTCGGCACCATCGGGCAATCCGTCATTGTCCGAGTCGCTGTCGGTTGGATCGGTTGTCGTACCTGGATCGGCATCGCCGATAAAACCGGCTGCCGTGCCGTCGAACGCTATCCCCGCGGTATCACTCGTACCAGCGTTGACGCCGTCGGTCGAGACGCCGGCCTCGACGCCATCGCTGATGCCGTCGCCGTCGGTATCGGCGCTCAGCGGATCGGTCGGCGAATAGGGATCGAGTAATCCTGAGCCATTGACTTCATCACCATCGGACAAACCGTCTTCGTCACTGTCACCATCAAGCGGGCTCGGCTCGCCCGGATCCAGCACACCATTGCCGCCGACTTCCTGACCGTCCGTCAGGCCGTCATTGTCGGTGTCGGCATCGTTCGGGTCGGTGCCAAGCACGCCCTCGATCGCATCGGTGATGCCGTCGCCGTCGGCGTCGATCGCATCGTCGAGACCGTTACCGGCCGTCGGGTCGGTGCCATCGGTCAGAACCTCGGCACCGTCCTGTGCGCCGCCGTCGTCGGTGTCAGTATCCAGGGGATCGGTGGCGCCGCTACCGGCAAGCGGACCCGTGCCGTTAACTTCGTTGCCATCGCTGAGCCCATCGCCATCGGTATCTGAGTCCGTCGGATCCGTCTCGCCACTGCCCGGCGCGCCGCCTGTGGCACCAATGGTGTTCAACGTCTGCCCGTCGCCGTTGGCGTCTTCGACGCCGTCGTCAAGGCCGTCGCCGTCGGTGTCTGCGTCGAGCGGGTTCGTCGTCGAAGACGGATCGGCATCGCCGACGAAAGAGGGATCGGTGCCGCTGAGCGGACCCGCGCCGTCGGGATCGGCAATGCGCGCGACTACACCGTTTTCGACACCGTCGCCGAGGCCGTCATCATCGCTGTCCGCATCGCTCGGATCGGTTTCCCCGGCCTGTACGACGCCGTCGCCGTTGGCGTCCTCGGCACCGTCGGACAGACCGTCGTCATCGCTGTCGCGATCGAGCGGCTGCGTATTGCCCGGATCGATCGACGTATCGCCGCCGGTTTCCACGCCATCACTGATTCCGTCACCATCCGTGTCCGGATTCGTCGGGTCGGTGCCGAGCGTGACTTCATCCGGATCCGTCAACCCGTCACCATCGGTATCGGCCGTGCAGCCCGGCGCCAGCGTCGACGGGATGCAAGGATCGGCGTTGGCAGGATCAGCCTGGTCGTTGACGCCGTCGCCATCGGTATCGACGTTCGACGGCTCCTGGTAATCGGGGATGCCGTCGCCGTCGGAATCGGTGAACTCGCCTTCGACGCTGTCGGGTGTGCCGTCTGCGTCGGTGTCGGTCGTGCAACCCGTGCCAAATTGTGACGGGATGCAAGGATCGGCATTGGCAGGATCAGCCTGGTCGTTGACGCCGTCGCCATCGGTATCGACGTTCGATGGCTCCTGGTAATCGGGGATGCCGTCGCCGTCGGAATCGGTGAACTCGCCTTCGACACTGTCGGGTGTGCCGTCGGCGTCGGTGTCGATTGTGCAGCCTTCACCAAATTGAGAAGGAATGCATGGATCAGAAATGCCGACGTTGACTGTCGCCACGGCTGGGAGGTCGTCGGTGGTGTCGGTGGTCGTGTCGATCTGAGTCAAAACGACGTGACTGACCGCACTGTTGTCATATGCATCGTCGGGCGTACCCGAATACGTGACGTTGTAAGTGAATACCGTCGACCCACCGGCAGGCACAGTAAATGGCCCGAGCCACCTCAGCTCCTGGCCGTTGATCGTGAGCTGGCTGTCCGGGTAGGGAACGCTGTCCAGATTGGCCGATGCAGAAACATAAGTGATCGTGCCAACTGTCGGTGTCGGCAGCGTGTCGACGATGTCGCGAAGTTCGGCGGCAATCGTGCCCGCATTGTTAAACGTCACCGTGTACGTTGTATTGCCGCCGCCGGTTGGCAGCGTCACCGGATTTGCCGCCTTAGTCACCGACAGGTAATTCTCGATCGGTTCAATCGGCGGAAACGTCGACGTCGTGATGTTCCCGGTATGTTTGATCTGCGCGCCGCTGCTGATGTAATTGACCGGTACGACTGACGTCGGCGTGGCCGTCGGGCCCGTTACGACAAATGTGTAGGCTGATACGTAATCCGTGTTGCTACTGTTGAGCCCGGACAGGATTAAGGTATCGGTCACACTCAACGTATTACCGCCTGTCATGTCTATGCTCGTCGTGACGAGCTGCAGGCTGTCCGACGGCCAGTCCGCGAGTACTGCGGGCGCGCCGGCAAATATTCTGCCGGCTGCTGAGCCGATTGTGCCGGTAGTGCCGGTGATCGTGATCGTCATCACGCCACCGAGTTCAGGCGGATTGGGTCCGACGACCGTCGTATCGACCTTGTTTGCGTTTGCCGAAATCGTGTCGCCGGCGTCTAAAGAGAACTGTACGGCGAGGCCGTTTTGTATGCCGCTGCCGTCACCTTTACCGCCCGGCGGCGTCGGCGCTGCTGCGAGTTGCGTGCCGGTACCGCCGAGTGCCGGCGGCAGACCATCGTAGACCGTGACATTGTGAGTCTCGCCGGTCGTAATCGCCGTAGCCTTGAGGTAAATGAATGCATAGGTTGTCTGGCCGTCCGCAAGCGGTCCCAGGGATACCAAACCGTCTTCGTTATCGCCGTTGCCGATAGACGGTCCCGAGAAATTTTCGGTGCCGACCCAAAGATCATCGATGTCGGCGCCGCTGTTGTTGATAACCTGGTAGCCCGCGTGCATGCCGACGAAGCCGTCGCCGGCATTGATGTAGATCACAGGCGAAGAGACGCGGTCGATATCGACTGCCGCGGATGCTGTCATGGCAGCCAGCAACAATAACAATGCACACACGCATCGGTGCGATATGAAGTTCACCACAGCAACTCTTCCCTCGGTCAGCTTGTACACGCTCGGAATACAGTCCGTGCGGACCAAGCGTGGAAAGTGCGCTGCGACGCCTTGAATTCCGAATCAAGGCGGGTCGACGACGCGTATCAGAAGGGCCGGCGTTTCTGGCGCAGCCGCCGAAACATCTGGCTCCTCTGACCTCAGGATTCATTTCCGGGTAGTTGACACTTTATGTCACAAAAGCCCGGGCGCCTGTGAAGCCGGTCACAGTGCTCGATTTGCCATGTGGGTCACGCACAAGCTTCCTGCCGAACGCGAGCTATTGATTTAGAAACTCGTTAGAGCTCAACCATCAGCTTGCCGGTGTTAGCACCGGTGAATAACAGATTTATTCCCTCGATTGCGCTTTCCAACCCGTCGAGCTTATGGGCGCGATACTTCAGTTTGCCTGCGGCGTAATAAGTAGCCAGCTTGTCCATAATCCTTGGCACGTTATCCCAGTGATCCGGCATCGTGAAGCCCTGGATGATGAGTCGCTTTCTGATGATATTCATCCAATTCGGGCCGGGCGACGGTTTGTCAGTGTTGTAGTCGGCGATCATCCCGCAAACTATGATTCGCCCGTGCGCGTTCATTCGATAGAAGACGGCGTGCTGTACCGGACCGCCCGTGTTTTCGAAATACAGATCGATGCCGTCGGGTGTCGCCTCGGCGATCTGCAAGGCCAGGTCCTCTGACTTATAGTTTATCGACTTGTCGAAACCGAGTTCGTCTTCTAACCACCGGCACTTTTCATCGGTGCCGGCCGTCCCGACCACGCGCAGTCCTTCCGCCTTTCCAATCTGACCCACCATCGAACCGACTGAGCCCGCCGCCCCAGACACGACGAGTGTCTCGCCGGCTTTGGGTTTACCGATCTCCATCAAACCCTGGTAAGCCGTCAGGCCAGGCAACGACAGCACGCACAGAACCACTTCGGCTGAAACGTCGGACGGCAACGTGTTCAGGCCCTCGCCCGAGCTGACCGCGTATTCGGTCCAGCCGATCATGCCGACTACCCGGATGCCCACCGGAAACGCATCGTTCCGTGACTCGACCACTTCGGCGACGCCGCTGGAGCGCATCACGTCACCAAGCTTGACCGGCGGGATGTAGCTACCGGTATCGGCGCTCATCCAGCCCTTCATCGCCGGGTCTAGCGACATGTGAGTTTGCTTTAGCAGAAACTGCCCGTCCTCGAGATCGGGCGTTTCGAGTATCACTGTCTCGAAAAGATCCGGAGTAATGTGACTATCGGGACGTTTGACGAGCTTGATGGCCTTGTATTGCATGACACGGAATGTCCTGGCAGTTGTTTTTATCGTTACATGTTACAGGACGACACCTCTATGGTCCTTTACCACCGCTAAAGTTATGTCGCCTCGCGCCGATATCCTAACGGACAGGTCATCAATATCGGGGACATACAAATGTTAAAACCAGCAACACCAGCGAATGAGCGTCAGCGATTGCAAACGCTTCGCGACCTGAAACTATTGGACACGCCGCCCGAGGAACGCTTTGACCGCGTTACCCGCCTCGCGAAGCAGGTATTCGGTACCGAAATCGCGCTGGTCAGTCTAGTCGATGCCGACCGGCAGTGGTTCAAATCCCGCCAGGGCCTTGAGGCCGAAGAAACCCCCCGAGATATCTCTTTTTGCGGCCACGCGATCCTCGATGACAAGATCATGGTCGTCAATGACGCCACCGATGATCAACGATTCTGTGACAATCCGCTTGTCTGCGGCGACCCGAACATCCGCTTTTATGCCGGTTACCCGTTAAGCGCTCCCGACGGCAACCGCATAGGAACGCTGTGCATTATCGATCACGAGCCGCAGGACATTTCCAACGAGCAGCTGCAACTACTACGCGAACTCGGCCGCATGGTGGAGGAAGAGCTGATCGCAGCGAACGATTCCACTGTGGATCCTATTACTGGACTGTCTAATCGCAATGGATTTTTGGCGATCGCCGACCACCTGCTGGCCATGTGCACCCGCACCAAGCAGCCGGCAACCCTGCTTATGTTCGAGTTGCAGAATTTCCAAGACATCGATACGAGCATCGGTCGTCCCGAAGCTGATGCTGCGGCAGTAGAAATGGCGCATCAGCTGATGTCGTGCTTTCGTAACTCCGATATCGTCTGTCGCCTGTCCGATGATATTTTTTGCGTTTTGCTGGCCGGTACCGACCTGGACGGCGTCGACAACGCGCGATATAGACTCGATGAACAAATCAGTCGCCGCAATCGGGATGCCGGTAACGCTTTTGAACTGCATATTGGAGCGCATGCCGTCGCCTATAAGAAAGGCAGGCATGGCGAGGCGGAAATGTTGTTGCAAGACGGTGAGCTCCGGATTGTCGAGGCAGAGGAAGAAGAGGCGCCGGCGGCTGAGGCAGGTTAGAAGCCCCCACCCCCTGAAGGGCAGTACTCCTCTCAAAGATAACGTTCCGCGAGCCCGGCCACTTCTATGTGTCCTTACCTGCCGCCCGGCGAATCTCTGCCATTGCGCTATTGGCGCAATCCTCACCTTTCTTTATAGCTTCGGCAGCGCGCTGAAACTCGAGGATGCCAATGTCGCCGAGCTTTGGTGAGATCAGCACATCTGCGGGATCACTTGCGAGCCGGCTAGATGTAATTTGGTGCTGAAAAATGTTGATGGAACTCGAGATCGTATCCAACAATCCTGGCGGTGATTCTTCGTCATAATCCTGCGCAAACAGCGAACCGGAGTATTCTCTAGCTTGTTTTTTTAGATTACCGAGGACACCCTCATCTTTCTTCAGCGCGACGGATTTCTGTCTTTTGATGCGCTTGCCGACGATGTCGGAATTAAGGTTGACACCAATCACGACGTCGGCACCTAATGCGCGACACGCCGTCACCGGCACCGGATTGACCAGCCCGCCATCCACCAGCCAGCGCTGATTGTCTCTGACAGCCGGAAACAGCCCGGGCATCGCCATCGACGCTCTAATGGCATCCGTCAGTCCGCCCTCTTTACGCCATACCTCGCGGCCGGTATCCAGATCGGCACATACGGCCAAGTATTTCTTGTGCAGCTTCTCGATACGAACATCCGCAGCCGCGACGTGAGCCTGAAGGAATCGATTCAATCTTTCGATGTTGATAAACCCGGCTTGCGAAAACTTGATATCTAAAAACTGCAACACGTCAAGTCGACTTGAACCCAACACCCAGCGTTCCAACTCATCGAGATTGCCGGCCACGTACGCACCACCGACCATCGCGCCGACGGATGTACCGCAAACGATATCGAGTTCGATACGCGCTGCTAACAATGCCTTGATCACACCGATATGCGACCAGCCGCGTGACGCACCCGAGCCCAGAGCCAGTCCGGTTACCGGCGGGCGGGATGAGTTATTCAAACGTTCGGTCCGCGATAATTCGATCGTTCATTTGGGCTACGCGCGCCTGAAGGGGCCGGTATTCTAACGGTAATGCTGTGGGCTTTACATGACTCTAAAGGTTTCGCTGAGCCGGCCGCTACAGAGGTATCGCTCGTCCGCATCAAACAGGGAAGCTGATGTCGGTTATTCAGGGACTGAACAATCTGGCCAATGCGGCCAGGATCGGCCAAAGCAGCCAGACAGCGCAGGGCCTCAAGCCGTTCTTGCCGGTTGACGACGGCTCGAACATCGATTTCCGTCGCGCGCGTAGCCGTCTGCTGAATCTGTACCGGCACCTGGAGGAACTGGCCGGGCTCGCCGACATCAATATTCGATTCATGTTGGACTTGCCCGATGCACGATCATCGTCCGGACTCGGGCTCGATTTGTCCCATACCGCAGCGGCGCTGAACTCGACCGAGGAAATCAACGCGTCGCCGATGTCGTATACGCCTTTCGGCCCCGATTGGGATAACGGCTCGAGCGCTTTGATCACGATTGGCGGCGAGTACGACGGCTCGCACGGCACAGGCGCGCTCACCTTCGAAGTCAGGCAAGCGGGAACTCACGGCGTTAATAATTTGAGAATTCGCGTCGAAGATCCGCTGGGTAATCGAATTCGCAATATAAATATTCGCGCTAATCATCCAGAGGATCGCCAGTATGATTTGCGTAACGGACTGTATTTGACGTTGGGGCCCAACAGTCTAATCAACAATGACACGACGACGATTCAGGTTTTCGACAATGTCGGTGCCGTTGTCGATCCGGATAAACCACTCGGTGGCACACGCAACAGCAATCCCAACCTGCAATTTGGGGCGACACCGATAGTAGACGGTTCATTTTTAGTCAACGGCGAGAGCATCAACGTTGCAACCACCGATACGATTAACGACGTTATTAATCGCATTAACCTGTCAAACGCCGGCGTTACGGCGGTATTCAATGCAGGTACCGAGCAAATCGACTTTCTACAAGATACGCTCGGCTCTGTGCCCACCATCGATCTACAGGGCGATACATCGAATTTCCTGGACGCGATGAAACTCTCCAGCGCATCCGTTATCCCGGGCATTGATCCGCAGAACGAACAAACGCTGGCCAATGTCGCCGCTTTTTCTTCGGTACAAACCGGAAATATTCTGATCAACGGCATACAAATTTCTATCGACACGACCAGCGACAGCTTGTCCACCGTGCTCGACAGCATTAACAACTCGGCAGCCGGTGTTGTCGCCTCGTTCGACACAAATACACAAAGAGTATTGATCGAGGCACAGGACGCGGCCAGCGTTTTGGAAATCGACAGTAATGGCACTGGATTCTTTGCAGCACTCAACATCGTTGAGGGCCGCGTGGATCCGGAGGCCGCATCGAGTGGCGTAACCCGCGGCCGATCCTACGACATTGCTAACGCAACGGCGGCCGCGTTTTCAGAACTTAGTTATCTGTTTCGCGATAGCTCGTTTCTGAGTCGCGGCGTTAACGCAACGAGTTTTCGCGCGCCGCTTGAATCCGCGCTGCGAGCGACCTTTGGAGTGGACACAAGTGCAAATATCTTTGGACTCACATTCGACAGCTCAGCCAATGCGCGATTGCGCGGTGATTTCGCGACAATCGATCGACGAGCACTGACTCAAAATTTGCAGCTTCGTGGCGATGTGGTTAAGGACGTTTTAACTAACGGCGACGGTAGCGAAGGGTTGGTTGCTGACTTGCTGCGCGCAACGCACGCTGCACTTGTCAATGTCAATCAGGCGCTCGGCCTATCCGGTACTTTCGTAGATACTTTCGCCTGAATTTCCCACTGGCCGTTATTCAACTGGCGTTGCTGCCGGGAGCTAGTCGGCGAAGCTGGTAGGGGGTCGGTCGTCGGTTGATCGGATACGACACTGATTAGAGTAGAATGTCCGCTCATCGTCTCGCCTGATCGTATTTGCGAGACATTTCCGACACCGATGGGCGACTATGAGCGGTATCGACGGAAGAATGTCTACGGTTCTGGCCGCAAAACTCGCGGTCCCCGTGAAAAGTGCCCGAATGCGGGGACACATCTCCGATGATGTCTTGCAACAAAGAAGAGAATTGTTGCACGACAGCGTATCCCAGCATGGCGGGAGAGAATTTGGCGATGGCGGCGAGGAAATTTATGCGGAATTCCCGACCACACTAGATGCGATCGCTTGTGCTGAGGCAATAATCGCCGGGACGCTGCGGCAGGCCACCAGCGGCCAACAAGCCGATGACGGCATCGGCATCGGTATAAGCCTTGGTGACGTACGTGAGGACAAGAACGCACTTTTTGGCAGCGCCGTACAAGCGGCGATCGATTTGTGTACTCTTGCTCGCGCAAACGAAATCGTTGTTTCAGGTGCGGTTCGTGAGCAAACGTTGGAACGGAGGGATATTGCGTTTCGGCGTCTTCGAACACCATTGGATCAAGCTTCACGCGTGACCGCTTACGTCGTATCTGGTACGGACATTACGCGCGCTGGCTTTGCATTTGTCGACGAATTAGTTCGACGTCGAGTATTCCGAGCCGCTGGAGCCTACGTCGTTGTCTCCTGGATCCTCGTGCAGGCGGCATCAATTGTGTTCCCCGAGTTCGACGCGCCACGCTGGGCGATGCGTACGCTCATTGTGTTGCTTACGGTCGGTTTTCCGCTCACCATATTCTTGGCTTGGACAATCGACTTTACAACTAAGGGTTTTCGCCTTACCCCACATTCAAGCTACTCGAGAGCAAAAGGCAAAGTACTACAATTCGGCGTTGTAGCCGTTGCGACAGCAATGTCGGCAGCCGTCCTTTGGTGGGTGTGGGCAGGCTACATCGAACCGACGACGCAACGGCCAAGCCGTGCTGCGATCAAGAGCAACCCGGTCGTCGCCGTCATGGCACCGAGCAAGATTTCCGGCTCCGATGACATCGATTGGCTCGGCGAAGGCATCGCGAACCTCATAAGGGGTGACCTGGCGGAATCCCGTCACGTGATCGTTTTGTCGCAGACGCGATGGAACGAGATAACGGCGGACGCTGAATCGCCGAACGAGCTTGTCAGGCATGCAAAAAACGCGGGCGTCGACTATTTGATTGGTGGAGAGTATCTAACGACACCCAGCGGCATTGTTCTATCGTCACGTATAGAAGATCTTGAAAACGGCATTGAAATTCAGGGCGCGAGACTGGAAGAAGAAGACGCTGCCGGCATCATTGCTGCTGCAACTGAGGTTTCGCTGCGTGTGAAACAGGCGCTGAAAATTCCATTCGAGGAAAACGTAAAACAATTCGCTGCTGATTTCGCCGTGCAGAACATGGAAGCGTATGAAGCTTACATTGCCGGGCTTGGCTATTTGTTCAACTTTGACTACGAACTTGCGGAACAATCATTTACAGCGGCGCTATCGATAGCGCCCGACTTTCATATGGCCCGCTACCGGCTGGCTATCGTCATGCAGGCGACAGGGCGATCCGAGCCCGCTCTTCTCGAATTAAACACCATTCCAATCGACGCTGACCTAACCGAACGCGAACGGCTGTATATCGACGGCGCCAGATCGAGTTTCGTTGCCGAGCGAGATCCGACAAAGAGTATTGAGATATATCGCGAACTGGTCGATAAATATCCGTACGACCTCGAAGGCGGGCAGCATCTCGCCGACGCCTACTGGCTCGACTATCAAGAAGACGCCGCAATCGCCGAGTTCCGTCGTCTCGCGGAATTACATGGCTATGATCCGTCTTCGTGGATGGCACTCGGCGAGCGACTCTTGGACGTCGGCGAACTGAACGACGCCGAGCAAGCGCTACAGAAGTACGTCGACATGGCACCGAACGATCACTATGCCGTAGCCTTGCTCGGAAACCTCGCCCAACTTCGCGGTGAGTACGCGACGTCGATTAATTTTTATGACCGGTCACTTGCACTTAAACCCGGTTTTGCCGTGGCAACGCTTGGGCTCGCACGCAGCAATTTCATGGCCGGTGCTATCAACGATGCCAAATCGCTATGGTTACAGCTAATTGACGACAGTAATCAAGCGGCCGGCTATCGCATCGATGCCGCGTTCGACCTTGCCGGCATCTTGCGCGGTGGAGGTCAATTTTTGGATGCGTCTTCACCTCTCGATGGAGTCAACGAGATTGTTCGGCAGGAGGCTCTGCGTACTGCGATGATGCTCTCCACGCTTGGGTTGAATGAACTTGAACTCGGCGACTATGGCCAAGCGGCGGCATTGATCGAACAGGCCATCGCCGAATCACCCGGAGTTGCGACACGCTATCTGTTCGCGCGCGGCATGCTCGAGTTGCGTCTCGATCGCCTGGATCAACTGCAAAATACGGTCGCAGAGATTCGCGCATTGGCCTTGCCATCGGATGATCCGGATCGCACCGAAGACAAAGCGGCGAGCTATTTGCTTGGTCTTGCAGCGCTTAAGCACGGCGATTTAGACGTGGCCGCCAGTGAGCTCGCGTTAGCCGTCGAACAAGACGGCTACGAGTACGCGATCTATTCGTTCGCTCTGGCGCAACAGCGCTTCGCGGCAAACAATTTGGTTGAGGCGGAGAGCATCGCGCGAAACGCCCTCAGCGCCCGGAATCCTGGCGACCTCCGGCTCGATCTCGAACTCGATCGCGCACGCGGGACTCTGTTGCTTGCCGAAATACTCAACGCGATCGGCTCAACAGCACAAGCCCAGCAAGAGGCACAAACATTCATTGACCGCTGGCAACAAACCAGCTCGCAGGCACCGGAATTGCAGCGGGCCTACGAGCTGTTGTCGGTCCAGTAACCCTTAACGCGGCGCCCGTCGCTGCCGGGCCGAACCGGACGTTCCTATGCACTCCGGCAACATGCCACGCGAACCGTTGTCATCCAGATCGCCGTGAATAAAGGTCCGTGGCGGACACTTTGAATCTCCACTAACAGTAAGCAGATTTTCATGCGTCAACGTCAAGGTTGTCACGACCTCGTTGGACAATATTTGATAACCGGCATCCGCAACATCGTGGGCGGAAAAATGTGTGTCGCCATTCGTGTCTTCAATAAATTCTGGCGCCTCTCCATTAACCACGACAGCCCGGATTGTGACTCTCGCCGGATAATACTGTGACAGCAATTCATCATAGAACGCATTCGCTGCGCCGGGCGCGGCCGGTGGAAATGGTTCGTCAAGATTAAAGTTGACTACTTCTCCGCTGTCGACACGAATCGCATAGTCAAAGGACGGGTTGTCGGTATCAGCGTCAATAATGGCAATCGGTTCAAATACGCCAGCGAGAATATGCATCGATGCTGTGATCGCTGTTTGTGATTTCGCGTCGAGGTCTTCTGCCGACACCGTATTGATAAACCCAGCCATGTTACGAATCACCGTGGGATCAAGGTCGAAGTTCTCGTCAAATACCCGTGCACCACCTACGTTCGCGATCAGTACGAGACTGGCTAGGTCGTCGTCGACACCGTACCCGTAGCCATCCAATTCGTCTGGCTGGAAAGGACCCGGATCGCCCGGATCGGGCGGTGGGCGGCCGCCGGTCTTGGGGCCCACTGGTTTGGGGTTGCTTCGCCGAACAAATTCAGATAGGGCGTGTTACGCGGCGCCGGAACAGAAAACTTGTCGTCCACGAGTTCAGCGCGAATCGCATCATTGCCAGTTGTGTCGTTGTCAAACTCTTTGAACACATCGAATTTTTCTGTCTGTACCTCAATGTAGGTTTCGTCTTCGGACGTACAGGTAGGATCGAATATCGGCGGCGCGATATCGCTTAGCAGCGACCCTAGGTGAAAGCACTCGTCCGGATCGGTTAGGACCATCGCCTCCCGTTCGTGATTTTCGGACTTCTTGGCTACGAATCCAACTGCCGTGAGGCTTTCAATGCGAAAAATTAGCGGCCACTGAGTGGTCGACCAGATTCCCGAGCGATTCGTGTAGCGTACGGTCGTGATGCCGTTGCGAGTTTTTTGCCGGGCGGAAGAAGCTTCCGGCGCTGCAATGCTTAGTCTCAAATCGGATTCATCTGCTTCTGCAATAACAGGAACACCGAGAAGTACGGTGAGCACTACAGTCATTATCAAAGGCTTCATCGTGTGATCTCCTTGCGCTTTTGTCGTTAGTTATTCGTCATCATTGCGTCTTTCATTAATAGTAGCCGAAAGTATCGAAATTTCACATCGAGGGATCAGTAATTTGATTTTACAGTTGAATTATTTGACGGACTCACCCGCGCATTGCTATTGGCAGTGTCAGAACGCCAGCTACCGATCGACCACCTTTCTTTGGCGCATCTTGCGCTCGTCGTACGCCCCGACAGTGGAGGATGCGACGCCTTGCAAATAGACCGCCGTCTCCTTATCCAGTCCGGCGATGTACTGATTACCAACCGGCGACGTATCGTGAAGCGCCGCAAAGAATGTACACGCCGCAAGGTAGGTGCCGGCCAGGCTCGGGTGCTGAGCGTCAGCGGCGCGCAACTGGATTTCCGGTCGCTCCGCCGTCGCCGCCGCAAAAGCCAGGCCTACCGGTATTACTTGTGCATTGAGTGCCTGACCAATGCCGGTATAGGCCCGATCAAGCATTACTGTCATCTCTGGTTTGTCGGTGTAGGCCCAGGTCATGAAGAACACCGGCTCAGCCCCGCTATCGCGAATTATTTCGACGTAATCGCGTGCTGCACGCCGGAATGCTTCGGCGGTTGCCGCTTCGATGGGTCCGCGACTATGGGCTTGCAGCACGACAATTTGCCATTTCTCTGAGTTGAGCATCGACGGCAATCCCGCCGCGTGTTCCGGCAGTTGTCCACCGGAGATCGTCATCGATCGAACGCGACCAGGCCGCTCGTCGTCAGGGGCGGTACTTTGCACCAAGGCGCGGTAGTGATTGTGCAGACTGTTATTGTAGTAAGTGAAACTGTTGCCGACGAACAATACGTTACGCGGCCCCGATAATTCGTTCGCCGACACGCATCCGGTGAGACAAATACCAACAATCGCCGCAACGAAAAACCGATTCAACATGTTTCGTTCCGCAAAAAAAACGGGAGCAGAGCTCCCGTTTCTCTGTGCCTGACCTCGCCTTTACAGACTGATCCGCACATCGAGGTAATAATAAAGACCATAATCTCGGTGCGCATCAGCAAAATAACCGAAGAAACGATCCCCAATGGGCGCACGCTCATCGGTAAAATTGTTGACCCCGAGGCGCACGCGTGTTTCGGTATCGCCGACGTCAAAAGTATAACCGACCTTCGCGTTGTAAGTCGTCATCGACGGAATAGTGAAATTCTCGCCGTCTGACAACGTCTGGAAAAAATCGCCAACACGAAACGCCGATACCGATGCGCCCCATGCGTCCTTGTACCAGGAGAGACTGGCTGCCTGGCGATCTTCCTGATTGCCATTGCGACGGATTAGGTCACCAATGCCGGCAACCGGGTAAACGATTGTCGGATCCGCCGCTATGGCCGCAATAAGCGAAGCAGAAATTCCGCTGGTCGCCTGCTGCTCGTACTTGTCGTAGAAAGAGCCGTTGTATTTGAAACCCCAGGTGCCAAAGTTGGTGTCGAGGTCATAGTAAACACCGATGTCATGTCCTTCGACCTTCCGTGTGTCCAGATTGGTGTATTGATCAGCAATATCCGTGACCCGGCCAACTGGGCAAAGTCCGGCATCGAGAAAACCCTGTATTTCGACCGGATCGTCCGTGGGGTCGCCGCGTGTCACAGCGGGATTGCCCACAACGCTACCGCAGTTGGCGGTGCCTGCTTCCAGCCGCATAATCAGATCAACGAGCACATGGTTTTCTTCGCCGAACAAGCCGATCGTGTCGTCCTTCTCAATGGCCCAGTAATCCAAAGTCACCGTCAAATTTTCGATCGGCGAGACGACGATACCAAATGACGTGTTGGTGGATTCCTCGGATTTCAGTTCCTTACTACCGGTTGCCTGGCGTTGCATACCGTAATCGCAATCGGAGAACGTGTCGTCCGGCACGCTGCCCTGGTCCACGCCATAAAAGCAAACCCAGTCGTCGCGAGTGTTCGTGCGTGCGACGAATCCCTCGTTAATCGTGACAAGATTTGGTGCACGGAACGCGTTTGACCAGGATCCACGTAGCAGCACCTGCTCAATCGGCCGCCAACCGATGGCGAACTTTCCGACCGTCGTGTTGCCAATATCATTGAAGTCTTCGTGACGCAATGCAAGCTGCACGTCGACGGTCTCATGCAACGGTAGCTGCAGCTCCGCGAACAGCGATTTCGTCAAGCGACTGCCGCTCGTATCCGGCGTCGGGCTCGAATTGACGACATTGGATGTCTGCGGGTACGAATCGAGTTCGAAGTCGGTGAAGTCGAGCGTGCCGTCCAGTCGCGGATCGCGATCGTCGCTAAAGTCTTCACGACGCAACTCGAGGCCGAATAGCACTCCCACAGGGCCCGCCGGCATTTCAAACAATTCCGCATTTGAGATTTTGAAGTCGAGCAGCGCAAGCGACGTCTCACCTTTGCGGGTGACATCAATCAAGGCTTGTTCGTAGTTCGAGTTGACGCCGCCGCTGAACGGGTTGTACGCGGCTGGCGTCGGATCAAACAACGCCGCCGTAATCAAGTCATTCGCTAAGCGATTGTGGGTAACGTCTTCACGAGTAGCTTCGGAATACAGATACGCCGTTTCCCAATCCCAAGCGCCGGTGATTCCGCGGAGCCCCAACAGTATGCGGTACGAATCGCCGTCGTTGTCGACGATGCGTGGTACTTCCGCAAAACGGTAGTTGTCGATGCGTAGTTCAAGCCCCGTGCATGGCACGTCGGTGCCGATAATCGCGTCTGGAAGCCGGTTCGGCGAACCGCAAGGTCCGAGTGGGTTGTAATAGTTTTCCGCACCGACTCGCAGAGGCGACGCCGACAGCGGCGTGGTCGGGTGACGAAACATGTTCGACGATGAATCATAGTAGTAAAAGTCGCCAAAAAACTCGGTTCCGCTAGTCATTTCGTGATTCAAATAACCGTAGATCGTCGTTCGATCCATCTCCGAGGCAAGATCGCGGTTGTCGTTCAAGTTGTAGCGAACAGTGCCCTGGCCATCTTCATGCATACAGGTGCCGTAGCCGGTGTCGAACCCGCCGGCGCAACGGGAGTCTCCAATCGGATAAATCTCAAATTCGCCCAAGTTATCGACGACATCATTTAGCCGCAGGCTGTGGGTAGAGCCGACACTAGATACAATGTCGAACTGGCCATACAAAGAGTTCGCACTGTTATTTCGAAATACCGTGCTGGTCGCATACGGCGAGCTCGGATCGAAACGTGAACGGAAATCCGAATCGGCCCAACGCGCCTCGTCCTGCGCATTCACACGATCGCGCTGATAATATCTAGCGAATACGCCGACATGGGTCGCGCCGCCGTTGAAATCGTCGCCCCACTCGAGCGAAATTGCCTGATCGTCGCGCGGCACGTGATCATATTCGGTGTGCTTTACACGTATTGTGAAGCCTTGGAAGTCGTCCTTAAGCACCGTATTGACAACACCGGCAACGGCGTCAGCGCCGTAAATCGCCGACGCGCCGTCACGCAGTACTTCGAGTCTTTCCACGCCAAATACCGGAATGTGATTGGAGTTCACCGAATTGACCGGCACGAAGCTGCCGCCGACTGCCTCGGTTTGATAGGTTGCGGAATTAACCAGGCGCCGTCCGTTCAATAAGACCAGCGTGTTTCCGGTACCCATGTTTCTGAGGTTAAACGCACCGACATCACCGCGCGCGGAGTTGACACCGCCGCTAATATTTTCGGCCTCGCTAAAAAAGTTCTGGCCGTTCTCGGGAATCAGGTCCATCAACTCGTCGCCGGACTCAACACCGAGAGCTTCAATGTCCTCAGAGGTAACTACAGAAACCGCCAAAGCCTCGCTTATATTCGCGCCTTTGATTTGCGTGCCTGTTACTGTAATTTCATCAACGACGTCTTCATCACTATCTTGAGCATTTGCGACCGTCATTGACATCGCAAACAGGCTCAGAACTAACGTCGAAATGCCACAGTAATGTGCATGGGCCTGCACGCCCGTTAAGTCTTTCATGATCATCCCCCATCAAATACTGATTATGGTGTTTATTTTTAGATTCAGTCTACCAGAACTGTTTTTTTCTGTTGCCTCTGATTCCGTCGAATTTGAGACCTTATGTTACCTCTGCAACCATAGTTTGGGGCCAGAGGATGCCCACGGTAGACTCGAGCAAAATCCGCAAAGAGATTTCCCATGAACGTAATCGTTCTCGGCGCCGGCGTGGTCGGCGTAAGCACGGCATACTACCTCGCCCAACGTGGTTGTTGTGTCACCGTCGTCGAGCGTGCCGACGATGTCGCCAGTGCAACCAGTCACGCGAACGGTGGCCAGCTTTCCTACAGCTTTACCGAGTCGCTCGCTACGCCAGGCTTCATCACGAAAATCCCTGCGTTGTTGCTTGGTCGAGACATCGGCACACGCATAAGATTGTCGCCGCAACTGACGCGCTGGGGAACGCGTTTCCTGACACAGTGCACACCAAAGCGTTCCCGCGCTAATTCACTGGCTCTGCTCGAGACCGCGATGCGATCTCAGCAATTAATGGCCGAGCTGCGACAGACAATTTCATTTGACTTCGCGTTTCGACCCGCCGGTAAACTCGTATTGCTTGCGACTGACGACGAACTGCGAATCGCAGAGAGCTCCACCGCGTTGAAACGAAAGCATGGTAGTGACGTCGAGCTGCTGACGGAATCCGAAGCGACCTTAGTTGAGCCGGCGTTGGCCACGTTTGACGCGCCGATCAAGGCTGCTGTGTATTCGCGCAGCGATGAAGTCGGCGACGCGCGGCAGTTTGTGGTTGGTATGCGCAAACATCTCGAACGGCAGCAAGACGTCAAATTTCACCTCGGAATGTCAGCGAACAAGCTCATAATTGAAAGCGGCCGTATCTGTGGGGTCCATTGCCGCGAATCGATAAGCGCCGATGCCGTCGTCGTTTGCCTTGGCATTTGGAGCAACGATTTGTTGCGTGACGTTGGCGTGGATCCGCACATCTATCCGGTGCGTGGCTACAGCGTGACCTTACCAATTAGTACTGCATCACCCGCCGTCAGCATAACTGCTCTTCGCGAGCGTTTTGTTTTCAGTCGGTTAAACGACAAAATACGAATTGCGGGCTTTGCGGACTTTAAGGGCTTCGATAATCGCGCTGATGACGACAGGGTCAGGACGCTCGTTGACACCGCGCGTCGCGTCGCGCCGAACGCGGCTGACTACGACTGCGTGCGACAACATCCGTGGGGCGGTTTTCGGCCAATGACACCAAACGGCCGGCCGTGCGTGGGCCGGACGAAGGTCGAGGGACTGTATCTGAATACCGGTCATGGCATGCTCGGCTGGACGCTAGCTTGCGCGACCGGCAAGGCAACGGCCGATGCGGTCGCCCGCGCGCATTAATCGGCATGCATTAATAATGAGTAAGACACTACAACTTGCCCTCCAGCTTTTCGTCATAACGGTGTTGACGGCATGCGCCACCGGGCCTCGCATTCCGGCCGGTCAGGCCTGCGTCACCGCGGCAATGACGGTAAGCGATAATTTTCACGGTGCTCGGCGCGGCACATGCATGATTATTTCCGCTCAACACGTGCGCTTGGACATTCTTCCTGAGGACAATCCGCCGATCATTAACAGCCCATGGTTCGCGTTTCGACTTGAGCCCACCCAACCAAGCCCCACGACAATTACTTTGCGTTATATGGGTGGCTACCATCGTTATTGGCCGAAGTACAGTTACGACGGTCTCGAATGGTGGCCTTTCGCGGACCAGAACGTGATGACGGCAACAAATGGGCGCAAGGCTGTCCTGACGATCGCACTTGACGACCGGTCGGTCTACATTGCGGCACAGGAGCTCATCACGCCTTCTGTCTATGACACTTGGTATGGCAGCGTCGCTCGTCGGGGAAACGCCGCCCGGTCGTTGCTTGGTCGCTCTCGAAACGGTCAGCCGATTTATCGCCTCGACGTCAACGAAAACGCCCGCGATGTTCTATTAATCACAGGCCGTCAACACCCACCCGAAGTCTCCGGCGCGTTTGCATTTCTTGCATTTGCAGACACGCTGCTCGCTGATACCGATATCGCACGCGAATTTCGGCAACGCTTTCGCATCGTCGCGATTCCGTTGCTGAATCCCGACGGCGTCAATGGCGGCAATTGGCGGCACAATCTCGGTGGCGTCGACCTGAACCGGGACTGGGGGCCGTTTACGCAGCCGGAAACTCAAGCTATTCGCGACTTACTCGCCGAACTCGACGCCGGCGGCCACCGCATACGCATGTTTCTCGATTTTCACTCGACCACCCGCAACGTGTTTTACACGCAAAATGCTGACTTCGTTACGGACCCACCTGACTTTATGAATCGGTGGCTTGAGCGCGCCGCCGTCCGAATCGAGAACTACGAATTTGCTAATGAACGGAACCCGGTGTCGGAACAGGCGAACTCCAAGAACTACATGTACAAGCGTTACGGCATCCCTACGGCGACCTACGAAGTCGGTGACGAAACAGATCGCCGTGCGACGCAGGACGCGGCCATCGTCTTCGCCGACGAATTAATGCGGCTGATGTTGAGCCAGAGTTATTAACATGCAGAAGCTCGCCACTGATATCATTGTTGTCGCTCCGAAAAACACCAGCTCCGATGACTGATTCAGCACAACCCAAATCTTTGTTTGCGCCTGTTCGCGATTACATGTGGGCCGGTATCTTTGGGTTTTGCCTATTGATCGGGTGGTATGCGACGACCGTCGATCAAGACATGGTTGCTGAACAGGGTCACTACGGATTCTTGTCCATCATGCCGGCTGTCGCCGCGCTCACGATCTGCTTTTTGACGCGCAATGTCATTCTGGCACTGTTCATGGGCGTCGTGCTCGGCGGCCTGGTAAGCATCGACTACAATATTATCCAGGCGTATTTAATTCCGGCCATCGGCACGCCCCGATTCGCCGAAATACTGCTCGTCTATTTGTGGGCGCTCGGTGGTTTGCTAGGGCTATGGAACCGCAATGGCGGTGCCTGGCACTTTGCCGATTACATTTCTAAGAACTTTGTAAAATCGCGACGCTCGGCGATGTTTTTCGCATGGATAATGGGCATGATATTTCATCAGGGTGGCACGATCAGCACCGTGTTGACCGGCACTACAGTACGCCCAATCTCGGACCGCGAAAAAGTCGCCCATGAAGAGCTTGCCTACATCGTCGACTCAACCGCATCGCCGGTTGCAACGATCATTCCGTTTAATGTGTGGCCAGTCTATGTCGCAGGATTGATCGTGATTCCGTCGACGAGTCACTTTGTTGCGGACCGGGACGAGGCGATCAGCTTATTTCTCGGCGCGATCCCATTCAATTTTTACGGTTGGTTTGCGATCACGTTTACGCTGCTGTTTGCGCTCGGCAAGCTGCCGTACATCGGCCGCCCTATGCGAGCGGTACGAAATCGTGTGCTGGAAACCGGAGAACTGAATGCGCCGGGCGCGGAACCGATGATATCGCGGGAACTCACAACCGTGGACGTCGCCGAAGGCTATACGCCGTCGCTGCTGGACTTTTTTGTACCGATAGGCGTTCTGTTTACGATCGCGATCGTGCCCTGGATTGTCACCGGCTCACCGATGATTTTCGAAGCCTTCGGTCTCGCCGTCGTCAGCGGCGTCGTTTTGTCGATTCTGCGTGGCATGAGCGCCAAAGACGCATTCGATGGACTCGTTGACGGCATCAAGGGAGTAACGGTTGGCGCAATCATTCTCGGACTTGCGGTGACGCTCGCCAAAGTGTCTGAAACGCTTGGCGCATCCGCCTGGGTTATCGAGGTCAGCGCCGAAAACCTGACTGCGGTTCCTTACGTACTACCGGGCTTGTTGATGTTGATCTGCATGACGGTGTCTTTTTCCGTCGGCTCGTCATGGGGCACATACGCCGTTGTGTTCCCGATAGCATTACCGCTCGCTTACGCCATCTCGTCGGACCCGACGTATGTGACGATCGCCTTCGCCGCGATTATGGGAGGTGCCGTTTTCGGCGATCAGTGTTCGCCAATATCGGACACAACGATTCTGTCGTCACTCGCCTGCGGCTCGGATCTGATGGACCATGTCGTTACGCAATTACCGATGGCTTTGACCGCGGCCGGTATCGCCATCGTTCTCTATACCGGTATCGCGTTCTTCATCGTTTGACTGCATCGCTCAGTCGCCTACGGGGCGCAAGGCCGACGGCCATTAGAAAAATAATCATGACGACGCCGGCTGCGCCACTACCGCCATCGTCTTCCTCGGGCGGCGCGCCGCCTACGGCAGTCACGTTGATACTGCCGTTCGCGCTGTTGTCGGACACGTCGACATCAATTTCGCCGGCGGTCATTGACGCATTGTAGGAATGTGTCCCTACGGACACGCCGGTGATCGTGATTGTGATTACTGAATTCGCCTGCGCCGCCAATGCGTTGGCCGAGCACGTCAGGACCAGTGCATCGATTGTGCAGGTTCCTAGCGGCCAATCTGCAGTGTCGATACTCATGCCGCCGTCGAAACTGAGGCTTAGTGCAATGTCGGTCGCCTGAATCGTGGCACCGTTTTCGAGCGACAATGTCAACGTTGTACTTTGATCGACTGTCAACGATGTAACGGCTGCTGTTGTGACACTCAAGTCGACGGCCGGATCTACTCGAATCTGCAGCGTTGCCTGATTGTTGTTGTTATTCGTATCAACATCGGCAGTCGCCGTGGCGGTAAAAGCAGCGTCGCCGACGCCGGTCGCGGTCGCCGAAACCGTCACATTAGCGCTCGAGCCGCCGGCAATGTCGCCGATCGTACAGATGACGCTGCCTGCACCATTCGTGCAGGTACCGAGTGAGGCTGTTGCCGTTTGCAGCGACACATTGTTCGGCAGTGAAACGCTGACGGTGACATTGTTGGCCGTGTTCGCGCCGGTGCTGTTTATATCGAAGCTAGCGCTAATTGTGTTACCCAACAGCGCCGGTTGTGCTGTCCCGGCGATAACCGCCACCTCCGAGACCGGCAAAGGTGTAATGCAGGATGCGCGTGCCACATCATCCTGCATCTGCTCGATGCTGCACCCGGAAAATGTGTCGTTGCCATTAAGCCTCGGCGCCATCAAAAAATCCTGCGGCTCTGATTCACACGCCGATCCGGACGTGCCGTCATGCGGAGCGCCGAAGTTGTGTCCAATTTCATGAGCGGCAATCAAGCTGTCAAGCGTCTCGCTATGAGTGCCTTGCGTCAGCCCGGCACCGAAGCGGGTACTGCAAAGCGCCCCGCCGTAGGCGACGCCAACCGTGGTGCCATTGAGATCGCGCCCGGTAAATAGGTGTGTCAGACCATTCGAGTTCTGTGCCGACCTACCCTGTCGATAATCCGCTAGCTCACCGAGGAGCTGACTAGCTTCTTGTTCATCGCTGAATGGATCGTTGACATCGACGAAAGTCTCGACGATCCCAACCGTCAACTGGACGCCGAGTTGCTCACTGTAAATGCCGTCGACATTATTCATGCGCGTCAGTAACGCCGTGTTTACATCGGCGCCTTTGAGAAGGGTAAACTCGAAATCGGCAATCACGCCGACATCAATTTGGGCCGTCGCTCCTGGGCCGTTCTGCACTGCGTTCGAAATTTCGTTGACAACGGACTTCAACAGCTCGGCGCCATTCGCAACATAGCCGACGTCACCGCACTGCATTGTGCCGGGCTCGATCGTCAGATCGGCGACACGGAAAATCACCGCCGTACCGTTGGCAACGGAAGGCGCTTCGATCGCGTACATTTCGGAGCCATCCCAGATCAGCCCACGTGGATGACCGTCGGCGATGACGATTCGTACCCACGAATCACTATTGTTGACAAGTCGTCCCTGATACGCGGCAACTCGCCCCTCCAAGCCTGCCTGCAACACCGATGAGGATAGTCGCCCGTTTACCTGTAATTCGATATCGAAAGATCGGCTAAATGCGCTGAAATGTAGTGTCGTCGATTCGATTTCAACGCGTTGCAAAGACTCGAAATACTGCACGCGAGAGCTGGCGTGCGCGTCACCGAACGTCAGCGACAAAGCGCTCAACATTAACAACACGCCGGAAGTATTTAGTGCTCTCATGGGCCCACCCGAATGACGTCTGAGACGTCACTCCAGCTAATCAGATTCGCCTAGGGGCCGACAAGCGAGTTGTCGTCGGTTATTCGCGACAATGCGCTGAAAAACGTGCGCTAGTTCTCAATTTAGCCTAAAACACGCTAATCGAAACTTTAGTCCTCTTGCTGCAAAACCAACAAGCATTTTGCGAGTTCGTCGCCGGAGTGTCTCGCATGATCCTGATCTTCTGTCAGCAGGTGAAACCGACCGTTGATCTCATGCAGATACATGTCTTCAATCTGCGTAGCGTTGTCCGCTGTCATGTAGACATTTTCTCCGTCGACGCGGTACGTGCCTTCACGGGGAAACCCCGGAAACGGGTCGATAGGTTCACCATCGTCGCCAATAACGATTGCATCCGTAAACCGCTCCCATTTGTAGCGGCCATCGGCGAAATGAACCCTGTCGCCTTCGTAGGCGATGCAATCCGGAAGATAGACGCCTTCGTAAGACTTACAGGCGCACAACGCCAGTATCGTGGCGAGACCAAACACCGTTCTTATTTTTGTCGTTATCATAATTTAGTACGCACTGACGCTTTAGTGCAGCGTGACTGGCTGCTCGATCGAGCCAATCAAGCGGCGGTGAAATTCAGTAAAATCGCTGTAGTCGTCGGCGGCAAATTCTGACTTGCGGCCATTATATTCAAGTTGGAATATCCAGCTGTCTTCATTCTTGTCAACGTTGCGACTCCAATGAGCAAATCGCGATTCTCCTTCCTGCGGCTTGATCGCAGCGACGGCGAGTTTGGCCAAGCCTGATTGCAGTACCGTCGTTACCGCGAAAACACGGAATGGCGCCGGCATTTCGAATACAAAGCGCCGGTCCGCAAGACGATCATAGTCGAGGTATTCCGCCTCGAAAAAGCCGGGGATCTTGAATGAATCACCGTCATCAATCGGCAGGCGGTATTGTACTTCAACGATAAGTTCGCTGTCCGCTTCGAGTAAATGATCGACTAACGCATCATCGACAATCGCATCAGAATAACGGTTGCCGACCCAGCGCTGCATCGTCGCCAGAATTTCAGACGACTCTATATCGCGCAGCTGTCCGCGAAGCTCAGCCGCCTGATAACCCGAAAAGGTACCAACTTCCAAAATGCGGATTTCACTGCCGTCCATCGTTTCGACTTGTCGCTCGACGTGCAACGATGAGTCGCCAGGCGCGAAGTCGGGTATTTCAACCAGTTCTGATGCATTGCCGATTATTAGAGCTCTGTTGCCTGCCATATAGCGTGGCGGCATCGTGCCGAGACTGAAGTCCTTGTCCGTCGCGTCAATAAATAAACGCTTCTCAGATTGCGGCACCGATACAATCATGTGGTCGAACTGATCGACATTAGGCAGCTCTGACAACACCTCTCGATTGATATTGACAAGCGCGAGTTCCGCTGCAATATCGACGGCGTTTAGCATCGAATACAACAATACCGCGTGGTCCTTGCAATCGCCGTAACGGTCACGCAGCGTCTCGCGCGCCGATTTTGGGATGTAGGCACGACGCCCAAACTCAATGGCTTCGTAATGCAGTTCCTTTTGCACGTAACGGCTGATGACCTCTATTTTGCGGTTGTCATCATCGATACCTCGAACGAGTCGCTTTGCTGTGTCCGCAACACGCTCGATGTCTAGCTTGTTTTCTATTTTTGAAAAATACTCCGCGCCTGCATTTTCCCAGTCCACACTCGTTGTGCCAACGTAAACCCAGGGCAAGATGCGATCAAAATAGGGCTGTATCGGCTCCCACCGATAAACGATCGGGTCGGTCAACTCCCAGATTTGTGAATTACCGTCTTTTCGCGGCTTGCCAATGCCAAACGAATGGTAACTGTACTTGTTCGCATCGCCGTTAACGAACAATGCGCTGTATTCGATGGGCCGGCTACTCGATAAATAGTGAATCTCGAGCGGCATCTGACCTTTGTCGACACCAATCTTCTTGCTGACGACAACATCGATGACAACGCCAGGTTTCAGACTCGGTACTGGCAAATGCGCCGTCTGCTCCGTACTTGCTTCGTAGCCGTCAACCGTATCGGTGACATAAAATGCCGCGCGATCCGCCTCAGCAAGGAGCTCACCGCGTTCGTTTCGAACCTCGAGCCTGTTTACGTAAAGCTGTTCGAAAGCGGGGTCAAAGCTGAACTCCAACGTACTGAACTGCTCAATGCCCTGCACATCCTGGATTTTGATCTGCTGGTAGTAGCTCTGAGTAATGTATTCGCCGCCGTCAAAGTCGTAACCCACGATGCGATTCAGAAATAGCGCTCCGTAGCCTTCTTTAGTATTCGAAAACGCCGACGTATCGAGCTGCTTGGCCAAGTCTCGTGGTACGTCGACCGCATCGACTTTAGCGCTGATGCTCGCATTATCTCCTTCGCCGAGTATGCCGTTGATCGCGTCGATGTATTCTTTGACGAACGAGCTGGCCGGCGAAAACTTGAGAGCACTTTCGAACGACTCCCGCGATTTCGTGTAGGACTTCAATGAAAATTCGGCGTAGCCCTTAAAAAACCAACTCTCGAGTGACTCGTAATTGTTTTCGATTAGCGAGTTCGCCAACCTCAACACCTCGGTGGGCTTTTCCATCGCATCATAAACGTCGATTTTCGCGTAGGCTAAATCAGCACTGAAGGGTCGCCCGACCGTCATATCCTCCAGGATTGCAAGCGCCTCGTCATACCGGCCCCGTTTCGACAACAATCCGGCTTTCAGGCGCCGCAACGCGTCCGTCATATTGTCGCCCGCATAATGAGCGAAGTCCGTGTCTATTTTTTCCCATTGCTCGCGATCCGCGAGCATTTCGAGGTATACCGTAAACTCGTCGTCGTCCCGATATCCACCATGAAACAAGTCCTCGTAAATCCTGACCGACTTGTCGGTGTCGTTAACTTGGAACGCGAGCCACGCATCCCAGCTACGCACGCGCTGATCGTCGTCGTAGTGCACGAGTCGCGGCTGTAACCAATCGTATGCTTCCCGATACGCATCGAGTTCCGTCAACGCCTGTAGTGCGTTCATCAAATAGGTTGTGTCACTAGTGTCGAGATCGGCCGCCTGCGACAGGAAGCGATACGCTTCGCGATAACTACGGGCGTCGTAATAATGCATGCCGGTCTGGTTCAGAAAGAAGGCGTTAGCCTGCCGATCTTTACTGCTCGAACCGCCGTGATCGAATATCGTTGGCGCATCGTCGATCGACAGGCGGTCCCAAAGTGCCGCAAGATCGGTCGGCGTATCCGCGAGCCTGGCCGGGCCCCAAGCGCCGAGCGAGTATGCACAGCGTTCGCTGGCGACGATCCAGAACTGGTACGTGTAAAGCTCGTCACCAGCCGTTTCTTCTCCGCTCAGAAAAAATCCCGTCGCATCGCCTTTCAGGATTGGTTTTTCGTTGGTGATAAACGGCGTTGGATATTCTTCACCAAACTGCTCCAGAAATACGTCGAACAAAGCCAGATGCGTCGGTCGCATGCCCTGCCAGCAGAACGGCATGACGACGGCGCCGTAGCCCTTGGCACCAAGCGCACCGGTATCGGCGATCTCGTAATTGTTTTCGAGGTCGGCCCAAGGAAACCAAATGTCGGGATCCGCGGCGAGCTCATACGCGAACGCCGACGACCGATACATATCGATCTGTTTCGCGCTGACCACCGATTGGTGACGCTCGCCAAGAAATGAGAACGCGCTTGCGAGACGGTCCGCTTCAGTTTTTATTTCACCGGCCGATGCGCGACTGCCGAACGATGTCATCTGGTATGCCATCGTACCTTTAACGAATGCCGTGATAACGTAGTTCGCTGAGGCATCGTCAACGGTGCCGGAA
>Ga0224508_10000482_pt1 | contig 39593 bp, 27 predicted proteins | sample SF_Jan12_sed_USG_4_FD_170157 | JGI IMG/M metagenome (GOLD analysis project Ga0224508, IMG submission 170157) | Sediment microbial communities from San Francisco Bay, California, United States - SF_Jan12_sed_USGS_21 | ecosystem: Environmental > Aquatic > Marine > Sediment | place: USA... | reverse complement strand
TTTGCCGCAATGAACATTCTTTGAAATGTTGCAAAATTCTTTGGATGACTCCATCATTAAATGGCAATGAAAATTTTTCATAAAAGTAAAAAATATTATTTTTATCCTGTTGTATTTTCAGATTTTGCCATCTCTAATGCAAGGTAACTGACAAAAACTTTCTCATCTTCATCATCAAAAATTAAAGAGTCAAGGGTAATATCGGTTATTTTAGAACAGTGGGAACATTTTATCTTCATAGAATGGAATGAATTATTTTGATTTAACCTAGATTTCCTTGAGGGAAATCAACTAGATCTTCTTCAATATCATGACTCTTAGAACAGAGTTAAGGACTGCATCTTCACATCATAATACTTTGATTATACTGTGCTGGTGCGGACACGGCATGAAATATCATAACACACAACAGCCAAACAACTGTACAAAGTGTGAGACTTGCCAGTATTTCAAACCTAGAGGAAGCGAAATGTCATGGAATGATAAACCAATCAAGGCAAAGTTTGATGGTATATGTCAGAAATGCAATGGTACGATAAAAGCTAGTACTCATGAAATTGTAAGAAACTCTAAAAGGATTTGGGTTCACAAGGATTGTAGTGATTTCAAAAAAGAATGATTTGAAAAAAAGATAATGTTTAATTTTTATAATAACACACAAGAGGTTTGGAGAATTACAACAAGGATTTTGTCCAATCTGACAAAGAGACAGAATCTCTACTAAAAAAGGCATCAGATTTGTTTAAAGGAAGCAAATGGAAACACGCCATCTTGTATTGTAATAAAATTCTCCTAAAAGAATCCAAAAACAAGTATGCCCTTGATCTAAAGGCCATGTCTTTTTCCAGTCTTGGAATCTTTGAAGAGACCATGTTCTGTTTTGATCGATCACTGCAAATTGATTCCCAAAACTATTTTGCCCTTTATGGAAAGGCTACAGTTTACTCAAAGATGAGAGATTTTGAAAATGCAATAAAATACTGTGATATCTGCTTGAAGATTCAAAAAAATCCCGAAATATATGATGTAAAGGGTAATGCCTTGATAAATCTCAGAAGAGGTAAAGAAGCAAGAGAATGCTTTGAGAAGGCACTAGAAATAGGTTCAGATAAAACTTGGGAGGTTTAGACATGCCAGTCCATGCTCATTGCGTATTTCTCTCACAACATCACCCTATCACTGGATTTGTCTACGACATTTCCTATTGAGACTGTGAAGAAGATAACATTGTAACCAAATTGTATGTTTTATTTATGAAATATTTTTTTACTATCTAACCACAAAAGCAGAAAAAATCCTCCAACTATTGCTAACCAAAATCCTTCTATGCTCAATATTGAATAAACCACGTTTATTCCTGTATCTTCAATGGATATCTGATATAGTACCACTATAGGTATTGGCCAAAAAAGAAACAATATTAAAATTGATATTAGTAATGTGCCATTAAATTTAGATTTTATTGTACTAATCATCTATTAAGATAAGTATAAACTCCTTAATCTTTTTAGTGATAATCTATAAAATATTATCTCACGACATCATTTCATCACGAGATGTGTCTATGAACATTCCACTTTGATTCTCTTATAGAGAATCTATAACTCTCTGTTAAGAGGAATAGGACTACATTTGATTAAGGACTATGATGAATTCTCTCAAGTTCTTTCATTTATGAAACCTATGTAAATTACATATCCATTCCATGTCAACATAAAACATATCCAAATTGTTTAATCGATTATAGTTCATGATCACTCTATGGAACTACAATGCGGCTGTACCATTGATGAGATTGGTGGGATATTACTGGTAGAATGTAAACCACACAAGGAAGGAAAGTTTAGAGAGTAGATTCTCTTAATAGATATTTACGCCATACAAAACCATGAAGATAACATATGATGAAAAAGTGTGTATTCATTCAGGAAAGTGTGTAAAGTCATTACCGTCAGTATTCCAAGTAAAGAACTCCAAATTTGTTATAACACAGGACGGAGCTAGTGAAGAAGAGATAAGAAAGACAGTTAGTGAATGTCCTTCAAAGGCCCTGAACATTGTAAACACTACAAGTTCTGATCCCATTTGATAAAAAAAGTAGGGTGTTGACCCTACCCCAGATGACTAATCTGAATTCGTGTTAGATGTTTGAAATATCATACTGAGATTAAAAATGACATTGGTACATTTGATAGATGGACCACTAAATGATTTGTTAAATAAATTGTGGTTTTGGTTGTTCAGATTTTATTTTATCTATTCTTGAACTTTTACAGTTGGGACATTTCAGAAATATCCTGTCTGGTGTAATCTTGGTAAATACAGTTCCACACTCCATACATACACGTAGATTTTTAGGATCAATCATTTGAGAAATAATTGGATTTTGTGATTGTTAAAGTATGTGAATCAATGAGATGTTTCACTGTATAATTAGAGAATTGAAAATTATGTTATAGATTATGTTATAGGTATAATTGCGAACTTTTTAGATATTGGATAGCTTGGCGCAGTTTGTTAATTTTCATGCCTAATTAGCCCTAAATTCAGCATTTTATTCTGTAATTTGCGACTGAAACGACTTAACCTATTGAAGCGACTGAATTTCAGTCGGTTTTAACTAATTACGGATAGTGTTTTCATGGAGGAATCATACCGCTGTGTCAGAAAACCTTGGATTGGTGGAAACGGTACAATGTATTTTGGAATCCCACCAAAAATAATTAAAAAATTGAATCTGGATAAGAGCCAATATCTCTTGGTAGATGTCATTGGAAACATTATTGTAATTAAGAAAATGAATCAACAGTTTTCAAAATCTACAATTAAAAAGATTCAGATAAGCAACATTGCAATTGACAAAGATAACTCGGTTGAATTAATCAAAGATGTTGATAAAGAATCAATGGAAATAAACAATGAAAATAATTATAATCCGTTAAGGGATGTCTTCTAGACTACACTACAAATGCTCTGACATTTTCCTTGTCGATGACTTGTGAATCATAAACATCTAGCAATTTTTTGCTTTCAGACCAGCAATGACACATGTCAAATCCCATGTCCCTCCACTTTTCCATGTTGAGTCTTGCATGCTCTGGATGACTTGCCAATTCACTTGCTGATTCTATCTCTATACTGATTGATTTTTCCTCATCAAAATGATATCCTATCAAGTCTGATCTGTACTTTCCTTTTTTAACATCTTGAGAAGCAGTAGTGATAAAAACACCCATGTCAAGATAGTTGTTTACTACCTTTTGTGTCACTCTAGGAATGTCCTCGGCTGTCCCTATCTTGGCATCATCAAATGTAAAATAATCCTCAACTGTTTTTTTAGACAGGAAATACTTTATGTTTCGAGTTGAATCATCCTTGTCAACAATTCCATTCTTTGTCATATTCTTCAAAATGGATACGACATCATCACGGGTCTCAGCCTTTACTTGTTCTGTAATCTCTGTTAAATTGAGCGAGCTTTTTTTGTGCAAAACCACCATGATTTGCCATTGTTCCATTTCAGGCAATGGAACGGTAATGTATCGCAACCATCTGTTCTTTTCTATCTGCTTTTGATGGAGGATTGATGAATTGTCATCTGTTTCAAACGAGCTTTCTATCTTGCCATTCCCATACAGTCTCTTTTGATTAGAGATGAAACCATTCAGGAATTGCTCATCCTCATTAGTCACTGGTGGGTGATGAAGCCAGAACTGCGAGGGAGTTGGCTGCTCTTCTCCTGGGGCCGCACGCATCTTTATCGTCCAGTGAAAGTCCTCCTGGGAAGCTAGTTGCTGCTGAATTTCCTTTGAGAATCTCGGATCCCAGATGTTTGCCATTTTTGATGCGTCCTTGCCTGATACTCTTCCGGCTATCTGTGTTCCACAGTTTCCAGTGATTTCCTCCAGCAAAGAGTCAGAAATTTGGGCCGTAGTCTGGTGTGCCAGCAATAATCCCAGACGGTATGATCTGGCCTGCGATAGAATCATTGGCAATACATGCAGGTCTGATACTATCTGGAATTCATCCAAAGCTAGTATGACATAGTTTCTGTCATCTTCTGCAGTCCGTGATGCTCTTTCCTGTATGGTAAACCACAACTTTATGACAAACGCCTGAATTGCCAACGGCTGTACATGATGTGCAAGATGCAGTGATGATATTCTCACTATTGTGTACTGGTTTGGCTCTATCAGGTCTTCAAACTTTACGGTTCCATGTCTGACACAGAATACTTTTTTTAATATTGGATCTGTTGCAAACTGCTCTACCCTGTTTAGCAACGGCACAAAGGATTCAGGGCGGAGTGTTGCAATTGATGTCAAGGCTTGTTTCATTGCTTCAGAGTCCGGCATCCCCAAAGCCTTGAACATTATCTGCAGAAACTTTTCTTGTTCCTCTTGTATGTTGATAATAATATCATACATGTCCAAAAAAGTTGGTGCATCATTGTTTTGGTACATGTAAAATAACAACACGCGAAATATTCTCTCCATCTGCACAAAGCTTTGTTGCTGGTTGTACCATTCTTTTAGGATTTCCATGAAATATCCAACATAGCGTGAAACTGTCTCCTGTCTTTCTGATGGATTGTATTTTGGCAGCTCCAACGGATTAATTGAGAAATCAGTCTCAATCGGATCCAGGAAATTCACATTGCCATGATTAATTGAATGTTCACTGCACTGTTGGATGAACTTTAGAGAGTCGTCACCTTTAGGATCCAGATAAATGAAAGCATTTGGAAATGATCCATTGATGTTTGATACTTCAAGATGTTTTGCAATCTCTCTGATCAATGAAGTCTTGCCAGAGCCAGTCCCGCCTACGCAGTAGACATGCCGTGAGAAATCCTCAGGGGATATTACTGAACATCCCTCATCAGTTGATTTTACTATTCCACCGTATTGGCTGAAAGTTTTAGACTCTTCAGAATATCCCAGATTGAATCCTTTCTTTGATGTTACTTTGGATGGCAACGAGACATTCCTTGATGTCTGCAAGTTTTTTGTAGTAACTGCATCAGACAGATGCACAAACAATGACATCTCGTTATTATTCAGTACAAGAAATGGCAGTGGCTTTCTAATTTTGTAATTGCCAGTTAGTTTTGATGTGTTAAAGTAGTTACTAATTGCATTCTCAAATGGCTTTTTTGCAGCAGGAATTAACCGTAATTCAAACAGCGACTGTCTCTCAAAATTCTTTTTCACTCCAGATATTGTAATTGGTGAACCAGCTTTTTTTGGTTTTTTGTTGTAGAATTTGAAATGATTGTATGTGTATGAAGTTAGATGCTCATAGTTTGACTTTATGTCATCAAAGGGAATTGATTCTAGATTATTATTATTATTTTCAGATGAGGAAAGCAGTCCTCGTATACTCATGATGACATGCGACTTTTGCATCTTTTGTGATGTGTCTGACTGCATTGTCTTGTAATTATTGTAAAAGTCCATTCCGTTTTCCGGGTTCTCATACGGCTTTGTGTCTTTTATTTCGTCAATCCAGTCCCGAAACTTTTTGCTTGTGACAAACTTGATTCTGCGGTTTAGCTGGTTGTGATGTGACTTTAGATAGGGAGTAAAGTTGTATGGTGCAAAGACAAACTGAATCCATGCAAAATCAGCAAGCTGTATTGTGTTTGCAATTCTGGTGATGGTACCATGTGCATTTGACTTGTCAAACAAGGCACTGTAATGACCGTGATGAGTTGACACGTCAAATATGTTGTAGTCTTTTGATACTACATACCATTCAGGTGCAATTGTTTTCAGGTTAGAATATGTGGCATTAGGATACATTTGTGAGAATGCAGTCTTGAAGGATTCCAGGTCTTGCGGTGAATGTGATACAAGAACTATCTTTAATTGCTTTTTTGTGCCGTCCCACCATACCTCAAAGGAGCGTACTGTATTGCAGTATGGGTTCTTTGATGGCAGTCCCAGAATATTGGAAGCTGACTGTATTGCAAGCTTGATGTTAATTGTAATGGGTACTATTACCTGACAACATGATATCTTTGACTTGTCTGTTGTTCCTAAAAAATCTCTTACAGAGTCAAGCTGTCCGTTTGGCTTTTGAATGTTTGATAGCGACCAATAGTTTCCCAAATGAAATCAAAAAGATATGAAGAATTTTGATAAAAAGGAAACTGTAACAGATAGAATATCTGTCATGATGTTTGAAAAGAATTCAAAAGCAATTGAGATAATCAGTACATTCTCAATATAATATTACAACAAAGATCAGATGTAATTACAGTAACATCAATTATTTTTTAAAATATCATTGACAGAATCTCAGGCAATAACAAAAACAAACCAATACCAAACATGTAAGCTATTAATGGTGGAACATTTTGCACATACATTTCATTTGATTGCAGTAATTGATTATCTCTTGTCACTCTATTTCTAGACGACAGAAACACAAATGATTTGACATTGGGTGTTATGCTCATTGAATTCTCAGTTGAAATGACAAATTTTTCATATTTTCTTTTTCTGTGAACAGATACAAATGCAAATATCTTTTTGTGTTTTGGTTCTGAAAAATCAGAGAATATATCCATCTTTTTTGATCTGATTATATCAGATAAATTCAGGAATACATTATACAAAGTAGCAGAGACTACAACCAAGAAAAATGCAACTACCAGAATCATAATTGGCATCATTACAAACTCGTAATGAACCGGTAAAATTACAGCCATTGCAAGAATGGCAAACGTGTCAGCCAATCCTGCAATCTTCCATCTCCATAGCATCATTCCTGCAAAGATAGATGTGAATACAGTAATGACATGGTATGGGGTTATTCCATCATAATCCCAGGCGTATAATACGGCACCAATTCCGCCAAAAACCAGCCATATTCCATCGGGAATCTTTCTTGATCTTACATCAAATACTGCTACAATTCCAAGCATGGATACAAGCAAAAGGATGCGAAGAGACTCTACGATTTCCACAAGAAACAATGAGTAATAACAATAAAACTCTGAAACTCAAAAGGTCCAGTCTCATTTCCAAATTTCAGGAAGTCAGAGTGGACCTTTCATTTCTATTGATTTGGCCAATGAACAAGAACAGATTCTTTTTTTCTGTACTTGTCATGGCTGCTTTGAATTGTTCTTTTCTGCATTTTTCAAACATTTGATTTTGCCATGATGTAAGGGATACAAAGTCCCTGTCATATTTTTGCAAGTGATCAAAAACCCCGGGGTTTATCCTTACAAAATCCTCGTTTACCCAATACAGTAAATTCCTGTCAGTCAGCATTCTAATTGACTGTGAAATGTTTCTTGACGTATACACTGCACTTGCACAGAATCTATCTTCATCATCGTATGACTTGTCAAATACATCTCTGAACTTTGATAACATGTAACAGCTTGCTTTACTATTTGGATTTCTTTTGACTTTGCAGTATGTCTGGGACAAGATACACAATGACTGAAACGATATGTAATCTAACTTTGCGCATACTGCAAACCATCGTCCTGTATCAGATAGAAAATATGATCTGTTGTATTTTTTTCCATCATGGAACAAGTATCCATCTGAGAGCATCTGCAATACAATCTTTTTTGTGTAAATATGGGGCTTGCTTGTTTTGGATGCTATTTGTGAAACGGTAAATTGCATATCCGGATACAACATCTCCATAACCTTGCTGCATGTGGAATTTCTGTGAATTTTTTTCTTGTAGAACAAAATGCGTTTTACTTTTCTGTCAAGTTCTGACAGGCTGTGGTTTTGTGTTTTGTTCATGGAATTATTGTGCCGTACTCCAGAATACGGACAGTTTTGCATCATTTGGAAACATCCCTAGTGCATCAATTAGCTGCCTTGATGACTCAAAATTCTTGTGTTTTATCTGAGATTTTTCAAAGTCCAGATGCCTTGTGACATCAAGCGGTATTGAATAGAGTGATTTTGTGTCTACAGAAGAGGTCTTTATTATGGAATTGTTATCTGTTGGCTCTATTTTTGATACTCCACCAGTCCTCTTGTTTACCAGAATCTGGGGCTTGCCTGTCTTCTCATCAGGTATGATTATCATGTTGGGTATTGATTTTTTTACTGTCATTGTTTCGCCATCTATCTTTTCAGATTTAGAATTGTTGTTTTTGTGGAGGTCACCATCATGATTTTGTTTTGGATTGCTCTTTGCTGATGATACTTGTTCTTGTTCTTCTTGTTTTTTATTTTTGTTCTCTTTTTCTGATCCAGGTTTTTTTGATATCTCTTTTCCTACATTTTCTAGATTTGTAGGTATTGCTATAATTGATTCTTCTCTGTTGTTTTCCTCGTGTGTTGCATCCTGTCTGATGTATTTTATCATGGAATCAATTTGTTCAGGTGTAGTCCATGCAAAGGAGCCATCACTCATTGCATCAAGATCAGAATGAATCTGAGATATTAACTGTAACTGGTGTGATTCTTCATCCAGTCTTGAAATCCTTGATATTACATACAACGGTACACACACCTGGGATGGAACCAAGTTCTTTCTCTGGGATAGTTGGGTTACAATTAGATGCAGCTGCTCAATTGATTTTGCAGAGAGAGGATTATTATTTTTGGAGAGAATTATTTTCTCAAACGGAGTTCCGCTGATATGTAGTAATTCAAGTATGTCTTGTTTTTGTAGCTGTAGTCTTTCTTCAAGATAGTATATCCCATCAAAGATTGACATTGGATTGAACACTTCATTTTCCAGGATCTCTTTGAAATGTGCAAGTAAAATGTCAGTAGATCCTTTGCAGCTGCCATTATCTGTGATCACCCCATTAACTTCTGAAATAACACTCGGCCCTGCCTGCATGCATCCCAATAGGACATCATGATGATTAATTGCATAGAGTTTCCCGTCTACTCTTGCCAGTTTGATTTCAGGGAGTAACTTTGGATTATTTCTTGCAATCTCTGCAAACTTGTTAATGTTGGATATGGTGCATATTCCAACGCTTACAGCTGGTGAAAGTATTTCTGAAATCTTTACCTTAATCTTTGATGGTATGATGTTATTACTCATTGTTTGATGCACCTCTGAATTGCCAGTGTTACGGCCCTTTTGGCCAATATGTTATAATCTGAATTATTACTATTGTTTCTCATGACAAATGACAGTCCATTATTTTGTGAGGAAAGAGAAGAGGGATGATTTGCAATAGTTTCATAGTACCTTACTGCAATCCGTCTCAGGACGGTGATATCCTCCACATCATGGTCTCTTTGTGCCTGGGAGAGATGCAAATTCAGGTAGAATGCCTCCCTGCTATTTGACTCGGTACGGCATTTTTCTTTTCCTACCTTGAAGATGATGCTTTTTAGCATTGGCGCATTTTTTACACCCAGGCTTTGGCATACGATATCTCGGATTTTATCCTCATCAAACGGAATGCATCTGTCCCTACAGGTTTGGTAAATGGCAAGACACATTGCCTTTGCTCTGGTAAATTTACTTGTCTGTCTATTCAAACTGCAATATGATTTCCAACAATTCTCAGATGTGATGTCAGATAGTTTTAGCTTGTCACAAATGTCTGCAAATGGAATGATATCATAATTATTGTTTTTTTCTAATCTTAGATTGGAAATATGCGTTATATTTTTTACATCATGTGGGTTTCCACCCTTTTGTCTTTTTTGATACAAGTTGATTCTAGATTTTGTAATGTGCTGGTACGGAATGGTGTTAATATTTTCATCTTCATCAAACCCAAACACAACTCCGCAATTCCCACATACAATCTCACTTTCCCCAACTGTTGTCACAAGTTCTGGTCTTTTATTTTGACATAGACATGTGTCTTGTAATGATAATGATTGTGATTTTTCTGTTTTATTTATTGTAGAATTTGTTTTGATATTTTGTCTTTGTGAATCTGTCATGCAACAGAATATGGTACCAATTGCATATAACCACCCTAGTTATCTTTGTTACAAATGCTACAGATGCTAGCATTCATTCCTAGTTTTTTTTAAAAAAAATTTAGATGTATTTTATTATCTATCATTTTTGTTTATCACTTTAATGCAAAACATATCCTCATCGTACTCACTGAATATTACATTCTGACCAATCAACTCAAAAGCCTTTGTGTATGTCTTGCATTCCAGTTCAGACCAATTACATCCAAGATTATGTTTGGAAACGAACATGTCTGAGCAATCGTCATTGTGATTGTTTTTAGTTTGTCTAATTCTATTTAGTTGCAAACGGTTTACCTTGTTCCATTTTAGGATATGATCCGACAAAACAGGATACGTTACATTTCCTTCCTGTAGTTTTATCTCCTTTATGATGTGTTTTGCCATAAATTCAGAAACCTTGTCGATCTTTGATTTATCCAAGATGCCGATAATTTTTTTTAAAATCTGCTTGGGGAATATAACATCGCCCTTGTGTATCTTATAACAGTAAAATTCTATCCATTGCGATACAATCTGGGAGCCTATCGTGCTGGGACCCTGTTTTGTATCTTTTGACATTTTGTTTAATAAAACAAAATTCTCATGGTTTAGCCGTATGTTTAACTGGTGTATCTTCTTACTAGGCAATTCAGACATATCCTCTAGATTGGTGTGGATTTATGTGAGTTTTGACGATATTTTGATGAACTGGTTCACAAGATTCTAACTGAGTAAACATGTTTCCTATCATGAGAGAGTAATAAGGTAAACATCGTAAATAAAAATTGCGTAGAAATTCTATTGTAGAACTGTTACAAAAATTAGAAAACAGAATGCTGCAGGTATTTTGAAATTCACATTCAATCTAGTTTATCAAACGTCAGAATTGTAAATTATTATTTTATTTAGTTTAGATGCATATTTGGCAGATTGTTCAAATTTTTTCTATTACAAGCTTTTTTCCTACGACCTTACAGTCAAACTCATCACCGTCCTTCCAGCTCAGTTTCTCTATCATCTCAGGCGGAATCGTAAAATCCCATCTATACCATTCCTTTCCGTCCTTGCTCTTGCGGCTAAGCTGTCTCTTTAACTTCATGAGTACTGTCTCATCAAGCGTATTGTCCATCAGTATAAATTGTTTGTACACACTGATATATAAATCGTCTGTACATACACATATAAGATAGTCTGTACATACTATAATGTGAACGCTGACTCTGTTAGTATAATTGAAAATGATTTGATTCTAACAAATGAATTGTATTGTGAAAATTACACCCGTGATTATCAGATAGAGGAGAACATTAAAAATTGAAGATTCAGCTAGTCAAAATTCATGTAGATGGAAGACAAATGCCTATTAGGATTTTTTCCCACTCTGAGGAAGTAATCATACAGCAAACAAGAGTAAAGGTAATGGACAGAAATACGGGCAAAGTGGATGCAATGTATGTCTTGGAGGGGCTTGGACCTACAGGATGGATGACAATCGAAACTACGGGAAACCAGGAACTTTTTGCATACCTCTATGTTGGTGATGAGATCACCAATAATGTCAAATCAAAATAGCTACCCGAAGACCCTCAGACATGATTTACAAAATCTATGAAATGTCAAAACTTCGTAAAAACATTGATTCAAACGCATCAGAATCACAGTTCAAGATTCATGAGATACCAGATACTATGGCAGTCAATGAGGGCTCTAATTAATCAAGAGTTTCTAGACGCAGAATATGATAGACTAGACGATTATATCCAATGTATTATGAGTGTGATTTCTATAATTCAGCTAGTACGTGGTACCAACCAGAATATTTCCAGTATGGGGATTATGGAGAGGATGTGCAGATATTGGATTTTTTTGAATAATAATTATTTTAAAAAAACTTTTTCTTTTTGATCTGATGATCAATCTATTTTGTCAACTCGTCGTCTACGGTTATTCTGATTTTGGTTTTTACCAATAGTATGATTAAGTAAGATGCGAGAATTTAACTAGGAATAAGATGATATTTTACGTGGTAGGATAAAACAGGTGATGATTTCCGAAAAAGTTCAGAACATATTTTACAGCAATTATAAAAAATATTTATGTAAATTTTGTGTATTAAAGTAAATTATGGATTATTTGTCTAAATTAACTATGAAGGAGAGAATAAATTGGTAGAAAACCTAACTCCCATTAACGCCGATAATGGAAAATTAGAAGCGTTCTATCTGCTCCTGTTATCGGAAGGGTATAATAATACGGTAAAAGAAAAAAATAATTTTAATTCCTTTTGTAAAGTTTTAACGAAAAATCTTTTCATGATAGATCCCTTTAATATTTGCAAAGATCGTTTTAAAATATTTACACATTTCGTTTCTAATGAAAATATAGGAGGAGTGATCAAAACACCATTTAAAATTAGTGTGAATGCCGGAAACAATTTTGAGATGGAAAACATAAACAAATTAGGAGAAATATTAGAAGACATACAAACCAATACATCAGACGGTTCAAAAACAGGAACAGAAATTTGGAATAATATTGCACTATCAAATACGGCGGTCTGTATAATTAAGAAGGGCAATCATGTAACAGGAGGAATATCTGAGATAAATTTTTCATCTTTTGAAGAAGAAATGCAATATATTGGAATAAAATTAATCATCATACCTACATTTCCTTTGCCAAAATTAGTAGATATGACTAGTACGGATAGTGCACTTGAAGGATTAGAACATATTGAGAATTGGGATGAATTTAGTAATAAATATAGATTAAAATGCTGTACTGCACTACTAGTAAAAAATATTGGAGAAATGCTTGGACTACAAAATGAAGCAGAATCATCAATTGAACGACAATATATAACATCTGAATGGCCCACACTGACCGGGCCAAATATAGTATCTCATAATAAATTATTCTCTACTACAGATAACCAAATTGATAATATACCCTGGAAACGATTAATGTTTATTCCGTCTCAAAAGAACATCAGCGAGAAAGAACATCCACACCCAGATGGGGATATACAGTCAATTAGCACTAAAACAGATTATCAAAAAATAATTGATGATGGAGAAACAGCACCGATTGCTGTTAAACACACCACAGAAAGAGAAAATGGTAGTGGATTATCTCTGCAGTTAGATTATATTAATAATAAAAAAGAACGGAATAAGTTTTTCCAATGGGGAAAACCAAATTTATTTGAAGGAGGTGCAGATTACACACATGGAATCTATCGATCAAGAGCTGAATGTTTAATGCGAGAACCAGGTTATGCTGTCAAGTATGCAAATAAAAAAAAATTTTTCACAGTTCCATTTTGTCACGTTTGCCGTAACTATCTTAGAGGAATATTATGCGGTAACTCTGAATGGGTTTTGTGGGGAACAACAATTGACCCCGGTCCCACGCAATATAGAGGACAATTGCATTCACACACCGCCAAAATATTTTATCGTTTTATTAGAGAAATTGAATTTTCTCCATTCCCACGTTTAAAAAAATTCAAAGTAAAAGGAAACAAAACAGGTGGAAAATGGCATCATTGTGTTGGTGCAACAAATCACAGAGTAAAAGTATTCTTTAAAAATCTTAGATCATGGAATCAAGGAATGGATAAATTCGGATTAAGTGACGAGGGTAAAAATAAAGGATATAATGGAGAAAATGCATTTTATCCAAAAACAGGTAGAAATGTAAAGGCAGTTCACGCATTATGGAATACTGTACCAAAACAAATTTTTAGTAATCAAAGAATTGACAGTCGATTTAAAGACTATTTTATGTTAGGTGCAGCAGGTGCACTAACATACATTGGATTAGGAAGCCTAAAAAATGAATTTTATTTAAAATCTGTACAAGTTAATGAAAAAACCATAACATATCCAATAGCCCAAAGCCTGACAATAGATGATTTACAAACACTGGAGAAAGGTAGTATAATGCAAATTTGGCCATCTCAAGCTCAATACGAAGAAGGGCTAAAATATTTACTAGGTATACAAAATGCTAATGAAACGCTTGTAGCAATACAAAGTTCTCCAAATAACAATTCTGAAATAAAACCCAAGGAGCCGGAGCCTTTTGACAAGCCCCCTAAAATAGGAAGGAACATCGTAAAAGATGTTCTTGGTAGAGATATAAACAAAGTAATCAAAATACCGGGGCACAGTCTTGTTTACATGGGTGACAACAAGTTTGCAGATCAGCATAGATTAGACGCAGATTTGCTCACAGATCCATTATGGAAAGAGTACAAGTTTTGGATAGCTGCACAATGGTATGATTCAAAGAACCTAGCGATGAAATTAATTGAATAAATCTTTCTTGGTAAAAATTATTGAAGAAACTTGCATATAATACCAAAAAATTTTCTTCACATGAGTAATTACGATACTCTTTCAGTTCTTAAAGACAAGAAAGAAGTAACAACATACAACGTATCATAACGATTGAAGTCATGAAATTATATAATAATAAAGAATACACAATCGACAGTTTTTTTATCCATAGTTACAAATATTATTTAGGAAAGGAGTTATGAAAGCCAAACAGATTAATCTTAAAAAACAATCAGTCCATGAAAATTTTTACATTCTGTTCTTAAGTGAGGGGTTTCTAGAATCTGAGAAAGATCTATTTGATGAACATTGTCAAGTTTTAACAGATTGCCTTACTAAAACAGAACCATTCAGATTAACTAATGATAGGATTGGAGTATGGACACAATTTATAAAATCTGATACGAAATGGAATGGATCGGAAAATTCAGCCAATAATGGTGAAACTCCATTTAGATTTTATCTAGATAAAACTAAAATACCTATAACAAAGTCGCCACGGCCTATTATTGAACACCTTAATGATATTAAACTTGATCTTGCTTTCAAAGAAAATGTACCAGCTAATGAAATTTTCTGTAATCCCGCAACAAAAGACCGAGCTGTTGTATGTATTGTATGTAGGTATGGCAACGAAGCAAACGCTATTACTGAAACTACGGTGCAGTATAGATGGGGGGTCTTTGATCCTACTTTAGATCCCATTGCTGTCTATGACCTTTTACCTTTCATAGCGATTACTACTTGGCCAAGACAGATGCCAGGAGACCCATCACCCGGACATAATGTAGTAAATCCGGATGACTGGGCAGGAGACCGTTTTGTTCACGAAGTTGCCCACATTACTGGATTATGGGATGAATATGAACTCCCAAGATCAAGAGCACGACAAGATCTTTTTTTTAGTATGAAAAATCCTGAACCACTTGCACCAAATATTACTTCTCTAAAAACCATTCTTTCTGCTAGTTCCACAGTTACCATTTCTGATTTAGATAGTGGAATAAAAGATACTGTAGATTTAAGCCCTAAAGATATCGATGTAAACAAAATAAAATGGATTGATCTTATTGAGCATCCCAAAAAAATTGTTGTAATGGAGCATCCTCCAATCAAAGGTAATGATCAGGAGTATCAAGATGTTTTGGACGCAGCAAAAAGATCAATACTTTTTTTGATTCACATCAGAACTAACACGGGAGAACCTAAGCCGTGGAATGTTGATTACTCTAAATCTCCTTCTGGCGCGGTCCCTCCAGTTCTTAAAGGTAAAAAACTGTTGTTGGATTTGGCTAGTCCTAACTTGATTGAAGGAGGACTCGGCTTTCCAGCTCATGTTTTCCGACCCACACCAGAACAATGTATTATGAGAAATAGAGGTTACAAACAGACTATTGAAGGTGGTGGGCTTAAGTGGGTGAGTCATCCTTTCTGTAAGGTTTGCTTTACCCATATTCGAAGTGTACTATATGGAGTATACAACTATAGATATGGAGGGGCCAGAATTGTGCCAGGACCGCCACAAGTAATCAATTTTAGATATCCGTCAATTCTTGCTAAAGAATTTGTGACTTTTGTTGAAAATACAAAATTAGCATACTCAGGTGGAATCTTTGAGAATTTAGAGTCCCTTCACCTCAGGTATGTAAATTTCATTAAATCTAAATCCTTAGACCTAACAGATGTAAAATTTCCTACTCCTAAACCTAAAATTGTAATGCCCACATGGGGCGATTCTTATATTATCAAATATCCAATTCTTCCAAAAAGAGGCACTCCTCATCTTTTCCACTATCTTTGGATAAATGATCTGGAAAAACAAAGAAAAAATAACGTAATCTTACAAAGACTTGCAGCAACCGGACCGGTAGGAGTAATGATACTAAGTGGATTTGGTACCCCTGCAAACCGAATGTTCAGCAAGATGGAATCTGGAAATGATGAACCCATTCAGTATTTCGTAGGCCTCACAGAATCAGAACTAGAAAATCTTAAACAAGGTAGTCTGCTTCAGATTTGGCGTTCAAAAGATGATTATGAACAAAGCGTTCGTTATGTGGCAAAAGAAAAAACTGATGAATCCCCGCCACAAAATCCTAATGAAACTCTTATTTTCATGGGCAAAGACAGTAATGGTGTGTATCGAGTAGCTGATAATCAAGGAACTCAAAGAGATCTAAAAAACGATTGGCCCGATTTTAAATTCTGGATAGGATCTCAATGGTATGATATTGCATAAACATCTAAAATATAATGGAGATGAATTATTTTAACAAATTCTATAACTGAAAAAATAATCAAAGAATTTACAGATTTCATAGAACCGTTATCCTCAAGACTAGAGGACCCCCCCCAGTTCATCTCATTAATGCGAGAATTTGGTTGGGACTTTATTCCAGAAAATGCACCAGATAAAACTAACTTCAAAGATATTCCAGCCCATCTTGAAGAACTCTATGAGGTTATTGTTACAATATACAATGCAAAAACAGATGAAGAGAAAATAGCAAGCCTCTTTGATCTTACAACAAAATTCTTTGTTGTTTTTAATGACGTAAAAGACTTGTCGCAATTCCTAGACTCTACTAACATACCTGATAATTTACCAACTGGAATAACAAGCGAGAAATTCTTGACCCAATTTGGAGAAGACTTTTTTTCTTACATTATGATAGAATATCTTAAAAATTATCATCCTTTTATTTTTGGATTCTTTAGTTTTGCTGGAATAGTAAAACTTGAGCAGATTGATGCAGAAGAAAATGGTGGAAGATTAGCATACATACGTCGCACTATGGAATGGGCCCAATTTTCTGAATTTTTGAATAATCCTTCCTCGGCTTTGAGTAGTTTTAATTGGAATGATGCTAGCAAAGAATTCGATACAAAAGGGCTTTTTGATTTTCTTCAAGACATACTTGTCGAGATGGGAATCCCAGCAGGAAATAGACTTCCAAATCTTACCGTAGCAAAAAATATGGATATACCGGAAACGAGTCTTGATGATATTGAAAGTATACTTCAAATACCCATTTACCAAGTAGCTGACCCTGACATTGGATATACTGAAGCAGGAATTGATGTATATCCACTTCCTAAAAATGGATCAGGACTTCCGGGAATTGCACTGTTTCCTTTTCTTAGCGGTGGCGTAAACTTTCAGATAGAGCTAGGCTCTAATTTAATTTTAGAAATAAGAGGAGACCTTTCAACTGGAGTAGCAATTTTGCTTCGCCCTGGTTCTGCTGATGCAAAAACAAGTCTTTTTGGGACATCTGGATCATCATTAAGTGCATCTATTTCAGCTAGTGTCTTTACTCCTCCCTCTGAGGAGAAAAATGTTATTCTAGGTGATCCAGCTAGCACCAACTTGAGTTATAGAGAGGTCTCAAATACGGTTGGAATCAAAGTAGGAAACACTTTTGATTTATTCTATGAACTAAATATTACAGGACTTCGACTGGAGATAAGATCTGCTGAGGGTGATGGATTTATCAGCCAAGTGATGCCCGAAGAGATCACTGCTGACTTTGACCTAATTTTAGGACTATCAAAAAGCAGGGGCTTTTACATCAAGGGAAGCGGATCCATAGAAATTACAATTCCGGTTAGAAAGTCACTAGGTCCTATATTTCTTGAATCAATTTATCTTTCATTAAAACTAGATGAGAGTGGAACAATCAAAATTATCCTAGCGGCTACAGGAAATATCGCTCTTGGACCATTTGCAGCCAGTGTAGAAAGACTGGGATTGGAGCTCAAGCTTCCACTGAAGAGCGGTACAAAAAACATACTAGATAATGTTCAGATCGGCTTTAAACCTCCGTCTTTGATTGGATTATCATTGGATGCCGGGCCCATTTCTGGTGGTGGTGCGCTCCTATTCGATCCTGACAATAAAAGATATGGTGGAATTTTACAACTTGACATAGAAGGCTTTGTCACAATTACTGCAATAGGCGTTATAACCACAGAGCTTCCAGACGGATCAGATGGCTTTTCATTGCTTGGAATCATCTCAATAGAGTTTGATCCTGGTTTTCAGGTAGGAGGGGGTCTTGTATTTTTGGGGCTAGGTGGATATTTGGGAGTCCATAGAACCATGGATACTGAAGCATTACGTGATGGTCTACAAAAAGGAGATCTTGACACATTACTTTTTCCTGAAGGAGACCTAATTCAGAGAGCGCCACAAATAATTAGTGATATTGAAGCAATCTTTCCAGCTGCCAAAGATCGATTTTTAGTAGGAATTGCCCTAAAATTGGGATGGCCAACTCCTACTATTGTATCTGCAGAGCTTGGGGTAATTCTTGAATTTCCATCACCGTTAACCATTGCAATTTTAGGGCAGCTAAACATAATTTTACCAGATCCAGAATTTGACCTGCTGAAATTGAGACTAGATGTTCTTGGTATAATAAAATTTGACGAGATGAGTGTATCCATTGACGGGGCTTTGTTTGATTCTCACATAGCTACAATGCCTGTAACAGGGGGTTTAGCAATGCTTGCAAGGGCAGGCCGCAATCCTGCATTCATTTTTTCAGTAGGGGGATTCTATCCAGGATTTAACAAGTTCCCAACTGGTTTTCGAGCTCCAACAGAGAGGCTATCCATATCCATCTCAAATGATAAAAATCCACGATTGCGGTTAGAAGCTTATTTTGCACTGAGTTCAAATACGGTTCAATTTGGGGCTGCCCTGGATCTTTATGTGGAGGCAGGTCCATTTAGTATACAAGGATGGTTAAATTTTCATGCAATGTTTGTTTTTTCTCCATTTTATTTTGCAACAAAATTTAGTGCGGGCCTGGTCTTAAAATTTGAATCCAAGTCAGTATTTGAAATAACACTTGCCCTAAGCCTGTCTGGACCCTCACCTTGGCATGCAAACGGAAATGCTACCTTCAAATTTTTGTTTTTTGACACTTCTGTTCGCTTTGATGTAAAGTTCGGTGACGAAAAGCAAGAGGTTTTATCCTTTGTGAATCCTGATAACCAATTAATTTCAAAGTTGAAGGATTTTCGTAATTGGAGTGAACAATTACCTGCAGAAGAAAACAGAATCATAACCACAAGAGAAATTGAAAACATAGATGAAATTGAAAATACAAGCGAATCTCATCCAATCCTTCTTCATCCCTGGGGACTGTTAACAATAAAGCAATCGTACATGCCATTTGGAATTGGAATAGAAAAAGCAGGAAGCGCTCTCATTGAGGGAGGTAGTAGATTTTACAAAATTGAAAATGTAAATCTGAATGGGATCAAAGACAATCACATTGACTATATACGAGAGTACTATACACCTGATTATTACCTGATCTTAAATGAAGAAGAAAGAAGATCAAGAGAATCATACGAAAAATGGATCGGTGGATTTACTGTTGGAAATGATGGTGTCAGTTTTAGTAGTAAAGGCGTTGTAGATGAAGATTTTACTTTTGATACGACTGTTTATGATAGCAATAATAAAGTCGATTCACAGCAAAACGTCTCTCCCAAAGACATGGGGGCTATGATCTCGTTTGGTTCATGCTCATTATCCAAAACACGTCATACTGGCAAGAAAAAATTCCAAGGCAAAAAATTGGGAATGAAATTAGATGATACAAAATATGTAATTGCACAAACTAGTGATTTGACAATTGAAAAGATAGAAGAAATAGATGAGAGCAATCCACTAACATATACGGAAGCTGTACAAGCATTACGAAGATTCCTTGATGATAACCCTGATAGAGAAAATGATCTACGAGTTTTACCTCTACACCAGGCGGTTATTCCAGCATGAGTGAAAAACCCTTAGCAAAATTACGTTTTATTTCATGGGCAAGCAGAGGCGCAATAAGACTAATACACGAAGAGGGAAATAAGGTTCAAACCAAACCAGGTCAATTTGATGTAGAATTTGATGTTCTTAACAAAGATAAAAAGGTCAATAAAACAGTAAAAATACCTGCACAATTATATGGCCCAGAAAAAATAACGGGAATTGACCACAGACAAGTCATAAGAACATTTCCTCCACATCTTAGCTCAGATAATGAATCAAATTATTTTGCTTGTCTAGAATTTGACAGTAGCTTTCTTGGATGGGTTGCTTCTTTAAAACAAGCACAAGCAATCAAAGATGATGGCACACCTACGTCTAATGTAAAATTAGAGGAAAGGAGTATCTTAGAACCTTCGTTTGTTTTGGCGGTAGTTCCTAAAGATAAGGAAGGAATTAAATTAACAATAGATCCGGAATCAAAACTTCAAATTCTTGAATTCGATGGAGTCAACGCTTCAGAAGAATTGCCAAAAATTGACGAGGCATATTATTGGACTCACATTCAGACATTAACCACAACTGATGAAGAATCCAAGGATTTTACAGATGATGATTCTTATTCTGAAAGAGACGGGATGATAGAAAATACATTGAAGAAAGATGATATTAACACCATCTGCAGAATTATAAGCCCAAGAAGACTAAAGCCTGGCACTTCATATTATGGATGTTTACTTTCAATTTACAAAGCAACTAACAAGATCATAGACCCAAATATTTCAGTAAGTGACACCAATAAACTCGAATATGCATGGGATGATGGCACGGAAGCTGGTAAATTTCTAGTATTCTATTCCTTTGAGTTTACTACAGATCCAGAACCTGGTGATTTTGAAACATTGGTTCGCAGATTAAAACCTCGTACTTTGCCTCCAAAGGTAGGAACTCGTTTTATGGCAGTTCCATCTTTATCTTCAAATTATCCATGTTATGGTCAAACAACATCATCGTTACCTCCTCCAGAAGAGGCATTACAGCAAGATGAGAATTATAATGATTCTAGTAAAATTTTACTTGTCGGACAAAAGGTATCTCTGAATAATGAAATTATCAAGAATACCATTAATGTACAATTAAAGAAAATAGCTTCAGAAGAAGATACTGAAGAAGGTTTGTTAACACTGCAAATTATAAAACCTCCAGGCAAGCCCGATGTTGTTGAAGACTTTGAAGAAGATGATTTTTGGGAGTCTAACGATGCATCAATTGCAGTAAATATTTCTGAAAACACCCTAACATTTGATGTAAGACAAGACGATACTAATGACGCATGCTCTTATGTTTTTGATGAAGCAGCATCTAATAACAAATGGATTTTAAGATTTCAACTTGAAATAACAAATGCCTCTAATGATTCTCGTCTTCTTGTTGGGTTATCAGATAATGATTTTAATTTGGGGGCAGATGTTGCTCAGAATTTTCTTGGAATGCAACTAACTCAGACAAGCTCCATTAACGGAATTTTGCCAATTTTTACAGAAAATTTTCCTCCACAGCAACAAGAGAGCCAAGTCGAGTATGATAATTTTGCTTTATCATCAGGCCAAATTTTTTATCTAGAAGTTTCTAGATTTTCTTCCACTTCTTTTGTGATTAGAAGGTATGCTGATCCTAACTATAGCCAAGTCATAGAGTCATTGGAAAGATCATGTCCAGGCAGTTTACAAAACCTCAAATTTATCAAGTTGATGAATTTTGTAAAAAATGAGACAGGAACCTTACGGGGAAAAATCAAACTCTTGCGATTTTGGAATAATTTGAATGAAATTAATCCTGAAGGGGAGATAATAGCTGAAAGTGAATCCGTTGCCGTAGCCGATATTCCATCATCGATACCTCCAAAATTCATAGATTGTGACAAATTTGATTTGGGTGACATAAAGTATCCTCCGATTCATGGAGATGTCATTGTAGCAATCAAAAAATCAGAACCGCTAGGAACACAAATCCAAATTGCACGATACGATAACAAAGACATTAGAGGCATTGCAACTAGATTTGAAGATGGGGAATGGAAAGATTATTCAAACAATTTTGATCATGGTTTTGAAATTTCCTATTCTTTGGAAGGGCTTGGATTAGAAGGAGCACTTCGCTCACCTTTAACAGAATCAACTAATTGGCCAGACACAGAAGGATTAAGATATCAAAATAGATTAAAGAAAATCCTAAATGAAAATGATAAATTACTTTCTATTTTTTCTAATTTAGAACCAAAGGTTTTACCTCCATTGTACGGTTCAAGACAAGCTGCAAAAACCAAAATTCCTGATTATCATGATCATTCCTGGTTTCCAGCTCTCAACTTGGATCCTAGAAATAGGGCTATTGCTGGACTTGGGATGCTAGTAGTCAACGACCAACAAGAGCAATTAAGAGAAGCAGCATGGCAAATGATCGAAGAAATTGAAAATATTAATCAAACATTAAGACAGGGCCAACTATCAAGGTCGGTAAGTTTTGGATTGAATCAATGGATTAAAAATTTGAGTTTGGATTCTTTTATGATGGTTACAAATCCCGTTCATGCCAAAATTTTAGACAATGGTGATAAAAATACGATGCAAAACAAGATTAAGAGTAAGCTTGGAAATGGTATTCTTTCACCAACTTTTAGGAAAATTGTAAATCCCACAGGACCAATTGGCAAAAAAATTTTTGGTGACAGCTCTCTTGTAGCTCATGATAGTGACAACCTAACTTTCCAAACTAACATTAATCCTAAATTCTCGCTAGTTTCATCTGAGTATAAAGGAATGGGCGGAATGATTTCAGTTTTAGATTTACCTCGATTCATTGATAAAAATGCACCTGATGGTGCAAGCGATATTATTAAAAATCTTATTGCAGCTTTGATTCCAGATCGAGATTCTGATTTTGATGATACAAGTATTGGCAAAATTGATTGTGACAAAATATCTTCAAATGAAATTCCTTTTGAAATTCCACCAGATTCTGAACTAGTTGGTTTACCAGACGTGTCAGTCAGTGGCACAGGTGTGTCAGTCAGTGGCACAGGTGTGTCAGTCAGTGGCACAGGTGTGTCAGTCAGTGGCACAGGTGATCCAGTCAGTGGCATAACAACTTCAAATCTTATTGTAAACCTTTGTAATTCTGCAAAAACACATCAGAAAGAAATTCATAAACAACTAGTCAAAACAAGACCACCGTTATCATCTCCTACTTTAGACCTTGAAGAGATTAGAAAAACAATTGAGGCAAAATTGGATCCTGAATATACTATTCAAAGAAGAATCTTAAACCGAATTGATATTGGTGATACGAAATGGAATTCTGAGGATCCGTTAGAACAAATGACTGCGTGTATTGAATTTCCTCAACCCATGGGGGAACTACTGTCTAATATTTCACAAGATCTTTTGATACCTGGAATAGAACACACACCACAAAACACGATTACGCTACTAGAGGAAAATCCTTCATTTATCGAATCATATCTAGTTGGACTAAACAATGCATTTTCTTCTGAAGCTTTGTGGCATAAAATTCCTGTATCACTTACCTGTAGCTTCTTCAGACAATTTTGGAACAAAAATACATATCCACTACCAGACGAAAAAGAATTAAAACTAGAGGTAATAAACGATCTTGGAATAGATCCAAATAATCAAGAACTTATAGAGCATCACGTAAAACAAAGAGTTGCACAAGAAATTGAAAACCGAAAAGATATCGATCATATTCATAAATGGCTACACAAACCACTAGGTGAAAATTATAAACGACTTGAAACCCCACAAGTTGTTTTATTAATTCGTGGTGATCTTTTAAGAAAATACTCCAATAGTGTAATTTATGCAATAAAAGGTGAATTTGACTACAAGAATAAACCAAAATTTCCAAGTCAAACTGATAATCTAGATTTTCCAAAATTTAGAGGATTTTTAAAACCTGATATTACCTTTTTTGGATTTGATTTAACGAAGGAGGAAGTTATGGGCGGACCCAATAATCCTGGCTATTTTTTTGTAATTCAAGAGCAGCCAAGTGATCTTTCTTTTAAATTAGATGAATCAGATAGGGTTAATCCTAATGCAGAACGTATTCGTGACTTGTCATGGAAGGATTTTGAGGATGGTGAAGAATTTAATTATTTAAGTATAAAGGATACAAAAAATGTGGTGGAATTACATCAAACATTGCCTGCTGAAGAAAAGAACAAATGGAATTCCCATTCAGCCCAGGTAGCTAACAATTTACTAAAACGTCCTATAAGAGTTGCAATTCATGCACGTCAAATGTTGGAAGGAGTATGACAGTGTCATCAAGATACTCAAAAAATCTTTCATATTTTAAGCGATTTAAAAATTTACAAGAAGATTTTGCACGCGCCAAATTTGGTGTTTCTATAAATGAAAACAAGATGCATTATTTCAGAAGACAAATTCAAAGTTTGAAAAAGGAATTAAATTCAAAGATTTCTAACCAAACCAGTGACAAAAAAAGCCTTGACAAACTTCGTCTACAGATTAGCGTTATAAAACAAAAATATGACCAAGCAGTTTATTGGAAAAAATGGTCAGAAGATTACTTAGACATTATTGTATATTCCTATCATACATCTCCTCCGCCAGAACACTTTTCAACATTGGATAAGAAAACACCAATCGCATTGTTTCCTATACGACTTGAAACTAGATTTGCAAAAAAAAGAAATGTTGCACAAAATAAAATAGAATTCCAACTACTGGTTCGTGTTTTTCCAGATAGTATCCATGTAAAAACTCACGAGCCAGAATTAACGGAGCAGGAGTATAGACAATCTCACAAGTTTTGGATAGAATATTTTTTGTCTGGAAAAGATGAACAATCAGAAAGAACACAAGCCGTATGGAGTTCAATTTGCAATATATTCGGACAACCAAGAACAGAATGGATAACTAGACAAACAAAATCATCCTCATTGCATGTTCTAGATAATGACAATAATGCTCAAACAATAATAAATGACAACACTCTTTCAAAAGAAGAAAAAGTAATAAAACTTCAAGATGTCCTTTTTACTGGAATTACTCCAACAACTGAGTCGTGGTCCAGAGCCCCTTACACAGATATTCTACCAGACTATTGGGTTGCCGTAGCGATAGGAAGGACAAAGAAAGATGACCCAATAATAAGATCCAGCAGAAAGAAATACGGACCAATAATAGGAAATCCAATCACACATTCTTTATCCTTGGGCCCATCACCATTTTCCGAACATGATGATGTGCCTCTACCTGATGAGAGCGGAAACTGTCCAGAGGGTTGGCAGCTATCGCAAAATGGTACCAGATGTATTCGAGGTGATGAATACCTTGATGTAGATGAGGGAATGCAATGGATGGTAGATTTTGAAAAAGCCGAAGAGGTTGGCATGGCACTTAGAATCCCAATTGATTATGACTATTTTTACTCACCTACTGCCGAAATAGAACAACTGTTGGTCTTTGGAGTCAAATCACTTCTAAATCCAAACGACTCATCAAGCAAACTCGAAGAACTGTTTGCCTCACACAGGTATACAGATGGATTTGAATTCATGCTAACTGGTACTCCTACCAACAATACACCTGAAGATAAACAAAAATGCAAACCAATTGTAAACTATGTGTCAGATACAATTGTTGTACTAAACGTTTTACCATATGTAAAACCCGAAGATGTTAGCAATGAGGATACTCAAATTGTTTTAGATTTTTTGAATCACACAACTGCAACTGAAATAGATAATAAAATAAAAATTGCTTGGGAAATTGACATAGGGGAAAAGATTAGTCAAAAAATTATCCAAAAAAGAAATGCTTTAGGTGGCAAGTTTTCCAGTTTACGGGAAGTAAGAGCGATTTCACACATTGGAGATGAAAGGTTTACAGAAATAATTAGTATCTTAACCAACAACATTTTTGAGAACATGGATCTGGATAATTTTGATTTATTTTTGAAAAATAATTTTTCTATATCTTGGATCAAACTGGCTTCTCTTGAAAAGTCTGATGACTATGCTACTGTTACATTTAGTTATAATAATGAAAATGTAGCAATAAAATTTGTTAGCAAACTCAAAGCTAAACTTTTTATCAACAATTCTGAAAAATATGAATTTTTTGTTAAACGAGAAGAAGGAATGCAGATTTATGCAACCACTTTTGGAAAAGAAAATCTAGTTATTTCCAATACTCGATCATCATCCAGAAAAAACAAGACAAATGAAGAATTGATGATAAAATATTTTGGATTCAATCAACATTCTGATGTCTTTTACAACTTGAATCATTTCGACAATACAGAGCACACGGATCCTTGTTATATGAACACTATCTTGTGGCCCTCATCTTTTGAGTATATTCTAAAAAGGATGCTAGTAAAAGAGGAACCACATAGTGATTTCATCAATAAATTTCGAAACCATTTTATCAATTATGTAAATGGACGAGGAATTCTTCCAACCATTAGATGTGGAAACACTCCTTATGGAATTTTGCCAGTTACAGACATTGAGGGATTAAAATTTTCTGCAGATAATGATAATGCCTTTGATTCTAATCTTAAAGATGCTGTAAATTCATATTTGTTTGACCATTGGAAATCTGCAACATATGATTTACCATTTGTAGGTAAATCAAATTACTCAGGAAAATCTGCCAAATACCTAGACATTTTATCCATACTAAGCAGAAATCCACATTCGGTAAGGCACTTTGCCAGACCGGTATTTGGAATAGGCTATGCATTGGGTCTAGCTAGGTTGGTTTCTGCGGGTAATCACCTTCAAGAAGACATTGATGACACAATAATTCCGACTATGACAAACGTACACAACAGTGCAGTTAATAATTCTCCATTACCACAAAACCTTCTTAACAATCTACAAACTACTATTTTTTCTCCGTATGCCTTTGAGTTGGGCAAACTTGTAAGGCCCGAAAACACTAGTGATGAAAGTTGGGATAATGATCCTGACAAAAATTATCTTAGCACCTTTTTTGATAACAAAAATGATATAGAATATTTGCATAAGGACTTCTTAAACTCTACTGTAAATCCCAAACCACCTATCTTATCTTTGATTTTGAGAAATTCATCTCTACTGGCATATTATTATTCTGCTGTATCGCTTCCAGTTTATTTTGAAGATGTGTGGTGGGTAGCTTGGTATCTGGGAGAAGTTATTGGACATGTTTATGTTCATGGACGTGATTCTTCTGATAATCTTATATCTTACACTCTTAACGTAGTTATGGCTTCTCAAACAATAAATGCAACTAATGTTGAACATGTAACCCGAGAACTAGGAGAATCTTATAAAATAAAAGGTCGCCCTCATGGAACCGAGCGTGAAATTGTAGCCCGCAACAGAGATGGTCATCTAATTTATTTTTATAAATACAATGCTCAATCATGGGAAGCAAAAAATGTGCATTATGAAACAAATTCAGAAAATGACGAATTCAAAATTATCAACAATCCTTTAATTATTGACACTTGGTTAAAATCAGATAATATTTTTGGTACACATATTTTTGCAAAAAATAAAGATGGTTTTCTGATTAGATTCTCTAAAAGACCAAACAGGAGTAGGTATAATGAGGATGGTGGTTGGGACACACCTGAAAAATATGACAATCTATTGCCTATAATTAACGAACCTGTAGGAGTTTACTCTGTGCCCATTTCTAATCCTCCTAGGATGACAGATCAAAAGTTAGATGTATTTGCTACCAATTCTGCAGGACAATTAATCCATATCAGGAAAGTTGATTTTAAGTTAAATCAAGATTGGGCGTCTTTTGAGAAATCAATTGATCCTACTAACCCTAACGATGTTATTGTTAGTAATTTGTATGTATGGAAACATATCAGTGAACATGAAAAATTCTTTATATTTGGTCGGAACAATTTTGGTGATTTAATAGAATATTCTTCTGACAATGATGGAAATTGGTCCAGTAGAAATATCACTGCGGATATAACTGGAATGGGAAGTGATATTGATGAAAAAATTGTAGGAAATATTCAAGGAACCGGTTATATGGGAAAATTCCGGATTTTTTCAAAAAATTCAGAGGGTGATCTTATCTTGTACAGTAAAAATGAATCCGAAAATTGGGAATGTCTGAATATAAGCAAGTTTCTAGCGACAGATGATGATGACTACAAACTAAAAGGGAACATTTCTATTCAAAATTTTAGTCATCTTCATTCTGGTTTAGTTGTTGGAAGACATAGATCATCAGATCACGTTATTGTTTTTAAAAATGAAAATGATGATTGGGAAGCTACCGATTTGAATGAAAATATTCCACATCAGCATGATTTTTTGGCCAGTGATACCCCAATAATTTTGGAAAGTCACGATAATGGAATACTTCGACTCGTAGTGGCATACAGGAATTTTAAAGGTAAGATTGTTAGTCACTTAGAACCCGGTTTAAACTCTTGGAAGAATCAAAGCATAAATCAAACTAACATTCTTGGAATATCCTTTGCTCGTAAAGGATTCTACAACAAACTAGAGCCCGAGAGTGTTGATATGTATTCAGATGATCCTACAAGCACACCGTGGAGATTATTTTCTGATACATGGCCTCCGATTACTGGAACAGAAAAGAGTATCGGTCAGTGGTTACAAGAACAGATTGATTCTGATATATTTCACAATCAAGAAATTAAAAATCTTCAAGAATTCTGGAACAGTGTTAATAAACTTAGAGAAATGAAAATTCCTCATCTGGAAAATTTATTCAGAGAATCCTTAGATCTGTGCTCACATCGCTTAGATGCTTGGCTAACATCATTTGTTGTTAAATCATTGGATAGTTTACACCAAAAAAATCCTAGTCGCGGTGTACATATAGGAGCATATGGATGGCTTGAGAACATTAGGGCAAATCCTAAAACAATGTTGCCTCATGCTGAAATTCCAGAGGGTGAAGAAGACCCAATTTACATAAATGAAAATAATGCCGGTTATGTCTTTACTCCCTCTCTTCCTCAGGCCACCACCGCTGCACTTCTTTTAGACGGTCATAGAAGAAAGATTCGTGAATCCCCAGATAAACCGGGATCATTTGCAGTTAATCTATCATCAGACAGAGTAAGAAGTGCAATTTCTATTTTACAAGGAGTTATAGAAGGTCAAAGTGTTGGTGCTCTACTTGGATTTCTATTAGAGCGAGAGCTTCAAGACAAAGACCTACAGAGATACATTGCACCTCTTAGAGAAATAGCGCCACTTTATGTAAAAAAAGAAGAGACTGAACCAGAAAAAGTTGGAGAATCTGTCAAATCCATTGCACCAAGAAATGTTGTAGATGGTTTAGCTCTGATTAGAAGATATCATCCAGATCTGCCTGGCTTACCGATACCATGGGAGAATTATGAATTACCTCCCAAAGATGAGAATAATCCTGATTCTGATTACATGAAATTAAAATCCATCCTTGATAGGCTGGTAGATTCTCTTGATGCACTAAAAGATATTCTAATTAGTGAAAGTGTTTACCAAGGTGTTCACGACATACAGGTTCAAACAGCAACCTTTGATGCAGTTAGTCGTGGAGAACCTCCTCCACAGGAAATAACAGTCACCAAAACTCCTCTTACAGGGATTGACATAACCAATAGAATAGTTACTTTGTTTAAGAAGCCATACAATGTCAACTCTATCTCTAATTGGCCAACAACTCAACTGTCAGAAAGGGCAAAAGCTGAGCCCAGAATTAATGCTTGGTTGTCAGAAATTCTGGGTGACCCTGGAAATACAATATGCCAAGTGACATACCTAAAGTGGGAGCCAGACATTGACTCTATTCAACCCTCTCCAGTTGAAGTGTCTCTTGCAAATCTTGACCTGTCTCCAATAGATTTAGTTTACATTATAAAAAATATTGATTCCCCACAGAGATCCGAGATTGAACGACGAATCATAAACTATGCCATGAAACCTCAAGTGAACACAGGAGGTATAAAACCTGATAATGTTTTACCCAACTCTTATGTAAAAATAGACTACCAATACGAATCTACAGAAAAAACAAGTTTTGCAGATATTTTTGAGATTGCAAAAACAATCAGACGAGTTTTGGATAGTTCGCGTCCTTTAAAGCACACTGATTTGTTATCTCCTGGTCACTCTAAAAGAGAACAAAATCTAGATGTGAATGAGTTGTACGAAAGATTTGAAGAAACAATCAAAAAATTTATTGAAATCCACAATCTGTTACAGCCAGTTACAAACGATGAATTTTATGGTTCAGAAAATAATCCTTCTTCACACTATTCTGATAGTGAATTAGAACAAATACGACAAAATCTTAAAAAGGCTTCTCAATTTGGATTGCACGATTCATTTCCAATCTCGTTGTTTGGTAACAATGACAATGAACAAACCCTTGTGCATCAACAAGCCATATCTGTAAAAGAAGAAATGAATAAACAACTAAAGAAAATTTTTGGCAAAGACCAAGACTTTGACATAGATCCTTATAATTCTGCAGAGTTTTCTCAATTGAAATCAAACCTAGATGTTGATAACCCAGATAAACTGTTGCAATATTTTAAAATCATTTTTGGTGAATCGTTTATTGTTTTGCCATCGTTTGATGTAAATCCAGAATTTTATCAAGCTCTTCAAAACAGTAATAATGTGCAATCCAATTCTGATTCCATCCCAGCTTTGACATATGTACAAAGAATGTCCAGGATTCGGGAAAGTTTGACCAATTTTTATGAATCGCTTTCTTATTGTGAGGCTATGGACAATGGGGTAAATCTAGAATTCAAAGTGGCACAACTTCCAATTCCTGATCCTGATAATGATCCAACTCAAACAAGTGATCAATGGGTAAATCTAGAGTCTTCAAATGTCCTGCAAGGAGGTCGTTTATCAATAGTCGTTCATGACCCAACAAATATAGTAGAATCTGAAAAAATTGTAGGACTCCTCATAGATGAAATTGTTGAAACAGTTCCAAACAAAACACAAACTGGTGGGCTGACCTTTAATCTTGACGTTCCAGGATCACAACCCCCTCAGTCTATTTTGCTTGCAGTACCACCAGATCCAACTCAAAACTGGAGTATTGAAACAATAGAAACCATATTGAAACAGACCATAGAGTTATCTAAGATCCGAATGGTAGATCCAGAAGACATGAGCAGTACAGGTCACTTTTTGCCAGCTTTATACTTTGCGTTCAATTCTGGAAATCCTGCGGGGACAATTTCAACTGACTTTTTATCAGCAGCAAAAGAGGAGACTAAATAATTGTCAACTGAGAATCCCATTTCATTTACAACCAGAACACGTTTGGAGCTGAGCACAAAAGATACTTTGCTTCATGGTGGTTTGCAAGCTAAAGTGTATGATCCATTGTTTATGATTGGAATGCAGGGATTGGTTGGTGAATTCAAAGGAGATGATGGAGGCTCTCCGATAAAAGCTCGCTTACGTGGAAGTTATCACAACCTTACAAGGTATAATCCAGGATATGCTACTTTTATTAATTCACCTTATTGGAATAGTAAGAAACGCTATGGTGTTGGTGAAGTTACTCGTTATAGGGGGAAATTCTACAAGGCAGTAAGCAATGGCAACGGATCACAATCAGAAATAGGTCCGCCAAGCAGACCTGACTTGTGGTTAAAGATTGATCGAAACAATCTTGATTTACTTAATTGGATCCCTCATAAACGCTACAATGTGGACGCAGTTGTTTATTTGAATAGAAGATTCTACAGGGTAATAGCAAAACATTATGAAGGCTCAAATTATCCCCCAAGCAGACCTGACTTGTGGGAGGAGATTGATCGAAACAATCTTGATTTACTTAATTGGATCCCTCATAAACGCTACAATGTGGACGCAGTTGTTTATTTGGATAGAACATTCTACAGAGCATTCAGAGAACATGTAATCTTGGAAGGTCCACCAGCTAGACCTGATTTGTGGCAAGAGATTGATAAAACGGATATTTTGGCAAATCATCCATCATTATCTTATGACAGCAATAAAATGCCACTTGAAACATTGGTGGAAAGAGAAATTATTCATTCAGATAACAATCGTACTGATCTAGGAATTGCAGCAGAGTCAGGCCTTGTATTTTTCAAACTTTTAGGAATATTAAAACAAACGTACAAAGAAGAATACATGTTAAACTATGAATGGGATTCAGGTTTAATAGATAAGCTGAAAGAAATTGGTGATTCAACAACTCGCAGATTTCTTAAAATTATGATCAAAAATGTTCCAGATGGCAGAAAACTTTTCTTGGATATCAATCAAATCGATATTGACTCTGATGGAAAACTCAGATCTCTTCCTACAACAATCTCTAATTTTACTAAAACAGAAGATATTGAAAAAATTAAACTAGTCTGTACAAAATGGAAGGCATGGTACCAGTCTCTTTTTAGCGAACCTAAACAAACCGACGAGAAATTGCCTTGGAATTCACGAAGATTAGAATATGAATTTCTAGTTTCTGCACCAATGAAAAATCAGGAGTTGTGCTTGAAAGGAAAATATGGTGGAGGTCATTTAGATTCTTTCTCCTTTGATATCATGCCAGGTGTTTCCCTAGGATCTGGGACCACCTCAGATTCTTTTAATGAAAATAATTGGCACTCAATTACAAGAACAGTAATTCCAACACCAATTACTGTTCCTGGTGGACCGGTGCAGAGATTTTTTGAAATCGAACCTGCAGGTACCTCGATAGCAAACATAGAAGCAGGACCCGAAGATCTTTCAAGGATTTTGATTTTAGAATTTGCTTTTATTCACGGTCATGATTGGTTTGTTATCCCAATAGACTTGGAGGTTGGTTCCATATGTAATGTGGATTCTCTAATTGTAACTGACACGTTTGGGTTTCAAACTCTTATAAAATCTGCAAACTTCTTACACAGAGGGAAGGGCATAAACACATGGGCAATGTACAATCTTTCTCTCGATGAAAATAGCAATGAAAATTTACCTGATGATCTAAAAGATTTATTTTTCTTTCCTCCAGTATTAGGTGGTAGTTTAAAAGGAAAACCAATTGAAGATGTAAGATTTATGCGCGATGAAGAAGCAAAAAAAGCATGGGCCATTGAAAATATTGTGGAAAGTGAAATTGGTAAACCTCTAGACAGATCAAAAGAGATCAGAATACAACATGAAAAGAGTAAAAATCAGTTTTCTATTCCACGAACAGACTATGCCTCAAATCTAGGATTTATGGCAACACGAATAGAAAATTTGATCCCTGGTAAACTAATTACACATGTAATAACTGATTATGCCATTCTAGCAGGAAACCCCAAAATACGTATTGGAATTTACAAAGATAAAGTTAATAGTTCTAACATACCCGGTGAGCTTTTGGGACAATCAAATCCGACAGAGATTAAAAAACCAGGATTGATTAAAGTAAAACTTCAAAAACCAATAGTTGTTCCTGATGACCGTCAAATTTGGGTTGCTTTAGCAGAAGAAGGAGGTCCAGCAGGAAGGTCTGATTTGTGGCAAGAGACTGCACATTGGGATGGAAATACTAAATCATACAGTGTTGGCGAAATTATTTACCATGGTGGAAAATTATACAGGGTAATAACAGAACATGTTAGTTCACAAGAAGATCCACCAACTAGACCAGATTTGTGGCAAGAGACTGCACATTGGGATGGAAATACTAAATCATACAGTGTTGGCGAAATTATTTACCATGGTGGAAAATTATACAGGGTAATAACAGAACATGTTAGTTCACCACAAGGTAATAATCTTTCAAGTAGATGGTTTTCCAAAGATGATCTAAATACTATCACAGTGAAAACTAGTGAGTCTGTGAATGACATCTCTCAGCCACTACCGTCAATGTATCCTGGAATTGTTATTGAGGAAACCCAAAAAAAAGTCTTCTTTGCACTAAAAATCAAAGATGAACCACTTGCAGAAAATATTGCCTTGGAGTATGCCCTCTCAACCCAAGTTCCAGAAAATTGGATACCGATGGTTCCAGTACGAGTTAATCCTGCAGATGACAATAATCCTGCCATTAGGCTTGTTCGTGGAAAGATGCCAAAGTATGACAAAGATGGTTCAGAAATAGAATATGTCAGTTCACAGGGAAAAATTCTAGAGTCTGATTCATCATCTAATTTTCAGTTGTATGAAGAAGAGATACCTCGTTCTGGAATTCAAGTAAAACGCCACTATCAATATGCCAGATGGATGGATGGTTCTACTCATCTTTGGATTGGAAGAGCAAAACGTACAGGGACAGGACCTGGTTCAAGTGGTTTGAGATTTGATACGATAAATGAAATCTAACTAAAAAAAAATTTACAAAGAAGGATTACAATGTTGCTTGATAAAAATCATCAAAGAATATTTAATTCAAATAAAAAAAATTTAGGATTCCTTTAATCCCGGCAAATTCAAAGACTTGGCCAGTTTTTTACCTTCTTTACTGAGTTTATTGGCTTGTTTTGAGACTTTTTCAGTTGATTTTGAATCCGTTTTTCCTTTTAACTTTTGGAGTTCTTTAATTGCCTTTAGATCTTCATTACTTTTTATTAGATTTGTAAGATCACTCAACAGTTCTGAAATTCCTGTTTTGTCTCTTCTATTTAGTTTAGATAATAAGTCAGCTGAACCCTTTGCATATTCAAAGCTTTCAAATTTTTCCTGTTTTTTGCCATTAACCTGTATGACATAGTATGAACTATCTGTGTATTCGGAATTTTGGTTATTTACTAATGTGTTTCTCTTACTTAATTTAAAATTTTTCATGAAATTTTTAGGCATTTTCTTTTTTGGATCTTTTGAAACAAATACAAATCTTCCACTTTGAAGTTTAGGCTTGTAGGGAACAGTGAACTTGAGGGCAATATTACTTTGAGATGCGAGTGATTTGGTTGGAAATAGCAATTCTTGTAATTGTTTACCAAATTTTTTTAGACTTGATTCACTCATAATGTTTTTCAATATTGGTGTCAATACAAGCATGGCACCTCCAGACGCTGCTCCTGTGGCAGCACCAATTGCAATAGGAACGACATTTGTTAGTATTTTTGAAATATTAACAATACCACCTAAATTATGTAATTTTAGAGTGTTAGTAGTAATTGTGATTTCTTCCTTGTTATATGATTTTGAATAATAAATCAAAGGATGCCCAAATCTAGCCGCACTAAAGCTTGGAAGATGTTTTTTACCTTCTTTTCCAACCTTAAATTTTGGATCAAAATAAGTGACTATTTCAGACTGAATATCTTTGGTTGCTTCAGTCTTAATATGATGAGTTATCATTATTTCATTTTTTTCTTGATGAAGATCTTTGGAATTAAAAAAGAAATGAAGATATCTGATTGATATGGGATTTCCTTCCTGTATTGAACTATATTCATCATCTGATTTTGTTCTTACATATTCGTCATAAGGATCTTTTAACGCTCCACCCAAACTAAAAAAAACAGGCATAAAATTCTAACATTAATATTATTTAAGTAGTTTATGATCTTCATATAGATCAAAATTTTACCATTTTTTAAATTGTTATGTTTCTAAGAATAATTTTTCTGGTTTTATGATAATTGAAAAATACTATCTACCTTCCAAACTTTTCTAGTTAATGGAAATAACAACATAAAAACCTTGAATCTTAAGGGATTTGAACATGCAATACAAATCCTGTTTCTTTTGAATATGAATTAAACATGTTTCTTTTGATTATTGTTTTTTCAGTATTCTTAAAAATTAAGATTGATCTTTTCACGATGGGTTGATTTATCCAATGACACTGACTAATAATTTTAAATAACATTCCAAGCTTTGCTTAATGTTCATGACTCAAAAAACAAGTCATGGACACATAGCTGTTAAAGATGTCATACAAAGCACAGGAAGAAATGGTCTTGTGTTATCTCTTGGTGTAGAACATAAGAACACTTTTTCAGGTTGTAATTGTATTTCAAACACCTAAAAAATTATCTCAATTCTCTAAAGTCATTTACAATAAGGGCCCGCAACATAATCCTTTTATCCCTTACCTGGATTCGAACCAGAGAAAACTTTATGATTAAGAAATAATACAATATACATGATAACTATGTCCACTGATAAGAAAAATCAGCGGGTGTCAAAACTTATTCGTGCAAGCCCACCCACGGTTTTTAACCAAACAAATTATTTCATTTCAAAATTGTATTGAATATCTCAAATTAGCTTACCTGCGTTGCTTAGTTATTTGTGTTGTTAAGTTATGAATTTTGATTAGATAAAGATTTTACACGGTTAGTACAAAGCAGTACTAGAAGAGAAATGACAATTATGATGAATCAGCATACGACACATGTCGGAAATAACATCATTTCGAACCCTCAAAATTCAGGGGTTCTATACAGTGGAGTGTATGGACCGGATGGATTCAACTAGATCTGTTATTACCTAGTTTTCATTCATTGTGGGTTACCAAAAACCTTATAGGCCCTCTCTGCGTTTGGGTGCGCTTTACTACAAAATGTGTACCCTCATCAAATTACATTAAACTGATTCATTATGATGTGTAGAAATTCTTGAAATGACGTGATGCCTACAATTCATTATTTTTTGTAAATTCTTCCTCTGTGGTCAGTTTCTACAACAAAGATTATCATTTTGTTTTGCTGCAAATCCAAGATGACTCTATAATTCCCTATACGTAGTCTGTAAAATGGTGAATTGCTTAATCTTGTCACGTTTTTGAATGGATCCTGTATGCAGTCCAAAACAGCATCATAAATCTGCTGTGCATTTTTCTTGTTGATTTTTTCTAACTGTCTTACTGATTTCTTTGACCATACAACTTGCCATCCCATCTCACTTTAGTCCTAATTTCTTTTTGACTTGCTCTGAAGTATACACACGTCCTGCTTTGATGTCTGCTACTCCCTCTTCAATATTTTTGATTACAGACTCACTTAACACATCATCTTCATGAGTGATTTTTAGTAGTCTGGAAATTACCATTTCATATGTTTCTCCAGGATGGTTCATTTGTTTTTTGAGATCGTTTTTGATCTTTTTAGAGAGTTTTATCGTGCTTTGCTCCATGGTATACTATGGTATAATGTAGTATAAAAATACATCAATTCAAACCTCAAAAATTGTTCTATCTTATGCAGAATCCTTGGATTTACTTCCATTTTTAATGGGATAATTACAACTCCAACAAGACATATCCATTAAGATTTGAATCGTACAAATCCGTATTAATTCACTATGACAAATTAAAACACTGGAATCAGGAACTTTTTGCATACATCTACGTTGGAGACGAAATTGATAATGAAAGCTAATGATAATGTATGACAGAAAAATATCACTCGAAATAATTTGTATAACAAATATTAGATTAAAATAAAAGACGAATTAGATTGATTTCAATAATAGGAAGTGGCAGAGTAGGCTCAACGATAGGTTTTCTTGCCGCATCTCACAGTATCGATGATGTAATTCTAATTAATGATCCCAAAAACAAAGCATTAGGGGAAGAACTAGACATATTAAATACAATTCCTGATGATTCTCCATTTTCGGTAGTCGGCACTGAGGATATTTCTAAAATAAAGGATTCCAAGGTTGTTGTAATTGCAGCAAATAACGGCAGGATCAAAACAGGAAGAATGGATCTTCTAAAAGGCAATCTGCAAATAACAAGAGATTTTGCAAAAAGTATTCAAAAATATGCAAAAGATGCCAAAATCCTGGTAATAACAAATCCCGTTGACATCATAACCTACTTTGTACAAAAAGAGTCAGAATTACCAAGAGAAAATGTAATTGGATTGGGATCAAACCTTGATTCTAGCAGACTACGCTATCTTCTTGCAAAAGAACTTGATACCAAACAACCCAACATTCATGATTCTTTGGTTTTAGGAGAGCATGGAGATACTATGGTGCCTATACTTTCTAGAGCAAAATATGGACAAAAGTTAATTTCAGAATCATTAGATTCCATCCAGAAAGAAAGGATAACAAATGACTTGAAACAGTATTGGACAAAAATTGTTGCCATGAAAGATGTATCCTCAGTATTTGGAATATCAAAGATCGCATTTGATGTGATTGATTCTATTTTGAAAGGAAATGAATTATCTATGCCAGCTTCGGTTTTACTTGAAGGAGAATATGGAATATCTGATGTTTGTCTTGGAGTTCCATTGGTTATTAAGAAAGATAAAACAATGATTCAAAAAATTGAACTTGACAAATCAGAATATGATCTACTACAAAACTCTAGTAGAGTTTTGAGAAAACAAATCATGAATGTTTAATTTTAATTATTTAAAATTAATATCTGCATCCCAATTCTTTTTGAATCAAACTTGACTATTCGATACTTCAATGTGGGTCTTTTTTCTATGATCCTAACTATGTCCCCATACACCTTGTGCTGGGGTTAGGACAGAGCGGCGAAAATTAACGTGCCCGAAAGAGATACCGAACAAGTTCCTGATAGCGACACCGATAAGGAAACCTAAGAAAATATGATAATTATCAATAAGCATATTAGTGATACAAAAACAGGATTTACACGAAATATAAAGAACCAAACATTCAATCCCTGTTAAAAAAAGAAGGATACGAATCATGCCTGACTGATGCATCAACAATATTTGCACAATCAAGTGATGCTGTGTTTTTAAAATTTGGAGACAGAATCAAATCTGATATAATTGCTTATCTCCAGTCAATAACAAAACTCCCTTGGAAGTACAAGTTTCCATATTACTCCATAACAAAGAATACCTTTTCAGATCTATTTGATGAAGAATCTAGTGAAATTATTATGGAATCAATAAGAAAAGAAATGCTTGGACGAATTGATTTTGATGTTCATGGCAACATTGAAGAAATACTTGATGAAATTCAAAGAAGAGGCCTTGCCACATATTTGGAGACTCTATCAGGACATGAACATGTGTTATTTCTATGGAATGATAAAGATCTCAGAAATAAAATAATGAAAAAGTTCTTTGTTCAACCTGATGTGCCTCAGTGTCTAATATCCTCAGAGAGGATAAAATTACCCGCAGTAGAAAATGTGCTGTATTCTGATCTTTTATCAAACAAAGATGTTGCTACTCAACAAGAACTTCAAATGATTTCTCAAATTCATCAGAAAAACCAGACGATGTTGGCTACCCGTCTTGCAGGTATAGATTGTACACAATGGTTCAAACATGGATTGTCTCAAGAATTTTTGGCACTTGAAAAACAAATTGACAGTTATTTTGAAAAGGAGAATATCTCCTGCATTTGTGGATACGACATAAACGAAATTCCAGACGATGAAATCCTCAAGACATTATTGAAACGTCATAATTATGTCATGCTTGATTCCCCCCACTCTCTATTCAGGAGACAAGTATGACTCAAAGCAAAGACCCACACTCACATAGAGATCCTTTTGATAATTTGTCAAGAAAAATAATGCCGTCAGATCCTGC
>Ga0224508_10000481_pt1 | contig 39637 bp, 43 predicted proteins | sample SF_Jan12_sed_USG_4_FD_170157 | JGI IMG/M metagenome (GOLD analysis project Ga0224508, IMG submission 170157) | Sediment microbial communities from San Francisco Bay, California, United States - SF_Jan12_sed_USGS_21 | ecosystem: Environmental > Aquatic > Marine > Sediment | place: USA... | reverse complement strand
CGAGTTTCAGCTCGGTTACGGCAAGGCCATTCATAACTTCAAGAACTATGCGCTGCGAGGTCACGAGAGTTATCACACTGAAGCCCTGGAGAACCTATTGGCAGTGGATTCACTCATCGCGGGCCAACTCAGCCAGCCGGACCTCATCGACCCAAAAACGCTTCTTTTCCGTAAGCATCGGGACGCCTTGGAGGGCGTGGAACGGGTCGCCCGGGCCTATCGTGAGAATCTTGGGCTGATCGAGAGACTGATTGCCATGCAACGGTCGGTGCGGCAGATCGACCTAGCTGTCAAGATTAACGACGGACCCGCCAACGCGGGGTTGGCTCACCTCAGAGGACAACGCGCTGGTATCAGCGCTCAGAGGTCGAAACCGTAAGGCCTTTTCCGCTGTTGGCCCACCAGGGCAGGTGGTGGCATTCCCGGCGAGCATTACTGATCTTGATCATTCGCTTGACCAGGCGGGTTATATATTTTGCAAGTTCTGGGAGGGCAGACAGGGCGGCGCGCTAGCGGTCGAGGGGGCGTCATGAAAAAGATCACAGCAAGCAGTGCCGACTTTGGTGGTTGCATAATGGAATCTGAAGAAAGGGCAAGCGAGACCAAGAAAATGAGACCAGCCTTGATAGATTCTTTCGGCAGACGAATCGAGTACGTCCGTCTGTCGGTCACAGACAAATGTAATCTGCGTTGCTTTTATTGTCTCCCGAAAGGTTTCAAGGATTTCGAGCATAAAGAACAGCGACTCACCTTTGACGAGATCGAACGCATCGTTCGTGCCTTTGGCGAGCTTGGCGTAAGCAGGATACGCATCACTGGCGGCGAACCCTTGATTCGCAAGGATCTGCCGTTGCTTGCGAAGCGCCTGTCAGCGCTTCGCGGAATCGAAGATCTGTCGCTCAGCACCAATGCTACTTTGTTGGCTAGTCACACAACGGCACTGCGGCAGGCAGGCATCGCTCGCCTCAATGTTAGCCTTGACTCTCTTCAGCCGGAACGGTTTGAGCGCATTACTGGCGGTCGTTTAGAGCCCGTACTCGCGGGGCTTATGGCGGCCAAGCATGCGGGGTTTCGTCCGATAAAGATAAACATGGTCGCTCTAAGAAATGTCAATGATGACGAGTTCGAGGATATGGTGGAGTTTTGTCTGGTGCATGGTTTTGTTTTGCGGCTGATTGAGATCATGCCCATGGGTAGTACTGGTGGCCACGCTAGCCAGCACTACCTAGATCTGCAGATCATAAAGGAGAAGCTCGCCCGTAAGTTCGACCTTGTTCCCAGCGCGATGCCTGGCGGTGGGCCCGCGCGTTATTACCAGGTCGGCGGTACGAATTTACACATCGGCTTGATTACCCCTATCTCGCAACACTTCTGTGAGACCTGCAATCGGGTGCGGCTTGCGGTGGACGGTACGTTGTACCTGTGCTTGGGTCAGGATCATCGGTATGAACTGCGTCCGCTGCTGAGGCAGGGTGTCAGCGATGCGGGGTTGAAAGAAGCCATCGTCGCGGCGATTGCCCACAAGCCGGCGCGCCATGAATTTCGTGGACGGCCCAGACAGCTCGTGCGGTTCATGTCTATGACCGGGGGTTAGAAGATTTAGAGATGGGATTCGCGTTAACAGACCCGTTCATGTGGTTACTCGGCGCCATCGTTGTGGCGGCTGTCCTCTACTCGTCTGTTGGTCACGGTGGGGCTTCGGGTTATATCGCAATGATGGCGCTGTTTGGCTTGTCGGCACAGGACATGAAGGCTGCCGCCCTGGTGATGAACATCTTTGTCGCGAGCCTCGTATTTGCCAGGCTGTATCGAGCCGGACATTTCAACGTGCGACTGTTTGTCCCACTCGCTCTAACCTCGGTGCCCATGGCCTATCTGGGCGGTGCCTACGTCATCGATGAGCCTACCTATAAATATGTCGTCGGCGCGGTGCTACTGGTCGCCGCGGCTCGCCTCCTCATTGACTCTGGAGACAGGCCTGCGACGGCCACACCGACGCTCTGGATCGCCTTACCGGTCGGCGCCGCTATCGGTTTCCTTGCCGGGCTGACCGGGGTCGGCGGCGGCATTTTCTTGAGCCCGCTACTTCTGTTTCTGTGCTGGACCAACATGCGGACCAATGCCGCCATCGCGGCGGCGTTTATCCTTGCGAACTCGATCGCTGGCCTGCTCGGCTACATGACCGTGGCTACAGGCTGGCCGACCGGATTGCCGGCGCTAGTGGTGGCGGCACTTGTGGGGGGCGTTATTGGTTCCGAGCTCGCGACCCGACGCGTAGCGCCCGCCAACTTGCGTAAGCTGCTCGGTGTTGTGCTGGTGATCGCAGGGGTGAAGATGTTCATGACTGCCCAGGCCGTCATAACGTGAATAACTCCAACGCCTCGCCAGCGCGGACAAAAAAGATAGTGTCTGCCCTGTTTCCAACCGTACCGCGGGACTTTTCCTGCCGCCGCGGGGCGCGCACGGCGCTGCGTACCGTGCACATTTTTACCGCGGGAACGCTGCTTGCTGGGTATATCTTCGGGCAGCCCAGCGCCGCCCTGGAGCCGTGGTTACTGGGGACGGTGTTATCCGGGCTTCTTTTGCTGGCCACGGACCTTCACGCCAGCTTAGGCGTTCTGTTCGAGGTGAGAGGACTCGCAGTGTTGGTGAAACTTGTCTTGATGGCGCTCGTACCCATCTTCTGGGAGGCACGCGTCTCATTGCTCATCGCCGCCCTCGTCATTGGCGCTGTCGCCAGCCATATGCCAGGCGAATATCGCCACAAGGTATTACTGTTTCGTGATCACATTGTTCCGGACCAGAGGCGGGGTTGAGCGGTGGGCGACGCGTAATCAGGATGGGCAGTCCCTGAGGGTGATTCCGAGACGCGCTAACAGATGCGCGTGCGCGTTCCCAGAACTAACGAACGAGTAGCAGTGATTCAATGGCCAACTATCACTCTTCTGGTGTGATCTCGTAACGCATGATCGGGCGAATGTCCACCCGCCGCAAAACTTCGCTGAACCCCGCTTTCTGAAAGGCCGAGTAGATCCCGGTCATGGCCGCGACCACGGGCGTTCTTGGTGACAGTGGAATAACCGGATAGGCCTCAACGACCTCAGCATGGTTCTGCGCCGCAAAGGCCACTGCGCCCTGGATCAGCGGTACGGTAATACCCTGGCGTCTGGCCCGCTTGGCGACATATACACAGGTGATTGACCACACGGCGCGATCATCGACTCGCGCAAGCAGATCGCTGGTTTCCAGAACCGGATAGCTCTCGCGCGGACCCACCGAACACCAGGCCACCGGTTCGCCATCCCGGTAGGCCACGACGCCGGTATAGCGCCCGGCTCCGATTTCCCGGCGCAGCGCACGTCGATTTGGTGCGCCCTGCTGACTCACAAACCGGCCCCGCGGTAGGCGCCAACGCATGCACCAGCAACCCTGCCAACCACCGCGGTCACCGAGGAGTTGTTCGAGGTCCTGCCAGCGCTCCTTGGAAACAGGATGGCACTCGATCCCCTTAGAGAGATCGGTTGCGCTAATGTCTGCCACCACTACTAGCGATTGCTACTTTGGGCATCATCCCACTCACACAGAGACCAGGTTTAAGGCGGTCCCAACTGCTCGGCCCACACCGGGACTAATGCCATCTTCTTTTCCACTCGTCCACCAGTTCCTGGACCCTGGCCACGGCTTCAGGCCCGAGCCGGGTGCCCGCCGCCCGCATATCGCCAAGTACCGATGCGTCACCATGGTCGGCGGCCAGCCGCCACCACACCCGAGCCAGTAATTCATCACGCGGGACACCATTGCCCTCCCAGTACAATCCGGCAACGGTGGCAAAGACGTCCGAGTGTCCCTGCTCGGCGGCTCGAAGAAACCAGTAGGCCGCTTTGACGGCGTCTAACGGCACCCCGCGACCTTGCTGGTAGAGTTCCCCCAGATGGTGCTGTGCGTGCACGTCGCCCTGCTCGGCGGCCCGACGGTACCATTGGGCCGCCTGGTCGTAATTCTGGGCTACACCCAGACCCTGCTCATACATCATGGCCAGATTGTACTGTCCGGGGGCAAAACTTCGCTGCGCCGCTGCCCGATACCAATATACTGCCATGGGCAGGTCACGCAGCCCGCCGCTACCGGTCCGGAATCGATCACCGATACGAATCATCGCCTCCGGCGGTTCCCGGTCGGAGTCTTCTTCACGAGCGATAGTCCCATCGGCACGAACGGTCAAGGCCCGCAACAGGTCGTCGCTCTCGCCATCGCCCCACCAGCCGCACGCTAAGGCAGGCTGAACGTATACCAGGGCGGTCACAAGCCCTAGAATTCGCCCAATGTCCAAGAACACCCTAACATCAAACATGTGCACGTTCGCGGCGACTAAGAGGAAATTATTCTACAGGTAAAGGTGGCAAACTTAGGCCTTGGCAGCGGCCAGACGGCGATCGATTTCCTCTTCCTCACCGCCAAGAAAATCGGCCAGCAGGCGGGCCGTCTCTCGATAAAAGGGCAGTTGCGTTGTCGTTACGACCTTGTCGCAGAACGTGTAAACCCAGGTGGACAGATGGTCGCGCACAAACTCCTGCTGGTACTCCAGGCAATTGGCTGCCTGATCCTTGTCGCCATTCTCCCACGCCACACTCTCGCGTCTTGCCAGTTCACTCATCAGCTCGAGTTCAACACTGATATGATCGGGTATACCCGCGTACTGTTTGTCGTACTGGAACCCCAGCCCCTCGACGTAACGCTTGACGGCGACTGTTTCCTTGCCCCACAGACTGCCGGTCCCGGCTTCTGCGTAGATCGACTCGTGCGGTGATATGTGGCCACCCGGGCCCAAGAACAGTGCCGCGTACTCCACTGCCAGTTCTTCCAACACCTCGTTCTCCGGCCCATCAAACACGCGCTCACCCAAATCGGCGTCCCCTGCCTCCAGGGTCGCGCGCATCTCATCCGATCTGAGTTGCCTGAGAAATTCCGCCGAGACCTCTTGCCGGAAAACAGTAGCCAGGAAGCCATGGAGGTGACTCACCGCCATGGCTGTCCTGGCCAAATCTTCCGGGTGGAGATGAGGGCTACCACCCGAGCCGTTCATGAACGGCGATTATACCCGGGTTACCCTCACAACCGTATCCATCCAGCGTTGCTGGCCGTTGATCGGATCCGGCGAGTTGGGGATCACCCAGTTGGGGTGGACCCCGTTGTCGGTCCACCACTTCAACTTGAAGTCGCGATCACCGCGTTCCTCGTCGGTGGCCGGCGCTCGCTTGCCCGAGGCATAACGGCCGTACGCCCAGTGACCACAGTGGTGCGACACCGCGACGATGCCCGGGATGATCGCCTCGGTCACCCGCGCCTTGGTGACCATCGAGCCGACATCCGACGTGACCTTGATCCGATCACCGTCATAAATACCGCGGGCCTTGGCGGTTTTTGGGTTAATCCACGCGGGATTGCTGTGAAAGACCTCCGCCAGATACTTGCAGTTCATGGTCCGCGAATGCGTTTGCGTCGCGTGTTTGTAGGTGGTCAGGATCAAGTCGTCTCGGCCCATCTTCTGGTGCTCAGGGATCGCAATCCAGGTCGGCATCGGGTTGAAGCCCTTCGCCTTCAGCAGCGGCGACCAGAGCTCCAGGTAGCCCGACTTGTTGACCTTGTCCGGGGCGAAGCCGGAGAAGACGCCATGCGGCATGTTCTGCGCCACATACTTCTTGTACGCCCCCTTGGTCGCCACGTAGCCCTTCTTCGCGTCCGCCGCGCTGGCAGGCTTCCAGTAGACACCGGAGGCCTTGTCGAGCACCACGCCCTTGGCCTTGTATTTCGACTCCGGCACCGGACGGTTGTAGACCTGCTGCTGCGGCTTGGCGTTCTTGTCGTGCCAGACACCGTGCTTCTTCATGTATGCGAAGCCGCCGGCCTCCTTGACCCCGGGGGTGTTCTCGCACGCCAAGCGCACATAGTCCTCGTGCGACTTCGCCTTGCCCATGTCGAGCCCGAGCCGCTTGGCCAGGTCGAACACCACGTCCGAGAAGTCGCGCGCCTCGCCTAGCGGCTTGGTGAACGGTTGTCGGATGTAGAATTCGCCGATCTGCGCCGGGTCGACCATATCCTCTGCCGTCCAACGCTCGGTGAACGGCGTGTCGGGCAGGATCAGGTCAGCGTACATCGTCGAGTCGCCGTAGAACGGGTCGATCGCGACGAGGAACGGCAGCAGCTTTTCGTCCTTGAGCACCTCGATGCCCTCGCCGCTATTGCCGTTGGCGTAGGCCGGCGTGTAGCAGTACATGATGTACATGTCGGGCCGGCCGTGCTTGCCGTCCTTGATCATCGGAAAGACCATCTCGCAGACGTGGTGCGTCGGGTAGGCGACCTGCCCCGGGAAGCCGTCGAAGATGTGCAGCTTTTTGACGTTCTTCGCTGACGGGATCTTGGGGAACTTCCAGCCGGCGCCGACCGCCTTCATGCGGGTGCCCGGCTTGTCCATCTGGCCGGTGACCGCGCACAGCAGCTGCGCCAGGCGCTCACCCTCGTTGCCGTTGTAGTGGGCGACGAGTCCGCGGTAGCTGACCAGCACGGCCGGCTTGGTGGTCGCGAACTGGCGGGCCAGCGCAGTGATCTTTTTCGCCGGTACGCCGCTGATCTTCTCGGCCCACTTAGGCGTGTAGCCCTTCACATGTGCCTTGATCGCCTTGACCTTGTCCGCCACGGACGCGTTGACGTCCTCGGTGACGCGGGTGTACTTGAGGAACTCCTCGCCGTCACCCTTGTACAGCCCCTCCTTCATGACGACGTTGATCATCGCGGCGAGGACGGCACCGTCGGTACCGACCTTGATCGGCACCCACTCCTTCGACTTCGCCGCGGTGTTCGAGAGCCGCACGTCGAAGGTGACCATTTCCACACCCTTTTCGGCCATCGCCCACAGCAGGCGGTGCGCCGTCGGGATGTGATTGGTGTGGGTCTCCAGGACATTGCTGCCGAAGTTCAGCACGAACTTGGTGTTGTCGAAGTCCCAGTTGTCGTAGTGACCGCCCCAAGTCAGCTCCTGCGCGGTCCACTTACCGCCCTCGCAGAGCGCCGTGTGATTGCCGATGCTGCCGGTGCCGTAGGCCTTGAAGAAGCCGCCGATGGTCTTCGAGTGGCTCGCCTTCATGCGGCCGTAGTGGAACGCGACCTTCTCCGGGGTGCCGGCGTCGCGGTTCTTCTTCATCCGCGCCGCGACCATGTCGAGCGCCTCGTCCCACGAGATGCGCTTCCACTGACCGGAACCACGCTCACCGACACGCTGCATCGGATACAGGATGCGATCCGGGTCGTAGGTGTGGTTGACCGCGCCCTGTCCCTTGGCGCACATCACACCTTCGGTGCGAATCGAGTTCACGTTGGATTCGATCTTCACCAGCCGGCCGTCCTCGACGTAGCCTATGTTGGCGCAACGCGTGACACACTGCCAACACGCACTCGGAATGGCCTGACGCCGCTTACCCGTGCCCGGCGAGAAATCCTTGTTCCCCCAGTGCGGCAAATCCTTCACTGCGTGAACGTTCAGGGAGGCCCCGGCAGCAACCGTGGTGGTTGCGGCAGCAGCGCCGATCTTCAGAAAATTACGACGATTTAACATGGCTTCACCTCCCTTAAGCCCAACGTTTGCTGGACCGCTCGTTGCGATGCGTGTCCAGTCGGAAGTACTGATCGGCCTTCGGATCTTTCTTCGCCTCCAGATACTCGGCACCGATGTAGAAGACGCTTGGTTTGGTCTTCTTCTCGCGGAGCAGCACTGTCGTCTCGAACTCGTCGACAAGCTTGGCGACTTCGCTGGTTGGGTCGTTGAGATCACCGAAGATACGCGCCTTGCCTTGACAGGTGTTGACGCATGACGGTTGCACCCCCTGGGAGATACGGTGCAGGCAGAAATCGCACTTGTCCGCGACACCGTTGCCCTTGGTCTTGACCGGATCGCCCTTGAACGGGTTCATGAAGCGCGCGTCATAGGGACAGGCCTCCACGCATTTGGCGCAACCGATACACAGGCTCTCGTCGACGACGACGATCCCGTCTTTTTCGCGCTTGTAGGTGGCCTTCCGGGGTTCGGTGGGGCATACATCGACGCATGGCGGCTCAGAACACTGGTTGCACAGGCGCGGCAGCATGCGGCGCTCGACGTTGGGGTACTTACCCACTTCGATGTGCTCGACCCAAGAGCGCACTCCTCCCAGCGGAACTTCGAACTCCGTCTTACAGGCGATGCTACACGCCTGACATCCAGAACAGCGCCGCGTATCGATGACCATGGCATAGCGTACTTCCTGCGTGGCGGCACGCGCGGCCATCGGCGCCGCCGCAACCACCGTGACGCCGGCCGTCGTCGCCCCGACGCGCTTTAACATCTGCCGACGCGTCATCGTCGGTGCAGAGTCTGTCGTCATAGCTAGTCCTCCTCTTTTATTGAAATCTGGTCGACCGTTGCGTGAGATCTGTCCCCTCTCAACCGGCGCCAACCGGCCAACAGGGACGTTGGCATCAGACCACTGCAATATCTGAACCAGTTTGTTTTGCTATTACAAATCAAAGATATAAAGATGTACCGCCCGACTAAACAAAGCTTTGTGTTACCGGCCAGTAACGCTGGGGCTCGATGTTCTGCGATCAGTTACCGATTGGTAACGGTTCTGCACCAGAGCACAACGCACCGAATCGAAGTCGGTGTCTGGACCAGATGCCGGCACCGGAGATGGTCGGGTAATGCCACGCAGCAACAACTTGCCGATTCAACGTCAACACATGGGAGGCTCGTTGGGGTGTGATGCGTGGCGACGCATAAAGGTTACGTAACGGACTTCGGTTTGGGGGCTTCACGACAATCTTCGCCCCCCTGCGACGACGGCTGAGGCAGGAAAACGAGCATCCAGTATAGCCAAGCCCTGCCTCGCCAACGCCAGGATTTGCCCATTGCGAGCCACACCCGCCAAGCGCACAAAGTTAAATAAAACAGATACTTGAGAAAATGTCTGGTGTATTGCGGACAGAGGCGAGCACGGCGATGGCATGATTTGTTCCATTGTCCGATGCCGAGTGCGCTGGTTTTGTTGCGTTTTTTCTAGTGACATTGTTCGAGAAAGAAGAGATGGTGAGCGAAACCAACGGTAGACTGCTCAGGGTTTAATTGCAGGCGCTGAACTTCTTACGATAGGGTTAAATGTGATGCAGTCGAATAGTCGTCGCTTCGGTCTATGGGGAAAATTGGTCCTGGCCATTGTGGCCGCCGGCACGATTCCGATTGTGGTGGGTCTGGCGGTGGCGTACATCAAGGGAAACAGCGAGCTTCAGCAGGTTATTGGCGGGAGTTTCCAGGTGTTGGCGGAGGAAAGTGCCTCCAAGGTCGACGCTGAAATCCAACGGGTAGTAGCGGCCGATCGCCTGCTGGCCAAACGGGCTGCGACCGATCCCGCGGTGCGAAACGCATTGTCGAGCAGCGCGCCCGACGCGGTTCGGATCGACTGGCCGGCTGTCCGGAAAGCAGAGCAGGGCAAATGGGCACTTCGGTCATCCTGGGTAACCGGGTCAACGGGAGGCACGGTTGGTTCCCCTGAAAAACCGACCGTCAACGTTTCTGGCCTTCGTCTTAGTGGGGGAACACAGCGTTACCTGTTTCGTATTTCGACACCGATTCAGGGCGAGCATAACGAGATGTTCATCGGTTGGCTGCACCGCGATTATGACGTCAAGAATCTTACTAGAGGGCGTCGATCTTCTGGCCGTTGGCCTCGACGTACGGGGCAAGATTGGTTTTTGCAACGAGTCCCTGCTCACACTGGTGGGTAGGAAAAGCGAAGATGTTATCGGGGAAAACTGGTTCAATACCTTTGTTCCCGCCGCGGCGCGCGAGCGAGGCAAGCAAGGATTTAACAGGCTCATCTCGCAGGAGACGGCTCCGACGGCAAACGAGAGCGCGATAGAGACGCGCGATGGCAAACAACGTCTCGTGTGTCATGGAACGATACCCTTCTGTTTGACCCCCAAGAACGAGTCATCGGGTTGACTCGTATCGGCGAGGATGTCACAGAGTCGCGGCAGAGCGAAGAACAGCTACGGAAACTATCGCGCGCTGTCGAACAAAGCCCGAGTACGGTGATCATTACCGATGCTAGGGGAAACATTGAATATGCCAATCCGCGGTTTACGCAATTAACGGGTTATACCCTTGATGAAGTACGCGGAAAGAATCCTCGACTCTTGAAGTCCGGCGAAACAAGTCCTGCAGAGTATCAGCGATTGTGGGAGGCGATAACGGCCGGTGGGGAGTGGCGAGGCGTATTTCATAACAAAAAAAAGAACGGTGAGCTTTATTGGGAAGCAACTTGCATCTCGCCGATTCGGAACATAGACGGCGCAATTACCCACTTTCTCGCGGTCAAGGAGGATATCACCAAACACAAGCACCTGGAGGAGAGGTTTCGCCGTGTTGTCGAGTCTACCCCCAACGGTATCGTGATGGTGAACCAGAAGGGAAAGATTGTCTTGGTGAATGTTCAGACGGAAAGACTTTTTGGGTACGAGCGCGAAGAGCTAGTCGGACGACCGGTGGAGATGCTCGTACCCGAACGCTTTCGCGACAAGCATCCACGATACCGTAGGCATTTCTTTACCAACGGTCGTGCAAGGACCATGGGAATCGGGCGAGACTTATTTGGTCTGCGGAAGGACGGCAGTGAGTTTTCGGTGGAGATAGGTCTGAGTCCCTTCGAGACGGATGAGGGCAAACTGATATTAGGTGCGATCGTGGATGTTACGGAGCGCAAAGCGCTCGAAAGGGAGCTCGAGGAGAGAAATCGCGAGATCGCAAGAACCCAGGCACTAACGGCAATGGGCCGCATGGCAGGTATGGTGGCGCATGACCTGCGCAATCCGCTGTCATCGATCAAGATGAGCTTGCAAATGCTTGCCGCTCAGAACAGGGACGAATGGGCGGCAGAAGCAGAGCAGGAACTTAAGCAGATTGCACTTGAACAGGTGCGTTACATGGAAGAATTGATGACGGACTTGTTGAGTTATTCTCGTCCCGATGCCCTCAAGCCAGAATGGCTGAACTTAGATAAGCTATTGGACACCGCGGTGATTCTTGCGCAGAAGTCCATCGATGAACACAAGGTTCAAGTGAAGACCTCGTATCAAGCGGGATTACCAACGCTGCATGGAGACGCCGATAAGCTGCGACGCGCATTTTCCAATATTATCGTTAATGCCGTACAGGCAACCGAAAATCTCGAGGAGTGCAGACCGCAGGTCAATATTTCCACGCGTCTTGAACTCGGTGATCACGGACCCGGGATTCGCGTAGAAATATACGATAACGGGTGCGGCATAGAACCTGGTCAGGAAGACAATCTTTTCGAGCCATTCTTTACAACCCGAGCCAAAGGCACTGGCTTGGGGTTGGCGATCGTTAAGCGCATAGTTGATCAGCACAGGGGTTCTGTGCAGTTGCGACCGGGAGGTAGGACGGGCACCTGTGTCGTTGTCGTCCTGCCCACGGGACCTGTTGACAGCTCGCTAGAACCAGCCTCCACCAATGAGCTTAAAAAGGTCAAAGAGAGACGAGCACCCCGCCAGAAAGTGTTGTCATCCATCGAGAACTGAGCACGCCGTATGACACGTTTACTCATCATCGATGACGATGCTGCCAGTTGCCGAACGCTGGAACTGCACTTTCGCAGCCTGGGTCATAAGGTGCGTGTGGCTCACAGCGTCGATGAGGGCCTAGCGACCGCACGCGCGACGACGCCTGAGCTCATCATTCTGGACATACGCATGCCTGGCAGAGACGGTCTCGAAGGCTTGCCGGAATTCAAGAAGCTATTCCCCGGCACCAATGTGATCATGATCACTGCCTTTCATGACATGGACAGCACGATTGAGGCTATGAAAGGCGGTGCCGACGACTACATTCATAAGCCGATCGACATAAACGAGCTCGATGCGGCGGTCGCCAGGGCTGTCAGGCGGGCACAATCCGAGGGCAGCGAGATGTCGCTGAGCCGCGAGGAGGTTGCTAAACCTGGAAGCAATATCATGGTAGGCCGTAGTCGAGCTATGAAAGAGGTATTCAAAACGATCGGTTTGGTGGCAGCCAAACCGGCGACCGTTCTGATCACGGGAGAAAGCGGCACTGGCAAGGAGCTTGTTGCACGCGCGATCCATCACGCCGGTGTGAATCCGTCTGGCCCGTTTGTCGCCGTCAATTGCGCCGCGCTCGTAGAAACCCTGCTGGAGTCCGATTTGTTTGGCCACGAAAAAGGCGCCTTTACAGGTGCCGTTAGTCGCCAAATCGGCAAATTCGCGAGGACCTCTACTACCGACTGCAGGTGGTGACCGTACACGCACCGCCTTTGCGAGAACGTCGAGAAGACCTGCAAGACCTAGTGCCGGCCTTGCTGGCGCGTATCAACCGGGAAATGCAGACCAAAGTGAATCGGGTGGCTATGGACGTGATGGATGCACTGCATGCCTATGATTGGCCGGGCAACATCCGCGAGCTCGAGAATGTGCTTAGAAAGGCGGTGGCGCTGTGTCCCGGGGATACCATCACCCAGGATCTGATACCCAAGACGATGCGCCAAGAGCGCGGGGCGCCCGGCCATGATGACCGTCCGCTTAGCCAACGCAGCCTGCGCGACATGGAGCAGGCCCACATTGCCCGTGTGCTTGCAGGCACCCACTGGCATCGCGGCCGTGCCTGCGAGATCCTTGGCATTTCTCGCCCGAGACTGAGACGGCTCATGAGTCAATATGGCCTGACGGCACCGGTGGGTATCGCAGAGCACGACACCGATACGTTCGAGGAAGACAGGCAGGACGAATAGGGCCCGTCGCGCATGCGTAGCGGCTTCAAGTTTGAAGCAGGTTGCTCTCGATCAAGGGTGATCACTGTTGTTTGGGCTTATTTGGCTTCAAATCCGAACATAGTCGCTAGACTGTTAATAGTCGCTAGACTCTTATAAGTGTAATTGGCTGAACACGCTGGGTGGTTCCTGAAGGCATCTATCGCTACTGGTGGCTGGTAAAACCGATCGCTCCATCAGAATGCCGCATGGCAAGTTCCCGTTACCCGAGCGACAAGTCGAGACGATCAAGACCTGGATAGACCAAGGCGCCAAAAATAGCTGATTAGTAAACAAAAAAACCGCAGGTGACATCGGCTCGCGCTTTGCAGTAACGAAAAGATTAACTATTTGCCTGAGGCGGATTTGCCGGCAAAATAAGCGGCAAGCTGGTTAATCACTTTATCGGACAGGAGTTTTGTCGTCTGCTGCATGATCGGGCTAACGCGTGAACCGTCCCGAAACTGTATGAGCGTCATCTCGAGATACTCCTGGTTTTGCCCGCAAAGCTTAGGTATAAGGCCGTTCAGTGGTTTACATCCGTCGGGACCATGACAATGTTCGCAGTGAGCTGTCTTCTTTCCGCCAGGTCGAACAGTTTGTTCAGCGTGGACGGCTGAAACCCACATGAGGAAAAGAGCGGCAAGAGCGGTTGAGAGAATGGCAATGTTACGTTTCTGCATTAGAGTTATCTCCTCTCTAAATTATACAAGAGTGTTATCCATACGTCCGCGCCTCATAGTAGAAGAAAATATTTATCTGCACTGACCGTGCCCACCCCTACTCAGGCTGTACCAAAGTACAGCAAAAATCATGACCTCCGTCCAGCGCAAGAACCTGCCGATGATCCGGGCAGGATAGGCGTCAATTTGACCCAAATGGTGGTAAGAAACTTGATCTACGTCAATGTTATCCGGTACGTCATAGCGTAAGTATTTAATCATTCATAACAGCATTTGAGGAGCACCGATGAACCGACGCAGTATGTTCAAACTGATGGCACTAGGGCTGCTGTCTAGCGCTGGTGTCACGGTCAAGTTGGCCGAGGCGGCTGGCGGCTACCCCCGGCGCCATACGCCGAGGGGACCGATCGCGACGACGGATCTGAAAGTGCTGCGGGGCGGGGAGATGCGCCCCATCCTGGATGGCAAGTATTTTGCGGGCCCGGCCGGTCGCGCCTACCAGGTAGCGGCGGAGATACCGGATGTGTTGGACCACCTCTATTGTTACTGTGAATGCGAGCCCACCATCGGCCATAAAAGCCTCAAGAGTTGTTTCGTTGATCTGCATGGGGCCAATTGCGGCATCTGCCAGCAACAGGCCATCATGGCCTGGCGGCTGAACAAAAAGCAGTTGCCGATCTTGCAGATCCGTCAAGAGGTGGACCAAGCATTTAGCAAACGGCTTTAAGCCAGCTCTACTCTAGAATCCCACGGCGTTTTACCTGGATACCGCCTGCACGCTAAAGGTCCGTTCTTCCCCGTTGCGCTCCAAGGTGATGACAACCTTGTCGCCGGGCGGCAGCGTTTTCAATGCCCAGTGCGAGCTGGTTCAGCGCACTCAGAAAACGATGGTACTTTCAGATCTCAACCACAGTCGCCGCTCGTTAGCCATTAGCAACTTTAGAGGCGACCGGAACCGTTTGAGCAGGTCGGAGATCTTACAAACGCGCACCTTGTCTATTGTTTGATGTCTTGTGTTTCTTACAGGCGCCCATCTAACGAAAAGCCCTCCGAAGAGGGCTTTGTCGCGGCGCTTACCACGATCGTTACGGCCTGAGCTGCGCGTCGGCAGCGCCGCTACTTGACGGGTAGCGTCTGCGTGTAGGCCAGAACGTCTACGTGATCCTGGATGTCAAACGCGAGCATGGACATCATCGGCACACCCGGCTGCCCCATGCGTAACTTGTGCAGCGTTTCCCAGGGATTCTTCGTGGCGACGGTGCCGATATACTCGACTTTTGGCGGGCTCTTGAAGTTAATCAGCTTACCATCGCTGCCGTGGCATCGGGCGCAGGTCGTCTGAAAGATTCGCTCGCCGTTGGCCGCATCGCCCTTGGCCTTCTTGCTGGCGCGGTCGATGTATACATCCATGTCTAGTTGTCCGTGGGCGATGAAATGGGCCAGGTTCATCAGCTCTTTGTTCGGTATCAGCTCGCCAAGGCCGTGGGTCTTGTCCTTAAGCGTTGCGACGATGGTGTCTAGCGGGGCATGGGTCATGTTGCGAATGCCCCCTATGCCGCTGTAGTGGCTGCCCTTGTGGTAGGCGCCCCTGGCACCCTTGTAATCCCAGCCATGACACTCCTTGCAGCGCCAAGTCGACGCGCCTTTTTGCTTGCCGGCGCTGGGGTAGGCCGGATGCGTTGTCTTGGGCGCTTCCTTACCGAGAGCGCCATACCATTTGTCGTACAGCACGCCACCACGGGTAATCGCGACCAGGTGCTCGGCCGACGAGAGCTTACCGACGCCTTCAACGTCGTGGGCTTGCAGGCTGCCAGGGACCCACGGAAGCGCTGCCGCAATGCAGGGCAAGACAAACAACACTGATCGTTTCAGAAGCTCGCTTTTCATTTTGTTCCCCTTGTATGACGTTTAAAAAAAGACCTGACGGACGCGAGGTATTTTTTCCTCGGTCCAGATCAACCCCGCTATCCGGTTCTTTATATCCGATATTCTGTTGCGCTACCTCAAAGGCCTGTCACGCAGTCGGCCGGCAGAAAATTGACGGGCGCCGGCACAAAATTGTCATGTATCAATACGTAGGCTATTTGTTGATTGAAGTCAATGCTTTCTGTGTGGACTTTGGGTAAGAAACGCCCGTAGGTAGGGTGTTCAAATCTTGCCTACTAAGGAGGTTGTCATGAAATCCCTAATTGTCGTTGTATCCTTGATATTAGCAATGCTTGGTTCGGTGGCGTTCGGGAAGGGCGATCTGAGTCGAGTGGCCCCCGAAGTGATTACCATGGAAATGGGGACAGAGGGCGGCAGGATGTATTTCAGCCCAAACTACTTGATCTTCGAAACTGGCAAAGCTTACAGGTTGGTGCTGAGAAACATCGATAAAATCAAACATGAGATCGAAGTGCCTGAATTCGTCGAGAAGATTTTCACCCGGAAAGTGCAGGTGATGGATCAGGGTCGGTTGGTGGCCGAGATCAAAGGCAATGTCACAGAAATCGAAGTGGGTCCACGCAGCCAAGTGGACCGGTATGCACGGCGTCATTGATCTTTACTGACTGCGTCTGTCTGAGTGGGTTTTATGCTATTGCTGTTGCTGGATCCCTCCCCATCATGGGGAGGCGATCGGACAGTGCCTTGGGAGTAGCGCCCGACTTATGCACTACATCGACTTCTTCACGGGCGACCGTATGTGGCAAAGCCCGAGCAAGGCCCCTCGAACTGGGCTGTTCTTTCTTTACACGAGAATGAAAAGTGCCACCAGTAGGCAAAGTAGCGTGATTGCTTGTAGCCCTACCCGCGCCAGCATGAATTGGTGGCTATGGGCCTGATCAAAGTCTCCGCCACGAGCCATGGAAACAATGCCGCCCAATAAAGCTCCCACTGTCGCGAGCAGACCAATCACAACCACAATGGTGAGTATATCCATGATTTTTCCTCACGCGCTTTCACCGATTTTAGACACAACACAAACATAGAACCTATTTTAAACATAAACATGGACCTACCCACTTTGCCTTGATCTACATCAAGGATAGGGTTCCTTGCAATCAGGCGCGTGGATCGAGGGGGGGGGTAATCGACGTCTGTCGTCGGCTGGCAAGGCCAAGCTCTACCGCAGGCTTTTGTGCAATCGCGCATCCTTGGTCTTGAAATGTAGTGTGAACCACGACTTCAGGCGTTCAGCTAAACGCTCCTTATCGAACCGCGAATCGTCCTGATAGTCATCCATAATGTCACGAATGTCATCGAGTAGACGCTCATGGTCGGCCTTGTGTTCCTTGTACTCGTCGTAGTTGTGATGACGCATGATTTTTTCTTCAAGCGCGAAGTGGGCTGAGATTTGGGCATAGATATCACCGAGAAATTCCTCGACCGTTATTGGGGGGTCGTCACGATCCAGGCTCGCGTGCAATCGGTTGATCAACTCGATCAACTCTCTGTGTTCGTGATCGACATCGGGCACGCCGATCAAAAATTCCTTTTTCCACTCTATTAGTGACATCAGTTCTTACTCGACAAAATCTACTTGAATATAAATCCCTCTGGTTCCGCCCGGAAGTCGACGACAAAATTTTGCTGCGGCCTTAGTTCGATATGTGCCCCGTGTTCGTAATCGAATCCTTGCTCACGGTTGCTATCGCGCAACCGAGCGATCAACTGGTACGAACCCGGTTCGACCGCAAAGCGCGCGTAGGCGACCGAGGCGCCATCGCTCGCTAAGCCGGTGGGCGGCAGCAGTTCGCGGTATAGTAAATTCCCGTCCAATATAAGTTCCACCAGTAACGGTAAGCGCTCTCGTGGACAGTCGAGCGGCCGACGCATGTTCGGTGCCAGCTTTTCTAGTTCCTCCTGCGTCAGTCGACGGCATTCACCTTTGAGTTGACCAGCGTGGCTCAAGCTCAGTTTTATGAGCGCTTTGTTTGGATCAAGATGGACATAGGCGGGGGCGCTCGAAAAGTAACCGACAACAACCGCGAAAGCAACATAGGCTAGACACTGGAGAAGGATTTGCCATGATTTTGTCATCACTTTCCCGTTGTTAGCCGTGGTGGTCGTTCTGTTTGGGCGCTGCTTTTCTGAATGCCCCAAGCCCTCTCAGTCGATTACGGAATGCATCCAGTTCATCGGCCAGTTGTTGGGGACCGGCCACCCCTGCCCACAATTTAGCGATACGTTCACGCGGGACACGCGTGCGCAGATAAGGGTCACGTTGGCCAGCGATGCGTTGTTGTACCCACCTAATTCCCTGACGGTTGAAGCAATCACCCTCGCGACAACCCGTGAGAAAAACGCCATCGACGTGATGACGCGAAATGACAAAGTCAAGAAAAGAAGGGGGTACGGTGGCAGTACATGGTGCACAAAGTGTTGCTATGCTTGGGCCTTGTAGCGCGTCCAGATTGACGCCCGCCCGGCAGCCATAGACGATTACCCTAGCGTCACCCGAAAGTTGGTCGGCGGCGCTAAGCGTTCTGTCTCTGAGGTCGCGTATTGAAGAATTGGGAAGATCGATGCCAGGCGTAAGCGCACTGGCGCGTCGAAAAGGCGTCGCAGTGGGGCAGGCCCCGGCGCAAATACCACAGCTTGTGCAAAGATTTGCGTCCACTACGGCTTCTTGCGCAAAAGGCTTGTCATCAGTGCGCGGCTGCATGCTGACTGCACTAAACGGGCAATCATCGACACAACGACCACAGCCATTGCAGTTATCTAGATCTACGGTAGCAACCGCCTGACGGCGTGTCGGTGGCAACCATGGAACCAGCAGCAGCACGACCGTGCCGATACCGAATACGGCCCAGAGCGTAATACCCGGAATCATGTCCAGGAATGGGTACGCAGGCAGGTAAAACCAATCCAGGTCGACGACAGCGGCGACCACGTTGAGATCCGCCGGTCCCTGACTAGTAGCAGGATAGGCGAACGACAACACCATAAGCATAATCAAAGTTCCCACTGCTAACCCGCGCGGTGGGTTTACTTTGGGCGATGAGTGCCGCTGAATGTGTATCCACATGATAAAAAGCAGTATCAATGGTACGGCAATGTGAATGAACACCATCAAGCTAAAGAAACGACTGCTAAGCGTTGTTTCGTGCAGAAAGTTACGCGCGATCGCTTCGCCAAAAATCGGTAATGTGTCGAGCCACTCGGTGGTGGCAATCGCGACATACTGCGCAAGTTTGTCCCACACTAGCCAGTAACCCGTGATACCAGATGCGTATATGAACCACAGAATGGGTACGCCTGTAATCCAGGCAAACGAGCGCGGGCCGCGATAGCGTCCCATGGCAAATTCCCGAATCAGGTGAACCATCATTACGATCACCATGGCATCGGATGCATATCGGTGGAGACTACGCATCACGCCGGCCGCATACCACTGCACGTTAGTGATGTATTCGACTGATTCGTAAGCGTCGGTAATTCCGGTATCGAAGAAAATGAAGAGGTAGATACCACTTACCGCCACAACCCAATAAAAGAACCATCCGAGTGCGCCGAGTTGGTAAAGCGGGTTCCACGCCGGACCGAATGCTCGGTCAAATACGCCCTCAATATGTTCGAGGTTGGCCCTCGCGAATCGTCGTAGTGCTGTCATTGATTTCGTTTTCTTACGCACGCTACATGGATCAGTGACATACACGCTTCGTCAGCCGAGTATGCACCTGTGGGGTCTTTGGGGCTACACTGTAGTAGGGGAATTGCTTTGTCGCCAAGCCCGCACGATAAAAACGCCGACAGCGCCAAGGCTAATAAGGCCGACGCCTATAGCAACAAGCAGAGAGTAATCGAAGCGATATCGCTCGCTACTGGGGTCATAGATTGTACAAAGCAAGCGCACGCCGTTGATCCACCCCGACAGTGTGCTTGTGTTCGCTTTGGTACCAAAGACTAGTTGTTTAAGCGGTTCGACTAGGTTTGGGGGATCGAATCCCTCACCATAAATCTGCCTGTACGCATTTCCCTTGGCATCGAGCACAGTGGTCTGCACTATATGGTCAAAACCATTCGGCGACCTAAAGAACGTAAAACCAAGGTCGCGCGTCAGGCTTGCTATGGTTGTGGCATCTGCGGTTAGAAAACGCCAGTGAGCATGGTCGATGCCGCGCTCACGGGCAAAGGTTTGCATACGTGCCGGGGTATCCGCCGACGTATCAAAGCCGATGGTCAGCACCGAAAAGCTATCTTCGCCAACGGCGGCCCGCGCCACCTTGGCGATCCGAGCGAGATGGTTGGTGAGAGTTGGGCAGGTATGGTAGCAGCTCGTATAAATAAGGCTGATGACTATTGGTCGCCCGTAAAACTCACTCAATGTTACGGCCCGTCCTCGGCGATCGAAGAATCTTTGGTCAGCAACCTGGCGCCCTAAAGCCGCTTGACACGCTGATAGCGCTGAGGCCTCATCGAAAGATGAACTTGGGCCCGGTTCATGTTTCTTGTCGTGGGCTGACACGGTACCTGTCGACGTGACAGCGATCCCGACCGCTAGTAGAACCGGCCTCGTGAGGTTTAAGTAATTCGTCAATGTGCTAACACCAACGCATCTAACATCGCTGCACACAACAAAAGACTCAGCTGAATTAAAGAGGCATGAAAATTTGCCATCGCCGTCGTCGGACCCGGACGGCGTAACAACGCAATGCTCTTGCAGACAAAAAGACCACCGCCCGAGGCGGCGCCAATCAGGTAGATCCAACCGAGACCGAAGGCGATGGGTAGGAGCGACAGCATCACGAGTAGTACGGTGTGAGCCAGAATAATACGTGCCGCGATCGTATCCGCAACCACCACCGGCAGCATCGGCACCCCGGCGGCCGCATAGTCTTTTTGAAAAACAAAGGCGAGACTCCAGAAGTGAGGTGGCGTCCACAGGAACAGCACTATCGCTAGTATTACTGGCGTTGGCGCAAGGCCCGGATCGACCGCGGCGGCCCCGGCAAGGACAGCGAAACTGCCAGCCAGGCCGCCGAGCACGATGTTGAGCCAGGTTCGGCGTTTCAACCATACGGTGTAGACAACGCCATACACGAACGCGCCCAGAAATACGTAAAGCGCCGACACGGGATTGACGGCGAGTGCGGTGGTGGTCACGGCGACCAGGAGCAATAAGGCGATACCGGCGAGCCAGTAGCGGTTGGCGTGAAAACGACCGGTCACAAAGGGTCGCTTGCGAGTACGTTTCATGCGCCGGTCGAGATCGCGTTCGGCGTAATGGTTAAACGCACCAGCACTTGCGGAAGACGCCAGCACCGCCAGGGCAAGTATCGCGATTTGCCATACCCCAGGGCCCTGACCGGGCGTGACCGCGACGCCGGCCAGCGCCGTCAGCATGATTGCAAACCCGATGCGAAGCTTGAAGACCGAGTACAGCAACCTAATCGTATCGCTCACGACCATTGCTCCCGTGCTCGTGTGCTAGCTCAACGGCCAGATTTCCGATAAGTACTTCCAGTTGATGAAGTAGTAAAGCACAAACGCAGTGAAGAACACCGCTACCATCACAACTGTTCCCGGGACTTTGACCGAATCGGCGCTACCGTAGCTGGCAATTACGTTCAGCTTTGGTAGTGACTGCTCGGTCGTGCGTTTGCCAAATAGCACGGAACCGACGACGACGGCGATGTACATGATTCCGCCGAGCGCCGCCAATATAGCGCTTAGTCCGTTCAGTCCCATCATCAAGAAGGCCGCCTCAGGGTAGTCGAACTTGAGGGCCGCATCTGCGAACGTCATGTCCCAATGGCGACGTGAGACGCCCAGCGTGCCGGCTCCCATCATGAAGAGGGAGAGGCCAGCCACTCCAATACTGAATACATAGGGTTGCCATTGTGCGATCTTCTTCATCACCAGCTCACGACGGAAGATCAGTGGAATGATCAAGTAGGTGATTGCCATAAAGGCAAGGGTGGTGCCAGCGACCACGGTCCCGTGAAAATGCCCCGGTGTGTACAGCGTATTGTGCATGATGATGTTGAGCTGCTCGGTGCCCATGACGACCCCGGAAATACCACCAATAAAGCCGAACATGATCAACGACAGGAACATACCTGAGAAGGCCGGATTGCCCCACGGTGCCTTGCGCAGCCATTCAAACAACCCGCGGTTGAGCCCTCGGTGGCGCTGCGCTGCCTCGATCGATCCCGGTACCGTCATGCCATGGATCATGCTGCCGAGCACGGCCAGGTACATGGCGTAACTGGTATTAAAGATCTTCCACTCGGAACTGATCCCGGGTTCGACCAAGAGATGGTGGGCCGAGGCGAGCTGCAGGAACAAGATATATAGCAAAAACGCGGTGCGACTCACTTTTTCAGAGAGCGTCCGCGCACCGAGCACAATGGCGGCGATCGCGTACCATACTGCCACATGTGCCGATACATTTACCTGCTGCGAGGAGTGACCCATCGCCCACCATATGGTCTTGTACATGAGCGAATCGATGTGACTAATAAGCCCCATTGACCATAACAGCGTCGGAATCAAGATAATGGCGCCGGACGCGATGGTGAATACGGCGATAATGGCAGCAGTCAAAGCGCCAAACGTAACAAGCGGTATCGATCCTTGGTAGGTACGTTCTTCTTTCGCGACTACCAGCGTGCCGAAGAACACGAAACAACCAATCAGTGCGCCTACCGCGAACAGTATGATCCCGAGGTAAAAATGTGGCGCCGCCTTCATGGGTACGTATGAGGTAAACATCACGGTCGAGCCGCCCTGTAACACCGCGATATTTACCACGACGGCGCCCACGACCATGAGGCCAAAACCGAGCCACGCCCACCGCGGTCCCGCCAGTCGCGAATTCAACAAAATGGCGGAGGCAAAATACAGAATCGCCATTTCAAAGAAGATGATCCACACAATTAGCACATCGAGTCCATGCGCAGTGAGTGCTAAGTAGAACCAGTCGGCCGGGAGTAGGTGTACCGCCGGCCAACGGGTAAGGCCGACGAGTAGGCCAAAAAATCCGCCAACGGCAAGAAAGATCACGGCTGCTACCGCGTTGGCCTTGATCAGGTTCTCCGCCTTGAGATCGACACGCAGCCCGGTTGTGGGACAGGTGCGGAATTGAGTCGCTGTCGCCATGGTCGCCCCCTTTACTCTTTCACGTAGAGTCTGCCCACCATGGTGTGGTGGCCAATGCCGCAATATTCGTTACAAATGATACCGAACTCCCCCGCCTGATCGGGCGTGACGGTGAGCACCATGTCATAGTTTGGGTGAATCTGTAGGTTGAGGTTGACTGGCTGGGCAGAAAAACCATGCTGCCAGTCCATAGACATGAGGTGCAGCCGGTAAGCCTTATCTTTTTCGAGCTCAAGGATCGGCCACCATTGCCATAGGCGCGCGATCAGATATACGTCACTACCGGGGGGTGGATGCACAACCGGAATCCCGGCCTCCTCGCGCACCTTGTATTGCTCCGCCATGGCCTGTGCCTTTTGCGCGAATACAGCGGGATCGGTGCGATAGGCCTCATTAGAAATGTTCTGCTTACCTGCGCCATGCCAATAGATCATCATGAAAAACATGACCAGGCCCCACAAGAAGGCGATGGCCACCCACATGATTTCGACCTTGGCGATGCGCTCCTTCCACCATATGCGTTCAGTTGGAGGTACGACAGCCATGATTTCCCCCCCTTTTACTTCGCGATTGGAATCGTGACGATTTCCATTACGCCCCAGATGACATAAAACACGGTCGGAATAGTGACGCCCAGGAACAGTAACAAGAATGGATTATCGAGCAGCCGTTGCATGACTGGGATACGTTCATCCTCGCCGCCCGGTGTGGATGGGTTGGTGTTTTCTTCTGACTCGGTCATGTTGAAGTCCTCCTTTTCTGAGCGGAGCCGTGCCTTAGGGCGGCATTGAAAGCGCTTTTGGGCGGTGGTGCCTTGACCTAGATCAAGTGGGGTTTGGCCGCGATCTAAGTATTGGCGGCAAGCTAGCGAGGGGTCTCTAGTCCGTCCGACCCTCGCCGGGGTGGGTGGAGTTGTGGTATTACGGGGCTATTATCGAGCGAATCCCAGCGAAACTTATCAGCGCTAGGCTGAGCAGAATGGCAAAGAAAATGAGGGTACGCTGGTCGAAGCGACGGCCAGCCGCGATCTCAATGCGCTGTAGAAGCCAATCAGAAATGAAATATAACGCTACGGCAGTGATCGTATAGTAGACAGCTTCCATGACATGGAAATATATTCATATTGGCAGTGCAATTCTAACGTTTCTATTTTTCTTCACCCGCGGCATATGGATGTTAATGGACTCATCCATGTTGAGAAAGGCCTGGGTCAAGCTTGCGCCACATTGTATTGACACTGTACTGCTGATTTCGGCCATCGTACTAGCCGTTCGCATTCAACAGTTTCCTGGCACCCATGCGTGGTTGTCGGCCAAACTCATTGCCGTATTGGCTTATATCGGTCTGGGCATGGTGGCGCTGAGGTGGGGTCCAACCCGTATCGTTAGAATGACCGCCTGGTGCGGCGCGCTCGCCGTCTTTCTTTATATCGTCGCCGTCGCGATTACGCGAAATCCGTTTCCGTTCGGCGACATTGTCCCTTAAGCGACCCTCCGGACAACGCCGTGATTTACTGCGCCTTCGATATCATATAATCGACCGCCGCTTGGACGTCCGCATCGCTCAGACTTGCATTGCCACCTTTTGGGGGCATTGCGTTGAGGCCCTTGAGTGAGCTCTGGTACAAGCTGTCTTTGCCCTTGGCGATACGAGCCGCCCAGGCCGCCTTGTCACCTAGCATCGGGGCCCCCGCGACCCCGGCGGCGTGACACACCACGCATGCGGAATTGTAGGTCGCTTCACCGTCGGCGGCGACAGAGCCGCTGAATGTCAGTGCCCCCAATACCGTGCCCATCAAGAGAACGTTTCTTACCGGCGGATGCCCACGACTGCCTTTCATTGGTGTCTACTCCTTAATTAGTTGCATTATCTACGTCCGCCGCGGCGGAACAAAAACTCAAACGTTCAGTGGCGTTAATGACGAGCGGCGTTGACGATACTTCGTGCCTCCTCTTTACTCTGCACGCCGATCGCGATCAGCTTGTCATCGATCAGCAGGGCGGGGATGGTCGTAAGCTTCAAACGACCAATCAGCGCCTCACCTTCTTTTTGTGCCACATCCATGACGTCCAGCGTGAACTGTTCCTCATCGGCCAGCTCACGCCAGACTTGTCGCGCCCGCTGGCACGAAGGACTCCAGCTCGAGACCAGTAACTGTACCTTCATTGATGTCTATGTCCAAGCCCCATGGGCTGGAAGGCATGCCTGTCGATCCGCGTGGGTGTTGCGTGCAACCGTATTTTTTCCGGCGCCGGTCTGTGCCGGGCCGGACACGCATGTCAGCTACGCCTCTGAAACCAAGCAATTCTTGCGAGTCGGGCCTGGATTTGCCTTGATCTGGGTCAATTGGCGGCCGTAAACGGTTATGATGGCGCGATGGATGAAGTTCAAGGCTATGCGGCCGAGCTGCGCCGGGCCTACCTGTTCTCGCAAGTGTCCGACGAACATCTACAGAGTCTGATCAAGAGCGCGCAGCAAGTCCGACTTGGAGCGGGGGAGATATTGTTTTCGCATGGTCAGCGCGCTGAGCGTTTCTTTTTGCTGCGGGAGGGGCTCATGAAACTCTTCCGTGTGTCCCCGGAGGGTGATGAAAAGATCATAGAAATCACGCAACCGGGTCAGACTTTTGCCGAGGCGGTGCTATTTATGGGTACTGAGGGCCGCTATCCGGTGAGTGCACAGGCGATTCACGACAGTCGCTTATTTGCCTTTCACTATGCACCTTTCCGCGAACTCCTAACTAGTTCGGCCGATGCTTGCTTTGGGATGCTGGCATCGTTGAGCCGCCGGCTGCACATGTTGGTTAACCAAATAGAAAGCCTAACCCTGCAAAGCGCGACTTACCGTTTGGTTGCTTACTTGCTTGAGCAGATCCCACGAGATATTCAGGAATCCCCGGAAGTCTTGCTGACCACACCGAAGAGTGCTATCGCGGGTCGACTCGCCATGCAGCCAGAAACACTGTCCCGGATCCTGGCAAAGCTGCGCAACAGTAGTCTCATTGATGTTCATGCGAACCACATAATCTTGCGTGATGTACAAGCGCTACGTGGTCTGATTCATCGACCCCCGCCGGGAGAGAGCTAGAGTCCAAGCATCAGATAATTCGCCAAAACCTCGCCTTAGTCTTTTTTTTAGCCCACATACCTGTCGAACGCCATGCAGATGTTGCGAATCAATAGTCGACCAGTTGGCAGCACATAAAGCATATCCTCGCTCAGTGCGAGCAAGCCATCTAACCTCATTGTCTTTAGCACTGGCATTTCAGCTGCAAAGTAGTCAGTAAATTTGATGTCCCATTTTCGTTCGACTGCTTTGATGTCTAGTTGAAAATGGCAAATGAGCTGCAAGATTATGGCGCGCCGCAGTTTGTCATCGGGTGCAAGTGCAACACCCCGATTCACGGCAAGACGGCCGTGATCAATACGATCGTAATATTCATCCAGCCCGTGAGCGTTCTGAGAGTAACTGTCACCGACCATCCCTATCGCGGTCACACCTAACCCAATCAAATCACAATCCCCATGTGTAGAGTAACCTTGGAAGTTGCGACACAGTGTGTAACTGGTCTGAGCCTTCGTGAGGCCATCGTCCGGCTTAGCAAAGTGTTCCATTCCGATGTACGCGTAACCCGCCGACGTCAAATGCATGACCGTGTTTTGCAAGATCGATAATTTCTCCGAAGGGGAGGGTAAGGCAGCCGCGTCGATTTGTTGCTGGGCCTTAAAGCGGTCTGGCAAGTGGGCGTAATTGAATACGGAGATGCGATCGGGATTAGCGTCTACCACCTTGTCTAAAGTTCGGCTGAAGCTTTCAACGTTTTGAAACGGCAGACCATAGATGAGATCGACATTGATGGATTTGAACTTATGGCGCCTCGCCGCATCGATGGTCGCGTAGGTGTGTTCTTCGGATTGGATGCGGTTAACTGCCTTCTGTACATTCGGGTCGAAGTCCTGAACTCCGAGACTGATTCGATTGAAACCGATGCCACACAATAGTCCGATATCAGAGGCATCGACCTCGCGTGGATCGATCTCAATCCCAAAGTCTCGGCCATCGTCGGTTCGCAGACTAAAGTGTTCGCCCGTGACTTTCATTAATCCACGTATCTGTTCAAGATCAAGAAACGTAGGCGTACCGCCTCCCCAATGGAGTTGGTTGACAGGCCGATCTCGGTCAAACAATCTTCCTTGTAGGGCTATTTCATTTCTTAGTCGCTCAACATACGCCGTCGCCCGTGCACGATTCTTGGTCACGATCTTGTCACATGCGCAGTAGTAACAGATAGTGGCGCAGAATGGGATGTGAAAATACAACGAAAGTGGGCGTGGTATCGGATCACCATTGCTATGCTGCGCATAATCGCGATATTCGATTTCGCCGAATCGCTCGTCGAACTGCACCGCGCTTGGATAGGATGTGTAGTGTGGGCCTGCCGTGTCGTATTTACGCATCAGTTCGACGTCGAAAGTCACGGATTCTTGCCAAGCTGTATTCATTTATGCAGTCCTAACAATGCTCAGGGTGCGCTGGGTACATATCGGTTTTGACGCCGGTACCCGTCGGGCGGCTGTCGCAATTGACACTACTTTTCTTCGCGGCGGAGAAACATACCCCCAAAGACACTGGAAAATCCTTGATCTAAATCAACACTATCCGGGGGCGCCAGCACTGGACGTCTGGCTGGTTATCGCCTGGGCGACGGGGTTGTGTCCTGGTTGTGGTTGGCGGCGATCGGCTCATCTTCATCCATCAGGATTCTGTGGGCGGGGCCTTCCAGATCGTCGAACTGGCCGGATCGGATACTCCAGAGAAACGCCAGCGCGATGAGCACCACCAGCACCAGTGCCAGCGGTATAAGCAGATAGAGAATATCCATGGTTCAGTTCACGAGACCTTGGCGCGTACCACCCCCTACCAGACGCAGGGCGTTGGCGACTACCAGCAGCGAGCTTGCCGACATACCAAGCACCGCTATCCATGGAGCGACAAATCCCAGCGCCGCCGCCGGCACCGCAATGACATTGTACAAAACGGCCCACGTCATATTCTGACGAATGATCTTCAATGTCTTGTCCGCGATTTCGATAGCAGAAGCGAGATGTGGCAGCTGTTCCGACAACAGAATCATATCTGCCGCCACCGCCGCTAGCCGAGTACCACCGCCCATCGCAATCGAGCTATCGGCCTGGGCCAACACCGGCGCGTCGTTCACGCCGTCTCCGACCATCGCCACGATTTGGCCCTGTTTCTGTAGCATCCTTATTTGTTCAAGCTTGATCTCGGGGGTTAGGTCCCAATTGACGTGGTGGATGCCGATCCGATCAGCAACATACCGTGCAGCTTGCTCATGATCCCCCGTCATCAGCATCACGGTTTTCCCGCTGGCATTGAGGGTATCGATCAGGTCGCGAGCACCGGGCCGAATTTCGTCCAACAACAGAAACGCTGCATGTACGATGTCGTCAGAAGCCAAGAGCACGATGGTACAGTCTTGTTCATATAGGCGAGCCAACTCATTACCCTCCAAGGCCAAGCCCGTCTGCCGATGCACAAACTCGGGTGTACCGAGTACGAAGCGCTTGCCACCAATGAGCCCCTGTACGCCACGACCAGGTGTAGCGCTGGGTTTGGCTACCGGCAACCGCCGATGATTGGCACAGGCGTCGAACAAGGCCTTGGCAATCGGGTGCTCTGAATATTGTTCAAGGCTTATCGCATAGCGCTGGCATGTGTGCGCGTCCATGGCAGAGAATACCTGTGTTTCCACTAAGCGAAGCCGGCCGCACGTGAGCGTGCCGGTTTTGTCGAATACAAAATAGGTCGTGCGCGCGAGGCGTTCAAGGGCATGACCCCGAGTGACGAGCAGGCCCAAGCGCGTTAGCCGGCCGGTGGCCGCGGTAATCGCCGCCGGTGTGGCAAGTGAGAGCGCGCAGGGGCAAGTGATAACGAGAACCGCAATGGTGATAGGTAGCCACTGCTGTGGATCGACGTACCACCAATAGCTAGCCACGACAGCGGCCAGCACTAACACCGCGGTGACAAACCAAGATGCCACGCGGTCCGCCATTCTTGCAATAGGGGGTTTCTCGCTTTGCGCCCGGTCTAGCAGTCGCACGATGGCGGCTAGTCGCGTATCTGGACCAAGCCTTTCCGCTTTGATTGTTAGCGGGCTTTCTATATTGATGCTCCCGGCTAGAAGTGATTGGCCTGGCGTTTTGGGCAGTGGCATCGATTCACCGGTCAACAATGATTCGTCAACGGTCGAGTGACCGTCAACGATGTGGCCGTCAATCGGCACAGTTTCACCCGGGCGCACCAGTACACAATCGCCAAACCTCAATTCGTTAACCGACACGTGCTCTTCTTCATGGGTTTGTCCCGATTGAGCTAGGCGTGTTGCTAACTCAGGGACCGGGTGCACCAGTGATCCGCAGGCCTCGGTCGCGCGCTTGCGCGCAACCATCTCAAAGTAGCGTGCGGTCAACAAGAGGAATACGAACATAACGACCGAGTCAAAATAGACGTGACCAGTTCCATTGATGGCGGCCCACGCACTGGCTATGAATGCTATGGCGATGCCCAAGGAAACCGGCACATCCATGCCGGGCTGTAGGTTCTTAAGATCACGCCAGGCCGACTGAAAGAAAGGTTGACCAGAATACAGTACGACCGGCACGGTAAGTATAAGGCTCAGAATGCGGAAAAAATCGTGGAACTCCTGTTCGATGCCCGACCATCCCCCCGCATACAGCGCCACTGCCAATATCATTACTTGCATCCCCATCACCCCGGCGACGCCGAGTCGCCGCAGATGCAGTTTTCGCGCATTCTCGAGGATTTGTTCGTGGTGGCTAGGGTCATAGGGGTAGGCGCGGTAACCGATGCGAGCCACCGCTTTAATGATGTGGCTTAGATGAATGCGCGCGTCGTCCCAGTTCACGCGTGCGCGGTGGTTGCCGTAATTGATCTGTACCCGCGACACCCCGGGTAACGCCGCGATATGTCGCTCGATAAGCCATGCGCAGGCAGCGCAAACAATGCCTTCCAGGATCAGTGAGGCCTCTCGGGTCGCATTATCTTCAGTGCGTACGAAGCTCTTCTGCGCCTGGGGATGATCATAGCTCTCGGCCTGACGTAGATACGCCGGCACAACCTCGCGACCGGTTACGGCTGGCCGCGTGCGAAACTTATAAAAGTTCGACAGGCCCCCGGCGATAATGGCCTCAGCTACTGCTTCGCAGCCCTTGCAGCATAACGGGCGGGTCTCACCTTCGAACTGGACAGTGAAATCCGATCCATCCGGAACTGGTAGGCCACAATGAAAGCAATCCGCTGCTGGCGTGGAGTCGAACGCGGCCGTGGTTGCGGACTGGGTAAAATCGCTCGCCATGTAACGGTTACCGGCGTGTTAAGACGTGTGATGTAAGGTCCTGTGAAACTGACCCGTCAAGTCTGCGACTAGCGCTGCGCTTTAGTCTTGACATGGATTAAGATGTTAACTTAACGATATGCTTATGTTTTTTCAAGCGGCGTTATGACTAATTTGTCGCTTGAATTAAGAATGGTTGCGGTTCATCATAAGATTCCAGATCGTTCTCACCACCGCGATGATCTTCACCCGAGAATCCGCGGCGGATAACTGTGAGAAGATAATGATTCTAAGTCATGTCTGGGCTGTTGGCGCATCCCGAGGAGGAATGGAAAAAGGTGCGCCAAGAGCAATCCTCGATTACCAAGAGTCTTCTTTCACACGTGCTACTGTTAGCGGCGATCCCCGCGGTTGCGGGGTATTTCGGAACCACCAAGGTCGGATGGCGCATTGCTACCAGTGAGGTGACAAGACTCACCCATGAGAGTGCATTGACAATTGCTATTATCTTTTACGTCACTATGTTGGTGGCGGTCTTTACGGTCGGTGCGCTGATTCACTGGATGGGGCAAACGTATGGCAGCAAGCAACCGCTATCGCAGTGCATCGCACTTTCTGCCCACACCGCCACGCCGTTGTTTCTAATAGGCATCATGATGCTATATCCGATCTTGTGGTTGAATTTTATTATTGGCCTGCCGGCGCTCGCCTATACCGTTTATCTCCTCTATACCGGTCTGCCCATCATGATGGGCATTTCCAGGGAGCGTGGCTTCCTGTTTTCCAGCGCCGTATTAGCGGTGGGGCTGGTGATGTTGGTAGGCCTGCTAGCCGCTACGGTAATATTGTGGAGCGTCGGCGCCGGACCTGCCTTTACATTCTAGCGCTTAGTCGTGCCATGATACGAAGTCCGGCAGTGATGACGATTGGGGTACGGGCGATCGATTAAGAAAAATAGGGAAGGAGCATGGCCAAGACAGATACTTACAACTACAAAGTCGTCCGTCAATTTGCCATCATGACGATTGTCTGGGGCATTGTCGGTATGCTGGTGGGCGTACTGATTGCTGCTCAGATGGCGTGGCCAATCTTAAATTTCGATATTCCCTGGCTTACCTTCGGCCGGCTCCGTGCCCTCCATACGAATGCCGTGGTCTTCGCCTTCGGCGGGTCCGCTTTGTTTGCGACATCGTATTATGTTGTTCAACGCACCTGCCATGTACGCCTGTTTAGCGACGGTTTGGCGTCGTTCACCTTTTGGGGTTGGCAGGCGGTGATCGTGTTGGCTGCTGTCACGCTCCCGCTGGGAATCACCACCACCAAGGAGTACGCCGAGCTTGAGTGGCCGATCGATATCTTGATCACAGTAGTCTGGGTGGCCTACGCGATCGTGTTTTTTGGCACCCTCATCAAGCGCAAGATTAACCACATTTATGTCGCTAACTGGTTCTTTGGCGCCTTCATCCTCACCATTGCAGTGTTACATGTCTTTAACAGCTTGGCGCTGCCTGTGACCTGGATCAAGTCATATTCCGTGTATGCCGGCGTGCAGGACGCGATGGTGCAGTGGTGGTATGGGCACAATGCAGTGGGGTTTTTCCTGACGGCAGGGTTTCTAGGGATCATGTATTACTTTATCCCTAAGCAGGCGAACCGACCGGTATATTCCTATCGACTATCGGTGGTCCACTTCTGGTCATTGATTTTTGCGTACATCTGGGCCGGACCGCATCATCTGCATTACACCGCCTTGCCAGACTGGGTGCAGTCTGTAGGCATGGTCTTTTCGTTGATCCTGTTGGCGCCAAGTTGGGGCGGCATGATTAACGGTATCATGACCCTCTCAGGTGCCTGGCAGAAGTTACGCAGCGATCCAATTTTGAAGTTTCTTATCGTATCGGTCTCGTTCTACGGCATGTCTACGTTTGAGGGACCCATGATGGCCATCAAAACCGTGAATGCCCTGTCGCATTACACGGATTGGACCATTGGTCACGTACACTCGGGTGCGCTTGGCTGGGTCGCCATGGTCTCGATCGGTGCGATGTATTTTCTTATTCCTCGGCTCTTCGGACGCGAGATCTATAGCATCAAGCTGATCGATACACACTTTTGGATAGCCACCATCGGTATCGTGCTCTACATCTCATCGATGTGGATTTCGGGTGTGATGCAAGGATTGATGTGGCGCGCAATCAATCCCGATGGCACGTTGACATATAGCTTCGTCGAAAGCGTGCAAGCGATGCATCCATTCTACATCGTGCGTTTGTTAGGTGGGCTGTGCTTCCTCGGTGGGATGTTAATCATGGCATATAACCTGTGGAACACTATCGTGGGCGCTAAGCCAGTGGAGGCGCGCATCCCAGCGCCGGCGAGCTAGGGAGAACTGGCATGGCAACCGGACATGAGAAGATTGAGACAAGCGTTGGCTTGATGGTCGTCCTGGTGATCCTGGTCGTTAGTATTGGCGGCATCGTCGAGATCGTGCCGTTGTTCTTCCAGAGATCTACCACCGAACCGGTGCAAGGACTGAAACCCTATAGCGCATTGCAACTTACTGGGCGCGACCTATACATCCGCGAGTCGTGCATGGCATGTCACTCGCAGATGATCCGGCCATTTCGCGCCGAAACCGAACGCTATGGCCACTACTCGGTGGCCGGTGAGTTCGTCTACGATCGACCATTCCAATGGGGCTCAAAACGCACCGGACCAGACTTGGCGCGCGTCGGCGGCCGTTATAGCGATGAATGGCATCGCATCCATCTGATCAACCCGCGCGATGTCGTGCCCGAGTCGATCATGCCGGGTTATCCCTGGCTCGACAAGAATATGCTAGGCACAGGTGACATCCAAAAGAAGATGCGTGTATTGCGAACGTTGGGTCATCCCTACAGCGATGAACAGATCGAAAACGCGCCGAAGGAACTCGAGGGAAAAACGGAGATGGATGCGATGATCGCTTACTTGCAGGTGCTGGGCACCACGATAAAGACAAGGAGATAACGGTTGGACCTCACCATTTTCCATAGCCTGTGGACGATCGTACTGATGGTGCTGTTTGTCGGTATTGTCATCTGGGCATGGAGTAAGAATCGAAAGAGTAGCTTCGACATGGCAGCACGGGTGCCACTGGAAGATGATGAAACGCCCGGATTGCCAGCGTCGACGCCGAAAGAGGAACAAGATGGCTGATTTCACGAGCGCTTTTTGGAGTTGGTTGATCTTCGTTCTAGTTGCTGCTGGGATCATCGCGCTCTTTATCCTTAATATATGGATGACGGAACCAAGACGCAGGCCCCAAGAGAAACCGAAGACCATGGGCCACGTGTGGGATCAAGACCTCAAGGAGTTAAACAATCCGTTACCCCGTTGGTGGCTTAATCTTTACTACATAACCCTCGTTTTTGGTATTGGTTATCTAGTGTTGTATCCCGGTCTCGGCAACTTCGCCGGTACGCTGGGATGGACTCAGCTCAATCAGTACCAGGATGAAGTCGAGGCCGCTGACCAGCGTTTCGGACCGCTGTACGAAACGTACTTTCGGGAGCAAATCAGCGTGCTGGCCGGCGATCAGCAGGCACTGAAGACTGGGCAACGCCTGTTCCTCAACTATTGCGCGACCTGTCATGGATCCGATGCCCGTGGTGGATCGGGTTTCCCTAATTTGCGCGATGACGACTGGCTTTATGGCGGTGAGCCGCAACAAATAAAGACCAGCATCATGAACGGACGCACCGGCGTGATGCCAGGCTGGGGGAGCGCCTTAGGCAGCGAAGGCGTGTTCAACGTAACCGAATATGTGCTAAGTCTGAATGGACGTCAGGTAGATGAAAAGGTAGCTCGCGAAGGTGAACAGAAATTTAAACAGCTGTGTATCGCCTGCCACGGGTCTGATGCGAAAGGTAATCCGGCTATGGGCGCCCCGAATCTAACAAATAATAAGTGGCTCTATGGTGGATCGCAACGGGTTGTGATGAAGACTATTGCGGAAGGCCGTCAAGGACAGATGCCGGCACACGCGGACTTCCTAGGGGAAGCCAAGGTTCATTTGTTGGCGGCCTATGTCTATAGTCTGTCGCATCAGAAAGAGGCTCAGTGACACCAATCGAGACACACCGACGACCGAAGACAAGCAACACAAAGAACGATCAAGAGGATCGACAGAAAGCGGTCACCGTGGTCAGCACGGACGACGGCCTTGAGCACGCACTCTATACCCAACGGGAGTCTATCTATCCACGCGCGGTCCATGGTGTCTTTGCGACCTGGCGTACCATCATGGTCGCGCTCACTCTCGGCGTTTACTATTTTTTGCCTTGGATCAATTGGGGTGAAGGGCGGCAGGCGTTTCTTATCGATCTGCCGGCGCGAAAGTTTCACCTGTTCTGGTGGACGTTCTGGCCGCAAGATCTATTCTACCTTACTGCCGTACTGATCATCTCTGCGTTGTCGCTGTTCCTGTTCACTGCCGTAGCGGGCCGTCTGTGGTGCGGCTATACCTGCCCGCAGACGGTATGGACGGAAGTATTCTTATGGATCGAGCGCAAGATCGAAGGCGATCGCCCTAAGCAGATGAAACTCGCGAAGCAGCCTTGGAATTCAGAGAAAGTCATCAAGAAAGGCAGCAAGCATTTTGTTTGGATACTGTTCTCACTATGGACCGGTTTTACCTTCGTGGGTTACTTCACCCCCATCCGTGAACTCTCCCAGTCTGTCCTGGGCTTTTCGCTCGGCCCCTGGGAGACATTCTGGATTGCCTTCTATGGCTTTGCGACCTATGGCAATGCCGGCTGGCTGCGCGAACAGGTATGCATCTATCTATGTCCCTATGCACGCTTCCAGAGCGCCATGTTTGATCGAGATACGCTTATCATTTCCTACGATGGGGCGCGGGGCGAGCCACGCGGTTCACGCCAGCGCCGTGACGACTATAAGGGGATGGGCCTAGGTGACTGTATTGACTGCACCTTTTGTATACAGGTATGTCCAACCGGTATCGATATTCGCGACGGTCTCCAGTATCAATGCATCGCCTGCGGCGCCTGCATAGATGCATGCGATACGGTTATGGACAAGATGGGTTATGCCAAAGGTCTGATCCGCCATACGACGGAGAACGAGCTCGCAGGCAAACCCAACCGTATCCTGCGAGCAAGGGTCGTGATCTACGCAAGCCTGCTTACCGCTGTCGGCTTGGCCCTGATTGTCGCGGTATTGTTACGGGTGCCGTTAGATCTCGATATCACCCGCGATCGTAAAACGCTCTATCGCGAAACTGACGCCGGCCTTGTAGAGAATGTGTACATCTTGAAGATCCTCAATATGGATAATGAGCCGCACCGGTATGTAGTCAACGCCGAAGGTATTAAGGGGCTTGGCGTGAACATCGAACATAGTGAGATTCTCGTAGAAGCCGGCGGGATACGCGAGATTCCCGTATGGTTGCAGGCGCATCCATGTGATCTTGCGAAAGCGAGCACTGCCGTCACGTTCAAACTACACGCCTCGGATAACCCTAAGCTCTTGGTGCGGCAAGACGCACGTTTTCTTGGGCCAGCAGGTTGTTGATGATGTCCATGAACGAAAAATCTGTCTGGTATCGCGAACCAATGGTATGGATGTTGATCGCGATCCCGCTGGCGGCGGTGATTGGCGGTGTGGCCACGTTCTTTCTGGCAATCATGTCTAACGACGGTCTCGTTGTAGATGATTACTATTGGCGCGGGAAAGACATAAATCGTGTACTCGCGCGCGATCAGTGGGCGGCCATACATGGGATCGAGGCCGATGTTCTTATCGATTATGATCTGGGCCTGGTGATGGCGCGACTAACGGCAAAGCAGCTGAATCAACTGCCTGGGCAGCTCAAACTAAAGCTGTCACACGCAACGCGCGACGGTTTCGATCATACGCTCGTCTTACATCGTACTTTGGACAGCAGTTACCGATCACTGCTACCGAAGTTGGCGCCAGGGCGCTGGTATCTGCAGATGGAAGGCGGCAACTGGCGCCTGGTCGGCGCGATGCGATCACCGGACGATAACCAAGTTCACGTCACATTGACAGGACGGCCATGAGGCGGCGACGCTTGTGTACGAAATACCATGCCAATAACTGGCCCCAGCACTGAGATAGCCTTGATATCGGCTTTTCTTATCGGGCTGATGGGCTCGGTCCACTGTCTCGGCATGTGTGGCGGCATTGTCGGTGCACTCACGCTGGGCCTACCGCAGGCGATACGCACTTCGCCGAGGAGGATGCTTCCTTATATCCTGTGCTATAACATCGGCCGTATTAGCAGTTATGTGTTGGCGGGGGCGTTTGTGGGTATGTTGGGTGGCCAAGCCCTTCGTGCCTTGTCGCTTGATAATGCCAGGCTTATTGGCCAGCTGATCGCGGGTGGTTTCCTGGTTGCCCTCGGCCTGTACGTGGCTGGCTGGTCGCGAGCCCTGGGCAGCCTAGAAAAGTTAGGTGCCCACGCCTGGCGCCGTATCGAACCCATTGGTCGACGCTACCTGCCAGTGAAACATGCGACGCAGGCGTTTGCGGTGGGGCTGCTGTGGGGTTGGTTGCCGTGTGGCTTGGTATACGCCGCCCTCGCGTGGTCCTTAGTCGCGGGTGACGCGGCGACAGGTGCCGCTTTCATGTTGGTATTCGGCCTCGGTACATTGCCGATGTTATTGGCCATGGGTGCGGCCGCAAAGTGGCTGACTACGCTCACTCGCCATCTCGCGTTTCGTCGATCGGTGGCGGCGGTGCTGGTGTTAGTCGGGGTTTATACCATGATCTCACCCCACTGGTACGAACCGCATGGCCCTATGACGACCAGCCAGGAGAAGGTCACGGCGGCTGCTTTCGGGCATTTGCCCTTACTGAAACAACGGAAATAGGCATCGCCAAACTCAGCCGTATTGGCTATGATTAACCTGCAGTTTCTTGATCTGTATCAAAGAAATGACTTTGCGGACTTGTAATTGCCAGCCAAGTTCGCATGTGTGATCGTGGGCGAGGATAGTTGGACTTTGAGGTATGGTTGACCGGCTTTACTGCCAAGGTTCCTGAATGCAAAAAACCAAACTAATCGACTTTCCGGCCATCAAAACTGCCTGCAGTAGGTGCAGCCTGCAACAACTATGTTTACCACAAGGGCTTAACAGCGCCGATATGGAGCGGCTCGATCAGCTAGTTAAGCGTCCACGACCATTACATCGGGGGGAGTATCTGTTCTGCCAAGGTGACCGTTTGAAATCGCTCTATGCCGTGCGATCGGGTTCTTTCAAGACCTATTCTTTGGGCGAGGATGGCAACGAAAAGATCCTCGGATTTCATCTTCCAGGAGAATTGCTTGGCCTCGCCGGCCTCGGACATGGCGAGTATCGAGCCGCCGCGAGTGCGTTGGAGACGGCCAGTGTTTGCGCAGTACCGTTTGACCGCCTACAGGACCTTGCCGATCATCTGCCCAGTCTCAATCACCAATTGCACAAGATCATGAGCCAGCGAATCTCGCGCGATCAAGAGGTACTATTGCTACTCGGTGATAAGAGTGCACAAGAGCGTCTGGCTACCTTCCTGCTGAATATTTCCAGCCGCTTTGCGGAGCGAGGGTTTTCCGCCCGCGAGTTTAATCTAAGCATGTCGCGGCAGGATATCGCTAACTATCTTGGGCTTACGTTAGAAACGATTAGCCGCACGTTTAGCCACCTGCAGAAGGACGGTGCATTGGAGGTTGATCGCCGGCTGATCCGAATTGTCGACCGGGAATGTCTCGCCAATATCGCCGGCGCTTGCTTTACCGACGCCTCATCTGCTACCCATTAACGACTCACCTTACTACGGGCCGCCCACTTTAGCGTGACCGTAGCGACATCCATATCCCTGACGATCATTTTTGGTCAAACAGGCGCAGCAAGTTTGATCGAAATCAACGACATGTCCACGCCGGCGTAGTCTAATAATACGTGGTTGGGTAACCTTAAGAGGAGGTGAAATATGGCAGAGCTAATTAGATCTCCAGCAAGGAAACTCGGCTGGGGGGATGAGCCGTTCGATGATCTGTTCCAAGGCTTCTTTAGGCCAATGCCGCGATGGGGTAATGGTCAAATTTTTGTGCCGGCGATGAATGTCACCGAACGAGATAAGGAGTATGTCGTTCAAGCCGAGCTGCCCGGAATCAAGAAAGAGGATATCGACATTACCCTGCAGAACGGCGTGCTAACGATTAGGGCAGAGAGCAAGGAAGAGTCGGAGGAGAAAGAGAAGGGGCGCATTATCCGACAAGAACGTCGGTACGGAAAATATATGCGTCATCTCCGATTGGATAATGATGTTGACGAAGGCAAGGTCAAGGCACACTATGAGGACGGCATGCTTGAGCTGGTTCTTCCCAAACTTGAGGCAGTCCAGCCGAAGAAGATTGCAGTTGACGTGCAGTAAATTGGTCTCTAGTAGGTAAGTCATAGGGGTCGCACGAGCGGCCCCTTTTGTTCGTTGTGAACCTAACCTCAACCTGTAAGAATGGGGGGTGTAACAATGCGCCGAACATTAGGGATCATTATTATTGTTTGTAATGCTTGGTGGTCGGTCGCCGTGGCTCAGCCCGCAAGTCCCCTGCGTAGCATGGAGCTTTACTCCAATCACTGTACGGCCTGCCATACAAGCCAAGCGCACATCCGCGAAAATCGCAAAGCAACATCGCTGACGGCAGTTGAAACATGGATCCGCCGTTGGGCCAGTGAGTTGCGGCTAGATTGGGGCGATGAGGAGGTGAAGGCGGTCCTTCAATATCTAAACGCACATTACTATAAGTATTAGCGACCTCTCCCGGCGTCGCGCTTGGTATGGCACTCGTCGCCACACCACATTTGCTTGTGCTTGGCGAAATGATTTTGCCCGTGGTCATCAGTGCTACGATACTGACACGGCGGGCACTCGTTGCACGTCGCTGACATTCGAAGCAAGTAGACCCAAGATAGGCATCTAGGTAAGCAACCTCGCCGAGGCGTGCGCTGCTCTAAATGGGTCTCCGTTTTCCCGAGTTGTTTATTATAGTTAACAGCTGCCGCAGAAGTTTTACAGCTCCTTGACTTGGATCAACGGTCTATGCGCAGAAGTCTGTCACGATTGCATGAGTGCGATGTCGTGCAACAAGTTTCTGGCTCGGACATGGCGACAACCCCTTCTTCGCGGTGTTGCTATGCGTTAGCTTTGTCAGACGGCGTAAATATTACGATCCGCCCTACCTATCGGTTGTCCTTGTCTCGATCAGACATTCATGTGGAGAGATAGACCCATGTCCAAGAATACGTCTTCGGTAACACCGTCGAGTTCGGACGAGGCCATGAACGCTGCGTTGCAGGCGGAGCAGCGGGCACTTGATGGGATTAAGGCTTGTGAGAAGTGGGCAGTCGAATTCGTTGATCGCGCTCGGAACCAGGCCCGTGCAATCGCCGAGCGTACTGACCGGCGCATCACTGCGCTGCATGCGCGGCGTACCGGCGCGCTGGCAGAAACGGTCGATGCCATGCTCAGCGCAGACAGCGATCGATCGGGCCAGCCCCCGCAGTTGGAACTGGAGAGGAAGATGCTGGAGGTGGCGGTTGCAAGGGTCGCCGCCCGGTTGA
>Ga0224508_10000480_pt1 | contig 39650 bp, 35 predicted proteins | sample SF_Jan12_sed_USG_4_FD_170157 | JGI IMG/M metagenome (GOLD analysis project Ga0224508, IMG submission 170157) | Sediment microbial communities from San Francisco Bay, California, United States - SF_Jan12_sed_USGS_21 | ecosystem: Environmental > Aquatic > Marine > Sediment | place: USA... | reverse complement strand
TGACCTGCGCGAGCAGAAAAACGTACGTGAGCCGGCGACCCTGGTGCACAATGATTACACCTCGACATCGGGTTTCGTCTGCTTGCAGGAGAATCTAGGCGCCGAGGCTGACGAGCTCGCCAGGGGACGATTCCAGATTATCAACGTATGGCGACCGCTCACCGACCCGGTCGAGGATTATCCACTCGCATTGGTGGATTCGCGCAGTCTCAAGGCCGACAACCTGGTCGACACCGAGCGCCGGGCGCCGAACCACGTCGGTGAAATTCAGCTTGCACTGCATGATCCGGAGCAGCGTTGGTTTTATTATTCAGCGATGCGTCCCGATGAAGTACTGTTGTTCAAAACTTTCGATTCTATCGACGGCGGCACGCATCCCTGCAACATACATACCGCAATCCACCTGGCGGATGCACCGCCCGACGCAAAACCGCGCGAAAGCGTCGAAACCCGGGCGTTCGTGTTCTATCACTAGTGATGAAGGGTACCGATGCAAGAACGCAGGCGCTGATTAAAATCTGGAACTCGGCTGTGGGCGCAGTGTCCGGTTACCAGGCCGTTGCGAGTGCGCTAAGCGCTGACAGCGATTTTAATCCTGACCTGGTGCTTGCGGTGGGCAAGGCGGCGGTTGGTATGTGCCAGGGTGCGCTCGACAATCTGCCTCCTTGCGAGGCGTTGATTGTAACCAAGTACGATCATGCGGATGAAAATATTTGCGTGCGCGCGCGGGTAAAAGTCGTTGAGGCAGGACATCCAATTCCGGATAAAAAGTCACTGGAGGCAGGCCAGATGTTGCTCGATCGAATGCGCGCGATGCCTTCAGGTAGCCGTGTTTTGCTGCTGGTCTCGGGCGGCGCATCTTCCCTTGCGGAAGCTTTGCCGGAAGAAATGTCGCTTGTAGATCTTCAGGCTATAACCGATGAAATGATCGCAGGCGGTAAAACTATTGGTCAAATTAACGCGCGCCGCAAGGAAACTTCGTTAATCAAGGATGGCAAACTGGTTGAAGCCTTCAAAGGTGCCGAGATCCGTGTTTATGCCATTTCGGATGTCGAAGGCGACAGTATTGCAACCATCGGCTCTGGTCTGGGTGATTGCCATCGAGCCAGGACGACAGCGAATTCAAGGGTCGTCGCGTCAAACCAGATCGCACGCGAGTATGCTGCAATACAGGCTCGTGAGCTCGGTTTAAAAGTCAGGTTCAACCAGGAATCGCTCTATGGTGATGTATTCGAGCTGGCTCCTGACATTGGGGCCAAACTGGATCAGGCCAAACCCGGGGTATACATTTGGGGTGGCGAGCCAACCGTCGTATTACCAGAGTGCCCGGGCAGGGGCGGGCGTAACCAGAGTCTGGCATTAGCGCTTGCTGAACATATCACCGGGAGGAACAATGTAAGCATACTGGTAGCAGGTACCGACGGCACCGATGGGCCAACCACGGCTGCCGGTGGACTTGTTGACGGTAATACCTGGAGTAATCCTGAGACTGCCCGCCTGGCGTTGCGAAACGCGGACGCTGGCAGCTATCTCGAACAGCACCAAAGCCTGTTTGTGACCGGACCGACCAACACTAATGTCATGGACCTTGCCATCGCAATCATTTCTTAGCCGGTGACCAGGTACTGCTGCTTTATTCGCGAGTGAGGACAAGCGATTTTTACATGTAATGCGTTAGTTTGGGCTCCCAATCATCTGAATTAATCGCTGTATATGCAATTGTTGGGAGTATATAATTTTGCGGTTCGTTTACAGTCCTGTTATTGCAAGTCGCAACTAAAGAACGCAGTATTCATACGCAGGCAACCATAAATATAATGTAGGGGAGAGAGCAATGTCACAGCAATCCGTTAAAGCAGCCATTCAACAAACCGCTGCCGCAGTAGAAGCTGATGCATCAGCCGGCAAAGTTAAGTACCAGGCAACCACAAAATGGGAAGGTGATGTCCGCTGCACCGCTAAAGTGCGCGACTTCGAGACCATGACCATTGACGAACCGGCGGCATTCGGAGGTGGCGACGAAGCCATGAGTCCCGCTGATGTCGTCCTGGTAGCACTTGGGACCTGTCAGGAAATCATGTACGCGGCCCTGGCATCGGCAATGGACATCCAGCTTGACGAATGCAAGGTGGACGTAACTGCGGATCTCGATCTAAAAGGTTTAATGGGTATGGATGCAGACGTGCCGCCCGGCCTGCTCGCGATGGATTACCATGTACATCTAAAGAGCCCTGCATCCGATGAGGAACTCAAAAATCTGATCGACGTCGTTGAACGTCAATGCCCGTTGCTCGATACGCTTACCCGCGATGTCAAGGTAACCGGGAAAGTAAATATCAACGACCGGGTGGAATACGTCGGAGCCGGCAGTTACCTGGCCCAGCGTGGCTGAGAAACAGCCTTTAACCTGATTGCTTAAGGGTTTGGTTTAGTCCAGGGGCTAAACCAAATAATTTTTTGGGTTATCGATAAATCAAAGCAGTTGCGTCTGCGAGCGCCTGTTCAAAGCTTGAGATGCTGTATCCGCAGAATTGGCATTAAAGCAATGCTTTGATTTCATCTAGCGCAGCCGGGTCTTCGATTGTCGAAGGCACGACGTAATCGTCGCCATCAACCATTGCGCGCAGCGTTTTACGCAGGATCTTGCCGGAGCGCGTTTTCGGCAGGCGGCCGACGACGAGGGCTTCCTTGAACGCCGCGACCGCGCCGATGTCCTTGCGCACCAGCTGCACCAGTTCGTCGACGACCTGATCGGGTTTGGCGCCCTCGGCATTTTTCAGCACCACGAAACCCATCGGCATCTGTCCTTTCAGTTCGTCGCGACGGCCGATGACCGCGCATTCGGCGACCATCGGGTGCTTGCCGACCACTTCTTCCATTTCGCCGGTTGACAGGCGGTGGCCGGCGACGTTGATAACGTCATCGACGCGGCCCATGATGAAGACGTAACCATCTTCGTCGATGTAGCCGCCGTCGCCGGTGGTGAAGTAACCCGGGTAAGTCTGCAGGTAGTTTTCCTTGAAGCGTTCGACGTCACCCCAGATCGTGGTCAGGCAGCTTGGCGGTAACGGCAGCTTGACCGCGATGAATCCCTGTTCGTTAGGGCCGAGCCGGTTGCCGGCCTCGTCGAGAATCTGCACGTTGAAACCTGGCACCGCCATCGTCGACGAGCCCGGCTTGACCGGCATCGGCTCGAGGCCGTGCAGCGGCGCCGCGATCGCCCAACCGGTTTCGGTTTGCCACCAGTGGTCGAGCACCGGCACCCTGAAGTTGTCGCTGAGCCATTCGTAGGTCGGCGGGTCGAGACGTTCGCCGGCGGCAAAAATGGTCTTCAGGCAGGACAAGTCATACTGACCGGCCAGTTTGGCTTCCGGATCTTCTTTCTTGATCGCACGAAACGCGGTCGGCGCGGTGAACAGCGCCTTGACCCCGTGTTCGGAAATCACGCGCCAGAACGCGCCGGCATCCGGCGTCATGATCGGCTTGCCTTCGTAAAGTATCGTCGTACAGCCGTGCAGTAACGGCGCGTACACGATATAGGAATGTCCGACTACCCAGCCGACATCGGACGCCGCCCAGTAAACGTCACCGGGTTCGATGTCGTAAATCGCACTCATGCTGTACTTCAGCGCGACCGCGTGACCGCCGTTTTCGCGCACCACGCCCTTGGGTTTGCCGGTGGTGCCAGAGGTATACAGGACATACAGTGGGTCGGTGCCCTTGACCGGTACGCAGTCAGCCGGGCTGGCGTCCGCTAGCGCCTGTTGCCAGTCCACGTCTCGTCCGTCCTGCATGCTGGCAGTTGCCTGCGGACGTTGTAACACCACGCAGGTATCGGGCTTATGGCTTGCCATCTCGATTGCAGCGTCGACAATGGGTTTGTATTCGATAACTCGGTTAATTTCGATACCGCAGGATGCAGTCAATAGAACTTTCGGAGTTGCGTCATCAAGACGTACCGCAAGCTCGGGTGGCGCAAACCCGCCGAATACCACCGAGTGAACCGCGCCCAAGCGCGCGCAGGCAAGCATCGAAATCAGCGCCTCAGGAATCATTGGCAGGTAAATGACGACGCGATCGCCTTTTTCGACTCCATGGTTCTTAAGCATGCCCGCGCACAGGGCGACCTGATCACGGAGTTCGCGGTAGCTGTATTTTTTTTGCTGGTCAGTAACCGGAGAATCATAAATCAGAGCGGTTTGATCGCCGCGTCCATTGTCAACATGATAATCGAGAGCTAGATGACAGGTGTTCAATTCGCCATCGGCAAACCAACGCTGAATGCCATGTTCGTCGGTGCTAAGCACGTTGGTGGCGGGCTTATACCAGTCGAGCTGGTCTGCCTTCTCCGCCCAGAATGCTTCTGGATTATCGATTGATGCCTGGTATTCATCCTGGTAAGACATTAACTACCCCCTCTAGCGTAACTTGTTTATGAATCAATTCCACCGCCAAAGCACTCGTGCATGATTTCGATAAAGCGCTTCGATGGTGCCGATAAAAACTTGCCCTTGCGGGTAACAATACCGTAACTGCGTTTTGGAAAATACTGGTCGACCGGAATCACGCTCATCTTTGTTCGATCCTCTTCGGTGATGCAGACATCGGTGACGATGGAAATTCCCTGTCCGAGGCTGACGTAACGCTTGATCACTTCCCATCCACCCGCTTCCAGTGTGACGCGGAAATTAACGTTGTGCTGTGCGAATACCATTTTTACGATATGCCAGGTACTCAGGTGACGCGGTGGCAGGATCATTCCGTATTTGCCAATATCGACGAGGGTGATCTTGTCCGTCCGTGCTAGCGGATGATCGAGCGGAGTAATCACCACAGGGTTGTAGGTTACGATCGGGTCGTAAACCAGGTCATCGGGTACTTCCAGCATCGATCCAACCGCAAAATCTACCGAATCGGTACGCAGCATCTCCATGCCATTGCGGCCGGTTTCATTGGCGAGGTGCAGTTTAATCGCCGGATATTGTTGTGAGAACTTACCGACGGGTCCTGGCAAAATGTACAGGATAGTCGATTCACCCGCGGCGATGTGGAGTTCACCCGAAGTTAGATTGCCGCAGTGCGCATCAAAGGTTTCCTTGAGTCGGTCGATGCCCTGGACGTGCGGTAGACACAATTCATACAGGATACTGCCCTCGGTCGTCAGGCTCAGCTTGGGGCCGCTGCGTTCGAACAGGATGGTGTCCATCTCTTCTTCGAGGGCGTGAATTTGTAGCGAAATCGTGGGTTGGCTTGCAAACAGTGATTCAGCTGCCCTGGTCATGCTGCCCAACTTAGCAGTCTGGCAAAATGCGCGCAGCTTTTTTAAATGATTTTGCTTGTAGTATGAATTTGCCATGGCCCTGCTCAAGAAACCAAATTATTAGGTAACTCAATACAAAAATCAAACTAGATCCGTTTATTTAATTATGTTTCGGTCACAAGCTGTGACCCCGCGAACGAATTTGACTCCAATTGATCAGTCGTCGCAATGAAATGAAATGTCGTGCTAGCGCTAGCTTATGCACATTACATGGAGCAGGATCAAGGTTTGGCGCGGCGAATTACGTTATTGTGATATCCAATAGACAAAATTAAGTAAATTTACTTTTTAAATAGTAAAACAGGCGTATATTTAGCGGTTTTCGGGCCTTCGGCCAAATATTTTAATTAACCTGTATTTGTGAGAGATACAACAAAATGACGAGAGACGAACAAATTGCCGCAGTTGAAAAAGAGTGGCAGGAAAACCCACGCTGGAATAACGTAACGCGCGGCTACAGCGCCGCAGATGTTGTGCGCTTACGTGGTTCGGTACAACCTGAAAATACGTTGGCGCGGATGGGCGCCGAGAAGCTGTGGCAGCAGGTAAACGGCGGTGCGAAGAAAGGCTATGTCAATAGCATGGGCGCGATTACCGGCGGCCAGGCAATGCAGCAGGCGAAGGCCGGTATTGAAGCAATTTACCTGTCGGGTTGGCAGGTCGCCGCCGATGGCAACACTTCTGAAACCATGTATCCGGACCAGTCACTATATGCTTACGATTCAGTTCCCGCGATGGTGCGCCGTATCAATAATACCTTCCGTCGCGCCGATGAAATTCAATGGAGTCGCGGTGTCAATCCCGGTGATGCCAGCTATGTCGATTATTTCCTGCCGATCGTTGCAGATGCGGAAGCCGGGTTCGGTGGCGTTCTGAATGCGTTTGAACTGATGAAAAACATGATCAGTGCCGGTGCCGGTGGCGTTCACTTTGAAGATCAACTGGCCGCGGTCAAGAAGTGCGGCCATATGGGTGGCAAGGTGCTGATTCCGACCCAGGAAGCGGTGCAAAAGCTAATCGCCGCAAGGCTTGCTGCGGATGTCATGAATGTTCCTACCGTGGTGTTGGCTCGTACCGATGCCGAGGCAGCCAACCTGCTGACTTCGGATGTCGATGATAATGACAAGCCGTTTGTCACCGGCGAGCGCACCAGCGAGGGTTTCTACGTGGTCAAAAATGGCCTCGAACAGGCCATTTCTCGTGGCGTATCTTACGCTAATTACGCCGATATGGTGTGGTGTGAAACCGGTACCCCCGACCTCGGTTTTGCACGAGAATGGGCGGAAGCCGTACGCGCCGCTCACCCCGGTAAATTGCTGGCTTACAACTGTTCACCTTCATTTAACTGGAAGAAAAATCTCGACGATAAGACCATCGCCGAGTTCCAGGAAAAGATAGCCGAGATGGGTTACAAATACCAGTTCATCACGCTCGCCGGCATCCATAATATGTGGTACAACATGTTCGATCTGGCCTACGATTATGCGCAGGGTGAGGGCATGAAGCACTACGTCGAAAAGGTACAGGAACCGGAATTCGCCGCTGCTGATAAAGGTTACAGCTTTGTCTCTCACCAGCAGGAAGTCGGTGCCGGCTATTTTGACGATGTTACGACCACGATCCAGGGGGGCTCCTCGTCGGTTACGGCAATGGCTGGCTCTACCGAGGAAGACCAGTTTTAGCCTTTTAAAACTGCTGCACGAGAAAGGCGCCCATGGTTCTACCGTGAGCGCTTTTTTTATGAACACCGGGTAATTTTAATGACTTTTAAAACCGCTGATTTAAGTGACACGCACGAGGGCAAGGTGCAAATCGTTTCTCCTGGGCTTATCAATTTTGGTGGCAACAAGCGTTTTCATGGAGAGATCGTGACCATCAGGTCGCTGGACGATAATTCGCGCGTGCGTGAGCAGATCCGCACTGCAGGCCAGGGCAAGGTGCTGGTGATCGACAATGAAGCCTCGATGCGCTGTGCGATGTTAGGTGACATGATGGCGGCTGCATTGCATGAAAACGGCTGGAGTGGTGTCGTCGTCAATGGTTGTATACGCGATGCTGCCGATATCGCCGAGATGGATATAGGTGTTAAGGCGCTTGCAACAAACCCGTTGCGCAGCGTCAAGGAGGGCAGGGGTGAAGCCAATGTGGAGGTCAGTTTTCTCGGCGCAAGCTTTCGTCCAGGCGAGTTTCTCTACAGCGATGAGGATGGAATCCTGCTGAGCGTATCAAGGTTAATTTAGGCTAGCGCGCGAAACGTAATTTTTTCGGGTAAGGGAAGACGTCCTCGTAGATACCAGCCTCTATGTTTTTCTGTTTTTGAATCCAGAACTCGGCCTCAAGCAGATCGCTATGGTATTTTAAGAATGCCTGGCGTACCCGGTTATCGGCGAACAGAAATGTCACAAACTGTTCGGGAAAAACATCATTCGCCCCGATGCTGTACCAGGGTTCCGAGGCAAATTCGTCCTCCGGGTAAAGCGGCTCGGGTATTTGACGAAAATTACACTCGGTCAGATAGCAGATTTCGTCGTAATCATAGAATACGACGCGGCCCTGTCCCTGTCCGGTAACACCGAAGTTTTTCATCAGCAGGTCACCTGGGAAAATGTTGGCTGCGGCCAGTTCCTTGATCGCTTCACCATACCCTTTCATCAATCGCCGCAGGTACTGGTCGTCGGCCTGCAGCACGGCCAGGTTCAAGGGTGTCATGCGGCGTTCGATATAAATATGCTTGAACACGATCTGGTCGCCTTCTTCAGAGACACTTTTGGCACAGGTCTCGTAAAGCTCTTCGAGTAGATCTTCAGAAAAGCGCGCCTTGGGTAAGGCAACGTGCGAGTACTCGAGAATATCGGACATGCGTCCAACCCGATCGTGCATCTTGACCAGTCGGTAAGTCTCCAGTACCTCCTGCCGGGTTGTCTTTTTCGGCGGCGGGAAGCGGTCGCGAATGACCTTGAATACGTATGGATAAGACGGCAACGTAAACACCGCCATCACCATGCCCTTGATACCGGGCGCAAAAATCAATTCATCCTCGGAGTGTTTTAAGTGATGCAGAAAGTCACGATAAAAAACCGTCTTGCCCTGTTTATGGAAACCGATGGCCGAGTAAAACGATTCTTTACTTCGGGTTGGCATAAGGCGTCGCAGAAAAGTCACGATGGATGAAGGTACCGGGTGATCGACCATGAAGTAGACATAGGAAAATTCGAACAGTCGATTCAGCCCCTGGGTGCCAATGATAATTGCGTCGGCGTAAATTGTTCCTTCTCCGCTATGAAGTAGCGGGATAGCAAATGGAATGTCCTTATTCGAATTGATTGCGCGGCCGACAATGTAGGCGGCCTTGTTGCGATAGAACACGCTGCTGATGACCTGAAACTGGAAGTTCAGATGCGCGCGACGTGGCCGGGTAAAGGTATACTTGATCAATGCATGAATGATGTTGCGCACGTCGCGATCGATGTTTTCAAACGGCAGGCTGAAACCGCTGTCGAGCAGGACCTGTTTTATCGATAAGCGGAATCCACGCTTGGCCGGGTAATAGACATGGTAGGAAGGCTTTGTCGAATCGATGTGCTCGGTCGATACCGCGCTGCGCACGAAGATATAGTCGTTGCCGAAATAATCACGATGAAACAGGGCGCAAAAGACCGAATTGTAGAATGTTTCGGCCAGTTCCGGTTGCAAGTGGTTACCGATCAATAACACGTATTCGCGTTTAACATCAAACCACAGCTGGCTGTCGAAAGGTTCCAGGTCAAACAGTTTCTGTAAATCACCGATCGAATCCCTGACACGAATATCGTAATACAGGATACGTTCTCGCGAGGCCTTGCGTTCGGCCTCCCAGTCCGCGTTCTCGAAGCGCTCCCTGGCACCCTGGGTAATGTCACTGAAAATAGTAAAATGCCGATCAAATCCAGTCAGGATCGTGGTCGCGATTTGTGTCGACAAACCTTTGATCGGGTTATCCATCAGTAAACTCCAGGTAGTTCATGACTTGCGTGACGGAATCTCAAGGCGTTGCCTTCTTTCCCACAGGTTTTTGCGACTGATACCCAGCATGCGCGCGAGTTCGGTTTCGTTATATTGGGCCTGGTACTTTTTCACGAAACTGACGAAGTAATCATCCAGCGACAGTCGATTTTCGAGTTCGTATAAAGGAAGCTGTTGATCGGTTTCGAGATTGTTCAATGCCAGGTCTTCGGCTTCGATACTACCGTTATGTTTGAGGATTACGGCGCGCTCAACAACATTTTCCATTTCACGCACGTTGCCGGGCCATGGGTAGTACAGCATTTGCTGGTAAGCCTCTTCGTCAAAGGACATAGATTTTCGATGGGTGCGCTGGGCCATCCTGGTTAGAATCGTGTCAGCCAGCAGCCTGATATCACTGCCACGTTCCCGCAGTGGCGGCAAATTGATCTCGAATACGTTGAGCCGATAGTAAAGATCTTCGCGAAAGGTTTGCTCGGCCACCATTTGTGCCAGGTTTTTATGGGTAGCGGCCAGGATCCGTGCCTCTACTTTAATGGTCTTGTTTGAACCCACGCGCCTTATTTCACTATCCTGCAACACACCCAGCAGGCGTGCTTGCGCATCCAGGGATAATTCGCCGATTTCATCGAGAAACAGGGTGGCGCCGTTAGCAACCTCGATCAGACCTTTTTTGGTTTGCAGGGCACCGGTAAAAGCACCTCGTTCATGGCCAAATAGTTCTGATTCAATTTGGTCTTCGGCAAAAGCAGCACAATTGACACTGACCAGGGAATGTTTACGCAGCTTGCTTTGCGAATGTATTGCGCGCGCCACCAGTTCCTTGCCGGTGCCGGTTTCGCCGACAATCAGCACGGTGGTATCGGTAGCTGCAACCCGCCTGACACGGTCCAGGACTTCCAGCATCGGCTCGCAATGGGCGACCATGCCATCGATGGGATAATTCCTGGCAACTTCTTTTTGCAGCAGCGTGTTTTGCTGTTCGACGTTCGCCTTGTCGAGAATCCGCTTCACCGTCATGATCATTTCATCATGATTGAATGGCTTGGAAATGTAATCCACGGCACCTTGCTTCATCGCCTCGACTGCTGACTGGACTGTTGAATAACTGGTCATGATCAGAACCGGCGTCGGTGCCGCGCGAGAGATTAGCTCGGTGCCAGGCTCGCCGGGTAAACGCAAATCCGAGATAATCAGATCATACATATTAATCGAGTTTTCTTCCGCTTCGGCAACCGAGGCGACTCCGGTGGCGTCGTATCCCTGCCGTTGCAACAGGCGCAGCAGACTCTCCTGGATGATCGGCTCATCTTCAACGACGAGAATACTGCTCATGCCTGGGCTGCCATTGCTGCATCGGCAGCAGGGAGGATGATGTCAAATCGGCAGCCGGCCATCGGCTTGCTGGTAACTGAAATCGAGCCCCCGTGTTCCTTGATGATATTGTAGGTCAGCGACAAACCCAGGCCGGTGCCTTCGCCCACCGTTTTAGTGGTAAAGAAGGGTTCGAAAATTTTCGACAAATGCTCTTCGGCGATACCTTTGCCCTGATCTTTGACCGAAATTAAAACTTGGCCACCGTTGACTTCGGATTCGATGGTTACGATTTGGCCCGGGTTTGACGCGTCGGTAGCATTGGTAAGCAGGTTAACAAAAACCTGGACCAGTTTTTGCGCAAAACCTTTGACCACCAAGCCGGTTTCACATTGGTTCTGGTAGTGCATTTGCTTGCCGGCCTGGCTCAGTGATACCAGGTTGATCGCTTCCTCAACGATCTGGTGCAGATCGAATTTTTCAGCAGGAGATTCATCGGGAGCGCCGGCGCGACTGTAATTGGACAGTGATCCAACAATGCGTGAAATACGGTCGGTTTGGGTCAGGATCTGGTTCAGACCCTCGCGCACTTGCTCGGAATGGTCGAGTTCGGAGCGTAGATCTTGTGCCAGGCAGGCAATACCGGTAACAGGATTGCCGATCTCGTGGGCAACACCCGATGCGAGCTGACCAATCGATGCCAGGCGTTCGCTATGGGTCAATTTTTCTTCGAGCAGGTAGCGTTCGCTATTGTCTTCAATCAGGATTGCGATACCGCTATTGTCCTCACGTTCCCGACTTACAACCGCCTTGAACAGGTTCAGGACGCGGATCTGGTTGTTGATTGGAAGCTTGAGTTTGCTGATTAAAAACTGATCGCTGGACTTGAACCCGGCCAGCAACTCTCGCCACGGATCCTCGAGTTGAAGGATGGAATTACCAATCGCATCTCCCTGTTTGATCCCGGTTATTTTGCTCAGTTCCTTATTCCAGCTCAGGATAATACCCGCGTTGTCGAGCGATACCACGCCCAGCGGCAGATCCTGCAGTACCTGGAAATGAAAGCGTCGTAAAGCATCGAGTTCACTCGAGACCCCGCGTAAGGCACTGCGTGATTGCTCCTGGCTATGCCCAACAAACTGGATAGTATTAGCAAGCGCAGACTGGGTTGCGCGATCAATTTGCAGGTGCTCGTTAACGATCATGCGTGAAAGCACAGGGCCCACCAGTCCTGACAGGTTACGATCTATCTGGCCGCGCAATCGGGTAAGGTCGGTTTGATTAATCTCGCCAGGAACCAGTGCGAGATCGGCGAGGGCACGATCGACTTCGTTATGTGCAATATCCTGGCCGATGATAGTGGCCAACTGCTGTTCGAACTCGGCGATCGAAGTAGCCTTTACCGAACCCTGGGGTATGAGGAAGCTTTCGCGACTGCAGGCCTCGGCTACCTCTCGCTCTTCCTGTGACTGGTGACTCAACAACGACACGATGACGAAGGTCAGACTATTGAACAGCAGCGACCACAAGGCTGCGTCGGTGGTGCTCATGGCTATTTCGGGAATGGTAAAAAAAGGCGTTTCGATAATGCCGGCACGTTCAAACAACGGCACGAACAGGGTGAATGCCCAAATGGTGGCACCGACAATCAAACCACTGATAAAGCCTTTGCGGTTAGCGCGCGGCCAATAAAGCAGTCCAACTACTCCGGGCAGGCATTGTGCGACCGCAACAAATGATATGAGGCCGAGTCCGGCGAGCCCCGGGTTTTGTGTCTGCACCAGGTAAAAAATATAACCAATGCCGACAATCGACATGATGACGAAGCGACGCCCCCACAGTAGCCATTCATATATGTTGCTGCCCCTGGACAGCTTGGGAGGGAAGCTCGCCGGCAGCACGAAATTATTCATACACATTGATGCCAGTGCCAGCGTGGTGACGATAATCATCGCGCTAGCCGCAGAAAGTCCACCCATAAAAGTCAGGATCGGCAGTACGGAGGAACCGCTTTCAAGGGTAATACCGAGTACGAAAAAATCGGCTGGTATATCGAGCTGGAGCGATTGGCCCGCCCACAGAATCGGTGGAATCGATAGATTAAGTAACAGCAGGAACAATGGAAAAGCCCAACTGGCGGTCTCGATGTTCTTGTGCTTGATACTTTCCACAAAAATCATGTGAAACTGGCGTGGCAGTAAAAAGGCCGCTGCAAAAGACAGCAGCATCAGCGTTGCCCAGGGACCCTCCTGTACCGGTGCAAACAGGGCCGCGTTGGCTTCCGGATGCTGATCCAGGTATTGATTGAGTTCGCCGAATCCGCCGAATATGCCAAATACTGCGAACAAGCCGACGCTCAGCAGGGTAATCAGCTTGACCAGGGATTCGAAGGCGATCGCGACCACCAGTCCACGGTGTTTCTCGCGTAATGATATATGGCGGGTACCAAACAGGATCGAAAATAAACCCACCGTAATACAGAACATCAATGCGATTAAATGTTGTTCGGTTTCGTTGGTCATGATCTGCAGCGTGTTGGTGACTGCCTGGATTTGCAGTGAAATGTAGGGCAGGGTGCCGGCCAGTACCAGCAGCGTCACTAAGACCCCGGCCAACTGGCTGTGATAGCGAAACGCGAACAGGTCGGCCAGCGACGCCAGGCGATAGGTCTCGGTGATCTTGAGTATCGGCCGTAGCAATATGGGTGATGCGAGGAAGGCAAGCGTGGTGCCGAGATAGATCGTCAGGAAGTTAAACCCTTCCTTCTCGGCAAAACCGACGCTACCGTAAAAGCTCCACGAGGTTGCGTATACACCTATGGAAAGCGAGTAAACCATTGGGTGGCTGGCCAGTGATTTGGGTATCCAGCCACGATCGGTGGCGGTCGCGATGAGAAATAACAGGCCCAGGTAGAGCACCCCGACCAGGAATAACTGCCACAGCTCAAACTGCATGTTTGCGCAACAGGTGTTGCAGGCGTGCCGACAGCAGGATAATGCCGAACCAGACCAGGTAGGGCAGGTACCAGGGTGAATCGACATTTATCCAGAAGGAGGACAAGGGAGGCAGTAACACCAGTAGCGAGATCAGTACCACGATGACGGTGATCTCGGTTGGGCGTATATCGGATGATAACAGCGACATAGTGTTACCCCTGGTTACTTATTATATCGAGCGAGTGTTACTTATCGTGACGCAGAGGTCAATAAGGGCGCAAATTATATTGACACAGGTCAAGTTTCAATTCGACCCTAAGACCGGCGGCGCGTTAGCATCTTGTCGCTGGCCAGTGTTTATGTAAGCATATCCGGGGCAACTAAAAAACTAATCATTGAATCCCCGAGGAAGGCACCATGTCAGAAAGTGAAATTTATCCAGTTCCTGCCGAATTTGCCGCGCAGGCAAACATTACCGCAGCCCAGTACGATGAAATGTATCAGCAATCCGTTGATGATCCCGAGGGATTCTGGTCAGAACAGGCTGAAAATTATCTTTCCTGGTTTAAGCCCTGGAATTCAGTCTGTGACTGGAGTTTCGCCGGTGACGACCTGCATATTAAATGGTTCGAAGGCGCCGAACTAAATGTTTCTTACAATTGCCTCGACCGCCACCTGAGTTCTCGTGGTGACCAGGTTGCTATCATCTGGGAGGCAGATGATCCGGGTGAAGATCGAAAAATAACCTATGCCGAACTGCATGAAGAAGTTTGCAAATTCTCCAACGTATTAAAATCACAGGGCGTTAACCGGGGTGACCGGGTTTCGATCTACATGCCGATGATCCCGGAAGCCGCGGTTGCAATGCTGGCCTGTACGCGCATTGGTGCAGTGCATTCGATCGTGTTCGGCGGATTTTCTCCTGACGCATTACGCGATCGTATCCAGGATTCCGATTGCCAGGTGGTGATTACCGCTGATCAGTCGGTTCGTGGTGGTAAACTGGTGCCGCTGAAGGCAAATGCCGATAAGGCGGTCAACGAGTGTCCTAATGTCAAAAGCGTAATCGTAGTGAAACGCGGGGGCGATCCGGTGGAATGGACCGATGGCCGCGATGTCTGGTACCACGAGGCGATGGCGCAGGCTTCAGTAGAATGCGAACCGGAAATGATGGGGGCCGAGGATCCATTATTTATCCTTTATACCTCGGGCTCTACCGGTAAACCCAAGGGTGTATTGCACACAACGGGTGGTTACCTGTTGCAGGCGGCGATGACCCATAAACTTGTATTCGATTACAAGGATGGCGAAATTTACTGGTGTACGGCCGACGTCGGCTGGGTTACCGGTCATACCTATATTGTTTATGGTCCGCTCGCGAACGGCGCCACCACTTTAATGTTCGAAGGTATCCCGACCTACCCGGACATTTCTCGATTCTGGCAGGTTTGCGACAAGCACAATGTCTCGATCTTTTATACTGCACCTACCGCGATACGAGCCTTGATGGGTGCTGGCGATGAACCGGTGAAGAAAACATCCCGCAAGTCACTTCGCCTGCTCGGCACCGTGGGAGAGCCCATTAATCCGGAAGCCTGGTTGTGGTACCACAATGTTATTGGAGACGGTCGTTGCCCGATTGTCGACACCTGGTGGCAGACTGAAACCGGGGCACATATGATGACGCCGTTACCCGGCGCGACTGCGACCAAGCCCGGTTCCGCAACCTTCCCGTTTTTTGGTGCGCAGCCGGTGCTGCTGGACGACCAGGGAAATGAAATAGAAGGTAATCCAGCCGAGGGCAACCTCGCGATGCGTGCGCCGTGGCCTTCGATGATGCGTTCGGTATACGGTGACCATAAGCGCTTTTTTGAAACTTACTTCGCAATGTTCAAAGGTTATTACTTCACCGGTGATGGTGCCCGGCGCGACGAAGATGGCTACTACTGGATTACCGGCCGGGTCGATGACGTACTCAATGTATCCGGCCATCGATTAGGTACCGCCGAGATCGAATCCGCCCTGGTCAAGCATGAAAAGGTTGCCGAGGCGGCCGTGGTCGGTTACCCGCACGATATCACCGGGCAGGGAATCTACGCCTATGTCACGCTGATGGCGGGCGAGGAAGGGAGCGACGATTTGAAACAGGATCTGGTTGGCATGGTGCGTTCCGAAATCGGACCCATCGCCAAGGTTAATATCATCCAGTGGGCACCAGGCTTACCGAAAACCCGTTCCGGAAAAATCATGCGCCGTATTTTGCGCAAGGTCGCCGCGAATGAACTCGATAACCTTGGAGATACCTCGACGCTGGCGGATCCGAGTGTGGTTGATAACCTGATCGATAATCGACTTAATCGCTAACGACTCCCGCTGGAGCGCATAGAGCCTCGCTAAATTCGGGGCTATATAAAATCGCGGTATAAATCGATATCGATACCAATGGATTGCGCCAGGCTTGCAAGTTCTCATTCTTTTCTCTAAACTCGATGAGAAGAAAATGAGAAGAGTTATTGCAAATGCTGACTTCACAGGAACAAAAGACACTCCAGTTTATTCGTAATTATCTTGCCCAGCACGGTTATGCCCCGAAATTCAAGGAAATTGGAATCGCCATCGGCGTCACTTCGCACGGCACTATTCATCGTTATGTACAGTCGCTCGAAGACAAGGGTTATATCGACCGGGTCAAGGGTAATTCGCGTGGTATGAGTCTCGTCGATTTGCCGCTGGTGAGTCCTCCCACGATTCCACTTGCCGGAAAAATTGCAGCCGGGTTGCCGATCGAAGCTATCGAAGATCAGCAGGAACTGAACCTGGCGGAAATGTTCATGGGGCCGGAATTATTCGCCTTGCGCGTTACCGGCGATTCGATGATCGATGCCGGTATTCTCGATGAAGATTACGTGATTATAAAGAAACAGCTGGTTGCCAATGACGGTGATATCGTGGTCGCGATGATCGATAAGGCCGAGGCAACTTTAAAGCGATTTAAGCGCAAGGGCGAACGGCAAATTGCATTGATACCGGAAAACCCGGAAATGGAACCGATGATTTATCCAGCCGAGCGTGTCAGCATTCACGGGGTACTGGTCGGCCAGTTGAGGAATTACCGATAATTCCAGTGCCATTCCGATAGGTCGGACCGTTGCCCTTGTAATCTTGATCAATCCTTGAGCTGTCGCTGGATTGTACCGAGCATGTCGGTGATTATTTTCGGGTTGCCTGCGACGATTTGACCGTTATCGAGGAAATTTCCATCTCCACTGTAATCGGTCACGATACCACCCGCTTCACGAATGATTATTGCACCCGCGGCAAGGTCCCAGGCGTTGAGCCCGGATTCCCAGTATCCATCCAGCCGGCCTGCCGCCACGTAGGCCAGGTCCAACGCCGCGGAGCCTGCGCGGCGAATATCGCTAACTGAGCTAAAAAAGGCGTTGAAAAGCTTTAAAAATTCATCGAGCTGGTCGGGGTTTTTAAACGGGAAGCCGGTTGCAATGAGTGCGCCTTCAATTGTTTTCAGGTTGGCAACACGGATACGGCGGTTGTTGAGGGTGGCACCGTCACCGCGGCTGGCGGCGAACAGTTCCTGTTTGAACGGATCGTAGATGACGCCATGGGCCATTCGACCTCGATGTTCGCAGGCTATTGAAACCGCATAATGTGGGAAGCCATGCAGGTAATTGGTAGTACCATCGAGCGGGTCGATTATCCAGCGGTATTCGTCCTCACCCTCGATCATCCCCGACTCCTCGGCCAGGATTGAATGACCTGGAAATGCTTTCAGCAGTTCCTCGATGATTCGTGCCTCTGCCTCCCTGTCGACTTCACTGACGTAATCGTTAACGGCTTTTACTTCGACCTTTAAGTCAGGTAGCTTGTTAATTTTGCGAACGATAAAATCCCCAGCGTTGTGAGCCGCTCGAATTGCGATGTTGAGCATTGGTTGCATCGTTGGAATTTAGTCGTGCCGGGAAAGGCGCGCAGTCTAGCAAACGGTCTGATAATAGACCAGAAATAAACCGAACAGCGGGCACTCGAATAATGAAACTGCAGAATATAAAGATTGTCATGGTCGGTACCACCCATCCGGGAAACATCGGTGCCGCTGCCAGGGCGATGAATAATATGTGCTTAAGCCATCTGACCCTGGTCGATCCCCAGTGCCCGATCGGAGAGACAGCATACGCCCGGGCCTCGGGTGCCAACGCTATACTCGACAATCGTGAAACCTGCAGCGGGCTGGCCCAGGCGATCGCCGATTGCAACCTGGCAGTCGCCACCAGTGCGCGGCGCCGTTCACTTCCCTGGCCCGAACTCAACCCCCAGGAACTGGCTGACAAGCTTATTTCTATGGACGACTCAGGCCGCGTCGCACTGGTGTTCGGGCGCGAACATTCAGGCCTGCTGAACGAGGAAATCCAGTTGTGTAATCAGATGGTATGCATTCCAACCAACCCGGAATTCAGTTCGCTTAACCTGGCCTCGGCGATCCAGGTCCTTTGCTATGAAATTTTCAATCGGCAGTACGATGCGCCGCTACCTGTTAAAGAACCCGATGCCCATGATCTGCCGGCGCCGAGCTCCGAAGTGGAAGGTTACTTTGAGCATTTGCAACAAATCCTGCTGAGCAGTGGATACCTGGATCCCGACCAACCGGGTATGATCATGCAGCGCCTGCGACGTCTTTACCTGCGTAGCGAGCTGACTCGCAACGAGATTAATATCTTGCGGGGAATGCTGACGGCGATCGAAAAACAAAAACATTGAGTGTTACAAATTGTTACAAATCGTTACGCCGCTGAAAAGCTTTGTAACGACTGATTCCCTAATATTTCTCCGTCATCAACTAACTACGGAGACTATCGATGAAACTTTCAACTCGAATCATTACTGCAGTTTTACTTATCGCTGGCAGTAGCGGCGTGGTCTATGCCTTTGGCAAACATAACGACTGGGGCATGTCGCCCGAGGAAAAAATCGAATTTGTGACCGACCGGGTTACCAGCAAGCTGGACCTTGACACTCAGCAACAAGAGAATTTTGGCAAGTTGGCGCAGACCGTTGCTCAATTAATGCTGGACGCGAAGGCTACCCAGGAGCAGCAGGTCAACGAAATTGGCGCTCTGTTACAGGACCCAAATTTTAACCAGGCACGCGCACTCGAACTGGTGCAGCAGAAAACACAGATGATTAACGAAAATGCGCCACTTGTTATTACATCGTTGGCGGTTTTTCTGGATTCATTGAATGCAGAGCAAAAACAACAATTGCAGGACTTTCTCCAACATCATCGCAGGCATCACCGGCATCACCGACACCAGGATGGCGATCAATCCTGATCATGATCGACCACGCGGCTTCTCAAGCAGGAGCCGCGTTGTACAATGTCAGTCTGAAACCAGATCGGATAGCCACATGCGTAAACTATTACTGATTGACGACGACGAACGCCTTGCCGAACCGTTGCAGCAGTATTTTGCCAAATTCGATATGTCGCTCGACAATGAAACCAACCCCCTGCAGGCGATCGATAAAATCAGGCAACAGGATTATGACCTGGTGGTGCTGGACGTGATGTTGCCCCAGATTGATGGATTTGAGACCTGCCGTCGCATACGCCATTTCAGCGACATTCCAATCGTGATGCTAACCGCCCGTGGTGAAGTGATGGATCGAGTCGTCGGCCTGGAATTAGGTGCTGACGATTACCTGCCGAAACCTTTCGAACCGCGTGAACTGGTGGCGAGAATCCAGAATATTTTTAAACGCGGTAAAACAGGGGCTGCCGATACCGTGTACCAGATCGGCGAGCTGAGCATCGACCTGGATAAGAAACAACTCTTACAGAATGGCGAGGAATTGACTATTACCGCTACTGAATTTGGATTGCTTGGCCTGCTGGTTAAAAACCAGGATCGCGTGTTGTCGCGTGATGAAATCATGCAGGCACTGCGAGGTCTCGATGCCGATATTTACAGTCGGGCGATAGACGTGCTGGTGAGCCGACTCAGGCAGAAACTGCAACGTCCTGAACTGATCCGCACAGTGCGTGGCCAGGGTTACCAGCTCGTGAATCGATAAATGTGGTCCTATTTACAAACCCGCTGGCAAAGCCTGGTTTTCCGGCTTTTGTTTTACTTCCTGATCTCGATGCTGGCGCTGGCTGTTATTCTGGCCGGTAGTTTCGCAAAACGCCTGAAGCCACATGTGCAACATGAAATTCTGCCTAACGTGGAACGCTACATCGAGTACCTGATTGACGATATTGGAGACCCGCCGAACCTGCCGATTGCTCAGCAACTGGCGGACCAGCTGCCATTCGAGATCCGCATCGAGGGCCGGGGTGTCGACTGGACTTCGAGCCCTAAGCTAAAAGCGATCGCGGGTTACGAATTTGAACCGGCACCGCATCCCTACGACAATGTCTATCTCAGCCATCATCGACGCGACCAGTACCTTTTGATTCAAAAACAGGGTTACCAATACCTGTTTGCAGTCGATAACAGTTTTCGCCGGGGCTCCGAACGTCGTCACTGGGTACTTTTCCTGTTACTCGGATCGATCCTTTTAGTCCTGTACCTGTTAATACGGCGTATGTTCAGGCCAATCGAAGCGATGTCTACGCAGGTACGAAAAATTGGCGAAGGCGATCTCAGGCAAGATATCCTGACCGAAGGCAAGGGTGAACTTGGTATGCTGGCAGCGGGAATTAACCGTATGTCTGGGCAGATCAAGGCAATGCTGGAGAGTAAATCGGCCTTGCTGTTGGCGATCAGCCATGAACTTCGCTCACCGATCACGCGCATGCGTGTCAACCTGGAGCTGCTCGAAGAGAGTGAAATCCAGCAAAAACTGATCGACGATATTCGTGAAATGGAAACCCTGATTGCATCGATACTCGAATCGGAGAAGTTGAATACCAGTCACGCGCCACTGATGTTGAGTCGTTGCGAGTTGCTTGGCCTGGTCGAGGAAGTAATCGAGGCGCATCCCGGCCGTAACCGCATTATATCGAGGTTGTCCCCGGTCGAGCTCGAGGTAGATCGGCTGCGCATGAAATTACTGATCAAAAACCTGATCGATAACGCCTGTCATTACTCCATCGAGGATCAGGGAGAGGTTGAAATAAGCCTGTCGCATGATCAGGAGAGCGTTAGTATCGAAGTGCGGGATCGAGGCGTTGGTATAAAGACCGAGGATATTTCGAGGGTGACCGAGCCGTTTTACCGGCCTGACAGCTCCAGGCAAAGGAATACCGGTGGCTATGGCCTCGGGTTATATCTTTGCAAGCTTATCGTTGAGGCCCATGGCGGACAGATCGTGATCGAAAGCGAACCCGGGAATGGCACAAAAGTAATAGTCAAACTACCCCTTGATAATAGTTGACCATTTTAGTCAGGATTGTATACTAAACTCGTTTTACGCCAACTTTTTTCACGATGCGACTATCCACTAAAAGCCGGTATGCGGTGACTTCACTGCTCGATCTTGTCATGCACTCTGACCAGGGCCCTGTTTCGCTTGCCGATATTTCGATCAGGCAGGGAATCTCGCTTTCCTACCTGGAGCAATTATTTGCCAAGATGCGCCGTAATAAGCTGGTCGTCAGTACCCGTGGACCCGGCGGAGGTTACAGCCTGGGCGGTTCACCGGAACAGGTTTGCATTGCCGACGTTATCAATGCGGTTGACGAGGAAATGCAGGTTGCAGACAAGGACATTGCCAATGGTTCACCGACCTACGAACCCTGCCTGACCGAACAGCTATGGGAAGAACTGAGCGCAGAAATTGAAAACTACCTGACCACGATATCGCTTGCCGACATGATGCAGAATGACGAGGTACAGGCGCTGTCTCGTGCCCACGATTTGCGGCAGCAGCGACAAAGTTTGATTTAAAGCCATGGCTATTTATCTCGACCATAATGCAACCTCACCGATGCATCCGGAAGTGGCTGATGCGATGATGCCGTTTTTGCAGAATCCAACCGGCAACCCTTCGAGCCTGCATAGTTATGGTCGCATGGCGCGCTCGGCAATTGAATCAGCCCGTGCCGAAGTTGCAAATTTGCTGAGCTGTTCAAGTGAGGCTATTACTTTTACCTCTGGTGGGACCGAAGCGAATAATATGTTGCTGAAAGGGTATGTCGACCGCAGCAGCGAACGCGCTATCGTCAGTAGCGAAATCGAACACCCCAGTATTCTGGAACCCCTGAGACAATTGCAGGAAGACGGTCGAAAAGTTATCCGCTTAAAGTCTGATCACGATGGCCAGATTGACCTGGACGCAGCCCGTAAAGTATTTTCTGAAATCGATCCCCAGTTATTGTCGGTTATCTATGCCAATAATGAAACCGGTGTCATTCAGCCGATTGAGGCGCTTGCCGCGATGGTTGATCGGGATTCCTGCCTGGTGCATAGCGATGCCACCCAGGCTGTCGGTAAGATTCCTGTCGACATGTCTCAACTCGATATCGATGCCATCAGCTTTTCGGCACACAAATTACGCGGGCCGCAAGGCGTCGGTGCGCTGGTGGTAAACAGAAAGCCAAAGCATGTTTTAATCAGTGGCGGCTACCAGGAAAACAGGCGCCGCGGTGGTACCGAAAATGTCGCCGGAATCGTTGGCCTGGGCAAGGCAGCGCAGATAGCGGGACTTGAAATGGAGCATAAGAAACACCATCTTGAACAGTTGAGGGATGTGTTTGAATCCAGGCTCGCAACTATCCCGGGAAGCGTGGTATTCGGACAGCGGGCACAACGCTTACCGAATACAACTTATTTTGCGCTACCTTATTATCATGGCGAGACCCTGTTGATGGAACTGGATCGCGCCGGCTTTGCATTGTCCAGTGGATCTGCCTGCCACAGTGCTGTAACCGAGCCGAGCCATGTCCTCAGCGCCATGGGGGTCGAAGACAGCCTGGCCTTGAATGCGATCAGGGTTAGTTTTGGCATGGAAAACAGCTTGCAGGATGTCGAAGCGTTTGTAGCGAAACTTGTGGAATTGGTGAACAAGCTGCCTGCCGTTATGCGCCAGGCAGCCGGATAGAGAGATATTAATGGTGATTCATCTTACCGATATAGCCGCATCAAGAGTACAACATTTTCTGGCCAGCCGGGGCAAGGGCATAGGCCTGCGACTCGGTGTCAAAACCACTGGATGCTCCGGACTTGCCTACGTGATCGAGTTTGTCGATGAACTGCAGGAAGACGACGAGGTTTTCGAAACCAAGGGGGTCAAGGTCGTTGTTGATAAAAAGAGTCTTGTTTTTCTTGATGGCACCGAGGTCGATTTTGCCAAGGTTGGTCTTAATGAAGGATTCCAGTTCAAAAATCCTAACGCCAAGGATGCCTGTGGTTGTGGTGAGAGCTTTACCGTTTAATTCAAACCGCCGGTTCTATGCAGTCCCCTGATTTTAGCCAGAACTATTTCGAGCTATTTGGCCTGGACCCCGTGTTCGAACTGGATAGCCGGCGCTTACAGGCAGAGCAGCAGCGCTTGCAGGCTACCTATCATCCCGATCGTTACATCAGTGCAGACGAGCGGGATAAACGATTGTCAACGCAGGTGGCTTCATGGGTAAACCAGGCTTATGAAACGCTACAGGATCCGGTTAAACGTTCACGATACCTGCTTGAAATCAGCGGTGCGACTATCCCTGACGATTCGAGCACAACTTCGGATGCCGAGTTTTTGATGGAGCAGATTGAATTGCGAGAAGAAGTCGAGGCCTGCCGACATAGCGATGAACCTTTGCAGCAGTGTGAGCAGATCGAAACCAGGCTCGGGCAAAGAGCCGATCAGCTTGCAGCCGAGTTTGTCTCGTATTTCGAAGCCGGGGAACTCGATACTGCAATGTCGAGCAGTCGCAAGATGCAGTTTATCCAGCGTATTCAGCAGCAGCTATCCGAACTCCAGTTCGAGTTGGAGGATAACTGATGGCCTTGTTACAGATATCCGAGCCGGGCGAATCCAATGCACCTCACCAGCATCGAAACTCGATCGGGATCGATCTCGGTACGACGAATTCGTTAGTGGCAACAGTACGTAGTGGGGAAGCAGTCTGTTTAGCCGACGAAGAGGGACGTAGCCTGTTGCCGTCGGTGGTCCATTTCGGCGGTACCGGGACACTGGTGGGAAGCCAGGCACTCGAGCTTCAAAGCAGTGACCCGTTGAATACCATTTCGTCAATAAAAAGGATGATGGGTAGAGGCCGCGAAGATGTCAGTCAGCTTGGTAACGTGGTGCCTTACGAATTCGTGGTCAATGCAGGAAGTAACGTTCCTCGAATCCACACCCGCAGCGGCGACTTTAGTGCTGTTGAAATTTCCAGTGAAATCCTGAAAGCTTTGCATGATCGCGCTGTTCAAAGCACTGGCAGAGATATCGATGGCGTTGTCATAACGGTACCCGCTTACTTCGATGATGCCCAGCGCCAGGCAACTCGCGACGCTGCAACGCTTGCCGGCCTGAATTTATTTCGACTGTTAAACGAACCGACTGCGGCGGCGGTGGCCTATGGTCTCGACCAGAACGCCGAGGGCCTAATTGCGGTTTATGATCTCGGGGGCGGCACTTTTGACATCTCGATTTTGCGGCTTAACAAGGGTGTATTCGAAGTCCTTGCTACCGGGGGTGACTCGTCGCTTGGTGGCGATGATATGGATCATGCACTGGGTGAGTGGATCATAGAACAGGATGGTTTCGGTGACATAAACACGGGTCTCGCAAGACGAATTTTGTTCGCAGCGCGGGATGCAAAAGAAGTACTCACGGATGCGAACTCGGCCGAAATAGTGATCGACCACCAACAGCAGCGTTGGCAGGGCAGAATCGATCGCGATCAGTTTGAAGCTTTAATCCAGCCACTGCTTAAGAAAACCTTGAGCGCCTGCAGGCGAGCTTTACGCGATGCCGGGATTTCGAAACACGATATTGGTGAGGTTGTCATGGTCGGTGGTTCTACACGGGTTCCATTGGTACAGGCAATGGTGGGTGAATTTTTTTCACGCGAACCGATGTGCGATCTTGACCCTGACCAGGTGGTAGCAATGGGAGCGGCTATTCAGGCCGACATTCTTGCCGGTAACAAACCTGAAAACGATATGTTGTTACTCGACGTGTTACCCCTGTCACTGGGAATCGAAACCATGGGGGGCTTGAGCGAAAAAATCATTCAACGTAATTCATCGATCCCGGTGACTCGCGCGCAGGAGTTTACAACTTTTAAAGATGGTCAAACCGCGATGTCGATTCACGTTGTCCAGGGTGAACGTGAACTGGTTTCCGATTGCCGTTCACTGGCGCACTTCGAGTTGCGTGGGTTTCCGCCGATGAATGCGGGTGCCGCGCGCATACGGGTGACCTACCAGGTAGATGCCGATGGATTGATGTCGGTTTCGGCCGAGGAACTTACCAGCGGGATCACCGCCGATATTATAGTTAAACCTTCATACGGTTTGACCGATGTGGAGATAGAGTCCATGTTGCGCGCCTCGATGGATCATGCGCGCGAAGATATCATACTGCGCTTGTTAAAAGAGCAACAGGTTGAAGCCAGCAGGGTGATCGAGGCAATCGATGCAGCCTTGGCACAGGACGGGGAGAGCCTTCTGAGCGAATCTGAAATAGCGCAAATACGGGAGCATCGTGATGCGCTTGAAGCGGTAATCGATACAGCATCAGTTGAAGAGCTGAAGCGACTGATCAAGGCGATAGAGGATGCCAGCGAGGCCTATGTTGCCAGGCGTATGAATGCCAGCGTAAAACAGGCGCTTGCCGGGAAACAAATTGACGAGGTTGATGTTTGATGACGAGGCTCACCATTTTGCCACACGAGGAAATTTGTCCGCAGGGCGCGGAAATAGAAGTTGAGCCGGGTATCAGTTTATGCGATGCGATGCTGCGCAATGGTATCGAGATCGAGCATGCCTGCGAAAAATCCTGTGCCTGTACAACCTGTCATGTCTACGTGCGCCAGGGCTTTGATTCACTGGAAGAGTCAACCGAAGACGAGGACGACTATCTCGACAAGGCCTGGGGGCTGGATATGGATTCACGCTTAAGCTGTCAGGCAATCGTTGGCGACGAAGCTCTGACAATAGAGATACCAAAATACACCATAAACATGGTGTCCGAAAATCACTAGGAGTAGACCATGAGCCTTAAGTGGACAGATACGCTGGACATAGCGATTGAACTATCCGAAACCCACACCGATGTCGATCCGCAATATATCCGTTTTACCGATCTCCATACCTGGGTATGTGCGCTCGATGATTTTGACGATGACCCTGATCGATCGAATGAAAAGATCCTGGAAGCCATTCAAATGGCCTGGATCGAGGAAGCTGATTGATTAATCGGGTCGCCGATCAGGCTGTTTTATTGTTGCGTCGGAATCTCGACACTATTTTCGTTCGTAATCAACTACTTTCAGTGCGTTTTTAACGTGGTTTAAATGTTAAATTTGAAAAAGTGAACTATTTTTTCTTGTTGCTCATACGCCGATTAAATCTCTTACTTACAGTATTTTAAGGATTAAACTTAAAGTGCTTTCTCACCAAACGACTGTGAAGATGGTCACAGTTTACTTGCAATCATTGCTGGTTTCGGTAAATTATCAGTCATAACCCGCTGATTAAATACAGTGGATAAAGTGCTGAAATTAAAGAAATTTCATTATCAGTACAACTAAAACCAAAGCTATTCCCGAATGCAATTTTTGGGTACCAGGACATCGGAAACCGGAGAGAGACTATGAGTAATGTAGCAATATTGGACCATTCCGCCCACTCCAGGGTAGAAAATGATAAGGAGAAGCAACTAAAGACATATTACGATCCCACGTACAAGTTATCCTGGTGCTTGATGAGGTCCCAACCTCGCCCCTGTTTCACCAATCAGATTCTTTCCGAATTCCATGAATACATCCGTGCAGTAAAGGAAGAAATGCGGATCAGTCAGGGCGAGAAATATGATTATATTGTTCTCGGGTCAGATATAGAGGGGGTCTTTAATCTCGGGGGCGATCTGAGTTTGTTCAGATCTTATATCGAAGATAATAATCGTGATGACCTGTTTAATTACGCGATTCGATGCGTCGATATTTTACATGAGAATATCAATCACCTTGACTGTGACCTCACTACCATCGCGCTAGTACAGGGAGATGCCATGGGGGGCGGCTTCGAGTCAGCGCTTGCAAGCAACGTGATAATTGCAGAAAAAGGCGTCAAGATGGGCCTGCCGGAGGTCCTTTTCAACCTGTTTCCGGGCATGGGAGCCTATTCCCTGTTATCGCGTCGGGTTGGTACCTCGAAGGCCGAGCAAATTATATTGAGTGGCAAGCTGTACAGCTCCGAAGAGCTTTACGATATGGGGGTTATCGATATCCTGGCCGAGAAGGGCCAGGGTGAGATGGAAGTCTATCGATATATCAAGGCCGCCAACCGGTATTCAAATAGCTACGGCGCGATCCGAAAAGTCCGCGATATCTGTAACCAGATTAGTTACGATGAGTTAATCGATATCGCCAAGATATGGGCCGACTCGGCATTCAAGTTGACCGAGAAGGACCTGAAGATCATGGGGCGCTTGATAAAGATGCAGGAACAGCGGACATAACATATAACGCCGGGTATTCTTAAAGGAGATTGCGGATCCTTAATTCTCTCAAGGTTTTGCAATATCCTGTTTTAAAGCATTGTTCAGTGCTGCGGAAGTCTTGAGAAAAACTTTCTGGACTTGCGCGGCCATTTTCTTGCAGGTATCGCTGCCGATGTCATAAGGTTTCAAAGCTTCTGCCTGTTCGCATATATCAGAGAGCGTTCGTGCACCTAGCTCGAGAGACGATCCCTTGAGTGCATGTAAGGCCTCGCGGAATTCCGGGTAATCGGTTTCAGCGGCCTCGTTGATACGCGCAACATGCTGTATTCCGTCTCTTTGGAAGTTCCTTATCAGGTCGTGCAAGAAATCATAATCTCCAAGCGCAGACAACTCTCGAATTGCCGATTCTTCGTACCACTCTGAACCTCTAATTTCCTGTGTAGATCGCCGCCTGTCGAGGTGACTTGCGATATATGTAGTATTGCTTTCAGAGCGGGCGGTATCGTCCTTCGCAATATCCCGTGACAAAGATGCTATTCGGTCAAGCAATGCACGGGCATTGACCGGTTTTGTCAGAAAGGCGTTTGTACCGGCATCGGTACTCGCCTGCCTGGCTTCGGGCGTCGCATCCGCGGTAAGCATAATGACGGGTAAATTACGACGCGTATCCATAAACCTGATGGTTTTTACGACTTCCAGGCCATTCATTTCCGGCATGTTCATATCGAGTATGAGCATATCAACCGAATTCGCGTCGGTTTCGAGAATATCGAGTACTTCGTCACCTCTTACTACCAACTGAACATTGTGACCGGCATGCCTCAGTATCCCCTGGATTACCTGCTGGTTGACGTTATTGTCCTCGGCGACCAGGATGTTGAGCGCCCTTGAACCGGCTTGCCGGCTGTAGTGCTCGGCAAGCGTGACAACATTCTCATCGGTAACCTGGGCACTTTGTGCGGCATGAATTGCATTAAACAGGCTTCTTTTGTCTTCGGGTTCGAGGATTGTCGATATGTAGTAATGATTAACGGCGTTAATGTTGATCATCGTGTCTGAGGAATTCACCAGTATCAGCGCGACGCTTTCCAGTAATTTCTCGGACCCTACCATCTGCGCAAACTGCTCGGCATTGATATCATCCAGGCAATCCTGGTCTACAATGACGGAGTGATAGTTATTACCCTGCTCAGCGGCCTGCAGCAAAATTGAGATGGCTCGTGCCGATGATCGAACCCAGTCGAAATCGACGCCCCAGCCTTTTAGCGAAGGTCTGACGACAGCTGCCGTGTCTTCGGCTGACAACAGCAGGATATGATTCGAAGAGATAATACGATCGTTGTGGGGTAAAGCTTCAAACGGAAGTTCAAACCAGAATGTTGAGCCTTTGTAGTGTTCGCTCTCGACACCGATTTCGCCTCCCATCAATTCAACGAGTTCCTTGGAAATAGCGGTACCAAGTCCTGTACCGCCGTAGCTTCTGATCGAGCTTTGTTCGGCCTGGGTGAAGTCTTCGAAGATTGTATCCACGGAATCCGCGGGAATACCTACCCCGGTATCGGTTACCTCGAAACGTATGTGTGGATTACCGTCGCTTCCCCCGACTCTGAATACGCGTAAATTAACCGAGCCCTCATCGGTGAACTTGATTGCATTATTTACCAGATTAATCAGTACCTGGCGCAGGTGCTGATGATCACCCTTCAACGAAAATGGCGTACCCGGATCGATACTACATGAGATCAGTAGATTCTTGGCTTCTGCGGTGGGGGATAGCATGTAAATAACCGCGTTTACAGTCGCATACAGGTCGAGGGACTTGCTCTCGATATTAATTTTGCCGGCTTCGATTTTTGCGATATCGAGTACGTTTTCGATCAAGTCGAGCAACGAGTAGGCCGAACTGTGCAAAGTGCCTATCAGCTCACGCTGTTCGCGGCTAAGCCGGGTTTCACGAAGCAGATCACCCATGCCAATTACGCCATTGAGCGGCGTTCTAAGCTCATGAGACATGTTAGCCAGAAATCGGCTCTTTGCTTCGTTCGCCTGCTTGGCGGAGGCAATGGCAGTATGCAATTTTTCCAGTAAAAAAGCTGCATACAGTGGCAGCAGCAGCAGAATTAATAACAGGCTGAAAGCAAAAGAACGATGCTCCTGCCAGTATTCACTGAATAAGGTGACGAGTGTAAATCCCAGCAGGCTGACACCGAAAGAAATGTACAGGTACCGGGTGCCATATCTGAAGCCGTTACCAAGCGTAACCCATAAGTAAAAAACAAATAGCGGTACGTGATCACCGCCAGTCCAGTACATCAAGATAGACAAGGAGATCATGTCTAACAAAATGCCGCATACCCGTCTGACGGGTGAAGGCCGTGGGTTCTTGATGATGGCAGCGAAGATGAGCAGGGCGATGCTGGATGCCAGCATGATTATAATATTTGGCGTCGAATCGAAAATATCGACAAAACGCTCGTTTTCCGCCCAGGGCACACAGAAATAGATGACCAGGATAGCCGCGATCAACAACCGCAGTTTTGCCTGCTCAGGTTCCGAGTCGCCGGTTCCCTTCAGCCTTTTGTTGAGCTTTCCGAGCAAACTGAATTTCGTCTCAGTTAATTCCATTGTTTAGTTTTAGGTGAGGGCACTTAGCCGTCACTGAATGTCTTATGAATTCTGGTTATATTGTCGAGACGTTCAAAAAAGGCTTCAACACAAATTGGATCAAATTGAGTACCCGCATGTTTGTGCAGATAGTCCTGGGCATCCTTGGCTTCCCAGGCACGTTTGTAGGGCCTGGCCGAAACCAGTGCGTCATAGACATCGGCTACCGTGACGATACGAGCCACCAGGGGAATGTCTTTTCCGGCTACACCATTCGGATAACCGCTGCCGTCAAAACGCTCGTGATGGTTGAGAGCAATGATCGAACCAGTCTGAATATAGCGCGATTGACTATGAGACAGAATCGAGTGGCCAATTATCGTATGCTGTTGCATCGTCATCCACTCGTTCGGCTCAAATTTTCCCGGTTTTAACAGGATTCTGTCCTGTATTCCGATCTTGCCGATATCGTGCATGGGTGCCGCATATTCGATTTCATCACATTCTTTTTCGCTAAGGCCGAGGGCTTCGGCGATTTCTCTTGAATACCTGGCCATGCGGACGACATGATTACCGGTGATCTCGTCTCGATATTCGCCTGCCTTTGCGAGTCGTAGTAAGGTTTCATGTTCTCGAGAAACGATTTGCTGGGTTGCGACCTCAACCTGGCGAGCCAGCCAGTCTGCCCGGTCCTGGATGATCGATTGCTGTTCATGTAGTTTGAGCAGGTTACGACAGCTGGTTCGACATTCAATCTGATCGATAGGGCGTGTCAGGAAAGCGGTTGCACCGGCTTCAAGTGCATCGTATCGGACCGATCTTTCGCTGACCACGGTAATCATCATGATCGGAATATCCTGGCAGGCGGATTTGGCTCGAATTTGCTTGATTAATTCGACACCATTAATATCGGGCATGCGGTAGTCAGTGATGATTAAATCAGGGTGGTTGTTATTTAACCAGTGTAATGCTTCGAGTGGGTTGTCGAAGGAGGTAATGCTGACATCTTCTTCGGCTTGCTGAATGATTTTTGCGAGGATGGTCCGACCGGTTGATTCATCGTCGACGATGAGTACCTTGCGTTGTCGCCTGAGAATACTTAATCGACGAGCATTTTCATAAGGTTCGATATTTGAGTTCTTTGGAATATCGGTTTTCTTATCGGTACTCGAAATCAAGTCCTTCACCCCTTATCGACTCAGAGAAGACGCGCATAGTAACAATATCAATGACTTATGTCGCTTTTTTAAATCTTATTCAATGAGTTTTGGTTATAAATGTAATTTGATCATGATGCGAGTTTATTCAACAAAATCAAATTACTATGAGACATACCTCTCAAACTGGGTGAAATTCCAGTAGGATCTGTAAATATGTCACATTGGTATTCTTTTAGCACAAAATTTAAAAACCGGGCGCTTGCGGCCCTATTTTTTTTATTTATCAGTTCGATTTCTTATGCTTTTGTGACGCTCGACACAATCGAGGTAAGGTTGGGACAGACAACCTATCAGGTCGAACTTGCGTTAACACCCGTACAGCGCCGCAAGGGTTTGATGCATCGTGAGCAACTCGCGAGCAACGCCGGTATGCTGTTGGTATACCCGAAATCGGGCGACCATCGCGTGTGGATGAAGAATGTGCGAATTCCACTGCGAGTTCTGTGGATAGATGATCGCTTCAAGGTAATACACGTCATGCGACTTGAACCCTGTCAGCTATCTCCATGCCCAGTATTTTCCGCACCCGTTCCGGCACGCTATATTCTCGAGTTAAGCGATGACAACCATGATGTCGAGCCGGGCGATATTGTCGAAGGGCTCAATGGCCTGTAGCGACCGGGCGACGTTTGTTACTTAACCATAGCCAGGCGTGAGCTAAAACCACCAACACGATGAGAGGTGCAACCGCGTAGTTGACGAGCTGCCAACCCCACTGGTGTAACAAGGCACCCGCACTGAAGGACGCCAGTGCTGCTGCCGAGAATACCGTGAAATCGTTGAAAGCCTGTGCCCTGGCGCTTTCTGCACTGCTATAGGTTTCCGTGAGCAGGCTGGTACCACCAATAAACATAAAGTTCCAGCCCACGCCGAGAGTCAGTAGTGACGCCCAGAAATGTGATACCGAGCTACCGTGAAAATTCATCGCAATGCTTCCGACCATTAGCACCGCACCGATCATAATAATTCGTTGCACGCCAAACCGATTGATCAAATGCCCGGTAAAGAAGGATGGCACAAACATTCCGAGCACATGCCACTGAATCACAAAGGCCACATCGCTGAATTGATGATGTTGATGAGTCATTGCAAGGGGAGTAGCGGTCATCAGCAAAACCATCACACTATAGCCGATAGCTGCACTCGCTACGGCCACGATGAAAGCAGGCTGGGCTGCAATTTGCAGCATCGGACGGGTTGTTTGCCGAAAGTCAGGGACCACGGGTCTGGGCAGCCGCATACATATAAAATTAATACCGTTCAGGCTGTACAAAATAATAACCGAAACGAAAATGCCAAGATAAGTCACTGCAAATACGTCCTTGCTCAAATTGGCAAGGTTGGGGCCGATGATTGCGGCCAGGACGCCTCCGGCGAGAACATAACTTATGGCGGTGTTCTTTTTCTCCTTTGGGGCAACCTCGGTTGCGGCGAAACGGAAATAATTGCCGAAACCGGTATAGCTCCCGGTAGCAATCGTGCCCAGGCAAAACAGCAGGAACGATTCCTGGTAAATACCGATAGCACCACAGGTGGCCCCACACAAGCCGATTACAGTGGCGAATAAAAATCCCCGCTTGCGACCAATGACCCCCATCAACAGCGAGGCAGGAATGGTGGTCAGCATGACAGCCACGAAATAGAGCGCCAGTGGCAGCGTGGCTAAGGCCTTGTTGGTGGCCAGGTGGCTGCCGATTATCGCTGCAGCGGTCACCATCAACGAATTAACCGACATCATGACCGCCTGAGCCAGTGCCAGTTGGATGACGTTGCGATTCATAGGATGAACCACAGAACGGCCGGTATAACCAGCACACTCGACAGATTACCTAGCAGAACAATCGAAGCGACCCGGTGTGGTTCCTGGTCGAATTTTTCAGCCACCAAGAAGTTCAGGATCGCTGGTGGCAGGACACTAAACAATAATAATAGGGAGGCCTGGGCTTGTGGTATTGGCACCAGTGCGATGAAGCCTGCCGCAATAATCAAACCACTAATTGGGCACAGTATCGCTCCGACGGTACTGATCTCCCAATCCCCGAAATCGATTGCGATCATGCGTACCCCGAGTGAGAACAACATCATCGGGATAGCAATAAGTCCCAGCATGTGAATCGGCAGACGCAGGGTTTCTGGAATCGTGATCCCGGTAAGCGATACTGCAATACCCAGAACGGTGGCCACGATCATTGGATTCGTTACCACTGCCTTGATTGACCAGTGCTGAGTGATCAATTGCTGGCCGACCAGAAAGTGCAGAAAGTTCGATATTGCCAGTAACAGGATGGCTGCGGGCAGCATTGCTTCGCCAAAAGTCAGAACTACCAGGGGTAGTCCCATATTGCCGCAGTTATTGAACATCATTGGCGGAACCAGTGTTTTCCATTGGTAACCCATGAAACGGGCCACCGGCCAGGCAACAATCCCGGACCCAAGCACGACCACCAGGCAACCCAGCGACAGGTGCATATAATCTGCCAGCTCGTAATTGCTGCCAGACATCGAGTCAAATATGAGAGCAGGCGTGAACAGGTCCATATTAATGCGATTACCGGAGGACATATCGGTGTCGTGTCGCTGGCGCGCATAAAGATAGCCGATCGCAACGATACTGAACACCGGAAAGATAATCGCGAGTATGCGATAAATTAAATCTGCCTGTGACATCTATGGTTAGAAATGAAGCGATAGATCTTTATGCACGGCGAGGCAGTCTGCGATCGATTCGGCCTGATCGGCAGTAAAACGCGTCTGCATTCGCATACCGATTGTATTGGCAATCACCTGATCATAGGTTTCAAGATCGGCAGCTAGTTCACGTGCCGCGCGCTGACGCCATGCGATTTCTTCATCCAACAAATCCGCGGCAAGAATTGCCTCGGTAATCGCTTTTTCCATGTCCGGGGAATCGCCCCGTAAAATGCGCTTGGCGCGACAACTTGGCATTAATGCGGTGAGTTTCGGTAAGCGAGTTGATTTCTTGCTCCAGTGCCTTTATCGCTTCAAGCCCTTCGGCAGGTGATTGTCGGTTAATGATATCGACTAATGGAGCAAACTTTCCTTTCAATCCTGCGAGCGTTTCGGCTTCCGCGATCATGCTACGCATTGTGACAATCATCTCATAGCTTTCATCCACGTTTTGCCGATATTTTTGTCGGGAACGTTTTTCCGCCTGGGCAAGCTTTTTGAATTCGGCGTGTGCATCTTGCCAGTTATCCGGGATGTTGGCTGCCAGGGCGTCCTGTTCTGCTTTGAGATCAGTGATCCTGTTTTTTATTTTTTGGATGCGCTTTTCAGCCACGGACTCATCGGCGGAGAGACGTTGGAGATCTTGTTCCAGCTCCTCGATGCGACGCTCCAGCTTGCGAACCTGTCTCTGGATACGACGAACTTGAACATGCATAGGCCGGTATCCAGGGGAATATTCATCCAGGTTCCTGGCGTCCGTGCGAATTGCGTCGATCAACATGAAGGCGTCGTCAGCCCGTTGATAACTTTCGTTCAAGCGCTCCTGGTATTCCTCGGGCAGGTAGGCCAGGTTGGCGGTTTTGATGTGCTCAATGCCGGCTTCGATCGTGGCCCAATTATTGTCGTAGTCGGCAAATAAATAGTCTTCCAGGCATTCCTGCAACTTGGGATTGCTGGGCGGCGGCGCGGTCTCGGAAATCAAATGCATCTTGTTCGGCAGGTAGTTAACCAGGCCCGGGAACGCGCCGGCGATCGCAAGGCCAGCCAGTTGCAATACGATAAATGCCGCCGCACCTTTGTAAATCTGTACTGTAGTGACACCTTTGGGCGCAACACCACGCAGGTAAAACAACGAAAATCCAAATGGCGGAGTCAGGAACGAGGTTTGTATATTCAAACCCACCATTACACCGAACCAGACCGCGGTGACATTAGCGCTGGGATCAGCCAATAGGATTGGTGCGACAATGGGTACCACGACCACGGCGATTTCGAGAAAGTCGAGAAAGAATCCGAGCAAAAAGATAACTGCCATGACCACGATAAACTGGGTCCAGAATCCACCGGGCAGGCTGGTTAAATGTTCCTTAACCAGTTCTTCGCCACCGAAGCCGCGAAACGCGGAAGTTAACATCGCCGCACCCAGCAGGATGATGAATACCATCGACGTGGTCTTCGCGGTATCCAGCATAACGCCACGCAGTGTGTCGTCGATGCTAAATGCGCGCCAGGCTGCCCAGCCGATGGCGCCGATCAACACCGCTACGGCGATACAGGCCAGACCGATGCCAAAGGCATCGTAACCACTCTTGATGTTTTTGATATTGAGGTCGAACAGGCTTAGTAATATAACGATGACGATAATCGAGCCGATCGACAGAATCGCCGGATAGTAGGCGCGCGGCTTGCCCTCCATCAGACGGTAACTGCCCATGATCATAGCGCCGATGGCGCCTATCGCACCGGCCTGGTTGACCGTCGCGACGCCAAGAATGATCGAGCCGAGCACCATAAAGATCAATGCCAGTGGTGGGACCAGCGCGAGTAACACCTGCGTGAAAAATTTATGATCGTATTTCCCTTCAAACGATACTGGCGGGGCGTTTTCCGGTTTGATCAATGCGGAAATCAGGATGTACAACATGTAAAGGCCGACCAGGATCATGCCGGGAATAAAAGCGCCCATGAACATATCGCCCGCGCTCGCGGTTACCACATCGAAATCCCCGGGCATCGAAAATTCACCGGTGGCTTCCTTGTACTCGGCCTTACGCGTGGTCGCGGCCTGGTCCGCGGCACTCGATAACTGGTCGGCGAGGATAATCAGTACGATCGATGGCGGGATAATCTGCCCTAGCGTTCCCGAGGCGCAGATGGTCCCGCAGGCGAGCGAATTTGAATAGTTGTTGCGCAACATCGCCGGTAGCGAAATCAGTCCCATCGCGATTACCGTGGCGCCGACGATGCCGGTGGTGGCGGCGAGCAAGGCACCGACGAATACTACCGAAATGCCCAGGCCGCCTGGAATCGGGCCGAACAGTTGTGCCATCGCCACCAGTAGATCCTCGGCGATCTTGGAACGCTGTAGCATGATACCCATGAAGATGAACAGCGGGATTGCGATCAGCGTGTCGCGTTCAACTTCCCAGTACAAACTTCGGTAATTGGTTACCCCGGCGCTAAGCCATTGGTTGGGACCTCCGAGCACGAAATACGCATCGACGTTACCTTCGAAAATCCAGCCGCAAAATGCGGCGATCGCAATGGTGGCGATGGCCGAACCGGGCAGGGCGAACGCAACCGGAAAACCCGAGGTCAGGGCGAACACCATGATCGCAATCAGCAGGACGAGGAAATAAAGCTCCATGACTAGCTTTTGTTCCCGGTAATTAACTGTTGATAGGTTACATTGTCCTCACGCTCTCCATGATCGATTAGTCGCGAAATGTTATATAATAAATAACTGACGAACTGGATCAGCATCGTTACCGCAAACACGATCAGGAATGCCGCCATGATATATTTGATGTACATACCGTAACCGCTTTGTGAAACCTCGAAGCTGAGCAGCGGGCTGTTGATACTGTTGCCGCGGCCACCCATACCATGCATCAAGATGACCCAGCATATCGGCATGCCGAGAAACAAGCTACCTATCGAATCGAACAGGGCCTTCTTGCGGCGCCCGAACCCGGTATAGAGTACGTCGACCCGCACATGACCTTCCTCAACCAGGGTATAGGCGCTGGCGAACAGGAACAGGGCGGCATACCAGAATCGCACCACGTCACCCATGTAGGCCTGTTCGTACGAGAAAACGAAGCGCGTGATTACGATTAGAAATTCGGCCAGCACACACATCAGGGCTAGCCAGGTAAAACTGATATTACGCAACCTGGCGGCGACGAAACAAGCGACGATTACCAGCGGGTAATGGATATAGTTGCCGCGGAAGATCGGGCGTCCCAGTTGCTGCGTCAGCCATTCCCCGGCAATTGGTTCGAGCAGGTTTTCCACCCGCAGTAAGGAGATAATCATGTCGACTATGCCAATCATCAGCACCGCCCAGAAAGAGAGCCGCACGACATAAGCCGACAGTGTAGCGAAGCGAATACTTTCCTCTTCCAGGCTGCGCGAACTGGTTTTTACCACGTACGCAATACTCGTCGCCAGCGTCAGCAGGTAAACCATGACCTGGCCCCAGCCCTGGCTTACCCGGGTGACGCTTAAATCATCGGCCTGTTCCAGGCCAAACCATCCATAGTGCAAAAACAGCGCGTAAGGGCCAGGGAATTCCTGCCAGAAGACAAGGTAATTATTGATCAGGTAGAGAAACACCGAGCTAACCATCACGTAGGCGAACCCACGGCTGATCAGAGGGAGGTTTTTACCTAACATTGCTAACCGAATTAGGGATGAAAGAAAACGGAGTCCGTAGACTCCGTTTCAATTTGTTCTCGGATCCGAGAATTAAAGTCCAAGTACGCGGTTACGTTGCGCCACGTAAGCCTGGTCAGAGATCTTGGCCCAGGCACCAACCTCGTTGCGCGAGGCAAGAAAGCTCCGATGAATTTTCTTGGCCAGCGGGCTGTGTGCTTCAACTTCGGCAAAAACTTCAGCGGCCGCGTCACCAAAACTGTCGTAGGTATCATCGGTGAAACTGCGCAGTTTGACGCCCTGGTCAGAAATTAATTTAGCTAGTGCTGCGCCGTTTTTGGCATTGTATTCGGACATCATGACCGAATTTTCAGTTTCTGCCGCGGCGGTGATAATGGCCTGGTCGGATTTACTCAATCCATCCCAGAATTTCTTGTTTACGCCCAGCGACAATTGCGAACCCGGTTCATGCATGCCGGGGTAATAGTAATATTTGGCGGCTTCATAAAATTTATAGAAGCTATCGTTCCAGGGGCCTACCCACTCGGTCGCATCGATTGAGCCGGAGATCAGGTTTTCGTAGATTTGACCACCCGATAGCGATACCTGTGAGGCTCCCATTTTGGCGATAACATCGCCACCGAGGCCTGGCATCCGCATTTTCAAACCCTTGAAATCGGCAGCAGAACGCATTTCTTTGCGGAACCAGCCACCCATTTGTACCCCGGTATTGCCGCAGGGTAGACACTTCAATCCATAGCCGGCAGCGATTTCATCCCACAACGCCTGACCACCTCCAAATTGAATCCAGGAATTGATTTCGGTGTAAGTCATGCCGAAGGGTACTCCGGTAAAATAAGCCCAGCCCGGGTGTTTACCTTTCCAGTAGTAATCGGCAGCATGATACATTTGCGCATTACCGGAAGCGACTTCGTCGAAGGAGTCAAATGCTTTAACGCGTTCTCCCGCGGCAAAATAATTAACTTTTATGCGACCGTCGGTCATGGCGGTCAGGCGTTCCGCGAAACGCTGGGCGCCAGTGCCGAGGCCCGGGAAGTCTCTACCCCAGGTTGCAACCATGGTAATTTCGATTTTGTTAGCAGCGATAGCAGGTGCCGAGACAGCAGTTGCTCCGGTTGCGAGTGCGGCGGCGACGCCACTTTTGAGTACATCACGACGTTTCATTGCTGATTCTCTCCGTTTTGGATTTAATTGAACTATTTTTATAGTGGCCGGAAACCTTGAATGCTGGCCCCTCAATACAACGCAGTCATTCTGGGCTTTCTAGGTTGACATTTCAAGTTTTTACACTGGCGTGGTCAGCGGGTGATATTTGTTGCTGGTGAGTTTTAAGCAACTTCCAGGCAGCTGTAAGTTCAGGTTTGACGTTGTCACAATCCGCGGCATTTAATCGCTCGGGGATATTTTCGGGATGTAACACCCGGTCAGGGTGACCCTTCGGGAATTTCGCGCTGTTATTGAAGAACAGGAATCCCTCGAGATGAGCGTTACCGGTTAACAATTTTAACGCGGTAAGCTGGTTTTCCAGCTCAAACAAAGGATTTACGAACTTATAGCTTTTTTGTCCGACCAACTGCGTCCATTCCGAAATATGTTCGGCACAATATATATTGCCGCCATAGAGTTTGTAGGAGATCAGCACTATCGCATCCGGTGTCAAAGCCAGGCGATCAAGTTTAAAGTAGCCATCCAGTCCGTCGGAACAGACCAGGTTGCGGATTTGGTCGCAACCAATCCGCCTCAGGCTTCGCTGAATACGCCATTCCCGTATTTTAACCAGTAAACGTTTTCGATTTACCAGCAAAACAAGGACGATCGCAAGCCCGACAATGGCAATGGCAACCAGGTCTGATTCCAGTTTTAGCTGTTTTAAAATTTCGTCAGGATTCATTTTGCGAATTATTGCCCGAACCGACCCACCATGCCATTGCCAATTGCTATCGTCAATTGTAAAAATTACACTGTCCTTAGTTGAAACCTGGACTCACCTCTAATGACCACACCCCGCCTAACCGTCAAACAGTTGTTCGATCGTGAAAGCTGCACCTATACCTACCTGTTAATCGATTCCGAGACCCGCGAGGGCGCTATCATCGACGGTGTGCTGGAAACTTTTGACCGCGATATGCAAATTATCAATGAACTCGGGGTTGAATTGTTGTATGCGATCGAGACGCACGCGCATGCGGACCATATTACCTCGGCCGGTAAAATACGCGAGATGACGGGTGCCAGGCTGGTCTATGGCGAAAGCTCGGGTATCGAGGCAAT
>Ga0224508_10000479_pt1 | contig 39661 bp, 24 predicted proteins | sample SF_Jan12_sed_USG_4_FD_170157 | JGI IMG/M metagenome (GOLD analysis project Ga0224508, IMG submission 170157) | Sediment microbial communities from San Francisco Bay, California, United States - SF_Jan12_sed_USGS_21 | ecosystem: Environmental > Aquatic > Marine > Sediment | place: USA... | reverse complement strand
GTGTGGGATCTAGCAAGTGGGCAGGCGCTGCAGGTGTTGCAGGGCCATACCGATTCGGTGGGGTCGGTGGCGTTCTCGCCCGACGGCATTCGCCTCGCCACCGCCTCAGATGACAAGACGGTGCGGGTGTGGGATCTAGCAAGTGGGCAGGCGCTGCAGGTGTTGCAGGGCCATACCGATTCGGTTTGGTCGGTCGCATTCTCGCCCGATGGCACCCGCCTCGCCACCGCCTCCGGCGACGAGACGGCGCGGGTGTGGCCAGGCAGCTACGAGGCAATACTACGGCTAATCAATGAAGAAAAGATACGCGGTGTGGTCAGACAGTTAACGGATAAGGAGCGAAGGATATACGGATTTGTAAAGCGAAAATAGTTAAGTAAACAGATGTTGTCATCCATTCGACCCATCCATCAGGTGGCGCCAGCTTGCACGTCGACCAGTCAGCGGAAGCAGGAGTGTGTCTGGCAACGCTATGCAAGACATTATTTGTAGATTTTTGCACGTGTGAGCAGTTCGACTCTGTCGCTGAGCACCGAGAATAATATAAGCTGATCCGAGCGATTATCAACCAACTACAGGGTGAGCTTCACCACTGACTCCAGCGCGGGGAATTGTAAGAGGTTCTTGAACATGGGACGCTTTGAAATATTCAGCAAGGCCGGGAAGAAAACCGGGCGGCGATAGGACGTATGCAAACACCAGGTTGCGGTTGCCTTCGGGTAGGTAGTCCGGTGGGGCCTTCGAGCGGCACACTTGGTCGTCCGTACGAGGGATATGTACCTCCAGCACATGCTCAAGTTGTGGCGCAAGCTTTTCTGCAAAAGGTTGACTTGAGGTATTGGTTGATTAGATCGACGACACCATTGCTGCGAAGCCGAAAGTATTTTCTTATGCCGCCCTTTACCCTTGAACCACTAGGCGAGTCTGTGTAAAGCCTCGCCCGGAGATGGTAATGCGTAAGAACAGCTTTAGGAAGGAAGCCATCAGGTCGCTCTTGCGGGACAAAGTTGTGGTGGACGAGCTCAGGCAAGTGCTCTACGAGCAATCCGCACAGGAGAGCTACGGTAAGTTCGAGTTCCCGGAAGAAGACGAAATGGAGGAGGTGTTGTCGGGAGGGCTGATCTCCGAAGGGGCGTTCACCGATTTTGAGGCAATAGTCCAGACGACGGGACGGCCCGCGCTGTTGATCAAGGATAACAATTACGAACAACCGCGGCTGCAATCTATCAGGGAGAGACTCGAACCACATCGGAGCAAGATTCTGGGCGCGATCCCCTCGGTGGGCCGGCTCGAGCTCCTCAATCATCCGACCTACGAGTACGTAGGTACGGCATGGATGATTGCCGACGACGTCATGATCACCAACCGGCATGTGGCAATCATTTTCGCCAGGCAAGCCAACAACCGGTTTGTTTTTCGGGCTAATCTGTTTGGTGACATGTACAAGGCACAGGTGGATTTCAAAGAGGAATACGGCTCCCCTGAAACGTTCGAAATCGAGATTGTCGAGGTATTGCATGTCGAGGATGACGCCGACTTTCTTCCGGATATGGCCCTGGTCAGGGTGAGAAGGGATGACAACCTACCAGCACCTGTCCCACTGTCTCTCACGGACGCCGAATTCGAGGAAGACGTGGTTGTCATTGGCTATCCGGCCTACGATAGCCGGAATGACCAATTCGTGATGCAGGATATCTTCAAAGGTATCTATAACGTGAAACGTTTGTCCCCGGGACGCGTTTCGGGCGTGCGGCCGGACAAAACCTTACTGACACACGACTGTACGACACTTGGCGGAAGCTCCGGTTCGCTAGTACTTCGCCTTTCCACGGGTGAAGCCCTTGGACTTCATTTCTCGGGCTCCTATGTGGAGAACAACTTCGCCGTGACGGCTGGCGCCATTCGCAAACGCCTGGTCGCTATCGAATCCGGAACGAAAATCCACGTCCCCGATCCAGGGGAGACGGCGGATGACCTTGAGGTCCGTCGACCGCAGCCGACGGTTGAAGAGTTGCAGAATCGCAAGGGCTACAGTGCCAATTTCCTTGCCATGGAAGTACCGCTGCCGGCGCCAACGGAACCGCTAATACCGCTGGTTGCCGCAGTCGACGGTAGTGATCAAAACGTTCTGAACTACATCCACTACTCGGTGCTGATGAATGCGAAACGGCGGATGGCGATCTACACCGCCTGCAACATCGATGGTGCGAAATCCAAACGCCCGCGCCGGACACGAGATCAATGGCACGCCGACCCACGATTGGGCGAAGAGTTTCAAGCAGGTCAGGAGTTGTACAGCAACAACAATCTGCACCGAGGTCATCTCGTGCGCAGGCTGGATCCCGCCTGGGGCGACACACACGAGGAAGCGAGGGCCGCGCTAGCCGACACCTTCTTTTGGACCAACTGCACACCGCAACATCAAAGCTTCAATCCCAGAAGCTGGCTGGCTCTGGAGGACTACATCCTCGACAACGCGGACAACCACGACATCAAGGTGACGGTGTTTACCGGACCTGTTTTCAAGGAGACCGACAAGACCTACCGCGGCCTCAAGATTCCAGAGGACTACTGGAAAGTAGTTGTATTTCGCAATAGACAGACCGGTCAACTCGCGGCAACCGCCTATCTGCTGACCCAGTCCGATTTTATGAACGATCTCGAGTTCGTCTACGGGGAGTACAAGACTTATCAAGTGCCGGTCCGTGAAATCGAGCGACTAACGCTGCTGTCATTCAGCGACTTGTCTGATCGAGATCCTTTGGATCGGATCGAGTTGCTGCCGCGGATCCCGATCGAAAGTCCGGCCGACATCATTCTATAAGGAGTTGCTGAGGGGGTGAGTAGCGATGCTGTTGCCAACCGAGTGGAAGTCCCGTACTTTGCGGGTGGTCTCTACCGCAAGTGCAGCAACAGCTACCCACCGCAACCAAGTTCGCAGCCGGTAGCCAGGCGTGGCGTGCGCCGTCAAATCGGCAGACTGTTCACGCCCGCAAACGGCCGATCTAAGATGAACGAAGATTTGTTAGTAGACTGTACAAACGGCAACCTGGAGGATGTCCTATGAACATCGAATCCACTGACGTGATTGTCTCATATAGCGGCACTCGGAAGCTCGTAAGGGCCGGGCTCACGGAGTCGATCCAGCATGGTGCGAAGCCGGCGGCGGACACAACGGAAGCCCTACAGCTTGGCATGATGCAGGCCGGACTTCAGCAGGCTCTCATCGAGCTAGAACGCGAGGAACGCTACAGTGATGTGATGATCGCGCCCGAGCACGGACCGGCTTCACTGCTGCTTTCGTTTCTTTCCGAGTACGCCGCCGACCATGCGGACGAGCTCGAAAAGGACGGGAAATTAGTGACCGCCCCCGAGGGGGGCTATGAGGTCATGTATGATGAGAAGGACTACTTGGGCTGGGCCGGCAGCTTCTTCACCTGGGGATCGCGGCTTCTCGGTAAGCACCAATGGGTCGACCCACCGACCACGCCGGAGGTGCTACCGAACGACGTTCGCGTGGCCATTTTGGGCGATTGGGGGTCGGGGCGCTACGGCGCTCCCGTCTGCGCCGAGAGCATCGATGGCGCGAATCCAACCTATGACCTCGCCATTCATCTCGGCGATGTGTATTACTCGGGGACCAAAAAGGAGGTCGAAAGGAACTTTCTGAGGTTCTGGCCGAAGAAGCCGAAGATCAGTCGTGCTTGCAATTCGAACCACGAGATGTACACCGGCGGCAAGGCATATTTCGATGACACGCTGTCGCTGTTTGGGCAGCCCAGCGGTGCCAGCAATTTCCTGCTTGCCAGTGGTAATTGGCTTTTGATTGGGCTCGATACCGCCTACGATGATCATGACATCTCCAAGAAGCAGCTTGCCTGGCTCCGAACCGTGCTGGAGGAGGCCGAGGGTAGGACGGCGATTCTCTTCTCGCATCATCAACCGTTCTCTGGATTTGAGCGTGGTGGCAAAGATCTTCGCGAGAAACTCGACGGCATTCTAAGTTCAGGAAAGGTTTTCGCTTGGTACTGGGGACACGAGCACCGCTGCGCGCTCTACGATCGACATCCTGGTTGGAAATTTCATGGCCGGTGTGCGGGCCATTCCGGCTTTCCGTACTTCCGGGAAAAGCTCGATGGGACGGCGCTAGTCAAGGCGAACCCGGATGGCACACAGTGGCGCAAGCTGTCCGCGAGCGAATTCCCGGCGGCGATGTTCCTGGACGGCCCCAACCCGTACGTCAAGGGCCATGAAAACGAATACGGGCCACACGGCTACCTGAGCCTCGAGCTCTCGGGCATGAAGCTCTACGAACGCGTGCACGCGGCTGACGGCACATTGCTCCACGAAGCTCCACTCGAATAACCGTGGGTATCGCTCTCAAGAAGACTCTAGAACGGGGGCAGCCAGCCTTTGCTGCTCGTCGCCGCAGGCGGTGAGATCGATATCGTGCCGACCGATCGTCACCGCAACCACCTTGCCGCGCTCGTCCTCGACGGATTTTGTTATTGGCGAAAGGCTGGGATAGTTCTGCTGCACAGAGAATAGTGTTTCAAGGGATTGATGACTCATTTGTAGACAGTGGTTCAAATAAGCGCGCCGCAAGATGAACGTTTTTCTTTCCAGCGCTTCTGAACAGCGCGACATTCGCCGAGCGAATTAAGCTCTTGGCGGAGCTGCTGGCTACCGCTTTGCGGTTCGCAGTCTTGGTAAATACAATCCCTAGTTGGAGATTCGCCTGACTAAGCGCTAGTCGACGGTTCTCCGCATCCGCACAACTCACTTCGCTGGCGCGTTCTATTCACAACGCAGAGCCACGAAAAGGTTAGAACATTGGACGAATCGCTCGGTCGGCGGCTTTGGGCCGCAGTGCTTACTGGTATCCCCTTCGGTGTGTTCAAGCTGGGTGCGGGCTGGCATCTGTATGCCTTTGTCAATCCGGTCCTCGGCGCCGTTATCATGGCTTGGGGCATTGTGGACATCCTGCTAAACGTCCTCTCGGTGCCGTTACCAAGATCGCTGTCCTATTGCCTGCTCTCCAACATCGGCCGGCGTATAGACATCTATACCGGACGAGAAAATGGCGAGCATATCCTGCTCGCGGTAGATACGCTCTTCACGTTCGTGATCGTGGCGGGAATGATCTGGTTTCGGCAACTGCCATTTCTGCCGGTTGTTCTCGGGCGCCTGTGGGATCTGTCGGTGGTCTGCAACGTCGTCGGCGTGGGCGCCGAACGGCTATGGCAAGCGCTCCACCGGCGCCGCGCATAACGGTTGTTCGCAAATCTCGAACTCGATAGAGTTTCTGGGTGTAGCTATACTGACCGCGCTTAGGGTAGCGGTCCTAGACCAACGCCTCACATAGGGAGAACCAGCTCATGCGTAAGCGCGGTAAGAACAATGACATTTCGGTCCATGCTATTGCGGGTACAGAAGTCGTACTGCTCGGTCTGAACGCGACAGAGAAGGCGGCCACGGGCTTGCTGGGGTTTAGCATTTCCAAGCGGAAAGGGGAGGCTGGTCGGTTTAGAGCGCTGACGGGTGGCCGCATATTTGAAGGGGTTCATGACGAAGAAGCAGTCAACGGAGGAGGTGTTGATTCGGAAATGGTACCCATCCAAGCCTTTATGTGGAGTGACTATGTCGTCGATCCGAACACGACATACAGCTACCGCGTTGTACCTGTGTACGGTGAACCGGGGGCGCTTGAGCCGCGAGAGGGCGTTGAAGTGACCATCACGACGGAAGATCCGGAGGATCAGGTTCACGCCGTCTACTTCAACCGCGGCGTCGCCGGCAGTCAGGCCTATAGCCGCAGATTCGGCGAGCACCACCGCAAGTGGTACACGGTCGGGGATGAATGGCGTGAGTTCGTCAAGCCGGAAGATGTGCCGGATCGGGCGGCCTATAAGTGGCTGTCGCGCGGGCTGGAGGAGGCCATGCTGGGTTTCATCGGCCAGGCCGAAGGCCCCGAATACTCGCTACGGGCCGCGGTGTATGAGTTTACTCATCTCCCGGCCATTCAGGCCTTCGTCGATGCCCTGGAGCGAGGCGTCGACGTCAAGATCGTGCACCACGCCAAACCGCAGTCCTTACTACGGCTTAAGCGGAACTTCGATGCCGACGTTACGGTGAGCTATGAGGACGGTGAATATGACCCGCAAACTTTTAAGAATAGCGAGGTGATAAGAGAGTGGCACAAGGACAGCATCGGTCAGGCAGCCGACGCGGCAGTGAGGCAGATCGGGATTACCAACCCCGAGTGTCTGGAACACTTCGAGGGCATGATGATCGATCGAACCATCACGCAGATCTCGCACAATAAGTTCATTGTGCTGCTGAAAAACGACAAGCCCATTCAGGTCTGGACCGGTTCGACAAATTTCACGGCGGGCGGAATCTTCGGCCAGTCCAACGTCGGTCACGTGGTGCGCGACACAAAGGTCGCGCAAAAGTACTTCGAGTATTGGGAGAAGCTCCGGACGAACCCTAAAAAGAAGTCATCGAAAAATGATCCTCCAGATAAAGGCATTCGCAACTGGACCGTCTTGCAGCAGCCGGACCTGAAGGGACCGCCACCACCAAATTCCATCACGCCGGTGTTTAGCCCCCGCCTGACGACAGCCATGCTCGATTGGTACGCTGACCGGCTGGCGGCCGCTAAAAGTTCAGTTCATTTCACGGCGGCTTTTGCCGTCGCCAACCAAATCTTTAACAAGGTGGTGAAGAAGAAGAGAGTGGATCGCGGACAGCCGTACCTTCGCTATCTGCTGCTAGAGGGTATCGGCGGCCTGATGCGAAAGAAGTATCCCGCCATGGCCAAGTGCCCGCAAAACCGAATCGCGTGGGGCGACACGTTACGCGCGCGCGAGGGCGGCGAAGATGAACACCATCAGTTCATCGAAACGCTAACCGGTCTCAACGATCACGTCAGTTATCTTCACACCAAGTATATGCTCATCGATCCGCTGTCGGACGATCCGGTGGTCATCACCGGCTCTGCGAACTTCAGCGATGCCTCGACCGTCAACAACGACGAGAACATGCTGATCATCCGCGGCAACACGCGCGTGGCCGACATCTTTCTCGGTGAATTCATGCGGTTGTTCAACCACTTCCACGCGCGAAACCGGTTGAACAAGCTGTCCGATGAGGAGGCGAACGAGGCGAGCTATCTGATACCCGATGACTCCTGGACGGAGCCGTATTACACGGAGGGTACCCAAAAGCACGAGGAAAGGCTGCTATTCAAGTAAACAGGTCGCTTCCAGATTCCGGTGGTGGAAAACCGCTAGCGGTCGGGCCACCCGTGGCATCATAAGTCTTTATCGTCGAAGACAAGCCACTCGGGATTCTCTACGTACTTGTCCTGTTGTAGGTCGCAGCGCTTCGGGGTTTCCTGATCGAGACGCCTCCGCAATGTGCCTTTCCTAGCGCTAGAGGTCATCGTCATCGAAGATCAGCCATTCCGGATTCTCGACGTAGTCGTCATGCTCTATGTCGTAGCGCTTGGGAATCTTCCGGTTGAGACTTTCCAGATAGGGCAGCAGCGGGCGGCGGGGTGGAAACTCCCGTTCGTGTTGATCCAACGCGCTGAGCGTCTTCCAACCGAATTTCTCCCGGTATTTCTCGAAGCCGAATCCGTCGAAGAAGTAGTGGCCATCAATCAGCGCCATGTTCCACATACTCGGAGTCGCGCTGGTATTCGGCCGTAGCGGAGCTTCCTGAGCCAACTGTTCCAGCAGCGCCTCGCCCTCTGCGTCGCCCTTGTCTTGTAAGTGTGCGACCAAGCTATCGTAGGCTCGGAACGTGACGGGTGGCGAAACGAACAGGACCGGCTTGTGCTGCAAACGCGCCATCACGATCTCGTGAACCGTGCCTACGCTATAGATGTTCGTCGGGACAAAGGCAACCAGGAAGTCGGCCGTGTCCGTCATACGCAGATCAATGTGTAGCGTGGGCCAGAACTCGCTGCACAGCTCGGCCCGGACTCGGTCTCCCTCCGGGGAGTCGTCGTACGTCCAGTTTCCGCGTTTCTCGGTCGTGAATTCGTCTTCTCTGCCGTAGTCACCGAGCCCCTTCGCGAGCGGCTTGTACCAGGGGTCGTAGACGGTAACGCCGTAGCCGCGAAGGAACTGGCCGACCCGATTGCGCCAACCTAACTCTTTCTCTTCTCTGCGGGAAGCTACGAAGTCCATTGGACCCGACAGATAAACCGTCGAGCCCGAAAGAATATTCGCTTTTTTTTCGAGAGTCTTGGTGCGGAAGGCAAGAGCTGCCTGAGTTGCCGATTGTTTCTTCGTCATAGCATCTGCTCCTTAGTGTGGTCGTCGTGCCCGTAGCCGGATAGAATTGAAAGCATGCGCGAACGCTTCTGCCCAAATGCATTATTGCGATGTGCGACAGCTTCCACGAAGCGATGTCTACATACTATAATGCTCGGAAACTTAGCGATTCTCCGCAAGATATGCAAGCGTGCAGGAAACCTTGTGCTGGGAGTTGATATTGCTCCCGCCTAGCACTAGGGTACGCGTTAGGATTTGCAGCGCGAGGGGGGCTCTCGAACGACAGGAGGGAAGCTGTGGTAGAGAAAGCAATAGAGGCTTACGACAACGAGCGCTTCGGTCCTATCCTCGGTGTCAGCGACGAAGGCAGTGCGGCGCAGACGATCGCTGACGCGGCGTACGCTTCCGCAAAGGCCCAGGCCCACGGGGCCCCCAACGAGATGTGCGTTGGGGTAATCATCGATGGTGAACGTATGGGGAGTGCCGGTGAGGTGCCGATCGGCCCACCCGAGTACGCCCAAGTCGTCCCCGCCGCGAGTGGACGCACGTTCTGCACCACCAATGTCGGCGTGCGGGTAAATACTCGGCTTCATCAACCGTTGCCAGAGTTCGCGGTCACCGCTGCAGCATCAGACGAACGGGCATGGCTGGATGCGATCTTCGAGCAGTTCAAACCCTTCATCAAAACACCCGATGGGACCCCGCGCCCCTTGACGATTCGTCTCCTGGTCGAATCGTTAGAGCAGTCTGAGATGCTTCCCGATCTGGTATCGAAGATCGAAGCGGGACGAGAACAAGGCACCTTGAGCTCGCGCGACCTACACCGTCTTTCCATTCTCCGTGTCTATGAGAACGAGATCGAGACGGAAGAGCAGATTGCTGAGATCAAACAACTGGTGGCGCTCGCCGCCAAGTTGGGTGTACCGGAGGTGGCGATCGATGGGAAGTTGGTCGAGGCGGCTCGTCGCCGGATCAACATCCAGGGTCTGTTGAATGTTCTGCGCCCCGAAGCGGCGCGATCTCTCCTCATGCACGCCAAGGAGCATGGGGTGACCCTTTCCTATCACTATGAGCTTGATCCGGAGACCGCAGCGCGCACGGTATGGACGGGCTTGAACTCAGCGCACAAGGAAGGGCTAACGGCAGCGAAATACGGGCTTTTCCCGTTGAGTTTGGATCAGCAGAAGTACGTCGTTGAGCACATCCAACGCTGGCTGGCAGACTGGACACCGATTCCGGCATTCTATGTCGACACGGCCCTGGTCACCGAAGACGACGTATTCGAAAGCGATCGATGTGTGGCGGCTGCGAGGCTATGGATGGAGATGGTGAGCGAGCGCGGTGCGAAGGTAATCTTGGTCGATGCACCGGATCGCATCCAACCGCACCGTCTCCTTCGCACCGACGGGGGCCCCAACGACCCCGGCGTCCTTGCCATGGACGATGTCGGGGCACTCCAGAGGCATGCGGACGGTTTGGGTCTCAAGGTACTCTGGTCCGGGGGGGTGAAACCGGATCAGGCCTTCGAGCTTGGCAAACTCGGCGTATCCGGGATCTTTACGACCGGTAGCGCGTCGGTCAAGGTTCCCGTCCACGGAAGCCTCGTCACTGACAGACGGCTCCCCTTTCAACCTGAACCGACGGCGGCAGGGGTGCGTAAGATCCACGCGTTGCTCCAGGGTGGATATCTCTGTCGCGTGATGAGCAACCAAAGCATCACCAGCGAGATAGAAGCGCGCGTTGCTTCATTGCTGCAGACTGGCACAAGCGGCGAGGATACAGAAACTGCGCTCGATGCGCTCAATGCGACCTTGATACGCGGTTGGAAGGAATACTGGAGTGCGAGCACCTGACCGCTTGATGCCTGTAAAAGGAGACAACGGTGTCACAGTCACAATTGATTCCCGTAGCGCCGAATTCAGTTCGCGTCTGGACGGGATTTCGTTTACCAACCTTGAAGCAAGAGACGTTCTTCGAAAAGCTTGGATCGGTCTTCTGCCCGATCAGCGTGCAGATGCAAGCGAGGGTAGGGCTTACGGCCTATCTGCCTTCCGTCTTACCGGTTGAGAAGCCTGCGGCGGCGCCAGATGAGATTGCCTTGGTCTTCTATCGAGAAGGCGAAACTGAGTCTCAGAATACCTACCACTTGGCGAAAACAACGGTCGGCGGGAGGGCATACAGCGATCTTCACGCTCTAGTGTTTGATCTGACCCGAAGCCTGTCCGGCTTTCCCAACCGTTTCAGCGGGAACATCAACGCGGACGGTCGCTATTACTTGTTCGACGAGTCCGTGGACTGGCAGTATGGAACTGTGAACGTTATCGTGGGTGTTCGGACGGGGACCGATCAGCAAGAGTTCCTGAGCCATGTGGCCACCTGGTTGCAGCGGGTACAGAATCATGGCGGCCCTGACGGCGCGATCGCGGCGACGTCGCCTGACTACGTCGCCTACTGGGAACATTGGTCGGTTGAGGCCAAGGCGAAAGATTCGCGGATCCGCGAGCTGGCCGAATTGGCAGAGACCGTGTACGATCAGCGCATCCCGCCTCACCCGTTGCCGGAGGGCCTCTGGACACCCTACGACGGCTTGCAAATCACCGGGGGCGAGAGCTTTAACTTCCAGTTCGAGCGCGACGAACCCCCCGTCTAGACGGCATGGAGTCCCGCCTCCCGCATGGTCCGCAGCGAGACCGATTGGGCGGCTTTCTCAAGCATTATTATCGGCAGTCGGTGTGAGAATGGTTCGCTCCATTGGGGTGAAGAGGTCAACCTCACGTCATTCAGCAGCACAATGAACTTGTTGTGCGAGATTTGCACGACGGTTCCATCGATCATTATGTTCTCGAAATTTTTCTGATAGTCGGGATAGGTCATTCCGACGAAAGCGATACAGTGGGAACGCTTGTCCTCGTTTGCTTGCTGCAGCGAAGCCGGATTTTTCTGGAGCTGCCTCTCTGGCGCCAGCATAGGAAATAAAAGCCGATATCCTTCTATCTATTTAGGCATCGCTCAAAACTCCCCCGTTTCAAGGGCCTCGGCCACCGGGATTCGGATCTCGCTTTGCCCGGCTGCGAGCTGCGCCTTCACTTTTTCGTTCAATCGTGGATTCAATAGCAGTTCGTTCGCCGTGAGGACTTCCTCGGGGATCCCGAGGATTCTCAGCAGCACCAGAAAATCGGGCCGGTTAGAGTAGTAACCGGTAAGCTGAAGGCGACCCTGTTCGTCGAGCGCCGGCGTCAAGCTCCCGTCCGCGTTGATTGTTCCCGCTGCGATCTGGGTCGCTGACTCCCCTTCCGTTCGCAGAATGGACAATACCCGGCCGAGCCCATCCATGTGACCCACTAACATTGCCAGCTCGGCCACCTGGTGGTTGAGCAGCCGCTTAAATGCACCGTCCTCGTCTAGATCAGGCGTACGGTCGAGACGACGGATCCCGGCTTTGACCTCCTCCCGATTCTGCCGATCGAGTGCACTACGCAGCGCCGGCTCGAGACGATAGGCGGAGTGCGGGCGTCTGACGACTGCCTCGATCCAGGAGAACAGCGCCCGTTCGAACTCGCCAAAATGTTCGGGGTGTTTGTCATGCTCGCGCAGGTGCAGGATCGCGTTTTGAAACGCATCCGTCGCACGCTGCATGGCGGCCGCCGCCTGCTCGTCGTTGAAGTCGGGATGACGATAGGGGCCGGCGCCATATTGTCGCACGTACTCATTGAACAGAAACATCGTGTGGTGCTCGACTCCGTACCGGTTCCGGGTAAGTCGGTAGACCTTCTGCAGCGCCAGTTCCTTGAAGCGCCGGTCGATGAAACCGCTGGTGTTCGTCCCATTGCGGTACTCGTCCTCGTTGAACAGCAAGGGTAGGGAGTACGGCGGTTCGTGACGCGCCAGCTCGGGGTGGTTGAGCACCAGCGCCCCGAGTCCCCCCGGAAAGAACTGGCCGTTGGCCCACCCATAGCTGCCCACCTGAACCGCGCCCACCGCCACGCCTTTGTCCCGCGTTCCCAGGGTCGGGTCGGCCTCAAAGGATGTCAACGGCACTCTAGTCCCGCGAAGCGGCGCAGATTCAACCCGAACGCGGCCGGCGAGAATCGCCTCGAGCGGGAGGTCGACGCTCGGCGGAAGCAGTCCGTTCAACCCCTCGCCGCCGCGCTTGTTCAGCTCGTTGATGACCGCGATTACCGACGGGGGTACCTGCTCGACCATGACATCGGCAAGGCCCTCCTCATCCGGGATATTAAGGGCCGTGAACATGTCGGTGAGGGCGACAAACTGGGCCGCGAGAAATGCGAGTTCGACCACTTGGGCATCGATCTTGCGTTCGTTTTCCTGCTCGCTGATTCCCGCGTTGGCCGATTGTTGGGCTTTGAGGGCTTGGCGGCTCGCCTGCTCTGCAGAGCTGCCGGTCCCTAGCGCATAGGTATGTGCCGCCCGCGCCGCGCCCAGCTTGGCCAACCAGCCCGATTCGTCGGCGAAGCGACGATCATTCTCCTCGCGAAACGCCGCGCGTAGTTCTTGGTAATCGGCGTCTGTGTATGACTTGGTGTTGGTCGCGAACGCCTCCGCGAAACGAAGCGCTGCCCGCTCCAGGCGTGTGTAGTCCTGCGAGTGCGATTGGTACTCGAGCAGGTGACTCCACTTGGCTGCAATCGCATCATCCGTGAGGCCGTGCTTGCGCGCGGTGATCGTACCCAGTAGGGCGTGATGGGTCATCGAATACCAGCAGCGTCGTCGCTGCGCGATATAACTGATCACAAGCTCTCGGGTGACGCGGTCCACGAAGCCGGACATCTGTTCGCCGTTTCTAAACGACGGCTCATCGAAGATCAACGTCGTCGAGAAGTCGAGCTGCTCCTCGAATACGGCCGGGATATGAAGAAAAAACTTACCTAAATTGTTTTCGAAGCCCTGCGGAATCAGATGGCCGCTCCAGATCCATTCTGCCTTCTTTTCAAGCCCGGCCATCCAGTTCGCGTTTCCAAGTGCAAGATTCGCGCTGTCGAGTGGAATCGAGACGGGAGGTCTTTCCGCCTGGGAAATAGGTGTTACTTGAGAAACAGGTGTTGCTTGCTCTTCAGTACATGCCGCTAGAATGAATGCGAATGCGACCAGGCTAATCGCCAATCGATTGGCTGACATCATCATGTCATGTCTCCCTGTATCATGTCTCCATCCAAGACCGATCGTGTGACGCTCGAACGGCTATCCCCTAACTGATTGATTCCGGTTCGACGAGACCGCCTGCTTACTGCACTAGCGAGTCTTGAGATCCAGCCCCAGCCAGTCGTCGTTTGCAATGTAGCTGACTTTATTGTGCTGGGTCGGTAACCTAGCGCGGTTACCAGCAGAATACAAGGTATGAACCGCGTGAATATTACCGTGACCGATTGTCCTAAACTGATCTAGAATTTAATGCCGACTCAGGCGGCGCAAGGTCTAAGACGAGGGCAACGCAGTTACCGGGAGCGACCGCGCGCGTTATCAATTCTGGAAACTTGTTAACCACGGAGATTTTGTCATGACAACTTCGACACCGATTCTAGCTCCTTACCAGATGGCCAGCGTCGAGCCCCTTGGTGAGGTGCTGGCTCGACCGGAAGAGCTTCCCGATGTTCCGGAGTTCCGAATCGCTTCGTACAACGTATACAACCTGTTCGGTAAAGAGCATGACGTCTACACTCGCCGGGAGTCCGAGCCAGCCTCGGCCGAACAGCTGACGGCATTGGCGGACATGATTATCGACCTGCAGGCCGACGCCATCGCTTTTCAAGAGGTCCAGAATGAGAAGGTCCTATCGGACCTGTTCAGAAAGAAGATTAACCCGCGATTGCGACGGCGGGACGAGCCAACTTTCACGAGTTTCGTCTGCATTCCGGCGGCTGATCCGCGAGGGATTAATGTGGCGCTAGCGACCCGATTCGCGGTGCGCTCATCATTGACCTTCCACGACCGGGAATTCGGCGACCCCGAGCGACGTGCGGTGAAGTTCTCGCGAGACCTCCTGGGGGTCGAACTATACGCAACCCCGACCTATCGTTTTCTTTTCTTCGTCTCACACCTGAAATCGAAGATGGGTGGCGACTCCTCTGAACTAAAGCGACGCAGCGAAGGTCAAGAGATCCGCTCGATCTTCGAAGGACCGGTGTTTGGCGGTGGCACCTTGATTGACCAGGACTTGATCCTGGCCGGCGACATGAACGACGATCCGGATAAAAAGGTGATCGATATTCTTCAGGGAACGGATCCGCAGACGGCGCTGACCGATGTTCTGAGGGAGGTGGATCCGAACTACACGTACCCCACGCACACGCGTTACAAAAAGACGCGGCTCGATTACATCTTCGCGTCTCCGTCGATGACACGTCGCTTGGACGAAGCCACGATTCACCGGGATGAACCGGCCGCCACCGCGTCCGATCATTTTCCGGTATCGGTGGTCGTCGATGTAACGCAGCAGTCGTAGCAAAGCGGTGGCGTATCGGCAGCGCACAACGGCCGTCCTGCGGCTCGACCTGCCGGGGCACGCGCATGACGAAACGTTGGCGCTCGATGTCGAGCGCGAGTACCGATTTAGCCTGGAGATCGACGGCCGGTCTCATGGCGGCGGATGGTTCCGAAGCCCACTCGGGGATGAGGGCTGGAGTAAGAGCGCGCGAGCCCTGCGACTTGCCACGGAAGGCAGCCTGGAACGACGGAGTTACAACGAGATCCTGGCCACCGGTTCCGAGCTATTCAAAGCGATCACCGAGCTGGGTCCTGAGCTTCACGCCTTCCTCAAGTCTGATTCGGGACCGCGGCGTCTGGTGATTGCGAGCGACCGCCCGGAGATCCACCAACTTCCGTGGGAGGCGATGGTGGACTTCGAACAAGGGCGCCGAATGCTCGCCGAAGGCGACGTCTCGCTCGTACGCCACGCCCTGGAAGGGTTTGACCCCAACCCGGAGGCGGCCGATGACCAGTTGAAGATTTTCGCGTTGGCCGGGCCGGACACCCCCGGCAACTCGCTCAACGCCTTGAAGTCGGCACCCGACCGTCGGCTGTGCGAACGGCTCCATAGCTTGCCGCTAAGACCAGATTCTGAAAACGAACTATCGGCACAACGCTTCGACGAGCTCAGCGCCTCGATCGTGACCATTGAGGCCCACGGTGATCCACGCACGAGCGAGTTCTCTGCCGCCACCGGATGGGCGGCTGGCCCGGAAACGCTGAGTCAACGCGTAGGCAAGCGGCTCATGGTTCTGCTGTGGAGTTGCTTTTCAGGCAAGATCCAGTCGTGGGGCGCGTCGCCGGCGTTGCACTTTCACCGGCACGGCACGAACTTTGTGTTGGCGTTCACCACGCCATTGCGACACGCGAGCGCGGCAGAGATTGCAGAGAGCTTTTATACTCAGGTGTTCAGGCCGAGAGAGGCATTCGACCCGGAAACGGCGATCGTGGGGGAACGTCAGCGGCTATACCGAAACGACCCCAGGGGCTGCGATTGGGTATCGATGACCCTTTGGCTTCATCGTCCGGTTGACCTGTCGCCCGCGACCCAGTTCGGACCGCGATTGCCACCGGAGGCTTGGTGCTCCTCGGAGCAGAAATCAAAAACGCCGAGCGAACTCGCGCAAGTGCTACAACAGGTGATGCCGGGGCACGCCGTGCGCTTGGAGGCGACGCATTTTTCGACACCGATAGCCACCGATCTTGTCGATCGGTTTCGCGGCGCCGTTGTGCAGCTGTCGGGGCATCGGCCGGTCTCGCATCTGTCAGCACAAAAGTCGGACGGGGTTCATCCTGGCGACGGCTTCCTTGCCTTGATGGATGCACTCGCCAGTTATGAGAGATCCTTATTGATTTGGTCGGAGATCGACGATCGCGAGCTTCGGCTCGTAGAGCAATTCGTTCGCCCGCCGAAAAACGTGGCGGTGGTCCTCGTTACCCAGGACAACCAACGAGGCAACTCACAAAAACAAAAAGCGTCGTTACCCGAAAGGCTCCATGAACTCGTCGAGTCCGGTCAATATGAGGCAGCGGCTCGAGATTGGGAAAGGTTGTCGGGTCAGGTGGAGGCCTGGTCTGATTTCGAGCAGGTGCGTTACCACCAGGCCGGATATTGGGCCCTTATCCGATTGCGCCGCCAGGAGAAGGCGCTGCAATGCATCGACAAGCTAAAATCACTCGCGCCATTCGAAGCCGAGCTGCTGCACGCCAATCTTGAGCAGCGAAGCGGGTATAACGATCGAGCGCGGCGGGCATACCAACAGGCTCAACAAAGAGCGGTAAACGACGGCAACCCTCGGGACCTGGGGCGGGTGGGCCTTGAGTTGGGATACCTGGCCTACGAGCTCGGGGACCACGCGCAAGCCGAACGCCTTTACCTCGAATCAATCGGACACCTCGAGCGGGCGAAGGTCGACCCCGAACGCATGGATCCGTTGTGGGCCTCGGCCTTGGGCCGTGGTCTTCGGAACTACGCACAACTCTTGACCGAGGACCCTGACCGCGTCGACGAAGCCGAGCCGCTGTTGCGTCGTGCCCTGGCGATTCACACCATGGATGGCCGCTGGAGCCAGGTCGCGGCCGCATTGCGCACGCGCGGCTGGCTGGCCATGAGCCGCGAGCGCTGGGACGAGGCCGAGGCGGATTTTCACGCCGCCGCCGGTGTCTTGTTCAACAGCGGAAACTGGGTGGGCTGGATCGAGGCAGTGACTGAGCTCGCTACTCTGGCCGGGAGACGAGGCCATATCGAGCAGGCGTTGGCGATCCTCAAGGCGGCTTATTCACAAATCGAGGGCAACGAGGCCCACAAGATCCAGCGCGGGATAGTCGCGCTACAAACGGCGCAGCTTTTCTGGGTGTGCGGACGAATCGAGGACGTGGTGCCTTGGTGCCGTAAAGCCCTCAAGGGTTTGGCAGGCGCACGTCCCCGGGAGCTGGCAAAGGCGCAAGCCCTTCTAAGTACGGTTGAATCGCTACTCGACAAAGACACTTAATCCATAGTGCATTCGTCCTGCGTAAGGCCAGCTAGGCCGACGTCAGATCGGTCTGCAAGCGAAGCGGCGATCCCTATACGCGCTGGAGGGGATGATTGTTTCAGCGACGTAGCTGTGGTATCTCGGTATATCGGCCACGAAATATAGACCACTGACCAGAAGGACCCATGCCCAGACAAGCACCCCGTCCCATGTGCTTCATCGCCATGCCCTTCGGCAAGAAGGCGCCGCCGGGCAAGGACAAGCCGGTCATCGATTTCGACAAGATCCACGAGGTGATCCACGACGCGGTAGAGGGCGCCGGGCTGGAGAGCAAACGCGCCGACTTCGAAGAGTCGGGTGGTTTCATTCACAAGGCGATGTTCGAGCGCCTACTGCTCGCAGAATATGTCGTTGCTGACCTCACCTTCGCTAACCCCAACGTGACTTACGAGATCGGCGTCCGTCACGGCGCCAACGCCGGCATGACCCTGCTGATCTGCGGCCGCGGCGAGTCGCTCGACCAGCTGCCGTTTGATTTTGCGCCACTGCGCGCGCTGCCGTATGACCTCGACGAGAACGGGGTACTGAGTCAGGCTGCGGCTGCGACATTGTCGGCGGAGCTCGGCAAGCGTCTTCGCCTTGCCCGCAGCGGCGAACTTCCCAGTGACAACCCCATCATGCAGATAACCGCTTATGGGTCGAGTGCACGCGTCGAACACCAGAAAACTGATTTGTTCTTGCACCGCATAGAATTCGCCAGTGACATCGGCACCCAGGTGGCGGAAGCGATTCAGAACCCGGATACAGATGAAGCGATCAAGACGCTGGTATCGCTCGAAGACGAGGTCTGCGCCGGTCCTGATACGGTGGCCCAGCTCCACACGGCATTGCTCTCGATCTATCTCGCTTATCGAGAGAAGAAGGCCTACGATCGTATGACGGCCTTGTTCGAACGCCTGCCAACAGAGCTAAAGCGCACCCAGGTGGCAAGGGAACAACTGGCGCTCGCCTTGAATCGGCTCGCCGAGCACAGTGCCAAGGACGGCGATCGCGATCAAGCCACTCGTTACCGCAACAAGGCCATCGCGACGATCGAGGAGATATCCGAAGACGAGCGTAGCAGCGAAACGTTCGGCATCCTAGGACGCATCTACAAGGGTCATTTCGACGCCGAGAGTAACCGCGGCAACGAGGACATGGCCCAGGCCATGCTGCGGCGAGCCATCGACAGCTACGAAGCCGGCTTTCGCCAGGATCCCCGCGATTACTATCCTGGTGTCAATGCCGTTACTTTGCGGTTGCGACGAGGAGACAAGAGCGACTTCGAGGCGCTCCAGAAGCTGATACCGGTCGTTCGATTCGCCGTCGAGCGGGCGCCAAAACCAAAAGACGACATGGAGCGTTACTGGCAGTGCGCTACTAAGTTGCAACTCGCCAGCGCTGACCGGGACTGGACGGCGGCGCAAGACCTTTCCATCGACCTCATCGGTATTCCTGCCCATGACTGGATGCGAGAAACTACAGTTGAAAACTTCAAGATCCAGCGTCAGGCATTGCAGGACGACCCGAAGGCGGTGGCGCAGCTCGACAAACTGATCGGCAAGCTCACATCCGCCTGAACCGACAGCGACGGCGCCGAACGAATTGGGTCGACGGCATCGATCATGGCAAGCGTATTGATGTGACGATCGACCAGCCGACTCGTTGTTGAAGTGGCGAGACGATGGCGTTGATCAACCGGGGCAACTTTTAGCGCAACTCACGGAGTTTACAATGTGAATAATTCACAGTGTCCTAGTTCAGTATCTCGCAGCCACGATTTGCGTCTTCCAATAAGTTATTAGGTTAAATGGTTTCGCGATCCGTGAAATACGATTATGAAGCCGTGGTGATCGGTAGTGGTTTTGGCGGTGCGATCACCGCTTGCCGATTGGCAAAGAAATGGCCGGCCAAGGTCATGGTCTTGGAGCGCGGTAAGCGTTATCCGATGGGCTCGTTCCCGCGCTCGTCGCACGCTATGGCGCGCAATTTCTGGAACCTCCCGGCCGAACACCGGGCGCGTCCAAAGCACATCTGCCGGGACGAGCTCCACGGCATGTTCGATATCCGCAACTACGGCCACATAGACGCCGTGGTAGCCGCGGGCCTAGGGGGCGGGTCGTTGATTTATGCCAATGTGTTTCTGCCGCCGCCGGACGTTGTATTTGAACAAGGCTGGCCCGCGAGCTGCAACAAACACACGTTGCAGCCCTACTATGACGTGGTTAAATCGGTGTTGGGCTCGCGCCCCATTCCACAAAACGACGATCCACGCCGTCGCATCGTCCGAACCGAACTTTATCAGCAACTCGCCAAAGAGAACGGCCGCGACTCCAAGCTGGTAGACATCAGTGTCTTTTTTGGTAACGACTTCGAGAATCCAACTGCCATCGGCGAGCAAGAGAGAAATCGCTACGGGGCGGTTCAGACCTCGTGTGTGTACTGTGGTGAGTGTGATGTCGGCTGCAACACGCACTCAAAGAACACCGTCGATCTCAACTATCTATTCGTGGCTGAGAACCGCTACAAGGCCAAAGTCCGAACCGAGCATCTGGCGCAGAAGATCGTCCCGGTCAATGCGAACGGCGACGACGATCCCGGCGCCGACGGTGAACATGGTTATCGGTTATATTTTCGCGACCTGAATAAAAAACAGGAACACACGACGCTCACGCGCCGGGTGGTGGTGTCTGCGGGGGCGCTGGGTTCCACCGAGTTATTGTTGCGCTGCCGCGACCTGTACAAGACCTTGCCGGCAATTAATAGCAATTTGGGCAAGCGGTTCTCCGGAAATGGCGATTTTGTTTCCTTTGTGGTTGCCGGCAAGTATCCCGCCGATCCCAACTATGGGCCGACGATCACGCAACGCACCGATTACAATTTGTTCGACGATTTCGATCGGGAGCGCGCCTTCGTCCTGGAGGATGCCGGCTACCCGGCGTTCGCGGCCTGGTACGTGGAAGGCGTGCGCCCGCGTATGTCGCATCTGTCGGCGATCTCGAAGACGGTGAAGGATGTCTTTCGCCGCTGGTTCCTCGGCACGTCTACCGGGCGCATCGGCTACGCCTTCAACGAGCTGCTGAGTGGCGACCTGTCCTATCGCAGTAGCGTCTTGCTGTGCATGGGTCTGGACCGGGCCAATGGAACGATGACGCTAAACGACAACGGTTACATCCACGTCGATTGGCCTTATAAGGATAGCCTGCCCTTATACCGCGCCATCCTTAGGGCCGGGAAACGGTTTCGCGCCAGCACGCATGCGAAGGCATTCCTCCCCCTACCCACCTGGTCTTGGCCGTTTCGCCGGAACATTACTGTTCATGCGCTCGGCGGTTGTAGCCTGGCCGACAAGCCGGCCGACGGCGTGACCAGCGCCAGGCCGGAGACCATGGGCCAGGTGTTTGGCTACAAGCGCTTGTACGTGGCCGACGGTGCGATTCTTCCGACCGCGGTGGGTGCCAATCCGGTCGCGACTATTTCGGCGTTGTCGGAACGCGTGGCCGAAGGTATTACCGGCATCGCGCCGGACGCCGATTTGTGAGCCGATGACCGATAAAGATCACACCATGTCGCTTGCGGTAGACGTAGTCGTGATGGCCCTTCGGCGACGACCTACCGATCAGATGGTGTGGTAGCGGATATTGTACGCTAATCAGGAGGTGCACCATGGATGCCCCAAGGAAATTGATATCGTTTCAATTCACCGAGGATATGAAGGGATTCGCCACGTTTAACCAAACCAACTACGAGGATGGTTACAAACAGGGTAAACAAGACGGCACTGCCCTGATGTTTCGCTTGACGATCAAGATCAGTGACCTAGACGATTTCGTTGTATCACCGGAACACGAGGCCGAGGCCATCGGCTACGTCAAGTGCGAGCAATTGGGCGGCAAGCGACCGGTAGAGGAGGGCACATTCAACCTATTCATCGACGCGGCCGATCTGAATCGCAAGAAGATGTGCTACCGGCTGTTCTTCCGCGATGCCGACGGCCGAGTGCTCACCCTCAGTGGGTTTAAAGCGGTGCAGGACAATGTTGGTCCGGACATTTGGAAAGATACCACCACCCTGTATACCAACATCTTTAAGGGCCGTATAACGCAGGAAAAGGAGGCCGCCGCCGAGATCGTGGCGGCGGGCATCCTCAGGATCCAGTTGCTCGATCTTATGAAGCAGTTGACCACGATGCGGGCCGATGGCCCGACCTTCTCGGACCGGGTTGAAGGCATTGACAAGTTCGGCAAGTATTTTCTCGGTAGTTTATGGGAGGTGTACGGTAGGTCGTGTCTGCCAGAAATGGATCGCTACGGAAGAGAGATCCCGCTTTACACCACCGAAGGCGTCACCGATGCGGCACTTAGCACCCACCCTTTCGTGACCGCCGATAAACTGAGTCTCAGTCTGTTGCGCTTCCAGCGGGCACCCAGCGACGATGTTGTCCTCATCATTCACGGCCTGACGACGTCGAGCGATATGTTCATCATGCCGGAGCATTACAATCTCGTGCAATATCTGCTCGACCATGAGTTTACCGATGTGTGGACGCTGGATTACCGGATGAGTAACCGCTTTGGCTACAACCTCGCCCGCAACCGATTCAATATGGATGACATCGCGCTGTATGACTATCCGCTGGCGCTAGCGACGATACGGGAACAAATCGGTCCGGACCGAAGGATCCACGTCATCTGTCATTGCCTCGGCTCGGTATCGTTCATGATGAGTCTATTCGGCAAGGCAGTGGACGGTATCACCAGCGTGATTGCAAACAGCGTGGCGTTGACCCCACGGATCCCTGTATGGTCGCGCGTGAAGCTCGGTATGGGGCCGTTCCTATGCGATTACTTGACCGGCATCGAGTACATCAATCCCTACTGGCGCCGCCAGCCCGGGTTTTCGGTCGGGAAGATACTGGCGTGGTTAATTTCGGCCCACCATCGTGAATGCAATGTACCGGAGTGTCACATGCTGAGTTTCATGTGGGGAACTGGTTTTCCTGCCTTATACCGACATGAGAACTTGCACGATGTTACACACCGCCGTGGCGGGGACCTGTACGGCGGGGTGAGCGTCAATTATTACCGCCACGTGCGCAAAATGGTGTCCGCGAACAATACGGCGGTCAAGCACGATCCGGATAACCCGAAATACAAGGCCCTACCCGATAATTACTTTGATTACGCGAAAGAGATCGAGACGCCGGTGCTGTTCATGACCGGTGAAGTCAACAAAGTCTTTACCGACTCGAATATCCTCTGCTATGAACGGCTGCAAAAGATCGTGCCCGGTCGCCATGAGCTCCACGTGTTTCCTAACTATGGGCATCAAGATGTCTTCATGGGCAAGAACTGTCACGTTGATATCTTCCCCAGGCTCGTGGAATTTGTGAACAAACACCGCAGGTAAGAAGCGGCCGGGAATAACGAGCAATCGAAATAACGTTGCTAATCGAGCGGGCTTTGCGAGGAGGACTTATGGAACTTTCGAAGCGAACCAAGGCAGGTATGTGGCTCTTCACTGTCCTTGCTGTAACCTTTTTTATAATCGACACACGCGGTGCCTACTTCCACTGGCGGGAGGCGGGATGGCCGGACCATGCGATGTTTCACGCAATCACCGGGCTGTTCTACACGCAAATCACTTGCATCATGATTGTCGTCGTGACCTGGATCCCGCTCAAACAACGACAACCCTGGAGCTGGTGGGCGATCGCGCTTATGGGTATCGGTATTCATGGCGGCCACGTTGTGGGGAATGCATTGACCCACCAGGGCCTGAGTGGCGCCGAAGCGGCACAAGGACCAGGCATGATTTTTTTTGCAGGGACGGTGACCGCGTTAATCCTATATATCATCGGTCTCATTCTTACCCGTGCCCATTTTGAAGAGGCCAAGAGCTAACCCGCGTTAACGTTTAGGCCACGAAATTCCTGGTATAGCGGTGGTCTGGGCCGGCCCTTGTTACGTTAGAGTCTCTAGAGATTGCATAGGAAAGAAAAGATTGATCGATGTCCCATACCGTATTCTTAAGCCGGTCAGCACGATCTCATTCTACAGTTACCTTGGAGCGCTATTTGTCTTGGGTCTTTTGGGCTGTTCTTTCCGGCTCAAAGTCTACGGGAACTTCACTATTTTTCGTGGGCCACCAGCGCGAAGAACCCTATGAATCCGCGTAAATCAGCGCCAATTGCCATGATCCTAAAAGAGGCGGCGGTGGTCGGCGATGAGCTTCGGCGTGAGCTAACGCAGGCCCTGGAACGTTTAGGGATAGAGGTTACAGGGATTGGGAAGGCTACCGTCTCATGCAGAATGGACTTGGACGAATTTAAGGACCTCTTTGGGATCTCACCCAAAGAGATAGCAGCGGAGCCGCCTGGAGACAGAGATATGGGTACTGCCGGGGGATTCTACACTGAGGAATCGCTTACGGTACCGACTGAACTGGAACCGTTTGTTCGACAAATAACCATGATACCACCGCCACGTCGACTTTAATTCCTACCTTTGACATAGACTCGAGACGTATGAACCATTAGTTCGTATTAAATTCAGGAGCAGAAACGATGATCATTTCTCAGGACAAGCGCGGTTCAATAGGGCCTGGCAGAAAGCTTAGTATTGCGGTGACTTTCCGCGCCAGCAGAGGCGGACTGGGGCCGGTAGCATGTAGGCGCAGCGGAAAAGACATTTCGATTAGAAACATGCGCCCCACGAAAAGTATGGTTCAAAGCGCAGTACGTGCGTTACGAAGGTTGGGCTTCGAGGTTTCCGGCCGTGGCAATGTGAGTGTTTCTGTCAGAGGTTCACGTCGGAGCTTTGAAAGAGCTTTCAACACGAAACTCACGACCATGTCGCTGAATCAGCCCGCGGGCACGATCGTAAGCGCCGACTCCGTTTACTTTCCTGCCGCTGACGCGCCGTGGGAAGAGAATCCACGTTTGGCCAAAGTTATCGATGACGCCTACATACAGTGGCCTCATATCTACATGAATCAACGCTTTGACCGAGATGAACCCTCGCCCCTTTCTTTACAACTGCGCCTCAGCTATCACCACCTCGATGTCCCAGAGGTTTCAGTGTTACTAAATGCGGAACGGGCACATCGAGACGGCATCACCGGCAGGGATATTCGCGTGGCTATGATCGACTCGGGGTTTGCCCATACCCACCCTTATTTTGTGGAGCGAGGATATAACACGCGGACAGTACTGGCTGGTACCGCCACCCAGGTGGACCAAGATGGTAATGGTCATGGAACCGGCGAATCGGCAAATCTCCTTGGTATGGCGCCTGACGTTGAATTCATAGGTATAAAACTAGACAACGAATCGGATCCAACTGGCGGCGCAACGATATTGGAAGGGTTCCAGGAGGCATTGCAGCATGACCCCCACGTGATCTCAGTTAGCCTCGGATTCGACCTGCGGGATGGAAACACTGGTCGCCCGCTTACACAACTGCCTAATAGCTTGATTGCCCTGGAAGCAGAGATTCAAGCGGCCGTGGCTTCAGGTATCGTGGTAGTGTTCTCGGCCGGGAACGGACACATTACCTTTCCGGGCATGATGCCCGAGGTTATCTCGGCCGGCGGTGTCTTTGTTGATCCGAATGGCCGTATGGAAGCTTCAGATTACGCGAGCGCTTTTACGAGTCAAATCTATCCGGGGCGCCGCGTGCCAGATTACTCAGGCCTCGTTGGTCGAGCAAGCAACGGTGCGGCGTATATTGCATTACCAATACCGGAAGGCTGCGCCATAGATGTCGCACAAGCCATGGTCGATGGGTCGCAGCCAAATGACGGGTGGGGGGTCTTCAGTGGAACATCGGCCGCCGCACCGCAGCTTGCCGGTGCATGCGCACTATTACTTCAACGAAATCCAGGCTTGACGCCCGCGGATGTCGGGCAAGCTTTAGCGCAAAGCGCTCGACGGGTTCGGTTCGGTGCAGCGAACCCGGCCAGCAATCCCGGCAGACCGCCCTTGCGGGGTGCGGCCGCAACCGGGGCTGGCCTTATCGACGTCCACGCCGCCCTGCAGTTGGTCTGATAGCTTGGCGTTGCAGGCGATGCGAAGGTAAAGGATTCGGCGATAGCCCGGGCAAACTGATTCGTGCATTTCCAGAGCCATCGGGAATGAGCGGCCCACCTATTTGGCTACTATATGATTGCGACCTCAACCGGTCGACGCAACACATTGGCTAAATTGTTCTGCCGGCGTATGAAAACCCAATGTTTGCCTGGGTCGCTCAAAAGGCGTCATTCGTCGCGGTCTGTTTAGACGTCCGCTTGGTCCTTACAGCGGTCGTCTCTTTGTCTGTCAGTATGTGCGGGTAGTTTTTGAATAATTGAGAATTCTATTCATCCTTTCTACTGATACTTAGTCGGTATCGTACTAGGTTCCGAGTCGAGTAGGCCTAAAAAGGTTTGATGCTCTCAGTTTGGTCGTGGCTGTGTGCCTGACTTGGCAAAGTCATTGGTTCTGATCTCGATTCTTCACACCAAAGCACCGTCCCCGCAAATGGCATATAATGACATGCCCAATCACGATCCTCTAGGAGGCTGCTTATGGCCGATACAAATATGCCTGCGGGCTTCCCGTCACGGTTGCTGTTCGGCTTTCTCGCCGGTTTTCTCGCCACCCTGATCTTTCACCAGCTTACGCTGACGTTGCTTTGGGTCGTGGGGGTTGCGCCTTTCGGACCCTTCCCGATGGCCGCGACTCTACCATTCGGGATACCAGCGGTGTTTTCGTTGGCGTTCTGGGGTGGCGTCTGGGGTATTGTGTTTGCGCTCATCCACCGTAACTTCCCAAGTGGCGGTGGCTACTGGGTTGTCGCTTTTCTGTTTGGTGCCATATTGCCGTCCTTAGTCGCTCTTTTGGTGGTATTACCACTCAAGGGAAGACCTATGGGAGGTGGCTGGCATATGCCTCTGCTACTGACGGCGTTTCTAATCAATGGTGCATGGGGTATCGGCACCGGCCTAATCCTGAAGGGGTTGTTGGCTTGGCGGGTCGCGCGAAGCGGCGGCTTAAACTGAAAAAGAAATGAAAGCGACTAGGTTCAAACAATGGCGCCTATGGCATGCATAGCCAATTTACGCATGACCGGGTTCGCCTGGAAGTGGAATTAAAGATCGCGCCATCAATGTGTCCACGAAACCGAGGCAAGACCAACCTGCAGACATTCGTTGAATTCATCGGATGTTGACATTTGAAAGTCCGCTTTCCCGATGTATCAGGTGGGGTCGAATGGTCGACCCCACAAGCAAGGAGAACCATGATGACCCAAGTTCCGCAAGCTCTTTTCCACACCCGTATACGCAACGAAGCGCTGGGCGGCCCTAATCCGTTCGAGTGGAAGGAGCTAACCAGCGACGACATTTTCAAAGGAGCGCGCGTGGTACTGTTCGCGCTTCCCGGCGCCTTCACGCCGACTTGTTCGACCAGCCACCTGCCCCGCTACGAGGAGCTCTACGAGGAGTTCAAGTCGCTGGGCGTTGACAAGGTCGTGTGCTTGTCGGTCAACGACGCCTTCGTCATGTTCCAATGGGGTAAAAGCCAGAACGCCGACAAGGTATTGCTACTGCCTGATGGCAACGCGGAGTTCACGCGCAAGATGGGAATGTTGGTTGACAAGTCCAATCTCGGCTTCGGAATGCGGTCCTGGCGTTATTCCATGTACGTCGTCGACGGCAAGATCCAAAAGATGTTCGTCGAAGACGGTTTCGCCGACAACGCTCCGAGCGATCCCTTCGGAGTCTCGGATGCAGACACCATGCTTGCCTATCTCAAAACCCAGCAAGTTGGCCTAGAACAGACAGTGGGATTTTCTCGCTGACCCTTCCTCGGTTCAGGCTACGGCTATATAGATACCCGGTAAGGCATAGCGTGCGTGGGGAAGGGAATGCCGTCAACCTTATTGCGTCAGGCCCGGCAGTTCACCTTGCGCTGGCGCTCGGGCTACCGCTCCTGGGGCCGGCGGCTGTTGCCCGGCACGTCGGTCTAGATCCTCGAGGATCCGCTTGATGACTACTGGGTCTTCGATACTGGCAATGACCTTCACGGTCCCACCACAGTGCCGGCAGATCTCTATGTATTGATCCTGAATACCCGCTTCACCAAAAGCAGACGTTGAAACATTTGTGCTTCAGTGAGCGCAGTGGGTCGAAAGCGCTAGTTCGAAACTAAAATGGTGATCGGCTGCTGTCGCATTGTTACCGGAAGTTCGGATCGCGCTAATTTGAAGCTGGTTACAGGCAGAGAATGGCCGCGGCTGTGTGATAACTCAACAGTTGAGGTCGCGGCAGATGCTTGATCGTAACCATTGGTCGACTTTGTGCCGACAAACCCGGTATTGAGTTGCATTTCTTGCAGGCGAACGTATATCCAACGCAGAGTTTTCATACAGCCTCGGCCAAGCGCGGACATTGGTAAACGTTCAGTTAACGCCGAACTCAGCGGCGCGACTTTTTGCGTCCGCTGAAGTGACATGTTATATTTTAATTTGAATTATCAATCTTTTTAAGATATTCGATGATATCTGTATGTTTTTGATCTTGCGCATTCATTAATGCAGTATATCCATCATTATCTTTAATTGAAATGTCACTGTTTGCTTGAACTAAGAGTTTAACAATATCTATATGCCCATAAAAAGCTGCGATCATTAATGCGGTCATTCCATTAATTTCTTTTGCATTTATATCAGTATTTGCCTTTATAAGTAACTTAGCTGATTGAACTCCTCCTGTCCAAGCAGCTTTCATTAGTGCGGTATTTTTCTCTAAATCTCTTTCATTAACATTTGCGTTTGATTGGATTAGTAGATCGACTATCTTGTGATGTTTGTAGTATGCTGCCAGCATTAACGCTGTATTACCTTTCGCTGGTTCTCTTGTGTTCACATCAGCGTCACTCTTTAAAGCGTTCTTAACAAGTTTAATATTTCCAGTCAAAGCACCTTGAATTAACAAATCGTTAGCCTTTGGTGACGCATTTACATTAGAAACTATTACCAAACATGTAATCACCAAAACCCTTAGAATACATCTTCGAAAGACCATCATTTTCATACTCCTTTCATTGAATATAACGTACCCGCCGAGCTGCGGGCGCCGAAGGCGACCGCCAGATCAAGCGCGATGCACAGCCTTACCGAATAGCATAGCAGCTCCTATCGTGACGATATTCATATGAAATATTGTTGTGGAGAGTGGAGAATAGTTATCCGAGGACCGTCGGCTTTGCGGCACTTCTGCAAATGACTGCTTGGGGTCGAAAGCGCTAGTTCGAAACGAAAATAGGTGACCGGCTGATGCCGCCTTACGAGCTGCCCCTCAGAAATCGGCGCGACCGGCATCGTGACAGACGGCACGCGGCCATGAACTGCCGGTCGTGATGTTACAAACGAACGGCAGCTTTCATTCAGTCGAACTGATCCCTCTTTCTCGATAACGACCAGCATCACCGGGCACGCGCGGGTGACGTTGATCTCAGATTGCCGCCGGACCGCGTGCTCCGGTGCATGCGATTGTCAGGCCGTACTGGTTACCAAAAAGGAACTCGAACCATGCCTACGTCAACCCGGAAACAGCCCGAACGAACGCGCAAATTCTTCCACGACCGGCCTCAACTGTTTCTTCAGATTTTCGCTTCCGCTCCACTCAACTCGATTGTAGCCATGCAGATCGAAATGCACTGTTACACCTTTCTTGGAAGTAAGTATAAGCTTCTTCTTGAGACCCATCGCGTAGCCGATTTCGTAGTATACGTTGGGCCGTTCATTCGTCAGGTCCGCTATGACGAAACCACAGGTTTGGATATGATCGTGTATCGCATCTATGATTTGATGGGTATTAGCGGCGGGACGGGAGTCTGTTCGGACTGCTTCAAAACCGGCCTCCTCGCACACCTGCTTAACGGCAGCCTTATAGTCCTCCAGGTCATCCGTTTGCTCGAACGACATAACAACGAATACGTCGCGGGACAACGCCGCCTTCTCTGCCAAAGAAATCACCAGCTCGGCGTACCCCTGGATAGCTTCGTCTGTCGTTAATACTGCTTGTGACTTCGTTAGGAGTTGTAGATCATCCTTTCCGAGACCGGTAATCTTGGTCATCTCCTGTGTACTAGGCAAGTCGTCGAAGATATCGCCTGCTGCCATGTTGAATGTCGCCACAGGCAAGATTGGCGTGCCGACTTGACGCGCCCAATTCGCCGCGGTGTATGTGCCGGAGGCATCGCCAAATCCGCCTAACAATATCAAAACATCGGCTTGATTGACTGGCTCTGGAACGGCTAGTCTGCGTCCATCCATAGAGTTCCAATGCTCGATGGCGCTGCCGTTGACGCTGCCCCGGTCCGTACGAGGTCCCTGTCCCTTCGGGTGGTAGCTAATCACCACTTTCTCCGCATCAAGGTTGTTGTTATCCGCTACTTCGCAAGCGGTAGCGATAACCAATTCATCAAGCGAGCTTACATTGCCGCAGCGTAATTCGTGATTCTGAAGAATGGCTTGCGCCGCGAGCTTCTTGGCGAATTCGATGATGACACGACCTTCGGGAGTCTCGGCCTTCGACTCGTCATATCCACCAGTAATCATGATCTTCATGACTGACCCCTTTCCTGTTTTCTGCTCAACATGCCTGCGCCACCATGGCAGCCCTTATTGCATCGTGTTGTTCTCCCACTGGTCTTGCTTAACTATTGAGTAGATGGACTATTGGCCGATATCACCGTGGCGCTTATAGACACCGCGGGAAAGCTCTGCCCGGAATCATACGCTTAGGACGGCCCGGGGCAAATAAGGGGCGGGGATAGGCGGCCTGTTGGCCGCGTAGTCCCAAGAACCGTCGATTGGCCGCCTATCGTTGATATCGGCGGGTTGGCCGCCTTTCTCCACATGTAACTTCAACGGTTATCGAGCAGACTAACGTGATGGCGGATAGAGCACCCCATCTTTCGCGACCTTCTTCTTGAAATCAGGTCATTCGACGGATTGACTGCAAACGACGGCGGTGGGTCGATTTCCGCCTGCCAGAAGTTTATCACTTCACCGACTGTTACTAAGTTTAGAGCGGGCGCCCGGCAAGAAAATTGAACAACAGAAATCTGACAGTCCGCTTGGCGTACAAGAGCAGGCGGGCGAGAGGCACAAAAATTCTCTGTTCAAAGACAGAAAACGGCCAACTCCGGGCATTAGCGCGATTAAGTCAAAACGTCCGCTTCGTAACGTATCGCAGTCGTTTTCTTTATCGATCTCGCGCATAGGTACATTATTACTAGGCAACGGTAAATAGCCCATTATGGCTCATAGGCGAAGGTCTGGAATATGGGTTACATTCTCTAAGCAACAGCCTACGTACCGATGCGCCTACCACAAGGTAGTAATACAACTTAAAGGGGAGCTGACTTTCCATCTAAAGTATGTGATATGAAGCATGTTACAATGAGCTTGTGCTTGTATCTCACTCAAACATTGAAAGAAAGTAAGCGAGCCAACCAATCAGCCCTGGTATAGATACTTACTTCTTCTTAACGCCACCGATCCTTCTCGGTACCTAATTTCTAAATACGGGGCTCATTATCACAAATGATCCCAGCTTATTGGTTCTTCCCGTGATGACTTTACCCGGTCGATCAACAACTGTTGTGATATCCCTGTAAGATTTTCCATCCCATTCAAACAGATAAAGCGAGGAAATACCACCTTTAAAACTATGCCCTCCGAAATAAAAACTAATATCCACATGTTCGGATAGTTGCCCCGTGAAATCAAAATGATAAGTCGCAACCGGCCACACTGCTCGAGAGTTCTTCACCACTGCCGGCAAACCACCCATAACGCTTAAAGATATTTCTCCTGGTTGCTTCACTTCCCTAAAAGTAACCGAAGCGACTCCTCGAAAGTTAACAGTAAGGTCCTTACCTGTCTTCACCTTTTGTGCCGAGAGAGATGGGACACGCCAATCGAGCTCAACAGCGTTCATCGCCTGAAGAAGTTGGTCCGCAGCTGAACGGCCATCTTTTCTCTGATCTTTCGATTCTGCTATCGCATTTGTGACCGAATCTCGCAACGATTCAGTGTACCTTTGACCAGTAGGGATGCTCTTAAACAGAGTGATCAGTCGCTCAGCATTTCTTCTGGAGAATTGGGTTTTCCCGGAGTTCTGAAAAATGTTAAATCTTTCTTGATAAAGGTGTGGTAAATGTGAGGGCATCTTATCTGGGCGCCAAGTCTTTGAGAATGAACATTGAGGACAAGGCACAGGCTTGGTTTCTGGAATATCTACGTCAAACGGTGGAGAAAATTGTGGTGGAATACGAGGATCCCAAAATCCCCAGTATTCCTCGGATTTCCACCAAGGAAATTCTAAGACTTCCGGTCGGGCACTAACTACGGCAGGCAATGCAAGGAAGATCTCCCAGTCTGATCCGTCCCATCCCTGCCACACGACGTAGCCGTTGTCATTGATTTGGGGATTTCTATCGTCGTCATCGTTAATTGTCAGCCGGGCAATGTTCGTTCCATCATACCGGAAGATCTCGCAGTCTAAATCGTCGCATCCATGCCATACCACGTACCCGTTGTCATTGATTTGAGGACTCCAATCGTTGTAGTTGTCGTTTATCAGCTGGGTAGTATTCATTCCATCATACAGGAAGATGTCCAAGTCTGATCCGGCACCGCTGTGCCACACCACGTAGCCGTTGTCATTGATTTGAGGTGACGAATCGGTGTTGTTATTGTTTGTGAGTTGGGTCGTGTTCGCTCCATCATACAGAAAGATCTCCCAGTCTGATCCGTCCCATCCCTGCCACACGACGTAGCCGTTGTCGTTGATTTGAGGGTCCCGATCGCTGTTGGCATTGTTTGTCAGCCGGGCAATGTTCGTTCCACCATACCGGAAGATCTCGTAATCTGATCCGTCCCATCCATGCCACACGACGTAGCCGTTGTCGTTGATCTGAGGACTCCAATTGCCCCAAGGGGAGTTGTTGTTTGTCAGCTGGGTCGTGTTCGTTCCATCATACAGGAAGATGCGGTTGTCTTGCTCATTTACTATAGACTGTCCGCGCCACACCACATACCCTCTGTTATTGATTTTGGGATACCGATCATGGTACCTGAGGCCTGGCAGCTGTGTGGTCGTGGTTCCATCATACAGGAAGATCTCGTACTCGGGTGAGGCGGGAAATCCAGCCCACTCATCATGCCATCTAGACCACACCACATACCCGTTCTCATTGATTTCAGGAGCTTCATCGGAGTTGTCGTTGTGTGTCAGCTGAGTAATATAATATCTTGAAGCAAAGCCAAAAGAGATCGGGACCGTTAAGAATTCAGTGATGATGAACAACGAGAGAGCCAACAGTATTCTGAGTCCCCCACTCTCGAAAATTCGCGGCATGGCAGCTTCCCTCCGTTAGATCTATCTTGAAAGCAAAGAGCAAAGAATGGACGTTATTTCTTTCTCCGATTTTCAATTGCTCAACGCCCTGTAGGATATGTTTTCGTTCCGGTGACAAATCGTCTTGTTTGCGTCGAAGCCAGATGCGGGCCCCGATTGTACTTGTCACGATTTAGAAAAAGTTATGGCACTTCCCAATACACAGTCGGTGCCATCTCGCGTGACAACATAGAAGACCACGTATCTCAAAGCGCCTCTACCAAGCACAAGGACATTTGTTTTTCTATGCGCGTAAATATCGCTACTTTTAGCATGTATTCTCAGCCTTAAGCATCCATGCTGCAACACAGGAAAAGGGTAGGAATCTCTCATTTGGGTTGACGTGAGTACGCACGGTGAGAAGGCCATTGCCCCGACGAAGCCATAGGGAACACTCGCTTGGTTTCAATTGCCGGACCTTATTTACCAACGATCCAACGACGGCAACGGGTCGAACTCGGTCGATCGCGACGTCGCTTATAGAGCGGCGGCTTTTGCGGAGAGAGCGGACACGCAGGTGTTTTTTGTGCAGATGGATTGAAAACGGCTTCCTAGAATCGCTCAAGAGCGACGATCTTGAGTCGACCCATACCTGGGGATCCTCCAAATCGGGGGTTGCGGTGACTTTGTCCCGCTAGCCGTCGTCCTTCTTTGGCGCGGGTTTCCACGGACGGAGACCCGGACAGCGTTTACGGCAACCTCGGCCTGATCGAGCTCGCCCCGGGTCTGGGAATAGTTAACACATTAAAAGGGCACTGGGATTATCTCACAAGAAGTCTGTGCGAAAGGTCACCGAATATATTCTCTATAGTTGCTCTACTCATACAAATCAGGTGGGAACTCGAGTAGTGAGCCATCTGGAAGTGAGACAGATCGCGGATTCGCGTCAGTAGTTCCCTAGACATTGGGTTTTCGTCCAGTGGCTCGAATCAACGTTACCGTGATCGTTGCCGGAATTTGTTGTGGAGATTCACCAAATAGAACTGACGTACTTCACATGCGCCGCCCTTGGGTACTTCTATCTTTGGGACCGCAGCAAAACTGCTCTTATTGCTCTTATACGCAAAGGGGCGTGACTAAACAGGAGAAAAGGATGAGCACACCGAAATGCATGCACGGAATGACCAAGGCGAAGGGCTGCAGCCACCTGCGATTGGGTAACTTTTGCAAGATGTTCAAGCTGCCGAGCTGGGCGCACCGCTGTGACATCAAGGAACAATGCGAGGCTGAAAACATTGCGGCCATCCTCGGCGGGCCGGGGGGTCTTATGCACGATGTTGACGGCAGCTCAGCCGACAGCCGTATCCCGGCGGCTTACACGTTCTTCGCGCAGCTCATCGATCATGACATTACCCTCGATACGACCACCAAGCTGCACGGAGAGGAGTTGCCGGACGCCGAAGTGGGCGAGCTTCCCAACCTGCGGTCGCCATCACTGGATCTCGATTGTGTCTATGGTTTCGGCCCGGACGCCAATCCTTTTTTGTACGATCAGTCGCAACCGGGGCGCATGCTGCTCGGCGAGGACGGCGTCGATGTCCCGCGCAACTCGGATGGGCGAGCGCTGATCGGCGATCCGCGCAACGATGAGAATATCTTTGTTTCGCAGCTTCAGCTGCTGTTCCTCAAGCTGCACAATCGGCGCATCGTGGGTCGCGGCTTCGAAGAGGCCCAGCAGGACTGCCGCTACCACTACCAATGGCTGGTGTGGTACGACTTTCTACGTCGCGTGTGCGACAAGGATGTTTATGACTTTGTGCAGGATCAGGTCCACAAGAAGAAGTATCCGCTGTGTGAAATCAAGGATAAGCACGGCAAGATTTGCATGCCGGTGGAGTTCTCCGTGGCAGCCTATCGTTTCGGTCACAGTCTGGTGCGTTCACAGTATCCGGCGAATGCCGACTTCCCGGTCATTGACCTGTTTGATGAGCGTTTCGGCACCGAAGGCTTCGGCCCGATTCCCGAAGAACTGGTGGTGGACTGGCGATTCCTGCTCGATGTCGAGCCTTGTCACGACTATGTGAACTCGAAGAAGATCGATCACTTGTTGCCGGATGAGCTCATTCGCATGCCGGATCCGATCGTGGGTCGATTTGCCTCCGACAACGACCGCTCGCTCGCCTTCCGTAACCTGCTGCGCAGTTATGTACTGGGACTTCCCAGCGGCCAGGACGTTGCGGCCGAGCTGGCGAAGAAGACATACCCGATCGACCCCAAGCAGAATCTCAAGTTCGCGCACATCGGAGGCTGGAAATGCCTGGACAAGGGCCTCGGAACCAAGCTCGAGAAACACACACCGTTGTTCTTGTATCTGATGCGCGAGGCCGATGTGGTCAACAACGGAGAACGGCTCGGGCCAGTCGGCTCGGCGATTCTCCTGGAAGCCTTCGGCGCCATGCTGCTGTATTGCGAAAGCGTTCTGCATCCTGCTTCTGGGAAGGCGTGGACGCCTGATCCTTGTATCTGGAAGCAGACGAACAAGCCGGGCCAGGATCCCAAAACAGGTTTTACCCTCGCCGACGTGGTTCGGTATGTAGAAGGGCGCTGAGATACGGGTCTTTTCTCTCACGCAACCGTGTCACCGACATCGAGGCGTTCGTGAAAACGGGCGATGTCGGTGACACTCTCTTCTGAGCCGTTTCCGGTAACCAAGGGACGTTATGTTCTGTAGTAGCAGGGGCGAAAATGGCTAGGAACTGTGCGTGACTTGGCGGGGGATTCTCAAGACTCCTCTTTGCAAAATGGTCGGCTGGCGGCAACTATTTTCGGAGGAATCGTCACGCCTTTGCATTTTAGGGCCTTATCAGTTCTAAGGTCACTGCACGATACGGAGCAACACTCATACAAGTTGTAGTGATACCATGCACGACAGCCGTACACACGTGTTTTACCCTCCCATGAAACCTCTTCCCCATTAATAGTCGTGGTAAACGTATGCGTATGATCATAGCAATTTTTTTTGCAATCATCCGCATCTCTACCGCAACTATCCACACTAGAACTAACATCCCCATATATGCAGATACGTACTTGCTCTTCGGCATTCGTTGGAATGCGTTTTCCGGTCCATGAACGTGATGACTCCTTATCGCAGTAACCCCAAGTCCCCTCGAAAGTCGTGAAATTTTCATCGAAATTAAGCTTCAGGCGTCCCCAATACTTGCTCCCGTCCTTCTGACTACTGCACGCCTCGTCAGACCCATCTTCTACCCAGTAGCCAGTCAGTGACTGCCCTTGAATCTTTCCCACGATTCGACCGTTATCTTTGTCATACGTTGCCACTTTGCCGGAAGTACTGACAATGCGCATTGTCCCCTCGGTAGTGTCCCATTTCCCAAGGGAGATCGAGTTTCCATTGTACCCGCGGTTGATCAGTTGGTCGGTCACCCCACAGACGACCCCGCCCGATATGACGCCGGCCGCGACGAGGGCGACTTGCGCGCCGGAGAGTTGCGCAACCGCCTCGGTCGCGGTACTGCCCGCCCAGCGCAGGAGGCCGAGGGCGGCGGTGAAGACAGCGAACCCGCTGATGGCGCCAACCCCAACGAACCCGAATAGCTTCTTGCGCCCCGCCTCGTCGAGCTCGATCCCGGCTTCGGCAAGCCGCTTTAGAATGGCCTGTTGAACGCCCTTGGCGTCCACACCGTCTCGCGTCAGCCTCCTTTTCAGCTCGAGCAGTTCGTTGATCAGGGGCGCGAAATCACTGTGCTGGCGTGCCTTCAGGAGTTCGGAGAGCGGGGTCTCATCGCCCAGCACCGGTACCAGCAAGCGATCGGGGAAATGGACATGGAAGTATTCGTACTCTTTGCGGACCCAATCCGAGTCTGCGGCCCGCTTCGTCCAGAAGACGACGAGGACATCGGCGTGCACGAGCCCCGCTTGCAGTTCCGCCTTCCAAACTGCGCCGGGTTTGATGGTCTTGTGATCGAGGAATACCTGGTGGCCCAAGGCCTCGATCAGCAGCCCAAGTCCCGTAACCCGGGTCCGGTCAGAGCCGCTGTAGGAGACAAAGATACGACGGGGCATATCTTGACTAGCTGCCGCGTTTTCGGGCATCTATCAAACGTCCTTTCCTGAGTAGTGCCGAACATTTAAGCATATGCAACGCAAGCGACGTAATATCAGCGCATCGCTGGAAGGGCAGGGCGGAAAAATAACCCTTGATCGATGCGCTGAAAACGCTATCTATGGACACCAACGGCCGCGATCGGGTACTTGTCTTTTCCCTGTTGTGTCAAGGGCGGCCCGAATGGCTTTTCCATGATTGTCTTTCGGTGAACTTAGGCGTATTTAGGTAGACAATTTTCGAAACCCAAACTCTGCGAACAACTCGGAGGGGTGAGGCATTGTCGCTTCCGCGGGTCCTACAGAAATGATTGGCTGATAGACATTGTTCTCGATCTCGTCACTCAGATCGATCATGAACCCGCGTTTTGGCACGTTACCCCCTATGTCGTTCTGCCGAGGCGAAGTATAATTTTATAAATAATGTGTTTTATGTTAAACAGCCTTTGGGTGATCTTCCCTATGGTTACCCACCGCAGCCGCGTGGATAACTGAAATGATCTTTCCCCTGTAAGGTTGCCAACTTGAGAGAGACTTTTCATAGTTTAAGCCATCTGTTTTTCGAAGACAGCCGGTGGCTGATAGCCGAGTGAGCGGTGCGGTCGAACTTCGTGGTAATGCTGCCGCCAAGTGCTGATGATTGATCTAGCATCGCTGATATTTTTAAACCATTGCTGGTTCAAGCAGCCATCCCGGAACCGAGCGTCGAAGCTTTCGATGGACGCGGTCTGCGTGGGTTTTCCGGGCTGGATGAAGTGAAGCGTCACGCCGTGGTGTTGGCGCCAGAAGAACATCGCCTTGCTGGTCATCTCAGGCCGTTGCCCAAAACCATAGTCTTCGGTAATCCCCGGTCGAGCTTTAGTTCATCGAGGAAGCGTGTCATACGTTCACCAGGAGATCGATGTATCGACCCACTGGCCGACGCAGGTCCTGGAATCCTCGTCAACGATGTTGAGTATTCGGATACGCCGCCCATCGTCGAGCTGATCGTGACTATCCATCGTTGGACTTCCTATCCATTGGCGATTTGACTCCCTGTTCGCATCACAGCATATTCCGGGGGGTATGGGAAACAACACAGACAAAGGAGCTGTCGAGCTCTCGCGGGGGCTGATTCGTCTGCTGGACCCTGCTAAATGGGTCGATTACCTCATCGTTTTCGCCATAGGTGCCTGGCCTATTGCTTGTGCTTATCTGATCGGTGCGCTCCGCACGGTGGAGTATTCATGTGCCGACGAGCTGGTGGAGACATACACGGGCTACCTGGACCAACCTAACTGGTGGTCGCTCGCTTTTCTTCTTCCAGTCCTTCTCTTTGCATTCCGCTGGGTCATGTCCAAGGTCGCGCCCGTGCATCAGCCGTGGCCGACGGACTCCGTACCGCCTATTCTGGCGCTGGTAAAAGACCAGCCGGCGAAGGAAGAGGTTTACACCAAACTCCGTCAAAAATTTCTATCGAAGAAAAACATGACGGCCGCTTTGATGATCGTAGTGCTCGTGCATGTACTCGACATGTGGCCGGTGGTGAAGCCCTACTTTACGGGCGAAAGTCCGGGTTTCAAGGAATGGACCAACATGTTCCTATTTTGGGAGGCCGCCACCGAAGGGTGCATCACAGAGCAGCTCGTCAGCAAGAACGAAAATCTGATACTCCTCATTAGCGCTTATGCCGCTCAGTTTAGTGCTGTATTTATCGGTGTCATCTCGATCATTTTGTTGCTACGCCATAATCTCTTTTTTCTCGGTAATATTTACCAACGCCGTTGGGTGGCAAAGGGGGAGGACGCCCGTTTTTTCCAGATCGATCCCAAGGACGTGAACCGGTGTTTCGGGTTTCGAGTGGCGAACGAGTCCTTCAACACCCAGGTCAAGGCGTTGATGATCGCTGGCTTGGCTATGTTTCTCAGCCGCTACGCACATTCGGTAGGACGTGCCGGCGAATTGACTGAGCTGTTCAATTGGCCCCCGGTGTTTCCGAGTTTGAGTTTCCCAGTGGCCGGGCAGTGGCTGATGGCACTTCTGTGGTTGGTCGCCCTGGGTGTTGTTGCATTGCCGGCCTTCGTTAAATTACTGCCGCGCATTCCGAGTCGGGGCAACGAAAGAGTGCAACTTTCGATCAGCAATTATTTGCGGGAGTTTTTTTCCGACGAGACATGGCCTAAGGATAAAGGAAAGAAAGATGAACCGGTCCCCGTAGTGGCTGCTCGCTTTGCCGGAAATTCCTTCTGGCCAACCGGGGACAACCGTGCCGGTGTGTTGTTCTTTTTTTCTTATTGGATATTTTTTGTCATCCTGCTGCCGCCGTCTGTGGCTGACCCGGTCTATTTGCTGTTGAGCCTCACCGTTTTTGGCGCCTTGGCTTATCTCGCAAAGCTCGGCACGTTTGCTGTCTTGAAATGGTCCCTCGGGTACATCGACGAGTTGCTGATCCTGGGAAAGACCGATGGGATTCACAACTTGGACAGCACCGATGAGCGGGCAGAAGAAAAACTCGACATTGGCGTATTTATCAGTTATCGGCGCAAGGATACCGCGGAATATGCCCGCTCACTTCATAAGATCTTGGAGGAGCATTTCAAAGAGGAACGGGTATTCAGGGATATCGCCGACATCGAGGTGGGCAAGAATTTCGTTCATGAGATCAGTAACGCTCTCGAGACCGTAGACGCCGTAATTGTCTTGATCGGCGCCGGCTGGCTCACCATTGGCGATGACGAGGGACAACCCCGCCTACCCGACCCCACGGATATGGTACATGTCGAAGTATTGACAGCTTTGCAGCGTGGCAAACGAGTGTTCCCGGTACTTGTCGGTGGCGCGAAAATGCCTAAGGAATCCGAATTGCCCGAGGCCCTCAAAAAATTG
>Ga0224508_10000478_pt1 | contig 39669 bp, 44 predicted proteins | sample SF_Jan12_sed_USG_4_FD_170157 | JGI IMG/M metagenome (GOLD analysis project Ga0224508, IMG submission 170157) | Sediment microbial communities from San Francisco Bay, California, United States - SF_Jan12_sed_USGS_21 | ecosystem: Environmental > Aquatic > Marine > Sediment | place: USA... | reverse complement strand
GACCGCTCCGGCGGCTGAGCGCCCGCGCTAGAACAGACCTTCGATCTGCCCTTCGCTGTTAACGCGAATCGCATCGGCGGCAGGGACTCGCGGCAGTCCCGGCATGGTCATGATGTGACCGCAGATTACGACGATAAACTCGGCGCCGGCCGCCAACCTTACTTCGCGGACGGGTACGACATGCCCTGTCGGCGCGCCCAACAGATTCGGATCCGTTGAGAAGCTGTACTGGGTCTTCGCCATGCAGACCGGGTAGTGTCCATAACCCTCGTCCTCGAAGCGGGCGAACTGCTCGCGGACTTTTTTCTCGGCGATGATATCGTCCGCGCCGTAGATGTTAGTCGCAACCCGTTTGGCCTTCTCCCACAGCGGAAGATCATCGCTGTACAACGTCCGAAACTGCGCCGCACCGCTATCCGCAAGCTCCGCGACCTGGCTGGCGAGATCGGTCGCGCCGGCGCCGCCATCGGCCCAGTGCGTGCAGTTCACGGCGTGAACCCCGAAGGTCTCACAGAATCCCTGGACGGCGGCCACCTCCGCATCGGTATCCGCGGTAAAACGGTTGACCGCAACGACGACAGGGACACCGAATTGCGCGAGGTTGCGCAGATGGCGGCCAAGGTTTTTGAGACCATCCTTGAGGGCCGGTACGTTTTCCGCGCCGAGGTCTGACCTGGCGACACCGCCCTGCATCTTCAGCGCTTTGATCGTCGCGACGAGCACGACGGCATCTGGCTTGAGGTCCGCTTTACGACACTTGATATTGAAAAACTTCTCGGCGCCAAGATCAGCGCCAAAACCGGCCTCGGTAACAACGTAGTCGGCGAGTTTTAGCGCCGTTTTTGTCGCCATTACCGAGTTACAGCCATGCGCGATATTGGCGAACGGGCCACCGTGCATCAACGCAGGATTATTTTCGATCGTCTGTACCAGGTTGGGCTGCAGCGCATCCATCAGCAGCGCCGTCATCGCGCCCTGGGCTCCCAATTGGCTGACCGTGACAGGTTCATTTTTGCGCGTATAGCCGAGCACGATCTTGCCGAGGCGATTCTCGAGGTCCGGAAGATCGGTTGCCAGGCAAAAAATAGCCATGATCTCCGACGCGACGGTGATATCGAATCCGGCTTCCCGAACGACGCCATTGTGAAAGCCACCGAGACCGGATGTGACGGTGCGCAGGGTGCGATCGTTCATATCGACAACGCGCCGCCAGGTAACCCGTCGCGGATCGATATTCAGCTCGTTATCCCAGTGCATGTGATTGTCGATCAGCGCGGCCAGCAGGTTGTGCGCCGCGCCGATGGCGTGAAAATCGCCGGTGAAGTGCAGGTTGATGTCGGTCATGGGCACAACCTGGGCATATCCACCGCCGGCGGCGCCGCCTTTCATGCCGAAACATGGGCCCAGGCTGGGTTCGCGCAGGCACATGATCGCGTTCTTGCCGATCTTGTTCAGACCGTCGCCCAGACCCACCGTCGTCGTCGTCTTGCCTTCACCGGCGGGCGTCGGCGAAACCGCGGTTACGAGGATCAGCTTGCCGACCTTCGCGTTGCCGAGCGACTTGATGAAATCGGCATTGATCTTGGCCTTGTCATGGCCGTAGGGAACCAGGGCTTCGGCAGGTATATCCAGCCTGGCCGCTATCTCCGAAATCGGCCGGACTTCGGCTGCCTGGGCGATCTCAATGTCGCTTTTTACGCTCACGGTAGGAATCCTTCTGGGTGGTCGATGCGTCGGAGCGGGATTCTAGCCGAAAGTCACGGCTGGAGAGCAGCCGGGTCGTTTCGGGGCAAATAATCTTCGTTTCTCCGACTGGTTCACGCACCGGTACACGCCATCGACATATACTGGCGATCTGTCGAAAAAATGGTGGAAAATCGACATATCAACGAAACCTGTCGATGAAATCGACGTATACCGAGAACGTGTCGAAAAAACGTGACTAAATCGACATGTTCTGGCAACGTGTCGATGCCATCGACACTCGGCCTGGAGCTGATGGAGTGATCTTAAGTGACTGATTTTAATCCAGATATACCGTACAACGATTTGCCCGACCTGCCGCCGCCCCTGGAGCAGATAGAAAGCAAGGAGATCCTCAAGCAGTGCATCAAGTCGCGGGTTGCTCTTGCCGAGCTCAAGCAGGCAGCCGAACTGATCCCGAACTCCGCTGTCCTCGTCAACGCACTGCCGCTACTCGAGGCGCGTGCGAGCTCCGAGATCGAGAATATCGTCACGACGACCGACAAGCTGTTCGAGTTTGCCGACATCGCCGAGGAGCGCGCCGACGCCGCAACCAAGGAGGCGCTGCGCTACCGTACGGCGCTGTACGAGGGCAGCAAAATGGTGCAACGCGGTATGTTGACCACCGATATGGCAATCCAGATTTGTAGCACTATCAAAGGGCTGGAGCTTGATATCCGGGCGGAATCGGGAACGAAACTCAAGAACCGGATGACCAGCGAGGTCATTTACACGCCACCCGAAGGGCAGAAACTCCTGCAGGCGAAACTCGACAACTGGGCCGACTTCATGCACCGGCGCACCGAGATCGACCCGCTCGTCAGGCTGGCGGTGCAGCATTACCAGTTCGAGGCCATTCACCCGTTCTCCGACGGCAACGGCCGTACCGGACGCATCCTTAACATCCTGTTCCTGGTCGAACATGGTCTGCTGGATTCGCCGATCCTTTACCTCAGCCGTTACGTCATCAGCAACAAGGCGGCCTATTACCGCTTGCTGCAGGACGTGACCCGGGACGGGGACTGGGGCCCGTGGATCATGTTTATCCTCGACGGTGTCGAGGAAACCTGTACCTGGACGACGGACAAGATCAAGGCGATCCGCGAGCTCATGGAGCACAGCGCGCAGTACGTGCAGCACAAGCTGCCCAAAATCTATACCTGGGAACTCGTCGAGGTCCTCTTCAAGCAGCCCTATTGCCGAATTGGCAATCTCGTCGATGCCGGCATCGCCAAACGCCAGACTGCGTCGGTCTACCTGAAGCAGCTTTGCGAGGCGGGCGTACTCAAGGAGATCAAATCGGGTCGCGAGAACATCTTTGTACACCCGAAGTACATCGAATTGCTGACCGGTGAAGAGAATGTGTGGGTCTACTATGCGGGCGTCGAAACCGAAGACGAGGACCGCATTGCCAAAGCCGACTGAGCATCACTGGCCGATTGCTAACGTTCCGGGATCCGACCTAGAATCAGCCGCTGGCCCCGGGGAGTAATTTTTGACGATCAGGCGCGAAACGCTATACCAGGCGTTCAAGTACACGGTATACGTTTTCCTCGCGATGAACGTTTACTGGTTCTTCGTCGAAGAGCTTGCCGCCGCTAATTTGCAGTTCCCACAAGGTGTGCCGCCGGCGGACCTTATCGAGGCATACGCGGCCACCATCGACACCCTCGCCTGGGTCATCCTGCTCCTGATGTTCGAACTCGAGACTTACGTGCTCGAGGATCGGCACTTTGCGCCCGCCGTCACCTGGACGTTGCAGGGCGTCAGATTCGTCTGCTACGGCTTCATCGTTTACGCGTTCTATGGCTACATTGTGAACGTCGACTTTCTTCATGCCGTGCAGGCGCTAGCGAATGTTACGGACCTGTGCGCGATGCCACCCGGCGAATGGTCCTACGCGGTCGATCTCGACGAGTACGAAGTAATCAGCACCGCCAATTGCGGTTCATTCTCGGACGCGGCCGCGTTTCTTGTTTTCGATAATATGCCGGCGGTGGTCGACGCGGCGGGACTCGATGCACTGCTTGGCCTTGCGCGGATCGATGTGATCAACGCGGGGGTGTGGCTGCTCGTGGTGCTCGTGCTTGAGATTGACGTTCGGCTGCAGGAAGTGAATCGCTACGAAGGACTCGCACTCCGCGCCAGCACGGTTACCAAGGTCATCCTGTACGGGACGCTGCTTTATGCCGCAATCTACTGGGGTATCAAGGGCGACTTTGTCGACTTTTGGGACGCATTCCTGTGGCTTGTCGCGTTCGTGTTTATTGAACTTAACGTCTTCGAATGGCGCCAGGAGTCGCTGCAGAAAGAAACGCAGCCAGCTTGATTCAGGGTAGGACCTCGAGCATTGGATTCTCATCCTGCCGGTCCAGCAGCCCCGTGTCCGAGACTTTCAGGTGCTGCAGTTCCTGCTCGCTATCGAGCAACATCAGGTAGGGATGCCAGAGATCACGATCACTGCGCCGGTAGTAACCCGAGACTTCCCAGCCATTGCCGGCGCGGTAAACATAGGTCTTGCCCACCTTGCGATCCGGGGCCACCGGATCGACGATTTCGAGGTCGCCGACCGCAAGTGTCGCTACCAGCAATCCCCGGCTGGCCATTACGACGGTCTCCTGTAACTGCCGCTCCATTCGCGGTCCGGTATCCGAAGCCCAGCGAAACGCCAGAAATGCGGCAAGGAGGCCAACCCCAAGACCGAACAGCAGTCGTCCAACGCGGTGGTTCATCGGCTAGCTCGAATCGCCTTTATTTGCTGTGTGATCGCGAACGGCGCGCTCGTAATCGTTCCAGTCCGGACCAGCGTGCGACACGAGATAGTCCCGCGTCAGGTCTGCGGATACCTGCCACAGTTTGGTAGCCATTGCCAAGTCATGCAGGTGTCCTGCATTGACGATTGTGACAGCGTTGCAGTCTTCGAAGTATTTGCCGCTCGTCGAACCCAGCAGCGGGCTCGTCGCAACATAACAACTCGTCGCCGCACCCTCTGCGACGGATTTGCCGAAACCCAGCGCGGTCGCAACGGCGAAACCACCTTGCATGAAACGGTTCATGTTGCGATCGATCTCGGTATTGATAACGCCGGGATGCAGCGAGTTAGCGGTAATGCGTGTGCCCTTCAGCAGTTCACCGAGCTCTGCCGCGAACAACACGTTAGCCAGCTTCGAATGACCGTAGGCCCGCCGGTCCTCGTAATCACGATGGGCATCGAGGTTGTCGAATTCAATGCCATTTGCGGGCGCCGAGCTGTAGGCCGCTCGACTCGCTACAACGACGACCCGCCCCTGGTGCGCCATGTACAGCCTGCCGAGCAATCGGTTGACGAAAACATAGTGGCCAAGGTGATTGATCATGAAGTGTTTTTCGATGCCATCGATCAGCTCAGGTTCCCCGCCCCCGCCAAGGAAACCTGCATTGCAAATTAGCATGTCGAGCGGCTGGTTTATCGAACGAATGGCGTTGGCACAGGCAACGACGGAGTCGAAATCCGACAGTTCAAGCTGCAACGCGGACGTGACGCCCTCCACCTGGTCACAGGCGGCCTGCGCCTTCTCCTGCGAGCGGCTGGTCCCAACAACCCATGCTCCGCGCTTTGCGAGCACGCGCATCGTTTCGAATCCGATACCCGACGTGCAGCCGGTGACGACCGCAAGCTTGCCACTCAGGTCGATCCCTGCCGTAACGTCTTCGGCAGTCGATTTATCGTCAAAGTCGCTTCGCGGTACCCCGGCAGTCGGTATTTTCTTGGTTCCTGCACAAGCCGGCAGCTGGGTTGCCAGCGTTGCGCTGCCCGCCAATTGCAGGAAATTCCTTCGATTGATGCCCATGCCATGCGTCCGATCACTTGAACAATTTGTCGGCTTCGCTGAGAAGCTCGTCGGCTTCAGCCGTATTGTCGCCTGTGCCATCGAACAATGCATCCAACGCAACCCGTGCCCGGTCCTCCTCGGTTTTCCGGTGCGGGTCGAAAGCCGTTTCGCTGGCGATAAACCAGTCGCAGAAATTGAGTTTGTCTTTGGCAATGACTTCGTCCGCGCCATCCTCCCGGCACTGCCTTGGTACGGCCGGGTCGAAGTGCTGGCACATTCTGCAGACGTGCAAATAATTCTGGCATTGCGGGCATTCATCCTGCCGCGAGAGTGGCAGCGAAAGTTCTGCAAGCGATGCCCCGCAGCGATAACAGGCGACATTGTGCTTCATGCAGGTCTACCGGGAGCGATAACGATCCGCAGTATACCGGGTCGCTGAACACGTTCCGCCCTGTAGTGATGTTTAGCTTTAATAAAGTATTGTAAGCTATTGTTTAATCGACAATACTTTTACGCCTCTCACGTGCCCGTCACGCAGTTCGAGCAGTGCCTCATTGGCTGACTCCAACGCATACGTCTGGGTCCGGACCTTGAGCGGAACCTGCGCTGCGATCGGAAGGAAAGCGGCAATATCGTCGTGCGTGATGTTGGCCACAGTCTTTATTTCCTTCTCGAGCCAGAGATGATCTTCATAGCGCAGGTCGGCCAGCAAATGCCTGTCGCGGTCCTCCTTGCGAATCGCATTAATTACCAGCCTGCCCCCCGGCCGCAGGCACTCGAGCGCCGCGAGAACGGGTTTCCATGCAGGCGTCGTATCGATGATGGCGTCAGGCATGGTAGGTGGCGACACGGTAGTATCACCCGCCCAGTCGGCGCCCAGGGTAATCGCAAAATCCCGCTCCTTTTGACTGCGGGCAAAGACCAACAGCATGCTCTCAGGGAAAAGGTATTTGGCAAGTTGCAGGACGAGGTGCCCCGACCCGCCAAAGCCGGTCAGGCCCAGAACCTGCCCGTTCTGCAATCCGGTCAGCCGCAGCGCACGATAGCCGACGCCCCCTGCGCAAAGTAATGGAGCTGCCTCGATGTCCGAGTACACGTCGGGTATTGGATACGCATACGTTTCGGGCACCGTCACGAATTCCGCGTAGCCGCCGTTGACATCGCGCCCGGTCGCGCGGAATTGCGCACCCAGGTTCTCGTACTCGCTACCGTCGGAAGAATGAATCCAACCAATACCCACCCGGTCACCGTCGCAGAAGCGCTGACTGCCGGCACCATTCGCGGCAACATGGCCAACAATTTCGTGCCCGGGAATGATCGGCAGCTTTTCGGGCGGGGTGCGGCCTTCTATTTCATCGAGTTCTGTATGGCACACACCGCACGCCGATACTGCAACGAGAATCTCCCCCGCTGCCGGTTCGGGTTGCGGCATTTCGATGAGTTCCAACGGCCGGCGATTCCTGTCCAGATCGACTATCGAACGGAGCACCATGGCTCGCATCAGGAAGCTCCTTTACGCTGTGATAGCGACAGTATATGGTGCGCGTGCAATCATTTAGCAATTCGTATTATGCGTAATATCCCAGCATCAACAGCTGCCGTAGCCACGGTGTCCGGCGCCTGTGCGCTCGAGGCGGAACTGTTAAACAGCGAACGAATCGGTGAGCGATTTGGCAGTTGTGGTATCGAGGTGCTGCAGCACGGCCCAACCGTCCGGCGATCCAGCCTGTACAGCCTTGATGGCGAAGTTCGAATCTGCCGCAGTTATGCGGTGGTGCAGTTCCTGGAGCATGAATCAGCCGAAGTAGCAGACGCGCACGCAAAGATCCTGGCGGGCGATTCAATCGGGGCGACATTCAAGGGGGCGGGTTGGCAAATCAGGAAACAGACCCGCTATGTCGGATCGACGAAGTTGCCGCAGACGGGCCATCCCGTTGCGGAACTCATGCACCTGGCCGGCGATGAGTCACTCGCGCTGCACGCGTACAGGCTGGTCCTGGAAAAAACTGCCCGATCCCTGCAGTACGCCACGATTGTCGAGATGCATCATCCCGATTACCTGGCCGAGAACGAATTGCAAAAACTCTATGACTGGCGTGACGCCAGGCAGCTGCGTCCTGAAACAATTGCTGCGCTGCTCGACCTCGTCTGGACATAGACCAGGTTCAGGCTTTCCGGGTTTGTCGCATCGCCTGATAGCGACTAAACTCGCCCTATCTTTGCGCACTAATGGACGAGGCAAGAGCAATGAAAAGACGCAGCAGTCTCATAATCACTATCTCGGGTTTTCTGTTATTCATGGGCGGTCCTGTCATTGCCCAGAATGAGGCCGCCAGCGCTGCCGACGATCATGCCGACGTATGGGCGACCGTCGAGGACCAGTGGGATGCCGACGCAAAAGGCGACAAGAAATGGGCCGATCGCATGCTCACCGAAGACTTCTCGGGCTGGGGCAAGAACTCGCCGGCACCGCGATCAAAATCTTCGACGAAAATGTGGGACCGCTTCAATGATGAGCAGGGCAACATCGTTGCTCATGAACTTTATCCGCTCGCTATCGTCGTCAACGGCGATGTCGCCGTCGCACACTACCTCTACAGCAGTGCCTTCCGCAGCAAAGATGACGAGATCGAAATGAACAGCGGCCGATATACGGATATCCTGGTGCGGACCGCGGACGGCTGGAGGTTCCTCGCCTGGCACGGTGGTGACGACGAATAATGTTGCATAATCGGGCATCCACCGCCTGAAGCACGTCTCCGGGTTAAGCGCCGGTTCAGCTAGACCGCGCTAGGATAACCTCAACGTCGACGAATCCGCCGACGATTGATGGACCTGGAGGCTGTTATGAGCACTCGAACGCGACTGGAATCAAAGGGGCTGGCATGGCTGCCGGTTCTGCTGTTGAGCCTGCCAGCGCTGGGCAATGCCCAGGTGCCGGTGGACAGCAACGGCGAGCCGATCGGCGACTACAGTGCTGCAACTGACGAAACCGCGACGGGCAATGACGATATTCCGCTTCTGTCGACGACCGAACTTGAGGATCTTGTCGGCCCGATCGCCCTGTATCCCGACGACCTTCTGGCCATTGTGTTGCCGGCATCGGCCTATCCACTGCAGATTGTGCAAGCCGGTCGGTTCCTCGAGGCGCTTGAGGACGACCCTGGTTTGAAACCCGACGAGTCCTGGGATGACTCGGTGGTAGCGCTCGTAAACTACCCCGAGGTGGTGAAACTCCTGAATGATGACCTGGACTGGACATGGCGCCTTGGCGAGGCTGTCGTGGCGCAACAGGCGGATGTTATTGCCGCCGTCGAGACCTTCCGCGATCGCGCGTACGCAGCGGGCAACCTGAAAAGCGACGATCATCAGACTGTCTCGCGGGACGAGGGCTACATCGAGATCGTGCCCGTTGAAGACGATGTGATTTACGTTCCCTACTACGAACCCGAGCGCGTCGTCGTTTACCAACCGCGACCCGTCTACTACTACTACCCACGACCGTACCCCGTTTATTACTACCCGTATCCATCGGGCTACGCTTTTAACCATGGCTTTTTCTGGGGCGTGACAACGGCGTTCACGGTTGGCTGGCATTCAGACCGGCTGCGCGTGTATCACCACAGCTACTATGGCCACCCGTACTATGGACGTACCTACTGGCCGCGTTGGTGGTACCGCCAACCGACGATCAACGTCTACAACAACGTCTACGTAAATCGCTACTCGAACCGGTCACGCGACTATCATCGTGCCGGCGACAACTGGCGGCCACGCGATCGTCGGACCGTTCGCGTTGGCGACAATCGAGTTACGCGAACCCGTTACTACCCCGGCCGGGACGGCGACGCAACGACGCGGACGCGTACGGATACGCGCCTCGACACTCGTTCGCGCTCAAACCGCGGTGACCGCATTGCTCGTGAACAGCCGCGCAACGCAATCAAGTTCCGGGAGCGACCGAAACTGACATCCGGATCGCAGAATCGTGAGACTCGCGAAAGCCGCAATCGTCAGTCAGGCGACCGATCGTCGGCCAGGCGTGAGCCAACAGTGCGAGAGCCAGCGCGGCGTGAAATCCAGCGAACACCATCGCGTGACACCCGGGTTCGGCAGCGCAACGATGTTACATCACGGCAGACCCAGGCTCGCCGCAGCGACACTCGCCGAAGCGACGCCCGCGAGCCAAAGCAGACCCAGGTTCGCCGCAGCGACACTCGCCGAAGCGACGCCCGCGAGCCCAAACAGACGCAGATCCGCCGCAGCGACACTCGCCGAAGCGACGCCCGCGCGCCAAAGCAGACCCAGGTTCGCCGCAGCTTCGCGCCGCGAAACGAGGCGCGCAGTGCTCCGGCGCAAAGAAGCGAGCCCAGACGGAGTGAGCCGCAGCGAAGCCAGCGTCAGGCATCCGAATCGAAGTCCGGGAAGTCCGGATCTGTGAAGCTGGCCGAGGGCTCGCGCAAGGAGCGCTCGAAGCGCCGCGAGAGCCGCCACTAGCACAAGCGAGACGAGGTGCGACCTAGCCCGCGTCCTCGTCAGGCGATTCGCGGTCCGCTCCGGGAGCAGCCGGCTTGTCTGAAGACAGCTCCCAGGCGATGTAGGCAATGCATCCTGCCGTAAATACGGCCAGCAGAACCAGGATAATAGGCAGGTATGCGCGCATGGCCTCGATAGTATCACCCCGGTTCGACATTACTCGTCATTGGCTTCTGCCTGCTTCGGCAGCCGGCCGGACTTTCTAAGCGCGCCTCGCAGCACAAACTCAATCTGGGCATTCAGGCTGCGCAGATCGTCATTCGCCCAGCGCTGCATCGCCTTGAACGTTTTCTCATCGATGCGCAGCGCAAATGCTTTTCGTGCCGCCATTCAACGGGCTCCTAATGCACGAAACTCAGGTGTAGATCGAACCTGTGTTAACAACCGGCTTCGTCGCTTCTTCGCCGCAAAGCACGACCAGCAGGTTGCTGACCATCGCAGCTTTGCGCTCCTCGTCGAGTTCGACGACGTTGTTTTTCTTGAGCTCATCAAGCGCCATTTCAACCATGCCGACGGCGCCTGCAACAATTTGTGTCCGCGCCGCGATGATTGCCGAAGCCTGCTGCCGTCGCAGCATTGCATTGGCAATCTCTGATGCATAAGCAAGATGGCTGATACGCGCCTCGATAACAGTAACGCCGGCTTGCTCGAGACGGTCCTGGATCTCGGCACGCAGTGCCTGCGCAATTTCGGCGGGATGACTGCGAAGCGCTATGCCCTCACCCTCATGGGGTTCATACGGGTATGTCGTTGACAGGTTGCGCAGCGCCGATTCGCTCTGGATCTGTACAAACTCTTCGTAGTCATCGACCTCGAACAATGCCTCGGCAGTATCAAAGACCTTCCAGACCACGACCGCTGCGATCTCGATCGGGCTGCCACGTGAGTCGTTGACCTTGAGCTTGCCACTTTCAAAATTACGCACCCGTGTTGATACGGCCGTCTTCTGGTAGAACGGATTGGCCCATTTCAGGCCTGGGTCGTGGGCCGTACCGACGTATTTACCAAAGAGCTGCAGCACCTTCGCTTCGTTCGGATGGACCATGAACAAACCGGCCCAACAGATCAGCACAATGACCGAGGCAAGCACCGCGGCAATCAATCCGCCAATACTCTGTGCGCGGACTGCCAGAAAAACCAGGTAGCCCAGGCCGAGCTGCGCCACCAGCAGCACGACCAGCATCAGGTAGCCCGACGGCACATCCCGCTTCTTTTCATTGATCATGGCCCTCTCCTTCACTGCAATCATTTTGATATCATTTTGATATGTTACGATGCACAAGTCAATCGCGGCATACGGAGACCGCGTAAGCCTGTGAATTGATTGGGGACCGGATTACGTTATGTTAAATCGTATACGCAGCAATCGGCCATAATGGGATCGTGTTTAGCTCAAACGCTGATCTTGCCCAGCGCGATGAGCAGCAGGGTGAATGCGATCAGCGCGACCGAGGCGACGCCAAAAAACATGCAGATCATGAAGATCGTCTGTTCCATCTTTTCGCTCCTTAGCCTTTTCCGACCGTAGGTGACGGTCGAGTCAGGGGAAATCGGGAGAATTACTTATACCAACTACTCGCCGCAGCAGAAAGGGAAGGGTCAGCCCTGCTCGGCCGGCCGGCGCAGGTAACGCCTGCGCATCGCCTTATGGCGCTTCGGCGGAAATTCCTCGACGATCACCGTGCGGACATGATTCTCGGCGATGAGTACCTGGTCCTCTGCGATTTTGAGCAACGAGCGGGCATCGGTCAGTGTATCCCGGGCTTCCTCGACGTGCCTCGGCTTGACCGAAGCAGCCCTGGCATCGAGCCGGTCCAGCCGCCGCTCTGCCTTTCTGACGGCTCTCTGCGCCCTGTCAACGTCCCGGTAGCACAGCTCTAGCGAACGTATCCTGGCACCCAACTGCCCCCTGGAGGAATCGCTGTACAGCCGATAGAGCACAAACAGGGCGATTGCCGTCAGCAGCACGCTGGCGATCACGAGGGACCAGTTGCGGATTACAAAGTCGAGCGTCACGCGAAAACCGTAACCCAATCCGGGCCCGGATGCTGCGAACGGCGACACGGCTTTGATGCAAATGTGTGCATAACGCGTTACATATTGTATGCAATTAATTTACAATGCGACGTATGACCAAAACCAAGATTTCAACGCTGAACCTGCGCGTCAATCCCGCGATCAAGGACGCGGTCCGTGAGGCCGCGGCACGCGAACACCGCAGCGTCGCCAATATGGTCGAGGTTCTGATCCGCCGCCACTGTGACCAGGAAGGCATCACGATTCCCGAACAGGCCGACTTTTTCCCGAGGAACCAGCATGGATGAGAGAATGTTGCGGGCTATGGTTGCTGCTGGCGCCATCAAGAACATCAACATCATCGCGAGTGGGGCCCGATTTCATGTCGAAGCCAAGACACCCAATGGTCCAATAACTGCGGAAACCAAGAAAGGCAAGGTCAAAACATGGGTAACGCTGGATGCCGCCGCCAGGTGGGTGCGCGGGCTCGGCGTTGGTGGCGCGCATATCAACCTGACACACTGGCAACCGGGACAACGTGAATTCCCGGTCTAGGGCCGCTACCCTGACCGCTGCAAATAGCGGGAACCTGAGCATGCGGCACCTTATTCTGATAGCGAGCTTGTCATTGTCACTTGCAACCCAGGCGCAGGAGCAAAGCGCCGACTACACCGATCGCTGGCAGTTGTACGCGCACTCATTGTTGCGAGACTCGATTCCTTTCAGGACCGTTCGCGGTGCAGACCAGGTGCAGCCATTTGCCGAGTTCCTCGCCGCGCAGTTTCTGCAACACGGTTTCGCCGCGGACGACGTACGCGTGATTCCGATGGCATCGGAAGACGTGGCATCTGCCTCGTTGGTAGTTCGCTATCCCGGCACATCCGACAGACGTCCAATCCTGTTCGCCGGGCACCTGGACGTCGTACCGGCCGGTGACGAAGACTGGGGCCGCGATCCCTTCCAGCTCACCGAAGAAGACGGTTACTTCTATGGCCGCGGCGTCATCGATGACAAATTCGCGACCACCGTGTTGACGACGACGTTCATTCGACTCAGACAATCCGGTTTTGTGCCGGAGCGCGACCTGATCATTGCCTTTACCGGCGATGAGGAAACAATGCAGTCGGACATCAAGACGTTGGTTAGAGAGCACCGTGACCTGATAGATGCCGAACTTGCGCTGATTCCGGATACGGCGCCCGGCTTATTGGACAATGCCGGCAAACCCGCGGCCCTGTTTCTGCAATACGCTGAAAAGAACTACCTGACGTTCGAGATAACGGCCCGGGCGCCCGGCGGGCATAGTTCCCAGCCAATGCCCGACAACTCGATTTACAAGCTCGCTGCCGCCATAGCAGCTATTGAGGACACCGCTTTTCCGGCGCAGGCTGACGCTGAGAACCTCGCATTCTTCCGGGCGATGGGAAGTATCATCGACGGCGAAACCGGCGCCGCCATGCGCCGGTTCGGTGACGACCCGACCGACAAAGACGCTGTCGACAGGCTGTCAGTAATACCAGGAATATCCGCGAACCTTGGCACGACCTGCATACCAACGATGCTGCGCGGCGGCAGTGCCGAGAACGCACTGCCCGAGGCTGCGACGGTCACCGTCAACTGCCGCGTGTACCCGGGCGTTTCCAGTGATGCCGTGCAGGCACGCCTCGAACACGCTGTCGACAATCCGGACATAGAATTTGTGCGTACCTGGAACCCGGCGCCTGCGGTACCGTCGCCATTGCGCCGCGACGTGACAGAAATGGTCCGGTCCGTCGTCCGGCAATCGACCCCGGAAGTTCCCCTTGTACCGTTGATCGGTGCCGGCGGGACTGACGGCAAGTTCCTGCGGATTGCCGGCATCGATTCGTATGGCGTGATGGGATTCTACATACGGCGCGGCGAATATGCCGCGCACGCCAGTCATGAGCGGTTATCCGTCAGCGGCTTTTTCGAGTCGCTCGAATTCTGGGATGAACTCGTTCGGGCGGCGAGCGCCCTTTAACTAGTCCTTCTCTTCAGCCTTCCCTGACGGCCAGGATTCACCAAAGGGAAACGGTTTCGTTTCGGCGTTAAACGTCATGTAGCGGACAGCCTGGTAGATGTAGCTCGCTATCCCCTGCCCGGCCTGGCGCAATTGCTGGTTGATCTCCCCGGTAAATAATTTCCAGAAGAATCCCAGTACCACGACGAATGCGCCCACAAGACACACGAGCCAGGTCAGCGCCGCATAAATGCAGATAAACAGGCAGCGGACCCATGTCGACCTGGACTTCAGGTTTTCCTCGAGCGGAGTGCCCTTGTCGTCCTCGATGACGATATCGTCTGCCGTTGGATTTTCGTTGCTCATGGCTGGTCTCCGGTTGTTGCCCGACGAATGTCCGGTATAGCGGCTATTGTTACAATCTTCGACCCATCAAACCACCAAAAGTATCCGTAGAAATACGGTGAACCTCAAAACTTTCTCCCTGCCAGCAATTATGCTGGTCCTCACGGCCTGCGGTGAGGCAGGCGACAAGACTCAAACTGCCGACGACCCGGCGACGCGCGCGCGCAATATTGCGCACTCGAGCATCATCGTCGATACGCATATCGACGTGCCTGTTCGCCTGCAGGAAAAACCGGATGACATCTCCACGGCAACTGCAGGCGGAGACTTCGATTGTCCCCGCGCTGTGGACGGCGGCCTGAACGCACCTTTCATGTCGATCTACACGGCGGCGTCCGATGGGCATGGAAAACGGCTCGCCGATCGAGGGCAATATCGATAACGTCAGGTATTTCTATGACCGGGGCATCCGCTACATCACGCTGGCTCACAGCCTCTCGAATCACATTTCCGATTCCTCGTACGATGAGAACCGGCAGTGGCATGACCTTAGTGAGTTCGGCGTGGAGGTCGTCGAAGAAATGAACCGCCTGGGGATCATGGTGGATATCAGTCACGTCTCGGATGAAGCGTTCTGGCAGGTCATGGACATCAGCAAGGTCCCGGCCATTGCCTCACACTCGTCCGCACGGCACTTTACCCCGGATTTCGAACGCAATATGAGCGACGCAATGATTCAGCGACTCGCAGAGAACGGCGGCGGCGACTCGCTGCCGGTGGGGCTCAAGGACGTATCGACGTATCCGGCATTGGTCGAGGGCCTGCTGCGTCGCGGATACAGCGCGACCGACATTCGGAAAATCCTCGGGGAAAATCTGCTGAGAGTCTGGGAAGCCGTCGAGGGGCATGCTGCGCAAATCGCGCAGAACGATCAGGCAGCGAAAAAGAACCGGTAGACCGCGAACAGGACGAGCCCGACCACTGCGATGATCACGACCGCACCGGCGCCACCCTGTTCCGGCAGCGTTGCAGATTCCGGCCGGCGAATGATAGCCAGTTGATCGATCTCCTGCTTGGCTTCTTTCAGACCCAGCCCGGTCTCTTCGCGCAACAGCTTGATCGCGTCGATTTTTCTTCCGGCATCGATCGCACGCAATACAGCCTGCGAGTAACGCCGGTCTTTTTCTTCCATCTGGCCCACTGCAAAAGCCTTGGGAAAATCTGTCGCCATAACTATGCGGCGATGAGGTCGAGCAGAACGTAGCGCAACAATACCTCGTAGCTGCTCTTGTCGAGTTTCATACCGTCAGGTATCTCGAGCGTATGTATCGGCGAATCATCGTTGTCACGAATCTCCTGGAACATGCGTCCCTCTTCACGATACACGCGATACTTTACATCGCGATGCTCATCGTACTTCAGCAATACCTGGCTGTCGGTCCAATCCTGAATAGTCGAGTTGCCCATGCGTTCCTCCGTACTTCCCTCTTGCTCAGTTTCGGGCCATGTAGCAGCCCGGCATGGAATAGATTGCAAGCCCTGTGCCAACTCGCTACAGATGCGACATTTCGTCAGTTAATCTTTATTTTTCAGATAGTTATAAGAAACCAGCGTTGGCCGGGACGTGCCGCAACGTGCGCCAGTTTGTCAGTTTCTGACCCGATATTCGGGTGTTTTGCGACACCCTGTTGACATAATTTCACAGCGGCCAGACCCACAGGATCGTCGGCACCGAAACCGTCACTATCAGGATTTCGAGCGGCAATCCCATGCGCCAGTAGTCGCCGAAACGGTAACCCCCGGGGCCCATGATGAGGGTGTTGTTCTTGTGGCCGATCGGCGTCAGGAATGCGCACGACGCCGCGACCGCCACTCCCATCAGGAATGGATCCGGGTTGACATCGAGGCGGTTGGCAATTTCGACCGCGATCGGCGCCGCGATTACCGCTGTCGCAGTGTTATTCATAACGTCCGATAACGTCATTGTAACGACGACAAGTAGCAGCAAAATGACAGCCGGTGATGCCGCAATATTGGCAATGCTCCCGGCAATCAGTGCCGTACCGCCGGTTGACTGGAGCGCCGATCCTATCGGAATCATCGAGCCGAGCAGCACGATGACCGGCCATTCGATCGAGTTGTAGACCTCGCGGATCGGCACTATGTTCGAGAAAACATAAATGGCCGCTACACATCCCAACGCGATCGGCAGGTAAACGATGCCGATACTCGCAGCACCAATCGCGGCGACAAACGTGCCGACGGCCAGCCATATTTTGTTGCGCTGGATCACCCGGTGACCTCGATCCGCCAGCGGCAGAAGCGCGAGCCGGCCGGTTATGTCAGCAAGCCGCTCGTCGTGTCCCAATAGCAAGAGAACATCGCCAGGCTCTATCTCGAGCTTGCGTACATGATCCTGGAAGCGTTTTCCCTGGCGCGACACTCCGACGAGTGCCACGCGGTATCGATACAGCAGTCGCAACGATATGGCTGATCGCCCGACGAGCAGCGAAGACTCCTGGACGACAACTTCACTCAACATCAGGTCATCGTCTTCGAGCTGGCCTTGGCCTTTGCCAACATATTCGAGCTTGAGTGCGCCAATTGCTTCCTCGAGGCTGTCCGGGCTTGCCTCCACCACCAGGACATCACCGGCTTTTATCTCGGCAATGCGCGCAAGCCCGGGAAGCCGCCGACCGCGGCGTGTCAGCCCAACGATCTCGACGTCGCTCTTGTCCGCCAGGTCGTCGAGTTCACGGACCTTCATGCCGATAATGTCCGAGCCCTCCGGCACCCTGACCTCTGCAATATAATCGGCCAGATCGAACAATTCCTTTGCTGCGTCGGTCGAACGCCGGCTGGCTGGCAGCAGTCGCCAGCCGAGAAGGGCTACGTAGGCGACGCCGACGGCCGCACACGCGAGTCCGACGGGCGCGAAATCAAACATCCGGTAGGGTTCGCCCAACGCGTCGCCGCGAAACTCGGCAACCACGATGTTCGGCGGTGTGCCGATCAACGTCACCATACCGCCGAGTATCGAAGCGAACGACAGCGGCATCAGTGACAACGACGGACTGCGACCGCTCTTCTTCGCGGCCTGCAGGTCGAGCGGCATCAACAGCGCCAGTGCAGCGACGTTGTTCATGACAGCGGACAGCGCCGCAGCCAGTCCGGACATGATCGCAACATGCGACGCAAGCCGCCGGCCGGCATCGACGACGAACCGCGCGAGAATCTCGATAACGCCCGAATTCGACAAGCCACGGCTGACGATGAGCACCAGCGCAATGATAACGGTGGCCGGGTGGCCGAAACCCGAAAAGGCGTCTTCCTTCGGCACCAGGCCGATCAGCAATGCAGCAAGCAAGGCTACGAAGGCAACGAGATCGTATCGCCAGCGCCCCCAGATCAGGAACACGAAGACAAAGAACAGGAGACCAAAAAGCTGGATCTGATCTGCAGTCACGTTGGCGATACTCCAAAGCCGATCAATGTGCAGGAAGATACGTGATTTTCGCAGTCGATGTGGACCGCAATTATCCCGATCTCACTACGGCACCGCGTGCAGATATCAGCAGCTACCGTTACGATGGTGGCATGTATTTCCTGGTCATTGCCCTCGTCATACTGGCACTGGTATTCGGTCCCGGACTGTGGGTACGGCGGGTCCTCGAACGTTACAGTGTCCCCGCAGACCGCTATGCGGGAACGGGCGCGCAGCTCGCACGCCACTTGCTCGACAAACATGGCATCAGCGACGTGCAAGTCGAGGCAACGAATGACGGGGACCATTACGACCCGGAGGCCAAAGCAGTGCGGCTGACGCCGGACAAATTTGACGGTCGGTCCTTGACGGCAATTACGGTCGCCGCGCACGAAGTCGGCCATGCCCTGCAGGATCATGAGGGCTACGCCCCACTCCGAATTCGCAGCCGCCTGGTGCGCGCCGGGCGACGGATCGAACGCCTGGGCGCAGCGGCCCTGGTCGTCTCACCTTTTGTTGGCGCATTCACACGGGCGCCGGGACTGATGGCGGTGACCTTCGCGGCGGGGTTCCTGACGCTGGCGAGCTCCACGCTGGTGCATTTCGCAACGCTGCCAACCGAGTTTGACGCGAGTTTCGCGCGCGCATTGCCCATGCTCGACGAACACCGGATCCTGAAGCGCGCCGATCGGCCCCACGCGCGCCGCCTGCTCCGCGCTGCAGCGCTCACCTACGTGTCGGCATCGCTGATGAGCCTGCTGAATATTGCACGTTGGCTGGCAATTCTGAGGCGCTGATGATTCGGGCGCCAGTCCCTTGATTTACAAAGTATTCGCCCCTATCTCCGGCTAGCCTCGATTTTCGCCCAGAATTCGCTGGTTTGGGGGCCTGCGCGCTGCTATTATCCGCGCCCGACAGGCCGTCCAAGCCGGCGATGACGCGGATATTCGCGGCGCCGGAGGCAGCTCCGGACAGGCAGGGAGAGGTTGCACCCACACCGTTGATTGACCCGCATGGCTCACGATCTACCCGCAGAGCGCTCGCGCGTTATAGCAACGGCAGTGGCTGCCAGGATCACACGACGACAGAGCTAATGAGATGAAAGACCTTAGCACCTACCGCAACATCGGCATTTTTGCCCATGTTGACGCGGGCAAGACGACAACCACCGAGCGGATCCTCAAGCTCACCGGCAAGATCCACAAGACCGGTGAAGTTCACGACGGCGAGGCTACGACCGACTTCATGGACCAGGAGCAGGAGCGTGGCATCACGATCCAGTCCGCTGCGACCAGCTGTGAGTGGGATGAACACCGGTTGAACATTATTGACACACCGGGACACGTCGATTTCACGATCGAAGTCTATCGCTCGCTGAAAGTGCTCGATGGCGGTGTCGGTGTGTTCTGTGGTTCCGGAGGCGTGGAACCGCAGTCGGAGACCAACTGGCGCTACGCCAACGACTCCGAAGTTGCGCGCATCATTTTCGTCAACAAGCTCGATCGTATCGGCGCCGACTTCTATCGCGTCGTCAAGCAGATTGAAGACGTGCTTGGCGCAAATCCGCTCGTCATGGTCTTGCCGATTGGCATCGAGGACGATTTCACGGGCATTGTCGACCTGCTGACACGCAAGGCGTGGGTCTGGGCATCATCCGACGATCCCGAAGCCTACGAAGTAACCGACATTCCGGAAGACATGACAGACCTCGTCGAGGAATGGCGCGAGAAGCTGGTAGAGACGGCGGTCGAACAGGACGACGACCTGCTCGAGAAGTATCTCGACGGCGAAGAGCCGTCCATTGACGATCTTAAACGCTGCGTTCGCCAGGGCACGATCAACCTCGACTTCTTCCCGACCTTCTGCGGCTCTGCCTTTAAGAACAAAGGTATACAGAACGTACTTAATGCAGTAGTTGAGTTTTTGCCGAACCCGACCGAGGTCAAACCGCAGCCCGAGATCGATCTCGAGGGCAATGAGACCGGCGGTGTTGCCGTCGTCGATCCAAGCAAGCCGCTGCGCGCGCTGGCGTTCAAAATCATGGACGATCGCTACGGCGCCCTGACGTTCACGCGGATCTATTCGGGCAAGCTGAAAAAAGGCGATAACGTGTTGAACACGTTCACGGGCAAGACCGAGCGCATCGGCCGTATCGTCGAGATGCATGCCGACTCGCGTGAGGAACTCGATTCGGCGCAGGCCGGCGATATTGTCGCCCTGCTCGGCATGAAGAACACCCGGACCGGGCACACGCTCGCCGACGCTGATGATCCGGCGACACTCGAGCCGATGGTGTTTCCGGATCCTGTGATTTCGATCGCGATTTCGCCGAAGGACAAGGCCGGCACCGAGAAGATGGGCGTGGCCCTGAACAAGATGGTTCAGGAAGACCCCTCGTTCCAGGTCGCTACCGATGAAGACTCCGGCGAGACGCTGATCAAGGGCATGGGTGAGCTGCATCTCGACATCAAGGTCGATATCCTGAAGCGCACTCACGGCGTTGACGTCGACATGGGCAAGCCGCAGGTGGCCTATCGTGAAACAATCACGCAGATGGTCGAAGACACCTACACCCATAAGAAACAATCGGGTGGCTCGGGCCAGTACGGCAGGATCGACTACACGGTTGAGCCCGCCGAGAAGAACGCGGGTTACGAGTTCGAGTCCAAGGTGACCGGCGGCAATGTCCCGCGTGAGTACTGGGGTGCCATTGAGAAGGCATTCAAGTCCTGCATGGACGAAGGCACACTCGCCGGCTTCCCGCTGCTGGACGTGAAATTCACGCTGCTTGATGGCGCGTTCCACGCGGTTGACTCGTCGGCATTGGCGTTCGAGATTGCGACCAAGGCCGCGTATCGCCAATCGGTACCAAAAGCCGGTCCACAATTGCTGGAGCCGATCATGAAGGTGGATGTATTTACGCCGGAAGACAACGTCGGCGATGTCATTGGCGATCTCAATCGTCGGCGCGGCATGATCAAGTCACAGGATGCGGGTGCCACGGGTGTTCGCGTCAGTGCCGAGGCGCCGCTGGCCGACATGTTCGGTTACATCGGTCACCTGCGTACGCTGACATCCGGCCGCGGCCAGTTCTCAATGGAGTTCTCTCACTATGCGCCTTGCCCGCAGAACGTCGCGGACGAGGTCATCAAGGAGACCAAGGAACGTAAAGCCGCCAAATAGTCGATCCGACTAAGCGGCCGCGACCGGGGCATGTGCCTCGGTCATGGCTCGCTACGCTGCGCTTTGCTACCGTCGACAAACGCCCCGCCCGCGGCAGTGCTGCCTGACTCATCGGTCGACGGCATCGGCGGTGAACCCATCAGCCAATTCCGAAATCTGCGGGTTGCCGCGAAGCCATCGATCTGCAGGATATAGAGCGACGGCACCAGGAACAGCGTGATTGCGGTGGCGAAGATAATGCCGAAGCTCAGCGATACAGCCATCGGGATCATGTACTGCGCCTGCACGCTGGTCTCCAGCATGATCGGCATCAGGCCTGCGGCGGTCGTGAACGACGTCAGGATGATCGCTCGAAATCGTTGCGTACCGGAATCGACAACCGCCTGCCTGAGCGGCACACCTGCCTCGCGCGCCTTGTTGATGAAATCGACCATCACGAGACTGTCATTCACGACGACGCCGGCCAGTGCTACAAGCCCGAACAGCGAAAACATGCTGATCGCTTTACCCATGACGATGTGGCCGATGACTGCGCCGATCAGGCCGAACGGGATCACCGACATGATGACCAGTGGCTGTGCGTAGGAGTGCAGCGGAATCGCGATCAACGCATATATGAGGAACAACGCAGCAACCGATGCGACTGTGAGGTTACGTACGAATTCCTGCTCTTCCTGGCTGGATCCTTCCAATCCATAACTTACACCCGCATTGCGCGACAACAAGCCGGGAATAAAATCGTCGGCAATCTCGCGAATCACCTTTTGTGGCTCAACGACGTCCGGATCTATGTCGGCAGACACGGTAATCGTGCGGGCTCGATTCTGCCGTCTGATGCTGGTATAGGACTTACCGTATGAGACTTCTGCGACGGATTCGAACGGCACCTCGTCGCCGCTCGGTGTTCGGATACGCATGTTCTCGAGGTCGGCAATCGAGCGCCGATCCTCTTGCGGGTAGCGCACCATTACTTTCAACTCGTCTTTGCCGCGTTGAATTCGTTGTGCCTCTTCGCCATAAAACGCCTGGCGAACCTGCCGACCCAGTGACGTCAACGTAAGTCCCAGCGCCTCGGCCTCCGGCTTGATGGCCAGCTTGATCTCCTGCCCACCGCTATCGGCCGAGTTTTGAATATCGAATACACCGACAAACTCGGCCAGCTTGTCAGCAAGTTCGCCGGCCGCGTTTTCGAGTGCGGCGTAGTTGTCGCCGCTGAGCCGGAAACTCAATGGCGCGCCGCCACCAAAACCCTCGGCGTCGTCATACGTCAGCTCCTTGACACCAGGGATATCCCCAACGCGTTCGCGCCACAACGCAGTCACGTCTGCCGGTTTCAGCAGCCGGTCATCGACCATCGGCATTTCGACGAACGCGACGGCGCCTGTATCACTGATTGTGAACGAGCCTATGTGGCTGATCATTGGATCAAGATCAGGGTTCTCCTCAACATACTCATCGTTCAGGTCGAGAATGGCCGTCTCGATTCTTGCGAGCGCGGCATTACGCACATCTGTCGGTGTGCCGCTCTCCATTTGCAGCTCCATGCGAACGAAATCGCCGGGCACTTCCGGAAACAGGACGATTCGAACAAGGCTGCTGTTTATCAAGCCGAATGTGACGATAAGGAAGCCCGCAAATATAGCGACCGTCATTCCGCGGTTGTCGAGCACTTTTTCCAGAGCCGGCCGGTAGCGATCATGTATCAGCCGATGCAGGCCATGCTGGGTGTGTCGCTGCAGCTTCTGAAAGAATCGGGGGATGCGTTCGCGGAAAGCGATTTCGCGAGTTGGATTGAACAGGTCTTCCTCATCGACCTGTTTTATCTTCGCGTGCACCAGGTGCGCGGGCAGAATCAGTTTTGATTCGACCAGCGAGAATAACAGGCACAGCGTGACGACCATTGACAGCGCTTCGAAGAATGGGCCGACGATGCCACCAACGAACAGCATTGGTGCAAATGCGGCAATCGTTGTCAGTACACCGAAGGTCGCCGGTACCGCGACTTTACGGGCGCCCGCCACAACATTGTCAATTGTGTGTCCGTCGGCACGAATCTTCGTGTAGATGCTTTCGCCGATAATGATCGCGTCATCCACGACGATGCCCAGCACGACAATAAAGCCGAACAGGCTGATCATGTTGATCGTCACTGGCCAGGGTCCGAGCGGCATCAGGAACAGCGCGCCAAGGAATGAGATCGGTATGCCGATGATGACCCAGCCGGCCACTTTCATACGCAGGAACAGCGACAGGACGAGGAATACCAGCAGCGCGCCCTGCCAGAGATTCTTCGTCATCGTGTCGAGGCGGCCTTCGAGATAGTGCGATCTGTCGACCCAGAGGTCCATTTCTACGCCGTCGGCCAGACCCTTGCGTCTTTCTTCCACGTACTTCTTAACGGCAGCAGCCGTCTTCAACTCGTTCTGCTGGCCGGTCGCGCGGACATTCAGGGTGGCAGTCGGCTGGCCATCGAAGCGGCCAAAATCGTCCGTTTCCACGAAGCCGTCATCAATGTCTGCGATATCGCCGAGAGTCAGACGCGTCCCGTCAGGAAACGTACGTAGCACCAGGTCAGCAAATTCGACTCCCGTATACACCTGTCCTTCGGTTCTGAGCAGGATGTCACCGCCCTCGGTCTTGATCCTGCCGCCGGGCAGGTCAACCGACGATGCACGTATCGCCTCCGATATCTCGGACATCGTCAGGCCATACTGGCGCAGCACATGTTCCGAGACCTGAATGCTGATCTCGAACGCCCGATCCCCGTAGAAATCGACCTTGCTGATCTCGGGCATCGACAACAGGTCCTGGCGCACTTCCTGGGCCAGCAGCTTCCGCGAAAAATCGTCGAGGTTGCCGTGTATAGCCAGGAATATGACCGGGATATCGGGCTCGATCTTGTAGATAACGGGTTTCTCGGTCAGCATCGGAAACGTCGAGATCGCGTCGACCCGGGTTTTTACCTCGGTCAACAGTTCATTGATGTCGGCGTCCCGGGAGACTTCGATCGTGACACTGCCCAGTCCTTCGCTGGCTCGCGAATTAATCTCGACAATTCCCTGGATATCCTGGATGGCCTCCTCGACCTTGATGACGACACCCTCTTCGACCTCCTGGGGAGCAGCGCCGAGATAGGGAACCTGGACCTGAATTAGATTGAGCTCAAAATCCGGGGTGGTCTGTTTGCGAATCGTGGCTGCTGAAATCAGGCCCGCGACGATGATGAACATCATTAACAGGTTGGCCGCGACGTGATTGCTTGCGAACCAGGCGATCAGGCCCTTGTGGCTGCTCTGGATTCGCAGTTTCATGACTAGCTCTCGTCGACCCGTGACGCGATCTTTTCATCGCTGTCATCCGCATCATCGGCCGGCCTGTCTGAGGTCCTCACGGACATGCCGTTTGTCGGTGCCTCGATGGCCGTCGTTGTGATGCGCTCACCCGCGGTGACACCGGCGGTGGCGTAAGCAAACCGCGCATCGGTTCGTATGACTTCAATCGTCCGAATCTCGATCTGGTTTTCGTCGTCGACAATGAGAACCTGGTCTGCGCCACGCAACGCCGATCGCGGGATCCGGATTACGTCCACAACGTTCGAACCGTCGATGATGGCCGCGACAAATGTGCCCACTGGTAATGGTGTACCGTCGCCGTGCAGCTGGTAGGGATCGACGACCTGGGCGACCACATAGGTAACGCGACTGCGCTCATCAACGATACCCTCGGAGCGGACGATCCGGGCATCCCATTGCACAGGCTTGCCCTTCTGGACGGCTGCCAGTGTGACTGCCGGACCATCGGCTTCACCCGTAGCGGTTACTTCCGCCGCGTTCGGCATTTCCACGAATGCGAGATCCTGGTCAGTCAAAGGCAGCCGAATCTCCGCAAGATCGGTCGCGAAGGCAACGCCAAGCGGCGTCCCTGGGGTGACGAACTGGCCCAGATCGGCATCTTTGCTCAGGACAATGCCTTCATACGGAAGGCGTATATAGGTTCGTTCGAAATTGCGGTTGGCCGCCACCAGGTCGGCCTGTGCCGATGCCAACGCCGCTGCGGCGGAGGCATACTCAGACTCTGCGCGGTAGCCCTGGCTGCGTAGCTTCCTCGCCCCGTCGTATTCGATTCGGCGTTGCGCAACCAGTGCCTCTGCCCGATCGACCGCGACGCTGTAATTCGTCGGATCGATCCGCATCAGTACTTCGTCCTTCTGAAATACACCACCAGCCGCGAATTTGGGTGAGATACTGACGACCGACCCGGATATCTCAGAACTGAGATTCGTCTGGGTGCGCGGCCGTACCGTGCCCTGGCTACTGATTCGAAAGCGCTCGGAATGCACCTCGAGTGGCAACACCTCGACCAGTAAATCGAGCTGCTCGTTGTCCCGCTTGGGCTGTTCGGGCTTCATCAGCGATAGTCCGAACGCGAGCGCAGCAGCGCCGATGATGATCCCGGGGATCACCAGGTATTTGCGGTAGACAGGCTTCATTCGTTGTTCTTCCGGATATCGGCCCTAAGGCCGCGTATTCTGAGGGGTTTCGATTGAAAAATCAGCGTTTTGTTCCGTTTTAGAACAGATGCACCATTTGCAGGGATAGATGACGGATTTGTCGCCAGATCCTTGCTGTTTTGTGACTTAACTCCATGAAATGCGGCCATTCTGGCCCCAAACTGGCCATTGACCATTGTGAACCGCGACATGCCGCGATGAAAGCGCTGTTATTCACGGCATATGAGCGAATCGAACGTTATGTACGAGAAGCATTTTGGCCTGAAAAAACGACCGTTTCGCGCCCAGGCGCAGGGTACCGACGTCTTTGTCGGCCCGCAGTCAGCGGCTGTGATGAAAGCGATCAAGAAGGCGCTGAAGGCCGAGGACGCGGTCGTCACCGTCACCGGCCCCGCAGGCAGCGGCAAATCCTCGATTGGGAGAAGGGCTGTCGACGGCGTTGGCGAAGCAAGAATCCTGGTATCGGTCGGTCGCATTCCGCTCGGGCATGACGAGGTACTGGAGCTGTTGTTGGCGGGCCTCGGTGTTCGCCAGCTCCCGAAAAGCACCGTGCATCGTTTCGCCGCCTTCCGGCGCTCGTTGCAGCAGTACGCCGAGCACAAAAAACGGGTAATCGTCGTGGTCGAAGACGCGACACGGGTCGGCACTGATGCACTGTCAGAGATTGAGGCGCTGACCGCGGAAGACGCAGGCGTATCCAACGGTGCGAATATCCTCCTGATGGGAGACTCACGTCTTGCTGAATTGCTTCGCGAGCCTAAACTGGCGCGCCTGAAGCAGCGTGTCCGCCTGCGGCAGAAGATTGAGCCACTTACCGAGACCGAACTGACAGGCTACCTGAAGCACTGTTTCCGCCTCGCCGGCGGTGAGCTCGACACCATTTTCGAGCCCGGTTCTGTAGCCGCTTTGCACAGCCTTAGCGACGGAATCCCGCGCATGGTCAACAACCTCGCCGAAGCCGCCATGACCTCGGCCGCAGAGAATGGCCAGCAGCAGGTAACCGTCGAATTACTGGGGCGCATTGCCAAAGAGGAATTCGGCCTTACCGGACAGCATAGTGTTGCCGACATTGAAGACTATGCTGCAGCTATCGTTTCGGACCAGGAGATCGCCACAGCGCCCGCTGGTGAGCCTGAGCCGGCCGTCGATACAACGGTCACGCCCGAGGAACCAGCTGCCGTTGACGAATTGCCGGGTGTCGACGAGTTGCCGGGTCTTCAAGATATGCCGGAACTCGAGGACCTCGCACCACCGGTTATCGAAGAACGCGTTCCGGCGGAACCCGTACAGGCTGCGGCTGACGACGAGGATGTACCGGAACTGATTCAGGACACGTTGCCCGATCTGAAAATCCTGGCGCCGGAACTGGCGGGGACGGAGGAACCCGCCGAGGACGAGTCTGGCGACACAGTCACCGAATTACCGACGCTGCCCGAGCCCGAAAACGCCGAGGACGATTTGCCGACGCTTTACAGTTCGGGCCGCCTGGAGTTGCCAAACGCATCTGAATCCGCAGCCGGAGCCACAGCACAGGATGAAGCGAAGCCAGAGCCGGTCGTTAAGGCACCCGACCCGATTGTAGAAGCTGAACCGGCGACTCCCGACGTTCGTGAGGTCTATGCCGAAGAACCCGTCCTTGCAACACCGGACGACGAGATTCCGGCATGGGAGCGCGATCCGACCCTTGCCGAACTGAAACCGGATCTCGACGCGCTTGAGCGCGCCATGGCAGTTGCGCAGGGTAACGACGCCGACAACGTGGACGAAGCACAGGTCGACGTTGAGGCCGGTCCGGCAAAAATTGACGCGAAAACCGCGGCGAGCGAACCGGAACTACCGGAGGTCGTACCCGAAATCACCCTCGATCGTGAGATTCAGACCAAGATTGATGAGGCAACCGAGGCACTCGAACAGTCGCAGCGCGATGCAATGGCAGAGGACGCCAGCACCGATGATGCGGACGCAGCAGTTGATGCCAAGGCGGAGAAGGATCTGATTCTGTCGAAAGACACGACCGAACTCAGGGAAATCGCATCTGGCCTGGCGAGTGCAAGGACGATCGAAGATGTCGACGACAAGCTCGCCGAGACCCTGTTTGGTGAAGAGTTCAACGCGATCGCCGCGGAAGTCATCGCGAATGCACCGAAATACATGCCTGCGAATGACGACAACGAGAGCGATGAGCCAGCCGCCGCGGCCGTGCCGCCTGCACCTGCACCGGACCTACAGGGTGCCAATGCCTTGAACCTGGAGCCAGAGCCTACCCCCGAGCCTCAACCTGAACGTTCCGATCCGCACGGCAATGTCGATGGCTCACCGTCGCAGCGCCTGGCCACGTTGCGGGCGCTCAATGCAACCGGCGTACCACCGGGCGCGCCGTCGACGCCGCTGGAGACGGAGTCGATCGTGATGGCTGCGGAGACGGCACCCAGGCCACCGGCGCCGGCCGGGCAACCCGAGTCCATTGAGACGCAGATGGACACGTCCATGACGGCAACGCTCAAAGCGCTGAGCATCCGGCCGGAAGAGATGGCCGAAAATGATGACGATGACAAAAAGAAAGGGGGCTTCTTCAGCCGCTTCCGCAAATCCTGAGTTCGTCGCAACGATCAAGAAAAGAAGAGCCGGGCAATGCCCGGCTCTTCCCGTTGCAGCTACGGCCCGATCAGGGTGTTTCGTGAACAATGTTCCACATATAGTGCAAGTCCGAAAAAGAACCAGTGTCACCCCCACAAAGATCCATGCTAGGCCAGGCGCATCGCGTCGATAAGTAGTCGCCGAAGTATTGCGTGCAGGGTACGGATACGGTGGTCTATGACGCAACGATAAGCTGGATATGTAATAGATTATTGAAGGCCTGCACTTCTTAATAATCGTTGCTCGATGGAGAACGCAATGAGCGATAAGATAATTGCCATCATCGAACTGGACCGGTTCCCAGGCGAGGTTGCCAGTCGCGCCGCTTTGCTGGCGAAGTTGTATGAGTGCGATCTACATCTATTATTGAGCGATCCGACGGTCGGCATACTGCGCCAAAAGCTCATCGTATCCAACGAAGCAAAAGAGATCGCAAAGAACATCACCACGGCACAGCAGCGCCTTCTCGCCGACTTGTCCGACAGCGTCGCGGCGGAAAACGACATGGTCGTTACCACTGCGATTTCGCATGACCGGCCTGCGAGCGATGCCATTATCGCCGCCGCCCTGGAAATCGAGCCGAGGTTTGTTGTAAAGGGCACGTATTTTCACAGTGCGGCGGAGCGAGCCACGATTGTCGAGGTGGACTGGCAACTGATTCGCAGGCTCGACTACCCACTCTGGCTGGTCAAGCCCGCCAAGTGGAAGGATCCACCCGTTATCATTGCTGCTGTCGATCCAACACACGCTGACGACGAGTCCGGGTCGCTGGACCAGGGCATCGTCGATCTCGGCAAGGAGCTTGCTCGCCAGTCGGGCGGCAGCATGATGCTGTTCCACACTTACGAACGACTGGTCGAGATTGGCACCTATGCGACGTTTGAGTTCAAGCCGGTCAAAGTGCCGGTCGATGAACTCGACGAGAACCTCAAGACCCGACATCGCAAACTACTGAATGATCTCGCTGCGGCCAATGACATTCCGCATGAAGATGTACATCAGCTGCCAGGTCGCACTCGCGAGCTCTTGCCAACATTTGCGAGAGCGCATGGCGCCAGTGTCGTCATTATGGGCGCCGTGTGTCGCACCGGCTTTAAACGACGGGTGTTAGGAAGTACTGCCGAGCAGGTACTTGATCACCTGCCCTGCGACATCCTGATCGCGCGCGGCGGATAGCCCGGAAAAGCGTGCCGTCTGGCGGCCTAGTTCTTTTCCGCCGCCAGCGCCTCCAGCCGCACGGCCTCGAACTCATCACCCTGGTTCCAGGTCGGCATGTCGTCGGCGTTTGCGATCGCCAGCCCGGTCCAGAAGCCGATCAATGCATCCTGGATCATCCCTTCGAGATTCCAGTTTGGATCATATTCATCCGAGGGCTGGTGATAATGCACATTCGTGTAATGATCTACCTGCTTCTTACCCCACTCTGACGGCCGGTCGACGAAATCGGTGCCAGGATCCAGGTACATCGCGGGGACGCCAATCTTGGCAAAACTGAACTGGTCGGAGCGATAGAAATAACCTCTATCGGAGAACTGGTCCGGCTTCACCACACGACCCTGCTCGTCCGCAATCATCGTGACGATTTGATCGATCGACGACTTGCCGAGACCGATGTAGGTGACGTCATGGGTGTCGCCCCAGATATTGCCGCCATCGTAGTTCAGGTTTGCAGCAATCTTGCCGGGACGAAATGTCGGGTTTGATGCGAACCATTTGGATCCCAGCAGGCCCTGCTCTTCGGCACCGACCAGGCAAATCAGTATCGACCGGCGCGGCGGCTCTGGTAACGCCATGATTGCCCGCGCCATCGCGATCACCTGGGCAACACCGGAAGCGTTGTCCATTGCACCGTTGTAGATCGTATCGCCAGCTTCGTTTGCCGGCCCGATGCCAAGGTGGTCGTGATGAGCGGAGTAAATAACCACCTCATCGGCAAGTTCTGGATCGCTGCCCCGGATTAATCCCAGGACATTCGCAGACTGCACCTTGTCAATCTCGACATCCATGGTGATTGATGTCGTGACGCCGAGCGGAACCGGCGAGAAATCACGGTTATAAGCTGCCTCCCGTAGGGCATCGAGATCCTTGCCGGCCATGGCAACCAGTTCCCTGACCGCATCTTCGATCATCCAAGCCTTGAATTGGTTGCGAGGTTCGTCGCCCGCCGGCAATTCGAACTGAACACCCGTATTGGACGTCTGCAGCACCTGGAACGGATAACCCGCGGACGGCGTCGTATGAATGATGATTGCACCAACCGCACCGTTCCTGGCTGCCGTGAGATATTTGTAGTCCCAGCGTCCGTACCAGAGACGTGTCTCACCGGCGAACAGGTCGGGATCCCAGTCGGGATCGTTGTTCATGATCAGCACGACCTTGCCGGTCACATCAACACCCGCGTAATCGTCCCAGTCATACTCGGGCGCCTGGATGCCGTAGCCGACAAAGACGACCTCGGCGTCCGCAACCTCGGCGCGTGGCTCCTGCACGTTGCTGTTGACCATGAACTGGTCCCACTGCCGAAACGTTTTGGAGCTGCCGTTGCCAGCGAATGTCCAGGTATCCGGCGGTGATGTGTTAACGCCGACAAGATCGAACGGCTGTTCCCAGCCACCATCGGCCGCGCCGGGCACAAGCCCGAGATCCGCCATGCGCCCCGCAAGGTATCGGCGCGCTTTCTCGTCACCTGCGCTCGCAGGCCCACGGCCCTCATACTCATCGCCGGAGATCTCCTTGATGATCTCGTGAATGAAATCTTCGGTGATCAATTCCGCTGCAGATTCAGCTGTTGCCTGGCGGTCGTCCCGGTCAGCAGCAACGGCATTCGGATCTGCCGGGTCATTGTTGTCACTGGCGCCACAGGCAACCAGGCCAGCCAGGAGTGCAGTGAGAAACAAGGTTTGTTTTGGTGTCACGTTTTATCCCCGGAAACTAGTCGAATAATTCGGTAAGGAAGCTGTTAGTAAGCGCCCACGAGCGGCGGTCGGCGTCTTCACTGAAGAGCTTGCCAGCCTCCGGCACATTGGCCGCCGGATTTGTAAAAGCGTGCATGGTATTGCCGAAGCCAAGCAGTTGCCAGTCAGCGCCCATCGCCGTCAGTTCCTCGGCCAGCGCAACGACCTGTTCAGGCGTTGCCATCGGGTCGTCCCATCCATGCAGCACCAGTACTTTCGACGAGATCACATTACCCGCCGTATTGCCGGGCGCTCCCAACAAGCCATGAAAACTGATAACGCCGGCGAGTTCCTCGCCGGTGCGCGCGATATCGAGCACGCCCAGTCCGCCAAAGCAAAATCCCATTGCCGCCACCGCCGTCTCGTCAACCACCTCTTGCATGCGCATCGCGTCAAGTGCCGCGAGCAAATGCCGCTGCAACCTGGGGCGATCGCCAAGTAATGCTTGCATCATTGCGCGGTTTTGATCGATGTCAGTGGTCCGGGTTCCCTTGCCATACACATCGGCAGCGAATCCCACGTAACCCAGCTCTGCCAGCTGCCACGCCCGGTGTTCCTCGAAGTCGCTGCGGCCGGCAATCGTGTGGGCGACCAGCACGCCCGGCCGCGGTTCGCCCAGGTTGTCATCCCAGGCCAGCAGGCCTTCCATGATGCAACCGGCTTCCTCGTACTCCACGAGTTTTGTCTGGATTGCCAATGATTGCTCCTCGAGCGGACGTCGTCCGGTTCAGTCCCGCCGTATGACCAGGATTTGGATCCTGCCGTCCGGACCGATATACCACGACGCAATTGTGCTTGTGATACTGACGATCAGTGCGCCAAATATCGCCGACCAGAAACCACTGACTGAGAAGTTATCGAGCATTGCAGCGACGAGCCCAAACATCGCCGCGTTAATCACCAGCAGGAACAGGCCAAGCGTGATTATTGTAATCGGCAGCGTCATAACCACGGCGATTGGCCGGATGATGGCATTGACGGCGGCAAGAAGGACGGCGGCGAGGATGACACTGCCAGTGCCGACGATCTGCACGCCCGGGACGATTGCCGAGGCGAGCAACAGTCCCAGCATCGTAATGAGCGTGCGTAAGAAGAAGCCTTGCATGACACAATTATGCGGTGCGGGCCGCCACTTTGCTAGAATCCCCGCAGGCACGCCCCGGTAGCTCAGCAGGATAGAGCACCAGATTCCTAATCTGGGGGTCAGAGGTTCGAATCCTCTCCGGGGCGCCACATTGGCCAGGAGACAACGCATGCTCAAAGTCGGATCCCGCGCACCTGAGTTCGTCTTGAAGAACGACGCAGGAGTGGACACATCATTAACCGACCTGCTCAAGGACGGTCCATTGATCTTGTACTTCTATCCGGCCGACTTTACGCCGGGTTGCACGAAGGAGGCTTGCAGCATCCGCGACATTCATGACGACCTCGTCGCCGTTGGGCTTACGGTTGCCGGCGTCAGCCCGCAAGACAAAGACAGTCACTCACGCTTTCGCAAGGAGCATGGGCTACCATTCGTTTTGTTGAGCGATCCAGGCAAAGACGCCATCAAGATGTATGACGTAGACGGCCCCCTCGGCATCGGCGTACGACGAGCCACATTCCTGATCAGCCAGGACCGGACCATCCAGGACGCCGTTCTGGCGGATATTCTGATCGGTCGCCACGAAGAGTTCATCAACAAGGCAATTGTCCTGCGCGAGGCGGCGGGAATGCGCGCCGTGCACTCGCGGGACTAGCACCGCCTAGTCGCCGCTGATCGTTACCGTGATCTTGCGTCGATGCGGCGCATGGCGGTGCTCCCACAAGTAGATGCCCTGCCAGGTGCCGAGATCGCATCGACCGTCACGTACGGGCACATTGAGATCGTTATGCGTCAGAACGCTACGCACGTGTGCCGGCATATCGTCCGGACCCTCGGCCGTATGCGTAAACAAGGGGTCGCCATCGGGTGTCAGACGCGACATGAACGCTTCGAGGTCGCGCATCACGGCAGGGTCCGCATTTTCGCAGAGCATCAACGATGCGCTCGTATGGCGAAGGAAGATGTGGCAGAGGCCAACCCGGACACCGGACGAGTGAACCGCAGCTGCAAGCTCTTGTGTCAGGTCGTAGGTACCCCGCCCGCTCGTATCGACTTGTAGCTCAAGCTGGTGCATCGCCGGTATATGGCTCGCCGTAGCGCAGCCGAATGGTCTTGGTCTTGCCAAACCACGGTATCGAAATTATGTAGATGTTGTCGAATTCGTTCTGCGCGATCGGTGGCACATTTTTGCTGGCGCCAAGGTTTGCGATCAGCTCGGGAACGGTATTGCTGTGCCCGACGACGAGGATAATCCTGCCCTTATGGTCCGTGAGAATTGTCTCGAGCACCTGTTCCGTGTCCTCTGGATCGTACGCGTTAATCGGCACGTCGAGACGATCAGCCAGTGGCTGTGCCGTTTCCTGCGAACGCCTGAGTGGCGTCGCGTAAATCGCATCGATGCCGGCCACGACATCGGCATCAACGAGTTGTCTCGTTAGTTCGGCAACGCGCAGCCGGCCGGCATCGCTCAGGCCGGGGTCCTGCTCACTGTGACTCGTTTGCTCGGCGTGGCGGACGAAAATAATCGTCGTCGTGGCCTGGGATTCGAAAAACCACGCGAGACCGATCGCGATCGCGGTATAGATAACGATGATCTGGGTACGCCTGCGACGACGGCGTCGGCGACGGTCTTGTTCATTCTTGCTGCGCATGAGATGCGACTTTACGAGTTTTTCGGCGTTTTGACTACGCCTCGTCGCGATCGTCCGGAATAACCTGGTACTCGCCTTCAATAACTTCGACCGATGCCGGGGACTCACGCTGCGTTGAAGTCGTACCAGGGTGCGCCTGTGCTCGCAGTTTTCGGTTCAGCCACCAGACACGGATGCCAATGACCGCAGCACTGACAAGTACGATCGCACTTAGCGCAACAAACGCAAAAAATCCCAGCACAATGGAAACACCAATAACCAGCGCGCCCGCGATAATTACGAGAATATTGGCAATCGGATTACCGGCCGGCAAATTCTTGTTTAGATGGGTGTATCTCAAAATTCTCTCCAGGCCACGCTCAATCGGTGTCGGTGCGGGAGTAGAAACCCTCGAACCACGGCACCCACGTCTTGCCGTCATCATTAGACTGTTCGAAAAACTGCCTTACCCGGCCATCCTGCAGCGGCGTCCACAAGCCACGGAAGTCGGCCGTAGTCGCATTGGATACGTAATGTATTTTGCCGACCAGCAACATGCCATCCTCGGTTAATCCGCCGCGAATATCGATTTGCGTTCCGCCTGCCGCATTCCACACCTGTACCCATTCGCCGCTGGCGTGCTCCAGGTAATTGATGCTCATCCCGGTACCACCGGATGCCCCTGCCCAGTTCTCCAGGATCACGCAACCACGCTCAGACTTCACAATGCGGTTGTGACCGGCATAGACCCCGTCTGCTGTGTGGACATCCCAATCGCCGACCCAGAAATCGAATTCGGCGAAGCGTGGCTCATCCTCGCACGGCGACTGCGGCGGGGAATTTTGTGCTCCGCCGTTGAGTGCCACGAAGAGGCTAAACATTAAAATTATAGATATCAATGATTTCACAGTCTTTCTTCGAAAAATTATAAGTTGAGATCGTGCCTTGCTGTCGCTACTAGGACCAGAATCGCGGCCCGCGGTTCGGTCCGGACACAGAATCACGTTTGCCAGATATCGAGCCGGCAACTGTAAATTTCAAGGCAGTGACCGCTATGCGGTTGAAACCGGCGCCCTAGCCAAGCACAATGCGCCGCGCAAAACCGGGCACCGGAGAGGTGGCAGAGCGGTTGAATGCACTGGTCTTGAAAACCAGCAAGGGTTAGTAGCCCTTCGTGGGTTCGAATCCCACCCTCTCCGCCAACAGCCCGCGAGGAAAAATCTCCACATGAATTGAGGACTACCCGATGGCGAAAATACTCGTGACCGGTTGCAACCGCGGAATCGGTTTGCAGCTCTGCAAGCAACTCGCAGAACGCGGCGATGACGTAATCGGCGTCTGTCGTAAACCGAGCAATGAACTCGAAGCACTTGAAGTGCGGGTTATCGAGGGAATCGACGTGAGCCGCGGAGACGCAATGCCGAGGCTCTCTGCCGCCCTCGGCGACGAGCAGCTGGACGTTGTGATCAACAACGCCGGCATTCTGCGCCGCGATGCGCTGGGCGAACTTGACTACGATGATATGGTCGAACAATTCAAGGTCAACACGCTTGGGCCACTGCGAGTTACCGAGTCACTACTTGAAAACCTCGCCGATGGCTCCAAAGTAGTCATTGTCACGAGCCGCGTCGGGTCGATTGCGGACAATTCGTCGGGTGGCTACTACGGTTACCGCGCGTCGAAGACCGCCATTAACATGGTGGGCACCAACCTGATGCACGATTTGAAGCCGCGCGGCATCGCCGTCGCGTTGCTGCATCCGGGCATGGTCGCAACTGAAATGACAGGCCGGCAGGGTATCGAACCGGCGGATTCGGCCAAAGGCCTGATTGAGCGAATTGATGGCCTGAATATGACAAATACAGGAAGCTTCTGGCATGCAGAGGGATACGAGCTGCCGTGGTAGAATTCCTTCATTCATCACGCAAGGGGCATTTGCAATGCAAGAAAACATGAATCACCTCGCACCGGTAGCAGAGCTCTCGGTCGACGACCGATCGGACTTCATCTGGCGGTGCTATGCGCATGTCGTTGGCGCCATTCTGGCGTTCGCGGCGATTGAGGTTTACCTGTTCCAGTCGGGCATCGCCGAACGCATTGCCATTCCGATGCTCAACAATTGGTGGATGGTATTTGGCGCCTTTATCCTTGGCGGCTGGGGCGCGTCGCATGTCGCGCACCGAATCGAGTCTACCGGTGCCCAGTACGCAGCCCTCGCGTTCTTCGTGGTCCTTGAGGCGCTGATATTTGCACCGATGCTTTTTATTGCGTCGATTACGCAACCCGGTGTCATTGACAGCGCGGCTGGCGTCACGTTGCTCGGATCCGGTGCCTTGATTGCCACAGCGATGATTACGCGCCGCGACTTTTCATTTCTGCGCAGCCTCCTCGTCTGGGGCGGCCTTCTCGCCATGGTCGGAATTGTCGCAAGCCTGATCTTCGGCTTCGAACTCGGGACGTGGTTTTCAGTCGCGATGATCGGCTTTGCCGGCGCCGCTGTGCTTTACGACACATCGAATATTCTGCATCACTACCCGCAGCACAAACATGTCGCCGCGTCACTGGCACTGTTTGCGTCGATCGCACTGATGTTCTGGTACATCCTGCGGCTGTTCATGAGTCGCGATTGACACCTGCCGCTTAAACGAGTCGAAGGGCCCGCTTGCGGGCCCTTTTTCTTTGCAGCGTTAATAATTCGACAGCGCTAATCCGGCACCCAGCGCAGCTATCGGCAGCGCGACAACTCCGCCAAGCACTGCCGCCGTTGTACGTCCTACGGCAACACGCTCCGACTCGATCCGTTCGATGTCTGTGACAACAACCTCGACCACCTCGAGCCCGTCATCTGCCATGCTACCCCTTAGAACTCTGCCATCGACGCGCACGTAGCGCATGTCGACAATGCGGCCGGATTTTTCGTAGACAACGATGCGATCGCCAGTCTCAAGGATATCTGCCAGTGCTTGTCCGCCTGGCTGCACGGCCTGCATAGTCGTGCAAGCCGGCAGCGTCACAATCGTGAGCAATAAAAAAATTCTCGTGAACACAGTATTCACATGCCAGTCATTATGCCGACGAGGCCCGCAGCGAGCGCCACCGGCACCAGCACGAGCGTGCCGCCGACCACTGCCAGTGTGGTCTTGGCGCCGTCGATTTTCTCGACCTCCAGTTTCTCGATGTCACTGAGTTCGACGCTGATCGGGACCTGACTGCCATCGGTGAGCCGCCCGTACAGGGTTTCACCCTCGAGGTCGATAAACGTCATGTCGATAATTCGTCCACTGGTTTCATAAACTACGAGGCGATCGTCCGGTTGTAGCTCCGCCTCGAGGTCGGCCCTTGTGGTATCCATTGATCGCATTGTTGTGCAGCCCGTTAATGAAACAACTGCCAGGATCGTGATAAGAATCTTGCCCGTCATGGTCTTGTCCTCTGTATTGCCGCACCCCGTGGCGGCTGCAGCATAAGGTAGTAAGAACACGCCTTCGAATCCGGATGGTTACCTGATTTGAAGCTGAGGAAAAACGCTGGGTGATGCGGATTTCCCTTATGTAAGCGCTTGATTTTTTATGCTATTACCTACTTATAGTGTAGACAGGTACTCAACCAGGAGCATCATCATGAAGATCACTTCTACCGTCACGCTGCTCTTGACCGCGATGGTCGTTCTCGCCGGTTGTGACCGTGACCCGATGTCCGAGAAAGGCTTCAGCCTCCCGGAAGGAAATCCTATGGCGGGTCGCGAGACATTCCTCTACATGCAGTGCAACCAGTGCCACACGATCGATAGTGAAACACTGCCGCTGGTTCCCGGTTACGAGCCGTTCGTCGAACTGGGTGGTCAGGTGACCCGGGTCAAGACCTATGGCGAACTCGTTACGTCCATCATCAACCCGTCACACAAGCTGGCTGATGGATACCCCGAGGATCTTGTAGCCGAAGACGGTAAATCGAAGATGTACGTTTACAATGGGTACATGACTGTGCAGGAATTGATCGACCTTGTTGCCTTCCTGCAGCCGCACTACGAAGTCGTAGTGCCCGCCTTTCAGTACCGGGTTTACCCCTAGACGACGGTAGCGCCACCCATATAGGCCTGCAGCACATCCGGCACCCGGATGCGGCCGTCTGCCTGCTGGTAGTTCTCCATGACTGCGATCAGGGCACGACCGGCCGCCACGCCTGAACCGTTCAGGGTATGAATCAATTCGGTCTTGCCACCAGCCGGATTGCGGCGCCGCGCCTGCATGCGCCGCGCCTGGAAGTCAGTGCAATTGCTGCACGACGAAATCTCGCGATACTTCTGCTGGCCTGGAAGCCAAACTTCGAGGTCGTAAGTCTTCGCTGCACCAAAACCCACGTCGCCGGCGCATAACGCAACTACCCGGTACGGCAGCTCGAGGCGCTGCAGAATAATCTCTGCATGATTCGTCAGCGTTTCCAATGCGTCTGCAGACTGGTCGGCCGCCACCAGGTGCACCAGCTCGACTTTTTCAAACTGGTGCTGGCGAATCATGCCGCGCGTGTCCTGCCCGTGGGAGCCCGCCTCCGACCGGAAGCAAGGCGTATGCGCTGTGTATCGCAGCGGCAGCTGCTCCGCTTCGTAGATTATGTCGCGCGCCAGGTTGGTCAGTGGTACTTCGGCCGTCGGTATGAGGTAGAACGGCGTATCGGTCTCCGTCTTGAACAGATCCGCCTCGAACTTGGGCAGCTGCCCGGTACCGACCAGCGCATGGCCCTGCACCAGGTACGGCACATAGGCTTCCTCGTAGCCATGTTCATTAGTGTGTGTGTCCAGCATGAACTGGATAAGTGCTCGCTGCAGTCGTGCAAGAGCACCGCGCATTACGACGAACCGCGCACCCGATATCTTGCTGGCCACCTCGAATTCGAGCAGGCCGAGTGATTCACCGATCTCGATATGGTCGCGCACCTTGAAGTCGAATTCCGGCGGCTCGCCCCAGCGTCGTATCTCGGCGTTATCAGTTTCATCCTCACCGTCGGGAACGCTGGCGTCCAGCAGATTGGGCAATCCCAATTCGATATCCTGAAGCTCGGCCTGCACTGACCTCAGCTCCGCCTGGCCCGCCTCGAGGCGCTCGCCGAGGTCCTTGACGGCAGCCAGCAACGGCGCGATGTCTTCACCGGCCGCTTTCGCCTTGCCAATGCCCTTGGAGCTTGTATTGCGCTCGTTCTGCAAATTTTCGGTGTCGACCTGCAACGCCTTGCGACGGTCTTCGAGCGCAAGGTAGGCCGCGGTATCGAATACAAATCCGCGGCGCGCGAGGTTGTTCGCGACGTCGGTGGTGGCTGTCCTGAGTAGCTTTGGATCGATCATCGTTTTCTGATTTGTTCGAGCTTCTCGCGAATCTTGATCTCGAGCCCGCGCGGCACGGGATGATAATACTTACGGTCCTCCATGTCGTCGGGAAAATAACGCTCACCGGCCGCCACTGCACCTTCTTCATCGTGGGCGTACCGATAGCCTTCGCCATAGCCCAGCTCTTTCATCAGTCGAGTTGGCGCGTTGCGAAGGTGCATCGGCACTTCGAGCGACCCATATTCCCGCGCATCTGCCTGCGCCGCCTTCGCCGCTTTGTAGACCGCGTTGCTCTTCGGCGCACAGGCGAGAAAGACAACGGCGTGCGCCAGGGCCAGTTCGCCCTCGGGCGAGCCAAGTCGTTCGAGGGCCTCCCAGGCGTTGAGAGTTAACTGCAGCGCTCGCGGATCGGCATTGCCGATATCTTCCGAAG
>Ga0224508_10000477_pt1 | contig 39704 bp, 37 predicted proteins | sample SF_Jan12_sed_USG_4_FD_170157 | JGI IMG/M metagenome (GOLD analysis project Ga0224508, IMG submission 170157) | Sediment microbial communities from San Francisco Bay, California, United States - SF_Jan12_sed_USGS_21 | ecosystem: Environmental > Aquatic > Marine > Sediment | place: USA... | reverse complement strand
CCGGCGCCTCGCGCATGCCCGTGAGCTTGAGCGAGGCGTAGAGTTGCGCCTGTCCGCCGGTGTATCCTCCCAGCGCCTGAGCATTCGCGGTCTCGAAATTCGTAACCGCTGTCTCACGGGCGCCCGCGCTCTCCACCATCACGAAGCGCCAAGGTTCCGACAGCCCCACCGAGGGTGCCAGCCGCGTCTGGCCGATCAGCCGCGCAACCAGGTCGGGCGCGACAGGGTCGGGCCGAAAACGCCGCACATCGCGGCGCCAGGCGAATAGATCGCCAAGCTGGTCACGGAAAGCCTGGCAGAATTCCATCGTAGCACCTGAGCCTAAGTGGCGGTCTCGCGGGACCAGAAATGCCCCGCCAGCGCACCGAGCACCGCCCAGCCAAGCGCGCCGACCACCAGAACCCGGGCGGCGAATAGCGCAGAGAGCTCGGGCGGCACCACCCCCTCGAACGCCTCTGGGTGGGGTGCGCCGATGACATGGGGCACAGCGATCAGCATCACGCCCGCCGCTTTGAGCACTGGGCTGCCGAAGGCGATTAGCGCAATCCCGCCGAGCGTTGCCAGGACAGTGCCCATCCACCAGACTTGGCGGTCCGCCAAGGCCCCGGCCGCCGCGCCGGGCAGTTCCGGCGACAAGCCCAGCGAGGGCATGAGCTGCGTCCCGGCGAAACCCGCAAGGCCGAACAGGAGTCCGATCTTGACGTCGACCCGCGTAAGGCCAAATCGCTCGGCGAGCGCAAATCCTGCGACCAGGATCAGCCCGAACCCGCAAGCGGCCAGCACGGTGATCAGCACGGTCAGCAGGTCGCGCGTCAGGTCCGCCTCGGCCGGTTCATGGGCATGGCCTTCGGCCTCATCGCCCTCATGGGGATGGCCGCCCACCGTACCCTCGGCGCCCGCGAAATGGGTGGCCACGCCGGACTCGTAAAGCTCGGCCTCGGAGATTAGGGGAACGAGATACGCCAACTGCAGCCCAGCGGCAAACAGCCCGGCGATCAGGCCAGCGAACAAAGCGCTGGCCAGCAATGGCTTCAACATGTCAGGGCCAGCGGCTTAGTGGCAGGGAAAGCCGACCGAATGCCGGGTATCGTGCGCCGCGTCGTGCATCGCCGCGGAATTGGCGAAGCCTGCGGCGAAAATCAGCCCGGTGCCCAGGATCGCGGCAAACAGGATCGCGGCGAGGCCGCTATCGGCGCGCGCACCGCTATGCGTCAGGGACTTGCTGGTCATGTCTTTCTTCTCCTTTCCCGTCACACCCGACGGGGTTGGTTTCAAACATGCAGGGCAGGTCTCCTGGCTCGCGGCTCCGGCCTTTCGGCCCCGTCTCCCCGGCCTTCCCGGCAATTTCGCCAGTGGCCTGATGGGGAGCCTCACCGCATACAGTCGCGGGGGCGGCTGCGGCACCGGGCCCCCGAGGTGGGTCGGCCCTTTCCGCGTTCCCTCTTAATCCGCTGTCCGCTTGGGCGGACATCGCGGAACCATGCAAGTATGAGAGTTCCGGCAAAGCGCGGGGCCTGTCAAGCGAAAGGACGCCGGCGGGGGCGGGTTTCGCCGCTCATGGCCCGGTTGCGACCATTGCATGGACCCAGCCGACCGCCTCCTCGACGCTATGCGCGGTCGGCCCGGGCGGCTGGGACGGACGGGCGACCATGATCATCGGGATCCCGAGTTCTCCCGCCGCGTCCAGCTTTGCCCGTGCCGCGCCACCGGCATTCTTCGAGACCAGATGGCTGATCGCCTGCTCGCGCATCAGGGCCAATTCGGATTCAATCGGAAAAGGCGGGCGCGCCGTCACTTGGGTCAGGTGTGGCGGCAGGTCGGCGACGGGCTCGATGAAACGCACGACGCCGGTGATGTCTGTGCGGCTGGCGAAGGGCCCCAACTCCTTGCGCCCGGTGGTAATGAAGGCGCGCGCGCCGGTGGGCAAGGCGCGGGCCGCGGCGTGGATACTGCCGACCTCCTGCCAGTCGCCGTCCCAAGGTGGGCGGATTAGGCGCAGTCGGGCGATCTTCGCCGCGGCGCATGCCTCGGCGGCGTTGCGGGTCATCTGCGTCGCGAAGGGATGGGTTGCGTCGATCAGTGCGGCGATTCCCTCGGCGTGCAGAAATGCCTCGAGTCCTGCTGCCCCGCCAAACCCGCCAACGCGGAGCTGCCCGGCGATCGGCGCCGGCTCGCGGGTGACCCCGGCCAGCGAGGCGATCACCCCGATCCCGGGCATCCCGTCCAGCGTCTTCGCCAGCGCGCGCGCTTCCGTCGTTCCTGCCAACAGCAGAATCCGCGCGGTCATGCTGGAAATTCCCGCCGCCCGTGGATGGTGCCCGACCGGTCGGTGACGATGACCTCGATCGCGATCGGTGTTTCGCGCAGCGCCTCCTCGGCCGCGCTGGCCGCGCCATCGGCCACCGCTTGCGCCAGCGCCGGACCCGCCGCCTCCAACGCCTCGAGCGCCGTGTTGGCCGCGGCGACCGGTGCCGGGTCCGCGCCGACCCGCTCCGCCATCTCGGCCAGCTTCGCGAAATCAACCTGGCTGCGCCCGGAGTGCAAGTCCATCGCCCCTTGCGCCATCTTGGTCAGCTTGCCGATACCGCCGGCGATGGTCAGCCGTTCGACCGGGTGGCGGCGCAGGTATTTCAGCATCCCGCCAGCGAAATCCCCCATGTCCAGAAAGGCGATCTCGGGCAGGTCGTAGAGGTTGCGTACCGTGGCCTCGGAGGTCGATCCCGTGGCCCCCACCACATGGCTCAGCCCGCTCGCCCGCGCCACGTCGATCCCGCGATGGATCGATGCGATCCAGGCCGAGCACGAAAACGGCCGCACGATCCCGGTCGTGCCCAGGATCGACAGCCCGCCTTCAATGCCCAGCCTGGGGTTCCAGGTCTTCTTGGCCAATTCCGCGCCGTTATCGACCGAAATCGTCACATCGAAATCCGCTTGAATTCCAGCGCTCTCAGCAGCTTCTTTCAGAACTCCTTTCAGCATTTCCCGAGGTACCGGATTGATCGCCGGGTCGCCCGGCGGGATCGGCAGGCCAGGCTTGGTCACGGTCCCGACGCCTGGCCCCGCGTGAAAGCTCACCCCCTGACCAGCCGGCGCTGTCGCCACCCGGGCGCGGATCGTAGCCAGATGGGTCACATCCGGATCGTCGCCCGCATCCTTGACCACCGCCGCCTCGGCCCAACCTTCGCCGGCGGCGGTTTCGGCGATCGCGAAGGACGGCGTCTCGCCCTTGGGCAAGGTGATTGTCACTCGGCCGGGGAAGCTGCCAGCCAACAATGCCTGAACCGCCGCCTTCGCCGCCGCGGTGGCGCAGGCCCCGGTGGTCCAGCCGGTGCGCAGGTTCGATGGGTCGCCGGTCATGGGCGGCCCGTCACGGATGGACACTCACGCGGGCAGCCCTTCCAGTTCCTGCGCGATCGCGCGCTGGGTGGCAGGGCGTGCCGCCACGCGCTCGCGGTGGGCAAGCACCCGGGGCAGTCGCGCAAGGTCGGCGCTATCGGCCTCCAACCATTGCGCCAGGGTGAAGAGGTAGGGATCGCAAACCGTATAGGCCTCGCCCATCACCCAGGGGCCCCGCAGCATCCCGTCCTCGATCAGGGTGAAAGCGTCGGTCACCGATTGCGGCACCTTCTTCTTCATCGCTTCGTGGGCCGCCTCGTCGTCCGCCCAGCGGTGGCCGCGCATCCGGTGCGCGTGGGCCACATGGACGGTGGCGCAGAGATAGGCGTTGAACTCCTGCACCCGGGCGAGCGCGAACGGATCATCAGGGGCAAGCCTGGCCTCCGGATAGGTTTGCGCCAGATAGACCAGCAGCGCGGGCACTTCGGTCAGGATGCCCTGGTCGGTCACGAGCGACGGCACCCGGGCCTTGGGATTGATATTCCGGTAATCCGCCCCCGTCTGTTCGCGGGTGCTGAAGTCGATGCGCCTGGCCGCGTAGTCCGCCCCGATCTCCTCCAGAACGATGTGGGGCGCCAGCGCGCAGGTATCCGGGGCGTAGTAGAGTGTGAGCATGGGCGCCGTCCTCGACGATTTCCGGTCGAGACTATCACGCCATAGCCCGCGATCCAGTCACTTCACCCACCAGTCACTTCACCCAGTCGACCCGTATGACGATGCACTTGGCGATCTCATCGGGCATCGGCGAGGTCAGCACCAGATTCGGCGACCTGGTCGCGGCGCAATTGCCGGAATTGCGCCCCGGGCGTCGCTTTCCCGCTTTCGCCGGGCGGGAAATGCCCGCTATATCACCTGCATGACCGATGCCCCGCATCTGCCCGCCACCGAAGGCGATTGGCCCGAGCTATTGCCCGGCTGGGTTTGGCTCGTAGGCGCGGGGCCGGGCGATCCGGGTCTGATGACGCTCCATGCCCTGAACGCGCTCGGCCAGGCTGACGTCATCGTCTATGACGCCCTGGTCGACGAGCGGATCCTGGATTGGCGGCGCGACGGCGCCGAGATCGAGTTCGCGGGCAAGCGCGGCGGCAAGCCCAGCCCGAAACAGCGCGATATTTCGCTGAGGCTGATCGAGCTCGCCCAGGCGGGAAAACGGGTGTTGCGGCTCAAGGGCGGTGACCCCTTCATCTTCGGACGCGGCGGCGAGGAGGCGCAGGCGCTGGTCCAGGCTGGTCTGCCGATCCGGATCGTGCCCGGCATCACCGCAGGCGTTGCTGGCCTGGCCTATGCGGGCATCCCAGCCACCCATCGCGACGTGAACCAGGCCGTCACCTTCTTCACCGGTCATGACCAAACCGGCCAGGCGCCTGGCGCACTGGATTGGCAGGCCCTGGCCCGCTCCTCGCCGGTGCTGATTGGCTACATGGCGATCAAGACCCTGCCGTCGATCTCGGCCAGTCTGATGCAGGCGGGCCGGGACGCCGAAGAACCGGTCGCGATCATCGTGGACGCCACGCTACCGCGCCAGCAAGTGGTCGAGACGACGCTTGGCCGGGCGGCGGAAGACTTTGCCGCCAGCGGGCTCGAGCCGCCGGCGATCGTCTGTATCGGGCGCGTCGCGCTGATGCGCCGGGCGCTCGATTGGATCGGCCAGATGGCGGGCGCACCGACGCGCGATATGGATCCGCTGGGAACCGATTCCCGCGACGCTGGCTGACCCATGCGTGGGCTGGTGATCTCGGCCCCGGCCTCGGGCAGCGGCAAGACCACGGTGACACTTGGGCTTCTGGCCGCGCTCTGCAAGCGTGGCCTCCCCGTCGTCTCGGCCAAATCCGGACCCGACTACATCGACCCGGCCTTCCACGCGGCCGCCACCGGCGCGCCTTGCGTGACGCTGGACCCATGGGCGGCCGGGCCGGACCGGCTCCGCGCCCGTGCGCTCGGACGCCACGGCGCGCACCTGATCGTCGAGGGTGCCATGGGCCTTTTCGACGGCGCGCCCTTCGAGGAGCACCCGCTCGGCCGTGGCTCGACCGCCGACCTGGCGGCGGCGCTGGATCTGCCGGTGATCCTGGTGATGGATGTCGCGCGCATGGGGCAGGGGGCGGCGGCGCTGGTGGCTGGCCTCGCGGCATTCCGCGCGGATGTCCATATCGCTGGAGTGATCCTGAACCGGATCGGCAGCCCCCGGCACGAGCGCCTGGTGCGGGGCGCGGTCGAGACCGTGCTGCCGGTGCTGGGCGCCCTGCCGCGCCGCGACGATTTGGGCCTGCCTTCGCGCCATCTGGGCCTGGTGCAGGCAGGCGAGCGGGCCGATCTGGACGCCTTCATCGCGCGCGCGGCCGATTGGGTCGCCGAGGGCTGCGATCTCGACGCGATCCTGGCCGATGCTGCGTATCTGCATGGGCCGGTCGCCCCGCCCTTGCACATCGAGCCGCTGGGCCAGCACATCGCGGTTGCCCGTGATACCGCCTTTGGCTTCGCCTATGCGCATATGCTGGATGACTGGCGGGCGATGGGCGCTGAGATATCTTTCTTCTCGCCGCTGGCGGACGAGGCGCCGGGGCTCGATTCGGATGCGGTCTTCCTGCCGGGAGGCTACCCGGAACTCCATGCCGGGCGGCTGGCGGTGGCCGGGCAATTCCGCGTCGGCATGGCCCGGGCTGCCCGGCGCGGCGCGCTGATCTATGGCGAATGCGGCGGTTACATGGTGCTGGGCGAGGGCCTGACCGACGCCGGCGGCACCCGGCACCGGATGCTGGGGCTGCTCGACCTCGAGACCAGCTTTGCCGTGCCAAAGCGCCATCTCGGCTACCGGTCACTGACCATGCTCGGCGCGTTGCCCTGGCACGGGGTGCTGCGCGGGCATGAATTCCACTATGCCTCGACCGTCCGGGCCGAAGGCGACCCGCTGTTCCTGGCCCACGACGCCGAGGGCGCGGACCTTGGCGAGATCGGCTTGCGCGCGGGCAAGGTCATGGGTTCCTTCGCCCATGTGATCGAGGTGGGGTGATCGAAACAGGGCAGGGCTCGAAGCTCGCCTTCCGTGTAATCGATTGCCTGACCGTCCTTCCGGGGCGCCAGCCCCGGATCGCGCCCGACCCGCCCCCAAAGCGGGCGCGATTGCGCCCAGCCTCGGGTCGGGCGCGATCCTTCTTTCCTTTGCGGCGCGGTTGCCGGGATATCCGCTGAGCGGCCTCGGCAACCTGAAAGGCGCTATTGATAGATTTTTTATGCACTCCGCTTGGGCCGCAAAATATGCGGATGCGCTCCGTCGTAGAGGGCGCTGTCCCGGAAATCGGTCTCGGCCAAGGCCGGCCCGACCAGGATCAGCGCGGTGCGGGTGATCTTCTCGGCGCGCACCCGGTCCCGCAGGGTCTCCAACGTCGCATGAATAAACAATTGGTCCGGCCAGCCGACCCGGTAGGCAACCACGACCGGACAATCGGCGCCATAGTGGGGGATCAGCCGGCGCTGGACCTCCAAGAGGTTTCTCACCGACAGGTGGACCGCGAGCGTCGCCCCGGTCCGCCCCAGCGTGTCCAGGTCTTCTCCCGGCGGCATGGCCGAGGATTTCATCGCCGTGCGGGTCAGGATCACCGTCTGGGCGACTTCGGGGATCGTCAGCTCCTGGCCAAGCGCCGCGGCAGCGGCCGCGAAGGCGGGCACGCCCGGGGTCACGTCGTAGGGAATGCCCAGCGCCTTCAGCCGCCGGATCTGCTCGGCAATCGCGCCGTAGAGCGAGGGATCGCCGGAATGCACCCGGGCGACGTCCTGGCCGCGCTCTCGCGCCGCCTCCATCTCGGCGACGATCTGGTCCAGCGTCATCGGCGCCGTATCCACCACCCGAGCGCCCTCCGGCGCCGCCGCGACGACCGTCTCAGGCACCAGCGATCCGGCATAGAGACAGACCGGGCACGACTGGATCAGCCGCAGCCCCTTCACGGTGATCAATTCGGGATCGCCCGGTCCCGCGCCGATGAAGTGGACGGTCATGCGCTGTCCCTCTCGTCGATCCGCTTGGCGTAGCCCCGCGGCGTATACATCCGCGGTCCCTCGCCTAGGTCCGCCAGCCGCGACTGGCTGGATCCCACCAGCACCACGGTCAGCATGTCCACCTCATCGACCTCCAGGTCCGCCAGACGCCGATAGGTGACCGTTTCCTCCGCCCGCCCGAGGTTCGAGGCGAACAGCACCGGACAATCGGCCGGGCGATGGGCCAGCAGCATGTCCCGCGCTTCCGTCAGCAGGGTTCGGCGTCGCCTCGAGACCGGATTGTAGAAGGCGATGACGAAATCCCCCTCAGCCGCCGCCTTGATCCGCCGCAAGATGTCCGCTCGCGGCGTCAGCAGGTCCGACAGCGAGACGGCGCAGAAGTCATGCCCCAAAGGCGCGCCAGCCCGGGCGGCGGCCGCTTGCAACGCCGAGACCCCGGGCGCCGAGATCACCTCCACCCGGCGCGCCATGTCCGACGCCCCGCCCTGATCCGCCGCCCGGTCCAGCAACTCGAAGACCAGCGCCCCCATGGCGTAGATGCCCGCATCGCCCGAGCAGATGACGGCCACGTCCGCGCCCTCTCCGGCGCGTTCCAAGGCGTAGCGGCAGCGGTCCTCCTCGGCCCCCAGCGGGAAATCGCGCCGGGGCTTGCCCGCCGCCAGCGGCCCCAGCAGGTCGATATAGAGTCCATAGCCCACCAACTCGTCCGCCTCGGCGATCAGGCGGCTGGCCTCGGGCGTGCGCCATTCCGCCTGACCGGGGCCGATGCCGACCAGCGCGACACGACCGCGCGAGCGGCCCTGAAGGTCGGTGATCGGCTCCGGCGCCCGCGCCAGCGCCACGGTCGCGTTCGCGGTCTTTTGCTTCTCGACCACCAGCTCCGCCTCCGGACCCGCACCTGCCAGAGCCGCGCCTTCGGCGACCCCATGGCAGCCGACCTCGGCGAAGACCACCTTCGAGGGATTGGCCAAGCGCGGTGCCTCGGCCTCCAGTTCCGCCGCATCGAAGAGCCGAAGCGGCACTTCCAAATGCCGAGCAAGATCGATCACCGCCGGCTCGTCGGCCTTCACGTCGATGCTGAAGATCGCCGCGATCGAACCTTCGGCGACGCCCGCGCCCGCCAGAGCGTCATTCACCAGCGCCCGCATTTCCTCCGGCGGGCAATTGCGTGCACAGCCGACACCCAGGCCAAAGACCTGCGGATGGTAGACCAAGCGTCTCCCCTCCCTCTCCACAGGCGCCGTGGTCCCCGTCAACCGGACCGCGCCGCCATCGGTGCTGCCCGCGCCCCACCCGGGGGCAGGGTTGGGGGAGGGCAGCCCGGACAAATCCCAAGGAAGAACGCCCGCAATATCCAGCTCGGCTCCGGACAAAAGCGCCGCCATCGCGCCCTTCGCATCTTGCGGATTGGCCAGCCGCCACCCAGGTGGCGGCGCGTCAAACGCCACGCCCAAGGCCAGGTCGCCCGCCGTGGTCACCGCCGGCGCGACCCCCAATGCCTCGCCGATTTGCCGCGCGAGGCGGTTTGCACCCCGGTGACCGCCGAGGATCGGCACCACCGCCGAGCCGTCCTCGGCCACGGCGATCAATGGCGGCTCGGCCCGTTTGTCGGCGAGCATTGGCGCTACCGCGCGGACCAGTATGCCGGCCGCACAGACACCGATGATTGGCGTCCCGGCGGCAAAGAGTGCCCGCACGTGATCGACGGCATTCTCGAAGAACGACGCCGCCTCCCCGACCCGGCCCGCGCGACCATGCACCGCCGCGCCCAGCGCGTCCGAAACGCGCCCGGCAGTCGCCTGGCCAGACGCTGAGAGGCAGATCACGACCGGCGTCACGTCAGCCACGGATCGATCCCCTTGTAGATCAGGATCATCGAGAAATAGGGCGCGGTTTCAGGGGCTTCCGCCAAGGGGCTCACATGTTCTTCCCCCAGGCTCGCCCGTTCGATATACCCGGCCCTCTCCGTCAATCCCATCCCGTCGAGCAGTGCCCGGATGCGCGGCAGATGGCGCCCGACCTTCATGATCGCCACCGCCTCGGCCGCCTCGATGCGCTCGCGCAGCGCGTCGTCCGGCAGCGGGGCCGGCAGCACCGTCAGCACATCGTTGCGCGCGGTCAACGGCCGCTTCAGGACAGCCGCGCAGGCGTTGAGCGAATTCACGCCAGGCACGATTTCCACCGGAAACCGCTCCGCCAGCCGGGCGAACAGATACATGAACGAGCCGTAGAAAAACGGGTCGCCTTCGCAGAGCACGGCCACATCGGTGCCCGCCTCCAAATGCCCGGCGATCCGTTCCGCCGCCTCCCTGTAGACCTGTTGGGCCGGGAATCGCTCGGCCTTCATGGACACGACCATCGGGATTTCCTCGGCGCTGGCCGGGATCACGCCTGCCGCGATCCGACGCGCGAAGCTCTCGCCCGAATCGGGCGCCGGGTAAGCGACGACCCGCGCCACCGAGATCAGCCGGTGCGCCTTCAGCGTCATCAGTTCCGGGTCGCCTGGACCGACGCCAATCCCCATGAGGGTGCCAGACAGCGTGCCGGTCACGGGGCGAAGCTCCACTGAACGACCGGCATGGCTGGCCGCCAGCCGGTCAAGCCGCCCACCGGGCTCGCACGCTCGACGGCGATCCGGGTCAGGTCGCCGCCGATCTCGCCATGGAGCGCGATCAGCAGCGCTTCGGTCTCGAGCGTTACGCCATTCGCCACGAGCCGCCCGCCCGGTTTCAAGGCCGCCCGGGCCGCCGCCACGGTATCGCGGCTGAGGCCCCCGCCAATGAAGACCGCGTCCGGCGCGGTCAAGCCGGTCAACGCTTCCGGCGCCGCGCCCTCAACCAGCGTCAGTTTGGGCGTTCCCAACATCTCGGCGTTCTGCGCGGCCAGTGCCAGCCGGTCGGAGCGCGTGTCAACACCGATGGCCCGCGCCTCCGGCGCTGCGCGCATCCACTCGATCGCCACCGAACCGCAGCCGCAGCCGATATCCCACAGCACCTCGCCCCGCGCCGGCATCAGGCGGGCCAGCGTTACCGACCGAACCTCGCGCTTGGTCATCACCCCGTCATGGGCGAAGGCCTCGTCCGGCAGTCCGGGCAGACGCGATAGCAAGGGCCGGGGAGTGCCCTCGCAAACCACCGCCAACGTGTGGAAGGCCGGGATGTCCCCGGCTGGATCGTTTTTCGCCCAATCCGCCGCCTCGCCCTCGATCCGACGCTCGTGCGGCCCGCCCAGATTCGCCAGCACGGTCATCCGCGATGCCCCAAACCCACGCGCCTCCAGCAGGCGGGCGACCTCGCCAGGCGTCTCGCTGCCGGCGGTCAGGATAATGAGCCGCGCGCCCGGCCAGAAATAGGGGATCACCTGCTCCGTAGGCCGCCCATGGGCAGTCAATGTCTCCACATCCGCCAGCGACCAGCCGAGCCGGCAGGCGGCCCATTGGAAGGCCGAGAGCTGCGGGTGAAACGCGATCTCATCCGCCGGGATCGCCTTCAGAAGCCGCGCGCCGACCGAATACCAAAGCGGATCGCCGGTCACCAGCACCACAATCCGCCGGTCCTTGTGGCGCTGCATGGTCTCGATCATCGCGTCGAAGGGCGAGGGCCAGGCGATCCGCTCGGCGGTGACATCCCCGGCCAGTTGCTGGTGCCGGTCACCGCCGATGATGACCTCGGCCTCCTCGATCAGGCGGCGGGCGGCGGCCGAGAGGCCCGCCATGCCGTCCTCGCCGATCCCGATGACGGTCAGCCAGGGCTTCATCGCAATGCTCATCGGGGCGGCTCCAGCCCGGCGGCCAGCGCGTTCAGCGCCGCCGCCGCCATGCCTGATCCCCCGCGTCGGCCGCGTAGCGTCAGGAAGGGCACCCCGCGCGGGTTGGCGGCGAGTTCCGCCTTCGATTCCGCGGCACCGACGAAGCCGACCGGAAAGCCCAGGATCGCGGCGGGCTTCGGCCAGCCTTCGTCCAGGAGCTCCAGCAAATGGAAAAGCGCGGTCGGCGCGTTGCCGATCACCACCACGGCGCCCTCGATCCGGTCGCGCCACAATTCGACCGCTGCCGCCGAGCGGGTATTGCCGATCGTTTCGGCCAGCGCAGGAACGGTGGGGTCGTTCAACGTGCAAACGATTGGATTCTCCGCCGGCAGCCGCCCGCGCACGATCCCGCTCGCCGCCATTTCGCAATCGCAGAGCACCGGAGCGCCCGCTTCCAGCGCCGCGCGAGCCGCCCCGCCTAGATCATCCGACCAGGCCAGCCGGTTAGGCACATCGACCATGCCGCAGGCATGGACCAGCCGGACAGCCACCGGGCGCAGATCCGGGGGCAGATGATCCAGCCGCGCCTCAGCTTCGACCGTGGCGAAGGACTGGCGGTAGATCGCGTGGGGATCGTGCTCGTAGCGCAACCCGCCGGACGGGCAGGTCATCCATCGGACCCTTTCAAATACTTCCGCACGCTCTCGGGCCCCATTGGATGATCCGCATGGGGGTAGGGCGGGTGGTGGTGGTCATGGTGATCATGCCCATGTCCGTGATCATGCCCATGATCATGCCCATGTGCGTGGTCGTGATGATGATGGTGGTGATGCCCGCCATCACCCTCCGCCAGCCGGCAGGCGCCGGTGCAGAAGGTATCGCAGAGGTCGCAATCCTCGACATTCGAGCCCGGGGCCGCGGCACCCTGGCCCTCCACATGGTGGTGATGGCTCTCCTGCGGCATCCCGACCTCGGCCTCGAACCCCAGCACCTGCGCGCGGTATTTGCACATCGAGCAGTTCATTGCGTTCGAGCCGTCCAGGATCTCGCGCACCCGTTCGGCGAAGGTAGCGATGACCTGGGGGTGGTCGTTCAGATACCCCGCCTTGACGAACTGGATCTCCGGGTGCGCCGCGGCCACGGTGTCGGTGAAACCGTAGATCCGGTCGATCAGGATGCCGGTGAACAGGAAATACGGGAACACGATCACCCGCTTGAACCCCAGCCGCGCGACCCGTTCGAGGCACGGCTCGACCAGAGGGAAGGTCACCCCGGAATAGCCGGTCTCGGCCCAGCCAAAGCCCATCCCTTCCCAGAGCAGCCGCGTGATCTTCGAGACGTTGGAATTGGCGTCGGGGTCCGAGGCGCCGCGGCCGATCACCACCAGGCAGGTATCGTGGATCGGCACCTCGCCGAGCTCGGCATTCGCGCGGTCGACCGCCTCGCGCACCCGCTCGCCCGCAGCCGCCACCATCTTCGGGTCGACCGCCAGCTCGCGCCCATACTGCACTTTGATCCCGTGCTTGGCCGCATAGGTGTTCAAGACGGTCGGGATGTCGTTCTTCGCGTGCATCGCCGCGAACAGCATCCCCGGCACAGCCAGGATATGGTCGCAGCCTGCCTCGCGCAGCTTGTCTAGCCCGTCGCGTATCACCGGGTTGGCGAATTCCAGATAGCCGTATTCGACGGGCCAGTCAGGGAAGTGGCCGCGCAGCCGTTCCGCCACCACCGCGAACTCGTCGACCGCCGCCTGGCTGCGCGAGCCGTGGCCGCAGATCATGACGCCGAAGCGGCTCATGCCTTGGGCTCTGCCACCATCTTGGCCAACCTAGCCACGCGGCGCCTATACCAGCGCCAGAAGACTAAGCCGCCAATGATGGCGGCCAAGGTCAGCGATCCAAGGGCCAGCCAATGCGTATGCCCGCGCTCCTCGGCAAAGTGGCCTGGATCGGCGAGTGCCGGAGTTGCGATCAGGATGATGGTGGTGGCTGTCAAGGTTTTCATGGGTCCCTCCTCGGTTGGCCGTGATCGCGCGCCGAAGAGGCCGGGCCTCGCCTGGACCAGGCGTCGCCCCTCGAACAACTCCGCCTTTGGCCCCCGGTTTGGGTCGGCCTCGATCCGGATCCGCTCAGCCCCCTTGCCGGGTGCGCTGTTCATTGCGCCCTGCATACGCCCGCGCTATGTCGGGTTCAAACAAAAATGCGCCTATGCCGGGCCAGAGAGCGACATGGGGAGGGGGATGATGGCGCATGCGCCGACACATGGCCTGGGCGAGAGAGGGCTGCGAGGATATCCCGCATGACCACAACGATTTTCGTCTGCGATACCTGCCGTTGGACGGCCGAGGACAAGACCGCGCCCTGCGGACGCACGGGCGGCGAGATCCTGGCCGAGCATGTGGAGCGGCTGGCATCAGCTATCTCCGGGGTCGAGGTCCGGCGCCAATCCTGCCTGATGGGCTGCGAGCGCCACTGCAACACCGCCGTCGCCGCACCCGGCAAGCTGACCTATGTGCTGGGTGCCTTCGCGCCGGGAGACGAGGCGGCGCAAGGCGTGGTCGACTATGCCTGCCTGCACCGGGACAGCGAGACCGGCCAGGTGCCGTTCAAGCAATGGCCGAAGGCCGTGAAGGGGCATTTCATGGCCCGCGTTCCGGCGCTGGGACCAGACGCCTGAGCCATGCTGGCTGACCGCGCAATCCGACCGACCGATCCCACCTTGGCCTTGGCTGTTCAGGCTTCGATCGACGCCAAGACCAAGCCGCCGGGCAGCCTAGGCCGGATCGAGGCTCTGGCGCTGCAGATGGCGCTGGCCCAGAACGCGCGCGCGCCCGGCGCCGATCCGGCCCGGCTTTTCATCTTCGCGGGCGACCACGGCATCGTGGCGGAGGGCGTCTCCGCCTGGCCGCAGGAGGTCACCGCCCAGATGGTGCTGAACTTCCTCGCCGGTGGTGCGGCGTCGACGGTCTTTGCCCGGACGAATGGTGTGGAGGTGACGGTCGTCGATGCGGGTGTCGCCGCCGATCTGGCCGATGTGCCTGATCTCATGCGGGCCAGTATTAGGTGCGGCACCCGGAACGCGGCGGCCGAAGATGCGCTGACCGCTGACGAGGTGGCCCAGGCGCTTGCCTTCGGCGCCGATCTCGCATCGGAGGCGGTCGATGGCGGCGCCAGGGTCATCGCGATTGGCGAGATGGGCATCGGCAACACGTCGGCTGCGGCTTTGCTGGCTCACGCCATCGCCGGCATCGAGCTAGGCGTGCTGACCGGCCCCGGCGCCGGGCTCGATGCTCGGGGCATCGACCGAAAGCTGGGAATTCTTGCCCGCGCGGCGGCGCGACGGCCTGGACCGTTGGCGCCGCTGGACGCTCTGGCGGCGTTCGGCGGGCTCGAGATCGCAGCCATGTCTGGGGCGCTGATCGGCGCGGCTTCGGTGGGCGCGGTGGTGCTGGTCGACGGGTTCATCGCTACCTCCGCCGCCCTGGCCGCACTGGCGGCGCGTCCCGAGGCCAAGCCCCATTGCGTCTTCGCGCACCGCTCGAAGGAGCCCGGTCACCGCGCGATGCTCGACTGGCTCGAGGCCGAACCATTGATCGACCTGGACCTGCGTCTCGGCGAAGGCACGGGTGCCCTTTTGGCACAACCGCTGCTGCGCGCCGCTTGCGCCATGCTGAACGAAATGGCCACGTTCGAGAGCGCGGGCGTCTCGGGCAAGGGGCCGTGATGTCTCCGCGCACGGAATTCGCGCTGTTTCTCTCGGCGCTCGGGTTTCTGACCCGGCTGCCGGTGCCTCCCTGGGTCGGCTGGGGGCCGGGCCGGTTGGCCGTGGCCAGCCGGTATTTTGTCCTGGCGGGCGCAGCAATCGGGGCGGTCGGCGGGATGATCTTCTGGCTCGCCAGCCTCTTGCTGCCCACCGCCCTGGCCGCTGGCCTGGCGCTCGCGGCATCGACCTGGTTGACCGGCGCGCTCCACGAGGACGGGCTGGCCGATTGCGCCGACGGCCTGGGCGCCCGGGACCGGGCGCGCATCCTCGAGATCATGCGCGACAGCCGGACCGGTGCATACGGAGTTCTGGCGCTGATCTTCTCGGCCGGCTTGCGCTGGAGCGCCCTGACATTGCTCGGCCCCTGTGCCGGGGCCTTGGCGCTGGTTCTGGGGGGCGGCATCGGCCGCATGGCGATGGTGCCGGCAACCGCCTACTGGCGCTATGTCCGCGAGGATGGGTCAGGCGATGACATCGCGGACGGTGCCGGGGTGCCCGAGATCGCGATTGCGGCTGGCACCGCGCTTGTCCTGGCATTGATCGGCGGCTGGGCAGGCCTTCTGGCGTTGATCATCGCCGGAGGCTTATGTGCGGTTTTCCTGGTGCGCGTCGCCGCCCGGATCGGCGGCTATACCGGCGATGTCATGGGCGCCTCGGCACAGATCGGCGAAATCGCGGTGCTGATTGTCCTGGCGGGGGCCTGGGCGTGATCTTCCTGCGCCATCCACGACCAGCCGTCGCGCCGGGCATCTGTTACGGGCGGACGGACCTGGATATCGGGCCGGGCGCCGCCGACGAGATCGCTGCCGCGCTCGTAGCGACCCCGGCGGTGACCGGTGTCATATCCAGCCCGGCCCTGCGCTGTCGGGCTTTGGCGGAAGCTCTGGCCGGGCGGGATGGCGTCACGCTCCGCCTCGACCCGCGCCTGGTCGAGATGGATTTCGGTGCATGGGAGGGGCTTGCCTGGGATGCGATCGGCCGCGCCGAAAGCGACCCTTGGGCCGACGATCCCTGGACCATCGCTCCGCCAGGCGGCGAGAGCTTCGGCGCCCTCCATGCCCGCGTCTCCGCAGCTCTTGAGGAGGTCGCGCCCGCTACTGCCCTGGTTTGCCACGCCGGACCGATCCGCGCGGCCCGAATGGTCCTGACCGGGGCCAGTTTCGAGGCCGTCTTCGCCGAACCCGTGCCACACGCAACCCCGATCCAGTTCGCCGTGGAGGCTGCCTGATGGCCCATGTGACCCTGATCCTGGGCGGTGCGCGCTCGGGCAAGTCCGCCCGGGCACTCATCCTTGCCGCCAACCCTCCCCATATCTTCATCGCTACCGCCGAGGCCTTGGACGACGAAATGGCCGACCGTATCCGGCTCCACCAGGCCGAGCGCGGGGCCGATTGGGGCTTGGCCGAGGCGCCGCTGGATCTGGCCAAGGCGATCCGCGCGAACGCCGCCGAGGGAGCCACGCTGCTGATTGACTGCCTTACCCTTTGGCTCTCGAACCTGATGCACCACGAACGCGAAGTGCAGATCGAGACCGAAGCGCTGCTCGCGGCGTTGGCCCAGGCGCCGGGGCGGGTCGTCCTGGTCTCGAACGAGATCGGCATGGGGCTCTCGCCGATGAACGCGCTGGGCCGAGAGTTCCGCGACGCGCAAGGACGGCTCAACCAGCAGGTCGCCACCGCGGCGGACCGGGTGGAATTCGTCGCCGCCGGGTTGCCCCTCGTCCTAAAAGGCGGCGCATGACCGCAAGTCTCATGATTCCCCGCCTCATGATTCAGGGTACCGGCTCGAATGTGGGCAAGTCGGTGCTGGTGGCGGGGCTCGCCCGCGCTTACGCGAGGCGCGGTCTGGCCGTGCGTCCGTTCAAGCCGCAGAACATGTCGAACAATGCCGCTGTCACCGCCGATGGCGGCGAGATCGGCCGTGCCCAGGCATTGCAGGCCCGCGCCGCCGGCGTGCCGCCCTCGGTCCATATGAATCCGGTGCTGCTCAAACCCGAGACCGAGACCGGCGCTCAGGTCATTCTGCAAGGCCAACGTGTGGCCCAGGCCCGGGCGCGCGACTACGCAGCCTTAAAACCCAGACTTCTCGAGGGCGTGCTCGAAAGCCTCGCGAAGGTCAGCGAAGGCGCCGATCTGGTCCTGGTCGAAGGCGCCGGCAGCCCGGCCGAGGTCAATCTGCGCCAGGGCGACATCGCCAATATGGGCTTTGCCGAGGCCGCACGGGTGCCGGTGGTCTTGGCCGGAGACATCGATCGGGGCGGCGTGATCGCCCAGATCGTCGGCACCCACGCGCTGCTGCCGGCCGAGGATTGCGCCTTGGTGAAAGGATTTATGATCAATAAGTTCCGTGGAGATATTGATCTTTTTTCAGAAGGCTATTCCCTGATCGAAACCCGCACCGGCTGGCCGGGTTTCGGCATCCTGCCCTGGTTCGCGGACGCGCACCGCCTGCCGGCCGAGGACGCGGCGGATATCCGGCCTGCCGGGGCCGGCGGCCCTGTGAAGATCGTCTGCCTCCAGCTCTCGCGGATCGCCAATTTCGACGATCTCGACCCGCTGAAGCTGGAGCCCGGTGTCACCGTCCAAATGCTGCTCCCGGGCGAGCCTGTCCCCGGTGACGCCGACCTGGTGATCATCCCGGGCTCGAAATCAACCCGGGGCGATCTGGCCTTCCTGCGCGCGCAGGGCTGGGAGGTGGACCTCGCGGCCCACTGGCGCCGCGGCGGCGTGATCCTCGGTATCTGCGGCGGCTACCAGATGCTAGGCCGCTCGGTCGCCGATCCGGAAGGGATCGAGGGCCCGCCCGGCGAGACCCAGGGCCTGGGCCTGCTCGATGTGACGACGGAGATGGTGCCTGAGAAGCAACTGACCCGCGTCACGGGCACGGACCTTGCCTCCGGATGCCCGGTCGAGGGTTACGAGATCCATATCGGCCGCACGGATGGTCCGGACTGTGTCCGGCCGGTTTTTCAAATCGGCGGCCAGCCCGAAGGCGCGCAGTCGGCTGATGGCCGCGTGATCGGCGCCTATCTCCACGGCATGTTCACCGGCGACGCCTTCCGCACCGCGTTCCTGGAGCGCCTGGGCGCCGAGGCGTCCGGCAGCGCCTACGAGGCGGATGTGGACCGCGTGCTCGACCGGCTGGCGGACCACCTGGAGACCCATCTCGACCTCGATGGGCTACTGGCAGTGGCGCGCGCTGGCGTTTGAGGCCTGCCCCGACTCCGAAGCCGGGGCCTCGATGTTTGGCGAGTTTCTCAATGCCCCGGGTCAAGTCCGGGGCATTGAGAACAACCCTCAGAAATCCTTCCGCAGGCTGATCCCGGCGCTGGAATTGCCTTCCTGGCCGACCTCGGTGTCGACGATCACGCCGTCGAAAACCTCGACCTCGACGGTCACCGTGCTGCCCGCGCCGCCCAGGCCTTGGCGCGCGCCGACGAAAATGCCCTCGCCGATATTGCGGCCAACGGTGACCGAGGCGTCTTCGGGCGTCTCTCCATCGACACGCAGCACATCCAGCCCCGTCACGCCGCGCACGCCGTCCAGGATGCCCGGCCCGCTGCCCATCAGCGTCGCGATCCCGGTGGCTAGCTGGATCGCCTGGGCGCCCGTCATCGATTGGCGCGACTGGCCGAACAGCAGCCTGGGCATCACCTCGGATTCCGGCAGGGCAGGGGTCGAGGCAAACCGGATATCCGGCTTCGAGACGCGCCCCTCGACGATGATTCCGCCGCGCAGGTCGTTGTCCTCGCGCTCGATCGCCACATCGATCAGCGGGTCGACCTGGGCCCCGCCGTCAAAGGTGATCTTGCCACGCGCCAGGTCGAAGCGCTTGCCCAGCAGGTCCAACCCGCCACGCACCCGTTCGATCGTGCCGTTGATCACGGGCGCGGCCGCGTCGCCGGTCACGGCCAAATCCATCCCCCATTCGGAATCGAGTCCCCGGCCGCGCACGAAGATATCCCGCTTGGCCTGCACTTTCAGGTCCAGGGTCAGCACGCTGTCGCCGTCGCCGTTGCCGTCCCCGTCGGGCGCGCCCTTAATGCGGATACCCTCGAGATCAACCACGCTGGGCGGTGCGTTATTGATCAGCCGCACCTCGGCCTTGTCGATATAGACCTCGCCATTCAGCAGCATGTCGTCGACCGGTCCGTTCAGGCCCAGGGTTCCGCTGATCTTTGCAGTTACGTCGTCCCGGCGCACCAGTGTCGCCGCGTCGATATCGACCGTGGCCGCGACCGCCGGCAGGCCCGCGGCCGCGCTCAGATCGGCGACGGCGCGCACCGTGCCGCCGGCGGTCCCGTCCGACCCCTCGACGGTAGTCCGCATCCCCCCATCCTCGGCCAGGCTGGTGCGCAGCGTCATGTCGGTCAGGATCGTGCCCGCGTCCAGGTTCTGATATTCGCCGTCATTCAGGTTGAAGCGGCCGGAATAGCTGGGCGCCGCAAGAGTGCCGCCCAGCCCCAGATCGATATCCAACTCTCCGTCGAGCACATGACCGGGCGCGGGCACCAGCGCCCAAAGATCGCCAAGCCTCCCGCGCCAGGTCACGCCACCGGCGATCGCTCCGGAGCGCGCCGGCCGCGGCAGTCCGTCGGCGCCGCGGCGCACCGGAATCGTCGCATGCGCGCGGAACGGCTCACCGAAATCGCCACGGACCTCGGTCCGGGTCTCGACCGACCGGCCCGCCCATTCCGCCTGCAAGTCCGCATCCATGTTCTGGACCGCGTCCTGGTTCTTGTCGAAGCCAAGCCCGCGAATCTGCGCTGACAGATCGGCACGAGCGGCGCCGGTCCGAAACCGCGCTGTGCCGTCCATCGTGCCGGCCCGGACCGGAAGACCGGCCCAGCGTTCCAGGATATCCAAGGGCAACCGGGCGAGCGCCAGATCGCCGGTCAATCCGCCACCCTGCATGGCCAGATCGCCGGTCAGAGCCCCGTCGCCTGGCAGCCCGAGATCCAACCCTCGCGCCTCGGCCAGCCCGCCACCCAGCCGCAACCGTAAGGGGCGGCGCAATTCGATCCGGTCTTCGGCGGCGGTGGCGGCGAGGCGTGCCAAGTTCACCTGGGCCGGATCGCCACGCGCATCGGCGCGCCCGGCGAGCGCGAGGGTCAACGGTTTATTCTCCAGCAGCGTGCCAGCGGCATCCGCCTCGAAGTTCAGCGCGGAGAGCGGCCCGTTTGCCGTAATGCGGGCGCGGTCCAGCGTCACCGCCCCGACGGCAATGCCGCTCGCATCCGTCGCCAGGTCGATCCCGGGCGTGCCGAACAGGTCCTTTCCAGCGAACTGCACCCGGGCGTCGCCGACGCGGGCGGGGCCCGTCTCGACACCAGAAAGACGCAGGTCGGCCGTCGCGTCCTGACGGCCCTCCGTCGAGCCAAGCCCAATCGCGCCCTGGACGGCGCCAGACAGCGGCATACCGGCGAGCCGGCCAATGGGTCTGAGGTCCGCGACCGCCACGTCGAAGGCGGCCTCGGCCAGGACCGTCCCCAAATCGAGGTCTGCCGTGCCGGTTATGGCCGCGCCCAGTCCCCGCGCGCGGGTGTCGGACAAGCTCAGGCGATTGCCCTCCAGCCGGAAACTGGTTTCCGCGTCCCCATCGCCATAAGCGCCGCCGGTCTTGGCGATTTCGACGCGGCCTTCAGGGACTGGGCCGAGGGCCACATCGTGAACGAGCCGCATGTCTCCGTAATCGACGTCCTGAAAGCGCGCGGCCTCGAGCGACACCGATCCGCCAAGACGCGGCGCGCCGGCGCTCCCCTCGGCGCGGCCCGACGCCTCCAGCGCCCCGCCTGCGGCCACGTCATAGGCGGCGGCGACCGGCGCCAGTTCCGTCGACGTCGCGCTGTAGTCGATGGCCAGCGTGCCTTGCGAAAGGCCCACAATCCCCGAGGCATCGACCATTAGAAGCGGCGACGTAACGTTCAGCGTTCTCAGCGTCACCGTCTCGTCCGCCATCGATCCGGTCAAAGACAGATCCAGCTTCTGGGTCAGACCGGGCGGAATCTTATCGACCACCACGCCCGCCCCACCGCCGGAGAGATCGAAGGTCAGGCGTTCGCTCTCCTGCCTGGCGGTGCCGGTGAGCGCCAGCCGTTCGGCTCGGACGGCCTCCAGCACGAAGCATTCCAGTGCCGCGTCCAGGGTCGCGTCGACCCTGGTCTGCGCCAGCGAAACCGCCAATTTGGCGGCGATCGACCCCTCCGCCGCCAGGTCGTACGCGCCCGCGACCGGGCGCAGATCGGGCGCCGAGAAATCCAGCGTCAGATCGCCCGCGCTGGCGGCCAGATTGTAGTCTCCGGAAGCTGTTGCCTTCAGTGCCTGCGAGCTGAGATCGAACGTTGCGAGTGTCAGCGCGTCACCGGCCAGCGCGCCATCGAGCCGGAGGCTCGCAGCACCGATCACGTCAGGCCCGATCCGGTCGATCCGCAGCGCCTCGCCGGTGCCGCCGAGGCCGAACGTGGCGCCTTCGTCCGTCTGGCTCGCCTGGCCGTCGAGCCGAAGCGCGCCCGCATCGAACGGCCCCGTCGCAAGCCCAGTGAGCGAGATTGCGCCATTGGCCGCCAGCGCGCCTTGCGGCCCGGTCACCCGCCCCTCGAAGCCAAGGCGTTCGAAGGCCACGCCGTCGGCCAGATCGGCAAGCGGTGCCAGAGCCTCTAGCTCGACCGTCAGGTCGCTTTCGCCAGCGCCGGCCGCATAGGCGCCGGAGGCGGTCAGATTGAGCGCGGGTGAGCGCAGATGCCCCGAGACGATCTCGATCATCCCGCCTTCCAGCTGAATGATCCGCGCCTTCAACTCGGCCCGTTCGCCCAGAACAGTGGCCAAGGCAAGCCCTAGCTCTGGCTCCAAATCGGGGCCCGGCGTCACGGCAAAATCCGCGTCCACCGCCAGGCGCCCGGTGTTGCTGAATGTCGCGCGCCCCGCCGCGGTCATGACGCGCTCGATCGCGGCGTCGAAATCGACCTGCCAATCGGTCAGCGGCCCCTGGGCCTGCAACGTCAGCCGCGCCGGTTTGTCCGCCTCCAGCCCCGCGGCCGCGGCCACCATGCCGCCTGGCGCCTCGTCGGCGATCAACTCCAGCGCCAGGGTGCCGGCGTCGAAGTCGCGCTTCATCGCAATGCGGATGGTCCCGGCGACCTCGTCCGTGCGCCTGAGCGACAATTGCAGGTCCTGCAGGTCGCCCTTGTCCAGGGCCCGGGCCTCGGCGTCGAAGCGGATCGCCTGGGGCAGCACGCCCTCGGCGATCGCGACCCGTTCCAGCCCCACGCCTTCGATCGAGAGCGCGACCGGCGCCCGGGGCCAGTCGAAGAGGCTCTCGGCCCAGGGTTGTTGCGGTTTCAGATCAGGCGGTTCCGCATCCTCCGAAGGTGGCCGCGCAATTGTCAGCCCCAGCAACTCCAACTGACTGATCGCCAGTTCGCCCGACAGCAGCTTGTCGGGCTGCCAGTTGAACGTCAGGCGCTCCAGGGTCAGCCAGACGCTTTGGCCATCCGAGACGTTCACGCCGGCCAGGCTGGTCGAGCCGTCGTCACGGTCCTCGATCGCTTCGACGGTGATCTCGAACGAACCTGGCGTCGAGATCTGGTCCAGCGCCAGTTCGATCAGTTTGTTCTTGATCGAGGGCAACTCGATCAGTGCCCGCCCCGCGCCCGGCAGCAACACCGCGATCAAGGCCACTATCACCACAAAACGCCGCATCAGAACGCCTGTCCGATCGAGAAGTAGAATTGAAAGAAGTCGTCCGCGCCGCGCCCATTGACCGGGAACGCCAAATCCAGGCGGATCGGCCCGGCGGGTGAGAAGTAACGCAGGCCCACTCCCGCCGCCGCCTGCACGCCCTCCTCGAAATCCGGCCAGACCGCGGTCGAGACTGATCCCGCCTCGGCGAAGACCACGCCTCCCACATCGCCCCACAGACCCGCCCGGAACTCGAGGCCAGCCTCCAGCGCCGAGCGCCCGCCGATCGGATTGCGGTTGGCGTCCAGCGGGCCAACAAGGTCTTGCTCGTAGCCCCGCACCGATCCGCCCCCACCGGAATACAGCCGCCGGGTCGCCGGGATCGCGTCCAGGCTGGGCCCGGGGATCGCGGCAAAGCGTCCCCGGGCGGCGACCACATAGCGATGGTCGCGGTCCAGGGGCTGATAGACCGAGCCAGTCCCATCCAGCACCAGAAAGTGGGAAAATTCGCTGTCCTCGGTGCCAAAAAAGGGCGTCGCCTCGAACCGCGCCCGCGCGCCCTTGGTCGGGTTCAGAAGGCTGTTCGAACCATCATATTCGGCGAAGACGGGCACGCCGAAAAGATAGGCCTCGGACTCCGCGCCCGCATCCTCGATATAGCTCGCTTCCGCCAAGCCCCCCAGCCCGCCCGTCCAGCGCTTGCTGACCTCGCGCTCGAGCCCCAGAAATCCGGTCAGGCTCAATGCATCGAAGGCGTCGTCCGTAGTGCGCTCGGCCGTGAGATCGGTCAGAAGATCCTGTCCGGGGCGCAGGAATTGCGGCTTGCGCAACCCGATGCCCGCGGTCTGCTCGATCAACCCGGCCTCACCCTGTATCAACAGGCGTTCGTTCGCGCCGAACAGGTTCCGGTGCTCAAAACTGGCGCGCACTGTCGGCCCCAGATCGGTGTCGTAGCGCAGGCCTCCGGCGACACGCCGGCGCGGACCTTCCTCGACTTCCACGGTAACCGGTAAGGGCGCCGGTTCGGCGCCCTCGGGCGGTGTCTTGGGCACCGTCACGGTCGCCGCGGCGAAAAGCTCGGTGCCGAACAGCCGCCGCTGGAACTCATCCAGCGCGTCCGTCGCAAAGATCGCGCCTTCTTCCCAGGGCTGATAGGTCAGCAAATAGTCCGCGTCGACCTGTCGGAGCCCCTCGATGGTGATCGGCCCGAAAACATAAGACGGCCCGGCCACGATCCGGCTCTCGACCGTCAGCGTGGCCGCCGCGGGATCGGCCAGGCCCTTGCGCCCCTCGAACCGTGCATAGGGAAAGCCGCGCCGCTTCAGCTCTTCGACCGCGGCTGCCTCGGCCGTCGCGATATCGGCGGCCAGCGCCTGTTCTCCGATCGGCGAGCCGAACTCTGGCGCTTTAAGCGCTGGCGGAGCCACGGTTCCCGATTGCTCGATCACAAGATCATGGGCGGTCAGGGTAAACGCCTCACCTGGCTCTACGGTGATCGTTAGTTGCGCGACACCGTCCCCTGTCTCTTCGGCTCGCGCCGACGCATTTGCCACGTAATACCCGCGCGAGCGCAAGATTTTCAGCAGGACCGGTATATCGCCCTCGCCCCGGCGGCGCAGGAACGCCAGGCTCGCGGCCCCCTTGTCCCGGAACCGATAGGCAGAAAGCGATTGCTCAGCCAGCGCCGTGACCTCGTCCGATGGCGATCCGATCAGCGCCACCTCATAGCTCAGCGCCGTTTCGGGCTGCGAGAACACGACCGGTTCAAGCCCGCCATTTTCGCCGCAGCCGGCCAGCGCGGCCATGGCCACCATCGCGATGGTGCGAAGGATAAGCCTCAATCGTCCCATCCCGCCCTGCCGGCCTCCCGCCGAACTGTTCCGAACATTCCCCCGAATACCTTCCCGGCACGGCCCGCCTTGCGCGGTGCGACGGTTGATGCGGCCGATCAGTGCGGCATTAGCTTAACTGCGCTGCGCGCGGCGGCAACCCACGATCAGCGGAGCGTAGCTTGTTGGCCGGGCGCGCGCCCGGCCGCGCCAACGCTCGCCCTGACCGCGCCGAACGCAGCCAGGGTCGCTCCTGCGAAATAGACGCCCAGGCCCATCAGGGTCTCGCTGGAATAGGCGACCCGGCCCTCGATCATCTGCAATCCGAATATGATGAACGGCCCCAGGGCCGTCAGCGCGCTGATCGTCAGTGTCGAGATCAGCGCAACGGCTCGCTGTAGGGCATAGAGCGGCGGCACGACCAAGGCCAGGCCGATGGCAACTATCAAGGCGATCTCGGGCGCGGGCAACGCCGCCTTGTGGTCGAATCCAGCCGCGGCAAGACCACCGGCCACCACGACATAGAGGGGAAAGCGCAGACCGAAGGCGACGGCAGGCCCGACGCCCGCGCGGTCTAGCCGCTGCCCGAAGATCAGCATCCAGGTGAAGATAGCCCCCTCGACGAAGGCCAGCGTGACGCCCATGACCGCGACCCAGGTGCCGCCGCGCACAAAGCCGGACTGCCCGGCAATCGTGATCGCCCCCAGATAGACAATCGCTGCCAGGATCAGGACATTGCCTGTCGCCTCGAACCGGTTGCGCATCGTCTCGCCTTCGGGCACGCCGGCGCGGTTGACCAGCCAGGCGGTCAGTGGCATCGCGCCCGCGCCGATTGTGTAAGCAATGGCGGGTTCGATCAGCTGCACGGCGATCAGAAACATGATCCAGGAAAACGTGGCCGCAATGTTCATCGCGGCCACATTGCGGCGCCCACGGAACGCTAGGCGCAGCTCGGCGGGTCTGGCCCAGGCCGCCCAGCCGATGAAGCTGATCGTGCTGATGCCGAAGACCAGGAACCCGAATTGCACCGAGCTCATGCGCTGGAAGATGTTGCCGAAGAACACGAACTGGATCGATTCCAGCACGATGAAGCTCAGCCCCCAGATCACGCCGATCGCCGCACGGTTCATCCGAGCCTGATAACAGCCGCGCGGGCCCCTGTCGCCGGAAAGCGCTTTCACCGGGTCGGCAAAGCCATCTACAGTCGGTGCAACCTTGCGGGATTGGGGACAGCCAATGACCGTTCTACTCGGCGCCGTGGCCGATGATTTTACCGGGGCGACCGATCTCGCCTCGATGCTGGCACGCGGCGGCATGCGGACCGTGCTGCGCCTCGGCGCGCCGGACGCGGACGAGCCGGCGCCCGGGGCCGAGGCCGTCGTGGTCGCGCTCAAGTCCCGGACGGCGCCGGTGGAAGAAGCGGTGGCGCAAAGCGTGGCGAGCTGGCGCTGGGCGGCGCAGGCGGGCGCCGAGCAGTGCTATTTCAAATACTGTTCCACCTTCGACTCGACGCCCCACGGCAATATCGGCCCGGTCGCCGAGGCGCTGATGGCCGCCACCGGGGCCGTGCAGACCATCTACTGCCCCGCCTTCCCGGAGAACGGCCGCACGATATATCAGGGCAAGCTCTTCGTCTTCGACCAACTCCTGTCGGAATCGGGGATGCGCAATCACCCGCTGACCCCGATGACCGATGCCGACCTGCGCCGGGTCTTGGGCACGCAACTCTCGGACGGCGCCGAGGTTGGCCTGGTGCCCTGGGCGACCGTGGTTCGGGGCGCGGGTGCGATCCGCGAAGCCTTGGCCGCGCTGGCGGCCAGCGGCGCCGCTCATGTGATCGTCGACGCGCTGACGGATGCCGATCTCGCGGCGCTGGGCCAGGCGGTGGCGGACATGCCGCTGGTCACGGCGGCGTCCGGCCTGGGCCTCGGGCTCGCCGCCAGCTTTGGCGCCGCCGGGCGCCTCGCGGGCGGGCAGCCAGACGCATTGCCGCAGATCGGCGGCGAGACGCTGCTGCTTTCGGGTTCGTGCTCGACCGCGACCAATGACCAAGTCGCGCGCTGGAGGAACGATGGCGCCGCCTTGATGCAACTCGACCCGCTGGCGCTCGCCGATGGCCAGGAAACCGCTGACAGTGTCATGGACTGGCTGCGAGGACAGGCCGGCCCGGCGCTGATCGCCGCGACCCAGCCTCCCGATGCGGTCGAAGCCGCGCAGCGGGCCCTGGGCCGCAACCGCGCCGCGGCGCTGGTCGAGGATACGCTGGCCACCATCGCCGTCATGGCCCGTGGCGCCGGTACCCGCCGCTTCGTCGTCGCGGGCGGCGAGACCTCGGGCGCCGTCGCCAAGGCGCTGGGCGCCGAGCGCCTGGCGGTCGGCCCTTCGATCGCGCCCGGAGTGCCCTGGTGCGCGACGCTCGGTCCCAACCCGGTTGCGCTGGCGCTCAAATCCGGCAATTTCGGTGGCGAGACCTTCTTCGCCGACGCCCTGGAGAGCGCCCCATGACCCCAGAAGAGGCAAAACTCCGCGAGGATATCTGCATCCTCGCCAAGTCCCTGTTCGAACGCGGCTATGGCTGCGGCGCCTCGGGTAATATCTCGGTGATGACAGATCAGGGAATGATCGTCTCGCCAACCAATTCCTCGATGGGCCGGCTGGACCCCGCGCGCCTGTCGCTGGTCGCCCCCGATGGCGCCCACCTCTCCGGCGACAAGCCCTCGAAAGAGGCGTTCCTGCACCTTGCCATGTATGAGGAACGCCCCGAGATGACCTCGGTCGTCCATCTCCACTCGACCCATTCGGTCGCGGTCTCCTGCCTCGCTGAGGTCGACCCGTCGGATGTCCTGCCGCCGATCACGGCCTATTATGTGATGCGCGTCGGCACCCTGCCGCTGGTCCCCTATTTCGACCCAGGCGACCGGGCGCTGGCCGAGGCGGTGCGCGACAAGGCGCGTCACCACCACGCCATGCTGCTGGCCAATCACGGACCGGTCGTGGCTGGCAAATCGCTGACCGACGCGGTCAACGCGGCCGAGGAGCTGGAGGAGACCGCAAAGCTGTTCCTGATGCTGCGTGCCGAGAAGACCCGTTTCCTGACCCAGGACCAGGTTGCCGATTTAAAGGTGAAGTTTCCGTCGTAAAGGTATGCATATGCACGACTTATATTCCGACACCAAGACCAAGCCTACCCGCGCGATGCGCGAAGCGATGCTGGACGCACCCGTCGGCGACGAGCAGAAATTCGAGGATCCAACCACCATCGCCCTCGAGGAACGGGTCGCCGATCTGATGGGAAAGGAGGCCGCGATATTCCTGCCGTCCGGCACCATGTGCAACCAGATCGCAGTCCATCTGCACACAAGACCGGGCGACGAGATCATCTGCGACCGCACCTGCCATATCGTGAATTCCGAGGCTGGCGGCGCCAGCGCCTTCTCGGGCGTCGCACCCCGGTTGCTCGACGGCGTCAATGGGGTCTATCAGCCGGACCAGGTGGTCGAAGCGATCCGACCGCGCTCGCGCTATATCCCGCGCTCCAGCCTCCTCTGCGCCGAGCAGACCGCCAATATGGGCGGTGGCCGGGTCTGGCCGGTCGAGACGCTGATCGCGGTCGCCGAAACAGCAAAGGAAGCGGGCCTCGCGACCCATCTCGACGGCGCCAGGTTGCTGAACGCCGTGGTTGCTTCGGGTATTTCAGCCCGCGATCATTGCGCCGCCTACGATTCCTGTTGGTTGGATTTCACCAAGGGCCTCGGCGCGCCGGTCGGCGCGGTGCTGGCGGGCTCGTCGGACTTCATCGACAGTGCCTGGGATTTGAAGCAGCGGACCGGCGGCTCGATGCGTCAATCGGGCGTCATCGCCGCCATGTGCATCCACGCGCTCGACCACCATGTGGACCGCCTGGCCGACGACCACAAACTGGCGCAGCACATCGCCGCCGAGATCGTCACCATGAAGGGCGCCGGGGCGCTTCTGCCGGTCGACACCAACATCATCATCTTCGATCTGACCGAGGATGCTCCGGATGCCCCGGCCCTGGTCGAGTGCATGAAGGCCGATGGCTTCGTCATCGGGGCCTTTGGCCCGCGCCGCATCCGCATCGTCACGCACTTGGACGTGGACCCGGCTGCCGGCGAGGCGCTGATCGCCGCGCTACGGCGCCATATCGGCTAGCCCGTCAGTGTCCAGGTCTGCACCGTCTTTGCCCGGATGATCGGCGCCACGTCTGCATCAAACGCCTTGAAGTGGGCGGTCTCCAAATGGGTCTGGAACGCCTCGGCGTCGCTGTAGATCTCGTAGAGAAGGAACCGCCCGGCCTGGTCCGCGTCGCGGCAAACATCGAAGCGGAAACATTCCGGCTCAAGCTCCAGGCTGTCCCGGGCCTGCTGGCCGGTGCGCGCCAAGAAAACCTCCGCCGCGGCGGGATCGACCTCGAAGGCGACGGTGACGACAAACATTGCGTGCCTCAATCTTTTCAGTTTCTTATCGCGGGCGAGACCCACCGTTCCGTTCACATGGCACAGGTGCCACCCCCATGAAAAGAATTACCCTATGACCAACTCGGCCGATTTTCGCGTTGCTGTCTTCGCCGGCGACGGGATCGGGCCCGAGATCACCGCGCCGACCATCGATCTGATCCGCCGCGCCGCGGGCCGCACCGGCGGATTTTCGGTGACACCCGTCGACTGCCCCGCGGGCGCCGCCCATTACCGCGACCAGGGCGAGGCGCTGCCTAAGCCCTCGATGGACACGGCGCGGGCCTCGGACGCGATCCTGCTCGCCGCGATGGGCCTGCCCAGCGTGCGCTACCCGGACGGCACCGAGATCTCACCCCAGCTGGACCTGCGCTTCGAGTTCGGCCTCTATGCGGGCGTCAGGCCCATCCGCGCCGTGCCCGGCGTGCCGGTCGTGCTGGCCGACCCGAGGGCGCGCGAGATGGATTTCGTCATTCTGCGCGAGTCGACCGAGGGGCTTTTTGCCTCACATGGGAAGGGTGAAGTCACCGAGACCCAGGCGACCGAGACCATGGTCCTGACCCGGTCGGTCTCCGAGCGTTTGCACGATTTCGGCCTGCGCCTGGCGGACCAGCGCCGCGAGGCGGGGGGCAAGGGCCGCGCGACCTGCGTCGACAAGGCCAACGTCTTCCGCGCCTTCGCCTGGTTCCGCGAAATTTTCGACACCCGGGCCAAGGCGTTCCCGCAGGTCACCGCAGACCACATGTATATCGATGCCTGCGCGCTTGCCCTAGTCACCAAGCCCTGGGATCTGGACGTGCTGATCACCGAGAACATGTTCGGCGACATCCTGTCGGATCTGGGCGCCGGCCTGATCGGCGGCATGGGCTACGCCCCCTCGGCCGATATCGGCGACGAGCATGCGGTCTTCCAGCCCTGCCACGGCTCGGCGCCGGATATCGCGGGACAGGGGCTGGCCAACCCCACGGCGATGATCCTCTCGGCGGCGATGATGCTGGAATGGCTGGGTGCCGAGAAGGGCGTCGCCGAGGCGGGCCGGGCGGGCGCGCTGATGCGGAGCGCGGTCGACGCCGCTTTCGAGGACGGCGGCCTCAAGACCTGCGAGTTGGGCGGCGATGCGGGGACGGATGCGGTCTTTTCTGCGGTTGGCGCCGCGCTCGACCGGGCGGAGATCTAGGCTTGCGAGCGCCGGTCCGGGTCGCGGTCATCGGCGCCGGGTTTTTCAGCCAGTTCCATTACGATGCCTGGAGCCGGATCGACGAGGCGGAAATCGTCGCGATCTGCGTGCCCGATCCGGCCGAGGCAGCCGAAACCGCGCGGCGCTATGGGACGGCTGACCAGCCCTTGCCTGTCTTCGCCGATCCGACCGAGATGATGCACGAAGTCGGCCCGAGCCTGGTCGATATCACCGCCCCGCCCGCCGCGCACCTGCCATTGATCGAGCGGCTGGCGCCATTCGGTGTGCCGATCATCTGCCAGAAGCCCTTTTGCGGCGGCGTCGCGGGGGCCCGCGAGGCGATCGCGCTCGCCGAGGCCCATGGGTTCCCGTTGGCGGTCCACGAGAATATCCGGTTCCAGCCATGGTACCGCGAGGCCAAGCGGTTGATCGAAGCCGGGGCCGTGGGCCAGCCCTATCAGGCGACCTTCCGGCTGCGCCCCGGGGACGGGCAGGGGCCGGACGCATATCTGGACCGCCAGCCCTATTTCCAGAAGATGCCGCGTTTCCTGGTCCACGAGACCGCGATCCACTGGGTTGACACTTTCCGCTATCTTATGGGCGAGCCCACCGGCGTCTTCGCCCGGCTTGCGCGGCTTAACCCGGCGATCGCGGGTGAGGATTCGGGCGTTGTCCTGTTCGATTTCGCCCATGGCGCGCGCGGCGTCTTTGACGGCAACCGGCTGGCGGACCACGTGGCCGAAAACCGCCGCCGCACCATGGGCGAGATGTGGATCGAGGGTTCCGAGGGAACCTTGAGGCTCGACGGCGAGGGCCGGCTCTGGCTGCGCCCCTTCGGCGCAAATGACGAGACCGAGCGAGAATTCCCGTGGCGAGACCACCTCTTCGGCGGTGACTGCGTCTACCTGACCTGCCGCCATATCATCGATGCCTGGCTGGCAGGCCGCGAGCCGGAAACCGCGGCGCAGAGTTATTTGCGCAATCAGGAGATCGAGGAGGCGATCTACCGCAGCGCCGAAACCGGACGCTGGATCGACCTCTAGGGCATGATCCCTTCTAATTAGCGAATGCGTCGGATGTCCGCTCTGAGCCCTTCTTTCAAATTTCTTGCGTTGCAACGAACGTCGGCTATCGAGCAGCACGCTGAGGCTCGGAAGACGGCCGAAGAAGGCCCAACGCCAGCCGGGGGTTCAACAACGCTAGTCGGGGTTCAAATCGTGCCGCCGACAGCTGCGTCTCAAATCGATACGGATTGCGCTGAGACCGCGGGCAAGGCAGAAATGAACGCTCGCAATTGGGGCTCTGACGGATCAACGTATGCCGAACTCACTTCGGGATGATGACGACAAAGTGCCTGAAGACGCGCCGGAGGATTCAGGCTCCGGCCTCGCTGCTGCGCTCTTGCAGTCGATCATTGAGACAGCGCCGGATGCAATCGTGACCATCGATGAGCAGGGCGGCATCCGGAGTTTCAGTCCCGCGGCCGAGCGGATGTTCGGATTTCAAGCTTCCGAGGTGATTGGTCAGAACGTGAACATGCTCATGCCCGAGCCATTTCATTCCGAGCATGATGGCTATCTCACACGCTACCTCACGACGGGAGAGAAGCGGATTATCGGCATTGGGCGCACGGTGATTGCGCGGCACAAATCGGGCTCGATCTTTCCGATGGAGTTGGCAGTTGGTGAGGTCCGGACCGAGACCGAGCGGATATTCACCGGCTTCATTCGCGATATTTCCAACCGGGTTGCTGTGCAGGCTCGGGCCGAGGAGTTGCAGCGCGAGTTGAATCATGTGGCGCGGCTCGCGGCAATGGATGAGATCGTCTCGATGATCGTGCACGAGCTGAACCAACCGCTCACGGCAATCGCGAATTTCGGCGATGCCTCGATACGTCTTCTCGAAAGGGGTGAAGACCAATCCGGACGGGCCGTGGAGTTCATGGCGAAATCCGTCAAACAGGCGCACCGGGCGAGCGATATGATCCGCCGGCTGCGTCGCTTCGTGACGCGAGGCGTGGGCGAGAAAGAGCCGATCGCCGTCAACGAGGTGGTGCGGGAGGCCGCAGGCCTTGCGTTGATCGGGGCGGCCGACCGGGGCATCGAGACGATCTACGAATTCTCGGAGGGTTTGCCGGAAATCAGCGCCGACCGCATTCAGGTGCAGCAGGTCCTGGTCAACCTCATTCGGAATGGGGTTGATGCCCTGCTCGAATCCAAAACCGGACGCGAGGGCGATTTTCGCCTGACCATTGAAACTAACCGAGAGGAAGGCGGAGCGGTGCAAATCGCCGTTTCCGATACTGGTCCTGGAATTGCCCCCGGCGTCGCCGATCGTCTCTTCACCCCGCTCGTCACATCGAAGGAGGGCGGAATGGGAATCGGGTTGTCGGTCAGCAAGTCGATTGTCGAGGCTCATGGCGGCAAGATCTGGTTTGAACCCAATCCAGGCGGGGGGAGCCGGTTCGTCTTCACTCTGGCCGCTGATGGGGCCGCGGATGCCGATCAATGACGGCAAACGGGGCTAAAATCTATGTGGTCGATGACGATGCGGCGGTTGGCGAGTCGATCGAGGCCTTGCTGGTGTCTGCTGGTTATGAGGCGGAGGCGTTCACTTCGGCCGAGTTGTTCCTTGACAGCTTTGATCCGCCCTCGGCTGCCTGCATCTTGTTGGATGTGCGCATGCCGGGGATGGATGGTCTGACGTTGCTTGAGACTATGGGGGCGGATCGCAGGGACGTGCCTGTGATCATGGTCACCGGGCATGGAGATGTGCCGCTGGCGGTGCGCGCAATGCAGGCAGGTGCCGCCGACTTTGTCGAAAAGCCGTTCGAGCAAGCGCGATTGCTTCAAGGGATCGACCAGGCGATCGCCAATGCCACATCGGCATCTGAGACAAAGGACGATGGCCTGGCGGGGCGGTTTGCACGGCTGACGCCGCGCGAGACCGATGTGATGCGCCAGATGGTGATCGGCCATCCGAACAAGATCATCGCGCATAATCTGCAGATGAGCCCCCGAACGGTCGAGATCCATCGTGGCCGCGTCATGAAAAAAATCGGCGCCGAGAACCTGTCACATTTGGTGCGGCTGGCGATCAAGGCCGGCCATGATCCAGACACTGTCTAAGTCGTAAGGGATTCTCCTTACTATCCCCGGTCTTCGCCAGGCTTCATTCTGTGTTGCCGCACTCGCGGACGTCGCTTGATGGAGTTAGTGCAGGACGTGCAAGGCCAGGACAGAATAGTTGTACACGTGGTCGACGACGACGAAGCGGTGCGCGAGTCTCTCGTGGCAGTTCTCTTTGCTTCCGGCTTCGAGTCCGAGACATTCAACTCCGCCGAGGATTATCTCGCCCTTGCGCCCAGCAACGGCGACTGCCTGCTGCTCGACGTTAACATGCCAGGCATGAGCGGGCTCGACTTGCTCCAATGCCTCTCGGAACAGGGGCAGCGGACCGCGACCATAATTCTCACCGCCAACCCCGATGATCGGTTGCGGGAGCGGGCTCACCAGTTCGGCGTGATCGCGTTCCTAACCAAACCCGTTGCCGGATCGGATCTCCTGGAGGCCATCACGGCCGCCACAAAGGGCGAATAAGGGATTTGCCCTATAAGGGGATTCCCTGACTAACTCTGAGCGTGAAAATAGTCCCTGCTTTCCCCATGGCCGCTGAAGCGGTCATCAAGAAAGACAGGAGGACGAGATGCATTGCCACGCCACGCATTCAACCACCCTTACCGAGCCGAAGACCGGCCGGCCCGCTCCCAGCGAAACCGATCTCGAGCCGCGCATTGCAAAGCTCTTCGATCCGCGGCAGCCGGTGCGTCACGTCCTGCCTGATCATTCGATCCTCCTGCAAGGCGAGCCCGCTGACACCCTTTACCAGATCGTAAGCGGCACGGTGCGTTGCTGTACCTTCTCCGAGGACGGTGTTCGGCAGATCTTTCGTTTTGCCGGCGCGGGCGATTATCTGGGGTTCGCCGATTTCGAGACTTGGCATTTTACTGCGGAAGCAGTCGATCATGTGATCCTGCGCGCCGTTCCTAGGCCGCGCGCCGAGGCCGCGATCGCCCAAAACCCGTCATTGCAGGTTGCCCTGCGGGCGATGATGGTCCGGGGGCTCGCGGCGCGCGAGCGGCATATGTTCATGCTCGCCTATATGCCGGCCGAGGACAGGCTCTACCGGTTCCTGACCGACCTTGCCGCCCGGCGCGGCGCGTCCGGGTTCACGGTCCTGCCGATGAAGCGGCGCGACATTGCCGATCATATTGGCCTGACGTTTGAGACGGTCAGCCGCGGGTTCAGCTCGCTGAAGCGCAAGCGTGCGATCGAGATGCGCGGCAACGACCGCTTTCGAATTCATTCGGACGATCTTCTGCTCGCGGCCTGACAGATACCTGCTGCGCGCCGCCTCCTTCGGCGGCGGTGCGCAGCGAAATAGCCAACTATCTAGGCGCTACCTAGGCGCTACGCCTGAGGCGGTCAGCGGGAAGTTCAGCGAATTGAAACGTCCGAGTGTGCCCTCAATCATCTTGCGAAGTCTGCCAAGGCTGCCTGACGCTAATCACATCCTCCCTCACGACTGCCCGATTTGCACGCAAATGGAAGACGGGGATTTCTTTTTGTGAACGCCTTAATCGCGCTCAGGCCAAACCGCAGGGTCGACCCCTTTAACCGAGCCCACTTGCCTGAATTGCCGGTTGCAGATTGGGCAGGTCACAATTCTTCCGACCGAGAGAATGAGTTCGAGAGTTCGATGCGGCCGAGCCTCATTGCCAGGGCACCGAGCCACTTTTGATGCCAACTCGATAATCTCATCCTTGTCGGCCATGGCGAGGAGATTGGCACGCCTCTCGATTGTGCTCCTTGATCCAGAGCAAGGAGGCGTCTGATGCGTATTCGCTGCCGCCGAACCAGTCAAAGTACCGGTGATCGGCCCCCTACACATCGAACGAATGGCAGTTCAGAGCCCAAATTGACAGATGCTGCTCTGCGTTCGAACAGCGGAAACGTGGCACAAACCGGACGTTGGGTGAACGCGCGCTACACGTATTCCTGACCCAGAACAGACGATCGACACCGAAAAGCGAAAGTTAGCACTCGACGGGGCGGCGACTACGATAGTTGGCGGGATCGATTGCATATTCGCTGCACTGGTGCCTATGGCTTCAGTTGGAGAAAGCCGGCTGACAAAAAGCATCCGCCCGGCCGCGAGTGCGAACGGCTGGGCGGTGAGAGTCTGATCCGGAGACGAAGCAGGAAGGCGTGATGTGGTATGTCTTCTTCCAGCGTCGAGTTGCGTGACATTACCCGGGTGTGTCAGGCCGGGCAGATCAGACGTAATCTCGTGTCCTTGTTTTTGTGCGGTTCATCGCGGTCGCATAATCACCGGTGCAGAGGCATGACGTTGCTAGGGGAAACGTCCCTCTGCAGCCCCTGATTGGCTGGGAGGTGGCACAACCCAGCCGACGGAACAACATTCGCCAGAACCCGTGGTGCGACACCAATCGCTAGGGCGAGACGGATCAGCTGAGCTCGACCGAGGTAACGCTTGCCGTCCTCGAATTGCGTGATCTGATCCACACTCACATTGGTCACACTTGCGAGATACTCACGGGAAATACCAACAATCCACCGCTGTTGCCGAAACCTGGCACCGGCAGTGAGACTCTGATCAAGTGTCGTGACAAAGCGCACGCTACTCATGAGCTACCCCCTCTTAAGCAACTGATTGCTGGTAATCCCAGCGCACATTCATAGCGAGAACCCTTGGCTCGTAGAAACCTTTCTAATGTGCGATTAGAAAATTTCATTATTTTGATTTTGCAACCAGCAGGCGTATCGACGGCACCTTCCTCGCCCAATCAAATGCCCAGACCATGTCCAACTGGCATCGAGCGACGATCTTCCTGCCTCCTTTCGCCGAAACGGATCCCAAGTTCGGCCAACAACGATGCTATTCTCGGCGGAGAGGGTGGTCACCTCGCCCCCTAATTTGAGGTGATCACCTTCACATCGTGGCCCGATGATCTTGGTCATCTAGCGACGGCGAGGCATTCCATCCATGGGGCTCAAACGTCAGTTCTTTGCACTTTCTAGACGCTGATCGTCGACTGCGCCAACGTCCACTTCTGACCCGAGTCGATCTCAACGAGAGGCTTATGGCGGCTCGTCAGCCGGTCCGGCCGCCATATGGGGGTAGGTTGTCGAGCTGTCGCATCTCACACGGTCACAAAGCGGTCCGGATTCGGAAAGTGCGGCGGTAGTGCGCGGCGAAGGACCTTTGCCACCGAGATAACGTGGTTCGCATCCGCGAGTGGCCAGCGCTGTTGCGAAGCGAGATAATCGGCAATGCCAGGATCTGTCGTGACCCGTTCCCGATGAGCTGCGAGCCACGGGTTCTTCTCGAGGATATCGGACGCAATCTCTGCGTAGTGAGTAGTGGCTTCTGCGAGGACCACATCGGCGAAGCTGAGCCGGCCGCCGGCAACATGTTCCCGGCCATCGGCGAGGCGGGCCTCGAAACGCTCGCCGAATTTCCGCATCGCGGCATCGAGATTTGCACGGGCCTGCGCGGGCGTCGGCTGAAAAGGGGCGGAGAGGGCAGGCTCGGCGAAGTCAGCCACGGCGCCTGCCACCATGTCGATCACGGTGCGCTCTGTATCCTCGTCGCCGTAGAAGTCGCCGCGCCTGGCTAGGTGCCGGATCATTGCGCTGGACTGAAAGAGCTCGAGCGCCTCGAACTCGAGTAGCGGGAGCTGATTGAAGGGCAGACGGCTGGAGGCCCGAAGTGCCTCGAAATCTTCCGGCTCGGTGAGGCCGACATTTCGGAAGGGAATCTCATTATCGGCGAGCATCCAGCGCGTCGTCTCCGCCCGCCCGCGTCCGGCAAAGTAGGTCAGCGTCGCGATCGTCATCCGGGAATCTCCAATCGGGTTACGTGGTGAAAGCTTATGGCCAGAGAATTTCGCTGTCCAAGCAAAGGCTCACCTTAGTCAAACGGCTGCGATGATCTCCAATTCCACACGCCAGGCAGGGTTCACCAGCCCGCTGACGATGACCAACGTTGAAGGAAAGCACCGGTCACCGAAGAACTCTGACCGAATGTTGCGTAGCATTTTCAAATCGGAGCGATCGATCAGGTAGATGCGGAGCATGACTACATCGCCGAACCCCATACCCGCATCCCGCAAGCACGCGGCAATGTTCCAGAATGCGCGCCGGCACTGATCTTCGAAATCAGGGGAAACGGAGCCATCCGGATTGACGCCGACCTGTCCGGAGAGGTGAAGCCATTCGGATGCCTTGTTGGTTAAAACCCCATGGCTATAGTTCGGCACTTCCAGGCTAACGATGTCGGTGGGGTCGATGGTTTGGCTTGGCATGCCTCGTCCTTTCGTTTCGGTGGAACGTCATCTGCTGGATTTCCGACTATCAGGCTTGAGGGTCAATTTGCCGATGGATGAAAGGCCTGATCTTGGACGGCCAGGAGCGCGTGTCTTGACCCTGAACGGAAGATTCCGCTTATGCTTTGGGAAAGCGGGAAACCTCACTGGATGGTTTTGAGCTCGGCGAGCGCGTCGCCCAAGATCCTAACGGCGGAGTGAATGAACAATCCCGCAATGACTGCGGCCACAATCAAATCTGGCCAACGCGAGCCAAACGCGCCGACAGCAAGTGCCGCCACTACGACGGCGGCGTTGCCAATTGCATCATTCCGACTGAATAGCCAAACCGCGCGAACGTTGGCATCGCCTTCTCGAAAGCGCAACAGAATCGCAGCGCAGCTCAAATTCACCACCAGCGCAATAATGCCAATGCTCCCCATAAGAACCGCTTCAGGCATTTGAGTTACGAACACGCGATAGAGCGTGGCTGCCAAGACGCCCAATCCCATAAGTGCGAGGAACACGCCCTGAATGAGTGCTGTGTAGGCCCGAAAGTTGGCGCTCCAGTTCAATGCAATCAGACCCAAACCAGTAATGATACCATCGCCCAAGAAGTCGAGTGCATCAGCCTTGAGAGCCTGTGACCCTGCAAGATAGCCGGAAACCGACTCCGCGACGCCCATTGCCAAATTCAACCCGGCCACCAACCAGAGCGCGCGCCGGTATGAGGGGCTCGAATGGGTTGGTAACTCGAGCTCGCAGGCGCAGGATTTCTTCTCGCTCATGTCCCATGAAGCGTAACACGGCCCAAACGGCAATGTCTTTTGTTGGCACTTTCTCGACGTAGCCCCAACGGCAGCAATAGGAACAAACCGGACATTTGGATTCTGGCCTAAACGGCAGCTTCGTCCCGCTTAGCAGGCGTTGCACTTTGAGAAAGACTTCGCGGTCGCAGTGAACGACTGCTTTGAGCCCAAACTACCTGATGCTGCACCGCGTTCGAGTGGCAGCAACGTGGGGCAAACCGGACACTCAGATTGCCTGCGCTATGCGCACTCACGTCCCAAAGATGACCTAGCCTGTTCGTCAAGAAACCCCAAGGACGACTTTCGTGTGAAAGCCTTGGATCCCAACGAAGTGCGTTCATAGAAAACTTCCACACTCTGCGCGATGGCCGGCTCCCAATCACGGAACCAGTGAGAATGTTCTAAAAGGCCGAATTCTCTTACGTCCCGTTTGACGCAGGCCGTGCTGGCCAAGGTGTTGGCCTATTAACGCGCACTTCTAAATCTGGCGGCTTCGATCCGAGAGCGGAACGCAGGCGCATCGTTTTGAAATATCGTTGCCAGGCCCAGATCACGATCTGCGCTTGATTCAGGGCGTAGAGGACCTCGCCATTTAGGAGCTCATACCGACAACGCGCTAATCTGATCTCTCCAATCGCACCACCTTAAAGTCAGGCACTCCAGGATCTTGATCGTAAACTTTCAATCTTATTGATCCGAAACATTCCAATATCGACAAATTCAGTAGATTTATCACCCTAGAGTAGAGAGCAACTGCAAAAAGCATCTGTATAGGTGAGTCAAAGTATTAAATTCACTAATATGCCATAAGCATTCTTTATTTCGCCTATTTCTAGAGTCATACCGCAACCTACTCTGAATTTGTCTCAGATGAGTGAGCGGTAGTTATGAAGAAGTTAGGCGTAGATCAGATCGTTGATGCCAAGGTCCTTGGAGCCATTGCGACACGCGAACACACCAATGTTCGGAACCGTACGCTCAGCACGGCATCGCGACTCAGTGCACTACTCCTTTCATGTGCAGTCCTCTCTTTGGCCGGTTGCAACTCCGTCGGAAACCGCTTGTCCAATAACTCGCCACAAACCGGCGTGAAAGAATCCTCGGTTGTGGGCGGCGGCGTGGAAGAAGTCGGCGGGGGCATCATTGTCTCGACGAGGCTGATCGAACTCATAGAAAGTTCAGATCGCGCTTCGCTGGGATTTGGCGATCAGGACAGGGACGAAGATCGTGGCCGCGATGCGGATCATGGCCGAGACACAAATCCCGTTGACAACGACGGCGGGAACAAAGGTCACGGCAACGGCGACGAAAACGATGAAAGTGGCGACAATGGCCGCGACAATGCCGACTCCGACAACCCGGGAAGTCCTGACGGGCCAGGTGGCAACGGTAACGGCGGCGACAACGGCGGCGGCAACGGCAACGGCGGCGGCAATGGCGGCGGCGGAGGGCA
>Ga0224508_10000476_pt1 | contig 39720 bp, 44 predicted proteins | sample SF_Jan12_sed_USG_4_FD_170157 | JGI IMG/M metagenome (GOLD analysis project Ga0224508, IMG submission 170157) | Sediment microbial communities from San Francisco Bay, California, United States - SF_Jan12_sed_USGS_21 | ecosystem: Environmental > Aquatic > Marine > Sediment | place: USA... | reverse complement strand
ACCGTTGATGAGATTGGAGGAATACTCTTGGTAGAATGTAAACCACACAGAGAAGGAAAGTTTAGAGAGTAGGAACTCTTATCACACATCTTACCTTAACAATCTCATGAAGATAACATACGATGAAGAAGTGTGTATTCATTCAGGAAAATGTGTAAAGTCATTACCCTCAGTATTTCAAGTAAGAGACTCTAAATTTGTCATAACACAGGATGGAGCCAGTGAAGAAGAGATAAGAAATACAGTTAGTAAATGTCCATCAAAGGCCCTAAACATTGTAAACACTACTAGTTCTGATCCCATTTGATAAAGTAGGGTGTTAACCCCACACAAGATGACTACCTATGTTATGAATTCGTGTTAGATGTTTGAAGTATCATATTGAGATTAAAAATGACATTGGTACATTTGATAGTTGAACCATTAAATGATTTAAGATGAATTATGATTTTGATTGTTCAAAATGTATTCTATCTCTTCGTGGACTGTTACAGTTGGGGCATTTCAGAAATATTCTGTCTGGAGTAAGCTTGGTAAATACAGATCCACACTCCATACGTATACGTAGATTTTTAGGATCAATCACGAGAAATAATTGGATTTTGTAATTGTTAAAAAATACTGCTCACAGATACTTAAAGTAAAAAATATTGGATTCTTTTTAGTTTATGTAGCATCATTAATCTCTGTCTAGTCTGAGTTCCTTTTGGTTTTGGTCTCAGGGCATATCCGCAACATGGACGGTATTTGCCATGCTATAATAGGCAATAAAGAGAATCAACATCATGTTTCTTAACCTTGCAAATGTATTTTTGCAGACATCTCAGAGTATTGATTTGTCAGTTGTTGCCATAATGGTTAGCTCTGCCACTGCAACAATTCTTGCATTTATGGTTTGGATTACATGGAGAAACATACAAGAAAGTACAAAGGCAACATATTCCCAATTGCTACGTGGGTTCCATGAGGATCTGACAACCCGTCTTAACAAGAATTCTGTTCTCAAGACTACAGAAGACTGTAAGAGATATGCAAATGACTACCTAAACACTGTAGACGAGATTGCGTTTTTGGACATGAATGAAAAGATTCCACAGGGGATTGCCAAGTATCTTGGGAGATTCTTTGCGTATGGTTTGAACATAATCAATTGGTATAACGATATGACTGGAGAGGATTTTCTCAAAACTGCCAAAAAGAACTGGCCAAATTATTTTCTATATTGTGACAAATACAAGATACATCTAAACCCTGAAGACAAGCTTCCAAAGATAATGCTAGACTATAACCAACTGCAAGATAATGAATCACAGTGACTGGAAATTAGCATTTCCAAATAGGTGCAAGCAAGAACTGTGATGATAGTAAAGAACAATGGGACAATTGTATCTTGTTTGACTATGTCTATTTGATGAAAAGACATCTGATGATGGATAATTAATCCAACTGACACATAAACTGAATGTAGTTTATTACTGTGTAATGCCCATTTAGTATTGAAATGAAAACAAAACAAATTCTAAAATTAGATCCTGAAAGTTTTGACAGGGAAACAGTTCTATTGGGAATCAAAGAGATTCTGTACAACTAGGGTAAAAGTTTTTTTTATGATGATAATGTGGTCTGTTCATCTTTTTGATTTGAAAATAGTATTTATGAATAACTACAACACATACAACAAGGAATCAAAGTTACAATGCATTTTGGTTTCTCACTTGAGTTAGTCTATATTTTGATCTAGTCTTAGACCCTTACACCGATTTCGAATAGTGACCTCAGTGACATTTGCAGCTTCTGCCATGTTTTGTTGAGTCATGTCCTCGGAATTTTTGATACATGACAGGTACAACGCTGCAGCAGCCAAACTCATTGGATCCTTTCCTGCTGATTCATCATGTTCCTGGGCTACTTTGAGGATACTTATTGCATAACGCTTTGTCTTTTCTGTGATTTCAAGCTTGCTTGCAATTCTTGCCACACATTGGATTGGGTTCACAACTGGCATCCTTAGCCCTAATTCTTGATGCAGTATTCTGTAACATTTTGCAATGTCTTTTTTCTTGAGGTTTCCTGCATCTGCAACGTCTTTTAGCGTCCTTGGGGTTTCAGCGTCTCTACATGCTGCATAAAGCGCAGCGGCAATTAACGCAGAAATGGAACGTCCCTTGATCAGGCCTTTCTCCAATGCTTTTCTGTAAAGGTATGCAGCTTTTTCAATAACAGAACTTGATAGTGAGAGCTTGTCTTTTAGTCTGGATAATTCACCTAATGCTTGTCTGAGATTTCTGTCTGCAGATGCATTGGCCTTGCTTCTGCTATCCCAAGTTCTTAGTCTTTCAACGGTACTTTTCATTGCAGATGTAAGTGGTTTTCTCTACAATGAATCTCTGCCCACAATCGTTCTCAAATGTTAACATAATCAACATACATGAAATTAACTTTGATTTTCTTATTTTGGAAATGAGATTGTCATGAAATTACAAGTGCATACAATTAATGATGAAGTGTGCATTTATAAAAATACACACAAAACAAAAATGGCAGTTATTCTTATAATTATGGGTTTGAGGTTTGATTTGTGAAAGCAGTGGATTTCTAAATGGATAAAATCGCAGAAAAATTCAAACATATTAAGGGATATTACCACTGCAAACTTTGTCCTGGACAATTTGGTTGGATTCCAGAAAAAGAAATTGAATCTCTTGAAAGACATTACAAAATGTTTCATCCAGACGGAAAAAGTAGAACCGAAGAGGATTTCAAGATGGAAAATTAATCCGTTACTCTTGACTTTATGACAGTGCTCCAATCATTGGGAAAACATTTGAGAAAATAATAGATGACATCTACAAAAAAATCTACTCATCCAAAACAAGATTGATGCCTGAAAAATCGGTATCCATTACTTGGAGATAATGGACCGGATGGTGTCCGTGACTTGCAAGTAATGGACCGTGAAGTTTTTTGCCCAATTGTTGCCTTTTGTTGTCTGGTAACCATCATTATTTTTCTATGTTTTCTAAATGTAGATACATCTTGAAAAAGTTTACTCATTGATACTTTTGGTTCAAATTTAATTGGGAGCACAACATGCATGGGGATATAGTTAGTGGGCAAAATAACAGACCCACGTGGAAGTTGTTTTCATTCAAAAAAATAGAAAAAAAATACTTTCTAAAATTTAACCGTCTGCGATCCTTGCATTCTGTTAAAAGGATTGCCAAAATCAAATTTCAGGTTATGTCTCATCAATTAATTTTGTGAAATTTTGTAACTTCTTTTCCTTGTGCAATTTGTATGCAGTTAATCCGCTGAATCCAAAGATTATTGCCAATCCAAGATATGACAAGGTTTGACTGTGTTCGATTAGTACTGCAGACACGCCAGTTCCAACAACACTTGGAAGTAAGGACAGTGCGTACAGCCACCAACCGCAACAGCCCAGTGGAACCAGTGAAAAAAATGAAAAAAACGAAGTATCTGCTGTACTTCCAGAGTTTCCACCAAATGCCTTTCTTTTTACATCCAGTTTACATCCAAGCATCTTGCTTTTTTCAGAAAGAAAGACTTGCAGTCCAATACCAATACCCATTCCAATTATCACAATTGAGTTTAGCTGAAATGCTGCATTGACTGCATCCAGAGGGTCCAGTGCAGGTGTAGTAATAATCACTACAGTGAGATATATGACAACAGTAAGAATTCCTGCAATGGCTGCTTTTCTTACTGGTTTCACTTATGATTCACCGTAAACAAGTGTGTCAGGATGAAACGCAACCCATTCAAACCAGAACCCAGGATCATAAGTGATTCTGTCTAATCTGGAATCTTTCATCTCTCCTGATATTGCAACTCCCTCAATGTTCCAGATGCTGTCTGTCTGAATGTCATCTATCTTGTCTCCTCTTATCTCAAACTCCAACACCCTTCCGTTAATGTTGCTGTCAAAGGCCCTTGCCATGTATGGAACAGTGGATACAATCACAATGTTTTGATCTCCTATCTTATCATTTACCACTTTTCTTGATTCCACATCTGACAATCTGTATGCCTTGTAGATTCCATCATTCTCAAAACCCAGTATCAGCTCCTTTTCTGGTATTCTGTCATCTCTGTTGTCTACTGGAAACAACACTCTTGGATCCTTGAAATAATCAGAGTACGGATCAGAGCTGTATGGTCTGGTATGTCCTGTATCTGTGGTAAGAACGATAGTGTCAGAATAGAGTGTCTTCCAGTCACCCCAACGAACCACATCAAATGGAATCTTGTCAAGCTCACTTCCTGTCAACTCATCCTTTATCGCAAGTCCAAGTCCCTGACTCCAGTAAGAACCGGTCAACCTGTCATACATCACGAGATTGCTGTTGTACAGTTTTCCGGATGTCCCAAACTCGACTGTTTTGCCATTGATGGTCCTCTCAAACACCTGGTTGGTAAAACAGAGAGGACAGTAAGTGACGGCCACTGGAACATCTCCAAATTGATCGTTGACAATCTCATGCCAAGTCATTATGAATAGTGGATACGCCTTTGTTTCGCCCTGATAGTGTACCCCAATTACCAAGTCGTCATCTGAGACAAAATTTGCCTCTGATGCTTTGGCAAACTTTGGCTCATCTATGGATGGGATCCCATCTGGTGGCGGACCGCCACTTCTTATCTTGTCTAGCGGAACGATGTGCTTTTCGCCTTTGGTTATTTGGATGTCATATTTTGATTCTTTTTGCAAGATGTTTTCAAAATTGACTGATTTCATATCGATTATGCCTTTTCTGTCAAGGTATTCCAGAGACAGTTTCAGATCGTCATTTGTGATTAAATTCTTTTCATGCCATGAGATTATTTTACCTATCCATTTTGGCATGCCATTTGCTTCAGCATTTACGTGGGTTAACATTACAGTAGACAAGCTAAAAAATATCAAAAAGGCAAATGTTAGTTTCAGAACGGTCACAACTACAAAAATTTGTAAAAATAAGATAAAGCCTTTTTTCCAAATGGCGTTGTTATGGTTTGAAAATATATGCTCAGAATTTTTAAAGAAATTCTGAAGCAATCTAACTATATCATACAAAGATGCTTGTCAGATACATTACGAGCATTCCTGCTGCAATTCCAGAAACAATTGATGCGCTTGAAAGACGATTCTCATTTTCTTGTTGGATTTTTCAGAAGTAAAATTCACCATAATTACTTGATTTACTTAGATTTTTAATTTAGCTACGATGGATTAAATCTAGTTTTACATACTAGTTTTTCATTACAAGTAATTTGTTTTAAAAAATTCATTTAGAATATTTCATTGATTTGTTGAACTGTGACAATATTTTGGTATACGATTCCATCATCACATGGACATAGTTGTCAAATGACTGTATTGCTTCTATTCGCATCTTGATGTATTCATCAAAGAGCTTTGCTGTCATGTCGATGTTCTCTACATAGTTATTCTTCATTGATTCAGAGTTTGCCTTGATTTGTCTCAGAACTCCTTGATCTATGTTTAGTTTGTCAAAAAACTCTTTTTCTGCAATGTAGCAGGTTCCAAACATGTCATTGAACAAGTGGAGATATTTTGTGTATAAATTAGAATAGTTTTGGAATAATGATGGCATAGTAGATTCCATCTTTTTGATTATCTCTGATGTGTCTTCCTTCATTATGTCGCAGACGGATAGTTTTTCTTGCTTGTCTGATTCCATTTTTTTGCTCATATAACATGTGTGTTGTTTTAGAATTTAATGGATTCTCCAAATGGATTGCAATGTAATTTGGAAAGACACTCAAATATAATTAGTAAAAATGAGTGATTGATGTTAATCTCAGAAAAAATAATAATTAACGCAACTTCCAATCTTGTTTGGAATCATTTACGAACACTGCAAGGAGCAAACGTTCCAGCTACGATTCCATTGCATCAAGGATTCTACAACGGTGATGAAGTATACTATATCATCACAGACTCGAGTGATCAAACACATGCAGATGTAATTACAGAGAATCAGGGTTGGAAGGTGGAACTTGCTCCTTTATTGAAGAATGCACCTGCTACTGCACTGTCTAAAACATACATGTTTACAAATGGAATTGACGGCGACGGTGTTCACAAATACCAAGGTGAAGTATTCACCAGCACTCCTGCACAAGCAGATGTATACAGTGCACTGACATCCCATATTCATGTAACATGGGAAGATGCAGTAACGCCAAGAATTCTGAATTCTGAAAAAGCAATCCTTGATGCAGAGAAAAAAGGTGAAGTAACACTTACTCCAGTGCAAGTTGTCTTAAACATGCCACAAATAGTTTGGCCTGAAGGAAAAATGATGGTAAAAGAAGACAAAACCCTGGCAGATGACACCCCATATGGCGGTGGACAAGTGTTAGATATTGATACAGAAAACATGGAAGTTACGTTTGTGGCTCACAGAGGCTGGGGCCCTGATGGAAGAACCATCTACTACATTGTAACAGATGCTACACCAAGTGGACCTGCTGGAATGATGGGGGTTGTTAATGCACCAACATCAGCTAATCTGATTGCAAATTCAGCAGCAGTTGACCTGTTCCAATTCAGAAACGGCATTGCAGGATCTGGCCCCATGGGATTCCAGCCAGGGATTGCAGCAGGTGCACCCGGCGATGCCAACTATTCCCCAATGTGGAGAATCTTCATGATTGGTTGGGAAGATCCTGACAACGCGTCTGTGCTTGAAACAATGTCTGACATCAACGCATACCAAAAAGCAGGTTTGATTACTGCAGGATTGGCAAGACCTATGGACTCTGATCATATTGTCAACTGTCCATTCATTGATCCCTTTCAATAGGTGACTCTTCTTTTCTTTGAATATTTTTTTCTGATATTTTTCAAAATTGCGTTGGAGAATATTTGGTACAATTCTTTTATTCTTTGAATAAAATTTTTGTGTGATTGTATTGGTGTTGAGTCAGATTCAGGTCGAAGATCATGTGAGCAGAGTGGTAATGCCAGACAATCTCAAGGTTGGACTGATGGTTGCAGAACAACGAAAGAAATGTGCTTCGGGAGGCTGTACTGGAGAATATTACGGACTTGGATTTGGCCAATCACCATTTCATGTTCCACCTGTACTGTCAAATGCATTGTCTGACAGTTCGAACAAAGGCCATTATTCTGCGGCTGAAGGGATACGGGAATTGCGTGAGGCAATTGCAGGATTCAACAAGAGACACTTTGGTTTGGATGTCGACTCGTCTCGCATCATAGTCGGACCTGGTACAAAAGACATCATCAATACTCTTTTTGGAATGATCAAAGGAGACGTGATCATTCCTTCTCCGTCTTGGATTGGCTACCGTCCACAGATTCATCTCTTAAACAAACACTTTCACACATATTTTCTAAAACCCGAACATAATTATAAAATTCAACCAGAGGACTTTGAAGAATTTTTGTCAAAACTGCATGTCATACAACACACTTTAGTTCTAAACAATCCTCACAATCCCACCGGAGCAGTATACACAAAGCAAGAACTTGAAAAACTAGCAAATGTCTGCAGAAAGTACAATGTTTTGGTTTTATCAGATGAAATCTATGCACTTGACACGTATGATTTTTCTAAGTTCACAAGCATGGGTGTTGTATATCCAGAAGGCACATTTGTGACCAATGGACTCTCAAAGGATCGTTCGGCAGGAGGTTACAGGCTTGGTTCATGTATTTTACCCACTACATCTTCTGAAAAACTAGCATCAGATTACAAAAAAGTGGCAGCAACTGTATACACCAATGTCTCAACTCCTACCCAATATGCTGCAATCAAGGCATACGAGCCAAATGGAGAGATAAAAGACTATATCTCAACTACAAGAGAAATTCACAAAATCATGGGAACGTATCTTTCAGAGAAATGGGATTCAATAGATGAAATCACTGCTACAAAACCTGAAGGTGCATTTTACTTTTTTGCAGACTTTAACTCAATGTCTGCATTGCTAAAAAAGAAAGGAGTCGACACATCAAACAAGCTTGCTGAATCCTTACTCTCATGTCCGTTTCACATTGCAGTGGTTACAGGAGATGCCTGTATGTTGGAACCAGATAATTATGGCGCAAGAATTGCTTTTGTCGATTATGACGGCAAGAAAACATTTGATGATTATAAAAACAACAAGCCACAAAACAGATCAGATGAATTGGAATTTGTAAAAAGGAATGCACCCCTCATGGTTCGTTCAGTTGATTCCCTTAGAGAGTGGATAGAATTTATCAAAAGCAATTAGAGAATTGAAAACCAATCGCTTTGAACCAATTGTCAACTTTTCATTAAGAAAGGAAATTTTCTTCGTAGCATTGGGCTCCATGGTTGGCGCATTCACGATGCATACACCAAGAATGTTTATGGATCTGTTTGGTGATTCATCATACCAGATAATGTTATTGGTTGCAGCCAAAGTTGTAAACTCATCACAGCCAGAAATAGGTTTAGTACTACACTTTTTTGTTGCAACAGCAATTGGAATAGTTACAGGAATATTTCTGCACAAGATACTGCGATTCAACATTTCAAAAATCCCAAAAGGTCTGACATATGGAATCATCTCGGGAATTGTTGTTTTTGTTGTTTTTGCAATACCCGTGTCACAGATATTTTTGGGACCCAACACAGTGGTAATCATCTCTGAGATAAACCCAGACATGACAGTAATCCAGGCAACACAAGAAGTTGAAAATAGTTTTGTCAGCCAGATGTTAAATTCTTTATTCATGCATATCATATGGGGAATAACACTGGGTGGGGTAAGCTCTCTGCTGACAAGAAAGATGGGTGCAAACTATCGTTGCCATGTATGCAACATAGAGTTTTCAAACATCAAGACATATGAGCATCACCAAAAACATGTCCACGAGAACCCATCTCACAAAATGAAAAAAATTGTGATTCTGGGAGGAGGATATGCAGGAGTGGGAGTGCTTAACAAAATCCAGAAAAGATTTGAAAACAATGTCAATGTAAGCATAGAACTGGTAAGTGAGTCCAACTTTTTTCTGCATACACCTATGCTTCCTGAAATGGCAACAGGCACTATCGAGCCAAGGCACATAGCGACACCCATCAGAAGATTCTGCAAAAGGGCACAGTTCCACCAGGCAAGCGTAGTTGACATTTCACTTGATTCAAGAAAGATAACAATACAGAGAATGTCTGACGGAACACAGAGTAAACTGCAATATGATTATCTGGTTCTGGCAATGGGTGGAAGGACAAACTTTTTTGGAAACACAAATGTTGAAAAGCATTCTCTCACCATCAAGAGTCTTGATGATGCCATACAGATCAGAAATCACATCATTTCAATGTTGGAGGACGCAGACCAAGAGACAGACTCTGTAAAACAACAAAAATTGGTAACTTTTGTTGTCGTGGGAGGAGGGTTTTCAGGAGTAGAGACAGTTGGTGAGATTAATGACTTTGTAAGGGAGTCATGTGAAAAATTTTATCGGAACACTTCACAAGACACTATACAAATCATTTTGGTAGCCTCTGGTGAAAAAATTTTACCTGAAATTGGCAATCTGGGAGAATACTCCAAACAATCATTGCAAAAAGCTGGAGTTACAATTTTCACAAACACGCGTCTAGAGAACATGTCTGAAACAAAAGCTATACTTGACAATAAAAAAGAAATTCCTACAAATACCGTGATTTGGGCAGGTGGAAATACGGTAGATGATGCAATCGCAAAAACGGATACCGAACACCACAAGTCTGGCAGAATAGTTGTAGATGAATTCCTCAGACTCAAAAACCATCCAGAAGTCTTTGCATTGGGGGATTGTGCATTTGCAGTTGATTCCAGAAGTGGAAATCCATATCCACCCACAGCTCAGCATGCAATAAGACAAGCCAAGATTGTGGCAGAAAATCTTGAAAACAAGATCAAAGGGATAGATGTTCAGAAAGACTTTGTATATGACACAAAGGGCTCCATGGCCAAAATTGGTAGAAAGAATGGTGTCGCATTGCTGTTAGGTCATGAGTTCAGGGGATTGATTGCATGGCTGATTTGGAAGCAGTACTATCTTTCCACTCTGCCAACAAACGAGAAAAAAATTCGAGTGGGTATTGACTGGTTTATTGACTTGTTCTTTCCAAGAGATATTACAAGACTATCGAATGTGTTTGACAGGAAATAGGGTTCAGTTGCAGATTAGAAATCATTCAAATTCAATGAAATTACGAAATATCTCATGATTTGATTTTGATGCAAGATTAGATGTCATAAGCCAACTTGTGCTCAATGTAATAGAAATCATGACTGATTACTTGTCTTTGACCAGTTCTTGCTCTGAAACCGAGCAGGTCTGATTGCAACTATTGATGCCTCAAATATGGATGAAGATAGTCACTACAGTATAACTGCAAATGGCAAAGTGATTCTAGAAGGCACGCCTTGGGAATGATTTATTTTAATCCTGTTTATTTTTTATTTTCTTTTTAATCCATGATTATTCGTGCTCAGAATCACATATCGTTGCGAGGATAAAACAAACACTTCTATGTCTATAGTTGCAGCAATAAGATATGAAGTATCTATGCAGAACCTGTAAAACAAAATGTGATGACATTCCAAAACACATGATGACAATACACAAGTTTTCAAAAACACTTGTGGAATCCCAACTCAAAGCAAACCCAAATTCTTATACAAATTCCTTTGAAGAATTAGAATAATGACGCTATAGTGTGAACTCCAACAAATATTTCTAGGCTAAAGATAATTTTCAATCCTTTTCAGCAAGTCTGTCATTTTCTAGATCTTGCATATCTAATCGCCCTTTATCAGAAATGAATTTTTTTCTGAGTCCAGAAATAGTATCTGCAAAGATTTTCATTTTTTCTTCTTTTGTTATCATACTGTAATAGGCAGTTCATTGTACTTAACCCAAACACACATCGCAAACTCCATAATCATATACAAAATTATTTCATTGAATCATTGAGATTGGCAAAGTTAAGATTGGATTCTAAATTCCAGTACATTTAATTTTATAATTCTTAACACTCCATTTTCTCTAATCTTCTTTTGCAAGGAAATTAGGTTGCTTCGGGAAATTCCAAACTTGTAAGAATCTCGTGGTCTAATGTCTAGTATCTTGTCTGCCAAGTTGTCATAAATCGTATAGTTGTCTTCTTGTGTTATTCCAATTACGTTTACTGCATCAAGGTTAGAAGTTTCCTTTCCAACGCCATTTAATTTTACCACAAGTCTTTGTAAAAACAAATAGTTTAGAATCGACTTAGAATATCTATGGTGTCAATCTGGTCTTGATGATCTGCCAAATAGTACAAAATTCTATCTGAATCTATTTCTACCCACTCTGATTCTCCTTTGTAGTTTACAATATCTTCAAAAAAGGTACCGTTGATGCCACTTAAGCGTAATAGTGCCTTTTTATCCTTGAATTTTATCGGCAGTTTGATTAATTGTTCTCTCAATATACTCTGTCCTTGAATGTTAATCTTGTATTCTTCTTTGTTTATCTCAGCAGCTCCAAAAAAGTGATTTGGAAACATGTCCAATCTTTTTATCTTCATTGATATGGTTTTTTTCAGTTGATTATCCATGGTCTTTTTTTATAGATTTCTTGCATTCCTAAATTTCTTCAACAAAATCATTATGAAACCAAGGTTGCAGTTTCTTTTTTACTGTCATCATCATAAGGATCATATCCTCGCTTTTTGTGTATTGAATCAATTACTCCTTTTGTAAAATTATCAAATTTTTTATCCTTCATGGAGTTGATTACTTCATCGACAGTTTTATTCATATCAATTTCTTTGCATCTACGGTCTGCCTCAGAGCAATAAAACTCAATATATTTTTGAATGTAATCGTATTCTACTCCTTCGATTCCTATCTCTACTCTTCTTCTACTAAGTCTTTTTCTCCAAGTTTCACTCATTGAATCATCACATTTAATGCTCCTCAATCACATTTAAAGAAAAAAGAACGTAGGTTTGATTTTGACTAAGGTCTTTTTTGAACAAAGAAAAAAGAGACTATTTGAACATTCATTGAAGGGATAAAAGGAATGATACACCATAACATGTGGATTGTACTTGTTTGGATAGGAATTGGAATAGGAATTTTAATAGCAATAATCCTGATTGTCAAGGCAGCTAAAACGTCTTCTTGGGAGGCACTAATGGTTGATAATTATTGTAGAAAATGTGGGCTTAAGACAAATGGACTAAAGTGTCCTCTATGTGAAAAAAGAACTCAGTCATTTGGTGTTTAAATTGTTCTAAAATTGCTATTTATCAAAAAACATCATACCGTTTGACAATTATTTATCTAATAACATTCTATGTTAGTTGGAAACAAAATTGCTTAAAGACTTGGTAACACCAGAAAATGCAAATGTCTTTGTAGGAAAACTAGGAGATATTTTAGAAAAAGCAATCGATAAACCATTGGGCTATGCCATCAATTGGGGTAGAATTTGGTCACTATGGCCTGTCCACATCGAAACAGCGTGTTGCAGTGTTGAATTTGGTGCAGCATCAAGTCCTAGATATGATGTTGAAAGATTTGGTATCATCGAAGCATTTGGTTCACTTAGACAATGTGATCTTGTTGTTGTACAAGGAACTATTACACGAAAAATGGCACCACGTCTCAGATTAGTTTATGATCAAATGCCTGAACCAAAGTATGTAATTGCTATGGGAGCTTGTGCAATTACTGGAGGATTGTATTTTGATTCATACAATGTACTTCCAGGAATTGACGGAGTTATTCCAGTTGATGTCTATGTCCCAGGTTGCCTACCTAGACCTGAAACTCTCATCCAAGGATGTATGTTGTTACAAGAGAAAATAAAGAGAATGAAGGCTAGGAAGTTTGTATAATAAACAAAAGATTACTGGACAAACCAAACCAGAAAATAGATAAAATTTGTGAAAACTAAATTATTTTAAAAACAATACTAATGCTGCAAGAGCAGATATTATTCCTATAAAAATCAAGGTATTTCTAATATTGTGATATCCTGAAATTAGACTACTCATCATAGTATTTTCTATTATTCATTGAATTTAAACAGCAATTGACATGTTCTTGAAATTCATTTAATTAATTTACAAAAATTAAAAAATTTTTTATTCTTATAATGATTGAAAATTTACTTAATAGAGAAAAATATGTGTAAACCAGAATTATTTAATTCAAAATAAAGGGATGGCATTATCTAATTAATCCAAAATAATTTCAAACAAAGTTTTCCACGTGCACTCAAAATATCAATCCTAATCCAGATACTATCGCAATAGTTTTGAAAGTCTTGCCTGAAACCATAAAAATGACAAACTTGGTGAATTTCATTTTCTTTGCGCCAGCAGATATCAAAATCAAATCCCCAATAACCGGAATCCATGATGCAAAAAATATTGCACTCCAACCAAATTTTTCAAGGAGTTTGCTGTCTTTGTTTTTCTGCTCAACTTTCTTTTGATCTTTCTTTTTCTTAAATTTTGTAAGCAGCGTATTTCCACCAAACCCAATAAAATAATTTAACACTCCGCCAATTGTAGAACCCAAAATCAAGGCAATGCCAACTAGAATTTGACTTTCTCCACCTAGAAGCAAAGCTGAAGTCAGAATTTCAGTAGGTAAGGGAATTGCAGTAGCTGACAAAAAAGAATTTAGAAATAATCCAATTATCCCATAATCCTGAAATGGGTTTCCCTAGAACTAGGTAAATGTTTCATCATACTTGATGCCACAGTTACGCTTAGCAAAAGAATTGTCATCAAATATAATACTTGAATAAGTTTTGTCATTATCGTGTAACTAGTAATTAATCTATTAAAACAGATAATAGATTGTCAAAACAGATAATCAAAGATTCTTGAACCATAACAGACTATGTTTCTTTTGGTTGGACATAGTCTTTTTTCACAACAAGCACATCAAACCCTTCATCCTTTGTAGGAGTCTCAATCTCTTTTAGTTGCCTGTTTATTGCAACCAATGGAAACTGTTCATTTCTCCTCATCCTCCTTTGGTGGAGCAATCCGATAGAAGTATTCATAAAAACTCCAATCATTTTAGCATTGTATTTTTTTGCCATATCGATATGCATTTTTCGAATATCTTTTGTAAGATTGGTATCATCAACAACTATGCTTTTGCCTTGCTTGAGGCATTGCTCAATGTAATTCATCTCCTTTTTTCTATTGTTGTCAAAATAATACAGTCGTATTTCTTCATGATCAAAATTTGCTTTAACATAGGTGGTTTTACCACTTAATGCAACACCAATCATCAATACATATTCCAAGCTCATTTTCTTATCTTTTCTGATTTTTAATCAATTAAATAGAATCAATTATTCTTGATACATTATTTCTCAAAAGTATAATTAATAGAATGAGGTTTTGACAAGGATTTATTCAAATTTTCTCCTGAGGGGATCCTATATAGAAGACATACACAAAATCTGCACTCCCATAACTTTCTGAATCTTGTCTCATTCCTTTGTCTATAAAATAAGATTCTACTTTATCAGCATCATCTTTAGAATTGGCATCCCAATCCCTCCAACTATTTGGTTCTCCGCGTTTGGTTTTACTGTTTTCAGAATCATTTGTTCTGCCTATCATCCATTTTGAGTAATTTCCACCGGATTGAGACTTTACAAGTTCTTCTATTTCGGAAATGATTTCTGAGGATTCCATGATTTTTTAGTGCCCATCATCTTAAAAAAGAATGTCAATAAAATCAATCATGATAATTTAAGATGGAGGTTTTGTCTTTTTTATTTCATTTATCGAGTCTTCCAGATCTTTCTGAGTTATCTTGATGGACTTTACATCTTTTTCCTTGTTTTCAACAAATCTCTTTACTCTTAAAAGCACTCCACAATTACAAACATCTTCAATCTTGACCCTGAAGCCTTTTGTTATTTTGGATATATTCTTTAAATCAACATCATTTGAAAGGAGTTTGTCTTTGGTGTGAATCTTGAAAATCATTTCTATTTCTGTAATATCTAGATTGGGAATTTCTATCCCCCTTCAAATCTACCTGGCCTTAGCAATGCAGGATCTATCTATGTCTAGTCTATTTGTTGTGCCAATCATCAATACATAATCCATTCACATCATTTGTTAGATCAACTAATTACCGGTTTTCAATGAATTAGAAAACAACTATTCTGCACAACATACACATAATGAGAACAAACTAATTTTCATGTCTTGAAATCCGTTTTTCTATTCCATTCCCATTCCGGGCATGCCCCCCATTCCTCCTTGAGGTGGAGCCGATGATCTTGATGATGCAACCACGTTATCAATTCGCAGTATCATGTTTGCAGTCTCAGTGGCTGACTTTATTATCTGCTCTTTGACCTTGACTGGCTCTATTATCCCCAGTTTCTCAAAATCTGCAATCGTTCCATTAGTTACATCCACACCGGTGAATTTTTCTCCTTTGCTCTGTTTTGACCGTAACTGCGTAATTGTATCTATAGGATTCATTCCTGCATTTCTTGAAAGTGCAAGTGGAATGGACTCCATGGCATCGGCAAACTTTTCAACTGCAAGCTGATCCCTTCCAGAAAGCGACTTTGACCAGTCTCTGAGTTTTAGTGCAATAAATGCCTCAGGTGCTCCTCCGCCATAGACAATCTTTGGTTTTTCAATTACGTCCTTTACGACCATCAATGCATCATGCATTGACCTGTCTGCCTCGTCAATCACTCTCTGAGTGCCGCCTCTTATCAGTATGCTTATGGCCTTTGGATTCTTGCACCCCTCAATAAACACCCAGTTGTCCTCCTCTACTCTTTTTTCCTCCACGTTTTCTGCCGAGCCCAACTCTGTATCATTTAGGTCATCTACTCTTCCAACTATTCTGCCTCCGGTAGCTTTTGCAAGTTTTGTCATGTCGCTTTCCTTGATTCTTCTAACTGCAAGTATTGCCTCCTTGCTCAGATAATGCTGAATAATGTCATCTATTCCCTTTTGGCACAAAACAACATTTGCACCAGTTGATTTTATTTTATCTACCATATCTTTGAGCATCTGATTTTCTTCTTCCATGAATGATTTCATCTGATTGGGGCTAGAGATGTTTAGTTTTGCTTCAAACTCTGTCTTTTTAATCTCAAGTGCCTCATTGATTAGGGCAATCTTTGCATTCTCTACTCTTCGCGGCATGCCGCTATGAACGATTTCCTTGTCAAGTATTATGCCACTTACCAATTCACTGTCAGATACAGAACCGCCTGCCTTTTTCTCTATCTTTATGTTGTCAAGATTTACCTTGAATGTTCCATTTTTTTCTTCAATGACTGCTAATACTGCATCTACTGCCAGTTTGGCAAGATCAGTTGCCTCAATTGATACAAGTTTTGTCTGCATTGATGTATTTGCAATCTTTTCAAGTATTTCCTTATCTTTTGGTTCAACGTTTATTGTGATTTCAGAGAGAAATTCCATTGCCTTCTTTGAGGCCTTTTTGTAACCCTCGGCAATTATTACGGGATGAATTTCATCATCAATTAGTGATTCTGCCTTTTCAAGTAAAGCCCCTGCCAAGACAACTGAAGATGTTGTACCATCTCCTACCTCGCTGTCTGTGGCCTTTGCCACCTCCACCATCATCTTTGCAGCCGGATGCTGCACGTCAATTTCCTTTAGGATGGTTGCCCCATCATTTGTGATGGTGATGTCTCCAAGTGAATCTACAAGCATCTTGTCCATTCCTCTTGGTCCAAGGCTTGTCTGAATAATTTCTGCAATCAGTTTTGCTGCCCTGATGTTGTTTCTCTGGGCATCACGGCCACGTGATTGGCTTGTTCCTTCTTTGAGCAAAATCACAGGTACTCCTTCGGGAGTAGTTCCAACTTGAGACATTAGATTATGTAGTTTTGTTTTGATGTATTTATGCTGATAACACAATGTTCATATTTGAAACCAAAAAATATGATTTCCCTATCAATAATCTAAGATGATTTTATATCTGGATTTTGTTTATTTTTCTCCTATACATTTTTGTCTAGTTCTTTCCCGTATGAATTTCGAAGTAAAATAGGAGATATGAATATGGTTGCCAAGACAACCAAGACTATTGTCGAATAAATTACCTCATCAAATATCCCTGCTGATAACCCAACTCCTATAGTGATAAAGGCTACCTCTCCTCTTCCAATCATTCCATATCCAACGCGCAATCCCTTTGTTCTATTTTTTAGCATGACCATTGAAGGGAGTCCACACCCGATAATTTTACTAAATATTGCTACTACCAAAATCACAATAAAGAAAATAAAATTCATTTCATTGATCTGAGCAAGATTGACGTGTGCGCCAATTATGGCAAAAAACAACGGCTCTACAACCACCTTTAGCCTGCCAACAAATTCCCTTACCTGACCCGCCAGTTTTGATCCCGCAAGTCCCATTCCTGCAGCAAATGCCCCCACAATTGGATTCAGTCCCACAGTGGATGCAATTGCTGCAAATCCAAACGCAGAACCCAATGATGCTGCCTCTTTGGCCCCTCTTGCCTCTAATGAGGATGGTTTTGTCAAAGATACACCATGAACGATTTTGGGAAGCAAGAATACAGCACCCATCAAAATTAAGAACCAGAGTCCTACATCTTTTGCAATGGCAAAAGCAATTGATTCAACACTTGGCATTGTATGAAGTGTAACTAGTGAAATTACTGCTGAAAGCACAGCTAATCCAATTACGTCATCTAAAACTGCAGCATTTACCAAAATGTTACCTTCCTCTGACTTTTCTTTTTTGAGTTCCTCAAGAATTGTTACTGCAACTACAATGCTGGTTGCACTTAGTGTTGCACCAATAATGACTGCCACCGTCCAATCAAATCCAAACAGACTGGATACATAGTATCCCAATCCCAAAGGAACCACGACGCCCAATATTCCCACAACAGCAGACCTATACCCTGCTTTTATCAAACCATGAAATGTGAAATGAAGTCCTGCTGAAAACAAAATGATAATTCCAGAAATCTGCCAAAGAGACAACATGATTTCATTTATGTTCACTATGGAATTCTCAAAGAATGGGATGATGCCACCAATTGCAAACGGTCCCATTAATACCCCTGCCAAAACAAACCCAACAATCTCTGAAATTTTGAAATGTTTGCAGATTTTGCCAAACAATATGGCAGGCAAAACCATGAACAGTATACCAATCATTGTTGGTATGACATCAAATTCAGTAACCACGATCTTTAAGAAAATACAGTCTTAATAAGAAGATAAAACCAACACGATTCTAAAAATTGAGATTTATAAACTGAGAAATCATCTTCACAAAGGATACAGTCTTTCAGCCCTTAGAAATACAAGAAGAATACCAGATGAGGAAAATGTTGCATCTCTATTGATACATTGTGGAGATAATTAGATGGATTTTTTGATTTTAATGTAAAAAGGATATTTTGGTATTTAATCTTCTGATTCCTCATATTCTTCATCTTGTTTGTATCCTTCTTTGAGCTCAATCTGATGTTCCTCTTCTTTCATTTCTTCATGATCAAATTCCTTCAATTCTTTTTCTGATTTTTCAGACATGAAATAATATGTGCATCATGGCATATTAGCAAAGTCATAATTTTCAAGATTGATATTCTTGTTTATGCTATTATTCCGCAAATAGTATCTACTCATTATGCTTCAAAACAGATTCAAGAAAATCCTTGTTGGGATAGATGGCTCTGCAAACTCCATACGTGGATTGAATCAGGCAATATCCCTTGCAAGACAGTCACAAGGAACCATTACAGGAATTCATGTATTGCCGGAATTTCCACCATCCTATGAAATAAACCTAAAATCCTATCGGGCACAACTAAGCAAACAAGGGAAAAAATTCATGGAATCTGCCAAGACTAGCGCAGCTCGTCACGGAATAGAATTTAATGAAAAGGTTGCCTCCTCAAAAAATGCAGTAGATACGATAGTAGGATTTGCCAGCAAGAGCAAATTTGATGTCATAATTATCGGTTCAAGAGGGTTGGGATCTCCCAAGGCAAACTATGTTGGTAGCGTTGCCCATGGAATAGTGAATAATTCAAAGGTCCCCATATTGGTTGTAAAATAGATTGTGACTTTTTTAGTAGTATCTTTTTCAAGTTGAATGCTCTATTAGCCACTTGCCAACCTCCGGCCACAGTTTTTTGTGTGCAGTTCTGCTAATACACAATCCAACGTGACCTGTTGGAAATTCTAGAGTTTTTTTGTCTTTGCTAGAAATCACATCTGTAATTGTCCTACTTGATTCGGCTGAAACAAGATCATCATTTGTTCCAACAATATTCAATACAGGTACTGTAATATTCTTCAGATCAATAAGAGTATCGCCTAGCATCATCTTGTTTTGGATGAATAGATTTTTTTTGTAGATTTCATCTATTATTTTCTCAAATGTTTTCCCAATTATTGGAACACTGTCATAAAGCCAAGACTCTACTGCAAAAAACTGTGTAATTTCCTTTATACTTCTAGGCTGGCTAAAGTAAAATTGATACTTTAAAGCTGCTTCCAATGGATTGCGAAGTATGAATGCAATGTTTAGAAAAGACGATGGTACATTTCCAAAAGTACTTACAAATTTCTTTACATCCAGATCTTTAATCCATGATTCTAATACGGTTGGCGGTTTTCCAAAATCTACTGGAGTCGCATGCAAGATCAAGTTTTTTACATCTTTAGGGTGGATTGCAGAATAAATCAAAGACAGTATTCCGCCCCAACAATATCCAAACAGGGTAACATTTCTAGAACCTGTAATTTCCTCTACCTTGTCAACTGCATTTTCAAGATAGTCATGTGCATAACTTGCAAGCGGCATCTCTTCATCCTTGATGGTTGGCATCCTCCAGTCCGTAGCATATACGTCAAATCCAAGTTGTTGAAAATGTCTAATTATGCTGGTCTCTGGAAGTAGATCTAAAATATAGTGTCTGTTGATTAAAGAACCTACAATAAGAATGGGGGTTTTGAATTTTTGCGGCGAATCCGTTTTGTAGTGGTGAACCTCAAATGTTCCACCCATTGGAATTATTTCAGAAGGCGTTCGATTAATTGTATCTCGGATAGGTTCTATCAGGTTATCATAATGACCAATCATGGCTTCAAGATACCTGTATAATTTATCATGATGACCAACCAATGCAAATTCTGCAAATGAACCTACAAGAGCCGATAGTGATTTTGAGAATTCTTTTTGTTCTAAATTGCTGCGCAGTTCAGCATTAAAAGTAGATCTAATCTTGTCTTGAATCTTTTTACCCGTAGATTCTTGTAAATTATTAGCAGATTCGATTGCCCGTAACCATGAATTAAAAAGAATCAGACCATACCTTGATTGAAAGTCAAATGATTTTATTGCAAAATTGGTGTAAACAGATAACGGATTATCGGCGTTCTTTGAGTCTTTCAATCCACCATATCCTTGTAAATTGGCATATATTGTTATTCTTCGATACCATAGTTAACTCTCTTTTAATAATCTAATTACATCAAAATCATGAGTATCAAATTGCAAGAACTATCAAAAACATCATGGCATTCTTTATCTGTCCAAAAAGTTGCAGAGATACTCCAGACGGATACTAAACAAGGTTTGGACTTGAGTGAGGCAAATAATCGCTTGCAAAAGTTTGGAGAAAACACATTATCTGTAAAAAGAGAACAAAGTCCAGCGATTTCATTTCTTTTGCAATTCAAGCAACCACTAGTTTTGATTCTCATAATAGCTGGTTCCATAACTGCAATGCTGCAGGAATTAGTTGATACGGGCGTAATTTTTGGTGTAGTTGTAGCCAATGCAGTAATTGGTTTTATTCAGGAACATAAGGCAAGCAAGGCAATCCAGGCTCTTGCACAGATTGTAAAAAGCGAAAATGTTGTTGTTAGAAACGGTGAAAAAACCAGGTTATTCTCAAAAGAAATCGTTCCAGGAGATGTGGTGCAACTTCGTTCAGGGGATAAAATTCCAGCTGATATGCGTCTACACCATACAAAAGATTTGAGAATTGATGAATCAATCTTAACTGGCGAATCAATCTCTGTCAAAAAACAGATCGAAGTTTTTCCATCAGACACGGACCTTGCAGAGCGTAAAAACATGGCTTATGGAGGAACTTTGGTTACCAATGGTTATGGGATTGGAATAGTTGTCTTAACAGGAGATGGCACTGAAACAGGCAAAATATCACAAACTATGTTCAAAGCAGAGGAACTTGAGACCCCTTTAACTAAAAGAATATCTTATTTTAGCAAAAAACTTCTTTTTGTAATTCTCGGTTTATCTCTTCTTACATTCATTTTTGGAATTTTGTTCACGCAAAGAACTATGACCGAATTATTCATGGAAATAGTTGCCCTTTCAGTTGCAGTAATTCCAGAAGGCCTACCAGCTGCCATAACCATAACCCTTGCTATAGGTGTAGGATACATGGCCAAAAGAAATGCAATAATAAGAAAACTTCCTGCAGTGGAAACTCTTGGCAGTACCACAATAATATGCTCAGACAAGACAGGAACTATAACTGAGAACCAGATGACTGTAAACGAAATCTATGCAGGTGGAAAAATTTTTGAGGTATCTGGAACTGGATTTCAACCAACAGGTGAAATTAAACATGATCAGAACAGCATCAATCTTAACGAACATCAAACACTCAAAGAGTGTCTCATTGCAGGACTGTTGTGCAATGATTCGGATTTAATTCAAAAGGAAAATCATTGGGAGGCAAAAGGGGATCCTACTGAAGTTGCATTAATCACGGCAGCTCACAAAGCAAACCTCAAACAAACTCTGACAGAGTCATTTTATAGAATTGACGAGATTCCATTTGAGTCACATCTTCAGTTTATGGCCACATTACATGATAATGCAGGCGATAAGATAGTCTATGTAAAAGGCTCTGTTGAAAAAGTTCTTGCAATGTCCTCGTATCAAATAAATGATTATACAGAACATGAAAACTTTACAGAGATTGATATTTCAAAACTAAATGAAATTGCAGACCGGATGGCATCAAAAGGCCTGCGAGTATTGGCTTTTGCAAAAAAGAAAATAGTAAATGAAAATCATAAAATTGAAATTTCTGATGTAGATAATGGACTAGTTTTTCTGGGCTTTCAAGCCATGCTAGATCCACCTAGACCTGAAGTTATTGAGGCCATAAGAGAATGTCAAAATGCGGGAATACGTGTCAAAATGATAACTGGTGATAACCTAAAAACAGCAATCAGTATAGGCAGGCAGATTGGCCTGAACCAATCATCTCAAGAAAATCAGCACAATGTAACGGCAATTACGGGAAAGGAATTAGAGCAATACTCAGGGAATGATTTGGTTGAAATTGTAGATAAGACAGATGTGTTTGCAAGGGTCTTACCTGAACGAAAATTTTCCATAGTAAAGGCACTTCAATCACAAGGTAACATTGTTGCCATGACTGGAGATGGAGTAAATGATGCACCTGCTTTAAAGCAAGCAGATGTTGGAATTGCAATGGGAGTTACAGGTACCGAGGTTGCAAAGGAGGCATCAGATGTGATTTTAACTGATGACAACTTTGCATCAATTAAGGCAGCAGTAGAAGAAGGAAGACGTATTCTTGACACTTTGATTAAATTCATCACTTGGACACTGCCCACAAATTTTGGAGAGGGTTTGGTCATACTGACATCCATCTTTGCGAGCTTGCTCATGCCTATTCTGCCTGTTCAGATTTTATGGATTAATTTGACTACTGCTTTGACATTGGGAATGATGTTAATTTTTGAACCAAAAGAGTCTGACGTGATGAGTCGCCCTCCTAGAAAACCTCACTCCCCAATTCTCACAAAGGATCTGATAATCCAGATATCGATTGTAAGTGTGTGTATTCTGTTCTCAGCATATGGCTTGTTTGAGTTGGCAATAGAAGATGGCAATACTATTGAAGAGGCAAGAACAATTGCAGTAAATACAATTGTCATGATAGAGATATTTTATTTGTTTAACTGTAGGTCTCTGACTAAATCTGTGTTTAGAATGGGCTTTTTTTCAAACAAGTTGATTTTTCTTGGAGTTGGAGTTATGATTTTGTTGCAGATTGCTTTTACATATACTCCTGTCATGAATGATATTTTCCAGAGTAAACCAATTGAATTAGATTCATGGTTGAGGATAGTAGGGGTATCCATAATCACTTTTCTGATAATTGAAACAAAAAAATTTGTTAGCAATAAACTTGAGATTAAAACACAAAATAACAACTTAGACTTTGATTATGATGTTGCAACAAAAAAAATGTCCATGTAAATGCGGTAATGCCAAAAAAGTAATAAAAATATCTCACCTTAATTTTTTATTTTTCTTATTTTATGGTTAATACCACATAAACATGAGATATTTTTAGGTCGTCAAAGAGACTAATTGTTCTATTTCACTTTTATACTGTTGGTAAAAAAATCAATATGATTATTTTTTCAAATCAAATATTTTTGAAATTTGTATTATATGCATTACTTTCTCATAGGATTTTTGGATAATGGTTAAATTTTTGAAATGTGAAAAAAGAATAATGGAGATAATGGGACGTGGATTCAAACAGATACTGGAAGAATCTCCTTTGTATTTTCATCTTGGGTTAAAATTTGCCGGTTACAAGCTGTTTAACAAAAGGAGTCCGTTTTATGGGTCTGCTGATATCATCAACGTATGCAATTTACACTGTGAGCATTGCTACTGGTGGCTCAACAGAAAGGAAGAAAAAGATCTGACTCTGGGGCAATGGAAAAGCATCATCGATGAGAAATTCAAGAAAAATCATGTCTTCATGGTGACTCTTGTAGGAGGTGAGCCTCTGATGAGAAAGGATGTTGTAGAGTTGTTTGTAAAGGAGTTTCCAAAAAGGGCATGCGTCGTTACAAATGGGACACACCCAATTCCGTACATCAAGGGCATTTACTTTTATTGGATATCAATTGATGGCGACAAAGAAACTCACAATCAAATTCGCGGTGATAACGCATGGGAGAGCACTCGAAAAAATGTTATTGATTATGTTCAATCAAATGGAAAAAATGCATGGAAAGACATCTGGATAACCATGACAATCAACTCTAAAAACTACAAAACAATAGAAAATGTAATTGATGATTGGAAGGACTATTCCAACAAAATTGGATTCCAATTTCATACCCCGTTTATGAAAAACGACCCATTATGGATGCCGTTTGGAAAAGAACGAGACAAAGTAGTTGACAGATTACTAGAACTCAAATCAAGTGATTACAAAGATTACATCGTAAATCCAGAACACCAGCTGGAAATAATGAAGAGAAGCTGGGGCGGAAAAGGGACAACCCCAATTGACTGCCCTACCTGGGCCATAATATCAGTTGATCATAAAGGCAGAGAAAAGTTTCCATGCTGTATTGGTAGTGCAGAAAAAGATTCCATGAAGCCAATCTGTGAGCAATGTGGACTAGGATGTTATTCAGTACTGATGGGATATGGAATAAAACAGTAAAACCAAATATGATTAGTATCTAGTTTCTTTTTGAATTTTTATCTGTTCTATCCGGTGATACTTTTGAATTCATATTTATTGTTTAAGACACCAATCAAAGATGACTTTTTGATTTTGTTGTAGTCTTTTCAGTAATTAGAAAACGAGAAATCGATTATCAAAACTGAAGATGGGGAATCATTATGAATTTTTAGGATTATTGATTTAATGTAAAATTGAGACTCTATTTCCTGGCAAATACTCCGAATCTGGCGCTACTCGTCTCGCACATATTCATCTAAAGATTTCTGCTCCTGGTTTATCATCACACACTACACAACTTTACTTTGAGGGAGATGAGCATCTTGATTTTCTTGTGAAACCTTCTTTGGTTTTGAAGATGGATGAAAGAGACGGAATAAAATATTCGGAATTTGACTTTATTGTTTTTATTCCTTAGAACAACCTGTCATGAATAGGATGAGAACCTAGTTCGAGTATAGTAAAACCGAATTCAAAATTATGCCAAAGTATTTACTAAAATACCTAAGAAATTATTTTTGTAAATAAATTGAAAATATCTGCAGTAACTTTTTTTGTAAAAAATATGGATTTGGCAGTAAAATTTTATTCAAACATTCCTGAATTTGAACTTGTATATGGTAATTCTGAAACTTCATTTGTTACTTTCAAGATAGAAGATCAATTTCTCAACTTGGAGTATAATCAAAATGGAACATGTAATTTTGGAAGGATAATTTTCCACGTCAAAGATGTTGACAAAACATACCATCATCTCAAGCAATCTCCGTTCTCGAATAGAATTGAGACAATACCAACTGATGCAAGCTGGGGTGAGAGATTTTTCTATATCAGAGATCCAGACAATCACCAAATTGCTATTGCAAAACCTCTCTGATTGTCAGATAACCAAAGTAATTGATTCCAATAAGAAGTTTTTACTTCCACGTGGGTACATTTTCAAACTCAGAAGATTTTGTAGACTAGATCTTTGTAAAAGATTTTGTAATATTTTTTTGTAGATTCTTGTCATTGATTGAGGGAATAATGTAATTTTCTGCAAGCTTGTTTTTTGGTACGGTGTTCGCAATTGCCAAAGATGTAGCGTGCAGGATTTCCAGCGTTATCTTTTGTATCTTCAAATCTAGTATTGCCCTCATCAGATATGGAAAAACCAGCGCATTGTTTACCTTGTTTTCATACTTGAAGCTTCCAGTTGCAACTATTCTTGCACCTGATTTTTTTGCAACTGTAGGATCAATTTCAGGTTCTGGATTTGTAAGTGCAAACACTATTGGGTTTTCATTCATTTCTTTGATCATGCTAGGCTTTAGGAGATTCTTGATTCCTGACACGCCAATGAAGACATCCGCTTTTTTTATCACGTCTTCAAGCTGTCCTATTTCGTCCTGATTTGTAAATCTTGCAAGCTCTAGTTTGTACTTGTCCATGTTTATTTTTCTTTTCCTGTAGATAACTCCCTTGGAATCTAGAATGATGATATTTTTACAGCCTGCAAAGTTCAGTAGTTTGGCAATGCAATATCCAGCGGAGCCTGCTCCAGATATTACCACTTTGATCTCAGAGATTTTTTTGGTTAAGATTTCTAGGGAATTTAACAGAGCTGCTAGGACCACGACTGCAGTTCCATGTCGGTCGTCATGAAACACTGGTATGGACAATCTTTTTACAAGTTCATTTGATATGTCTAGTACCTTTGGTGATTCAATATCCTCTAGGTTTATCGCACCAAACATGGGCTCTATTGCAATTATTATATCAATGATTTTTTTCTTGTCAGTGGTGTTAAGACATATTGGATAACCATCAATTTTCCCATACTTTCTATACAATACTGACTTTCCCTCCATGACAGGCAAGGCAGCGTCGGGGCCAATGTTACCAAGTCCCAAGATTCTAGTCCCGTCAGTAATTATTGCAACATTATTTCCTTTGGATGTTAAATCATATTTCAAATTCGGATTGTTGAAAATTTCCTTGCATACTGTTGCTACACCGGGAGTGTAAATGAGCTGCAGATTCTCATCAGTTATCTTTGGAATTTTACTTTCAATGTAGATTTTGCCTTTTAGTTTTTTATGCAGTGAAATAGCCTTTTTTGACATGTGTGGACTGATATCTTAGGACTAATGAATATTTTACCTCCGATGAGAGATTTTTGAATTCATTTCATTTCCACGTGGGTTTTTTATTGAACTTCTTGAGAGACACTGCCAAGAAGGGCTTTGCTAAACCCTGTTCTTCCGTGAGAGCCCATCACAACAAGATCGATTTTGTGGGATTTTGCAAAAGGTGCTTTCGCATACTTTCTTTTTCTCAGGGGCATTACAATTCAAAATACAGTTTAATTCTTTTGTCATATATGATAACGTTGCACATGTTTTTGTAATGTATCAAAATCATCAAATTCTTGATCGCATAATCTACATAACTGTTTTTTCAATGAATCACAATTGCATCCAATAGCTAAATATCTGCCACATATTTTGCAAAGCAATTCATTTGTCAAATTGTATCTACTACCTCACATTTCTTTGAGGCAGTAGTCATATTGCGTACCGCTGGAAATATCTGAGTCGTGAAATCTTCCACAGGCGATGCAAATCTTTTCCATGTATTTGATTTCATGTTATTACCTTTATACCATACTGAAAAATTTGACAATTTTTATTTTCTGTCATCTAAGACTCCCTCCAATTCACACCACATGTTGTACATTGTCCCATGTATCCGTTGTATTTCCTGCAGAACTTTATGATTGTCCCATCACCACAATTTTCACACGATTCCAAAGACTCTTCTGGAATCAGCATGAACCCTTTTTCGTACAGTTCTGTCATACCATTATTACCTTCTTCATTCATTTAACATCATGCCTCTTCTCTGGCAATTGTCATTCTTGACACTTCGTGGGTTCTTATGTCAAAGAATTTTACTGTCTGCATGTACGTATGCGATAACTGCGGTCTGGAAAATGTTGATAAAAAACAATCATGCAAACATTGTTCCTTCAACATACGTGAAACTCGCATCTAACCGTCTAGTCCATTAAAGGATTTAATTTCACTCAAATGACTTGGCAGCCCTTGTGATTCGATGGCCACAATTTGCACAAAGATTAATTTTTTTATCAAATCTAAGTTCTCCGCATTTGCCACATCTTGTAAAAGCCACAATACATTCAGAACCAACTAAGAATTAAGAATGATCTTGATTTTGAACCAGAACTTAGGAGGTTTGAACCATTTTGGGGATGAAAGTCCGGTTCTGGAAAAACACAATATTTTACAGAGTAAGATGAAATGCTGAGTTTCAATCTCAGTTAAGTTGTAGAGGTTACTTTAGTGGCTCTATCTCTTTTACAAATAGTACAATACTCTTCTTTTGAATGACTATTAATTGGAGTTAAACAATCATGGCAATATTTCATGATTTTAGGAGTTGAACTGAATATATTAAGAATTTTCAAGATTAAACATTTGATATGAACTACTATATTCCCCTTGAAATAAAAACTACATTTTAGAAATTATGACCTCAAAAATATTGGAGTTTAGAATTTAATCTTTATTTTTTTCATTATATTTTAGCATCTTATCTAGAGGCATAGTAATTGTTCTATCTGAGCCTTTACAATAATTTTTTCCTTTGAAATGCTTGTGGATTTTGACTTTAGCCATCGTAACACTATCTATTCCATAGTTTTCATGATGATCTGTAATTTCTTGACTAGCAACACGACAAGTTTTAGAAACATTACACCATTTACATATAATTTTCATTTTTTGTCATCGGTCACAAAGTTTCTGCAAGAATTATAAAATTAAATGTACTGGAATTTAGAATCCAATCTTAACTTTGCCAATCTCAATGATTCAATGAAATAATTTTGTATATGATTATGGAGTCTGCGATATGTGTTTGGGTTAAGTACAATGAACTGCCTATTACAGTATGATAACAAAAGAAGAAAAAATGAAAATCTTTGCAGATACTATTTCTGGACTCAGAAAAAAATTCATTTCTGATAAAGGGCGATTAGATATGCAAGATCTAGAAAATGACAGACTTGCTGAAAAGGATTGAAAATTATCTTTAGCCTAGAAATATTTGTTGGAGTTCACACTATAGCATCATTATTCTAATTCTTCAAAGGAATTTGTATAAGAATTTGGGTTTGCTTTGAGTTGGGATTCCACAAGTGTTTTTGAAAACTTGTGTACTGTCATCATGTGTTTTGGAATGTCATTACATTTTGTTTTACAGGTTCTGCATAGATACTTCATATCTTATTGCTGCAACTATGGATATAGAACTGTTTGTTTTATCCTCGCAACTATATTTGATTCTGAGCACGAATAATCATGGATTAAAAAGAAAATAAAAAATTATTCTACAACGTACAATCTATCTGTCCTATAAACTAGTATTATTCTGTTTGGTATAATAGAGAGAATTGATTATTAATTGTACTTGTCAAGATATGAATCTCCCAAAATTGGTGTAAATATCAACGCAGTCAAAGGAGTTGCAATAGGAATCGTTGTTCTTATTATCATTGGAGTGGTGGCTACTTCATCAGTAAAGATAGTTGACTCTGGTCATAGAGGCGTGCTTTTGCATTGGAATGCAATTGATCTGACAAACCCTCCACTAGATGAAGGCATACATTTTGTTGTTCCTTTCCAGGATGAAGTAATCAACATCGAAGTTCGTACACTAAAGTATGCAAGCGAAGCTAGAAGTGCATCAAAGGACTTGCAGACAGTAGAAACAACTGTCACTGTAAACTATCATCCAGATAAAGAGAAAATACACATACTCTACAAGAATTTAGGCCTGGATTATGAAAATAGAGTTATTCAGCCAGCCATAGAGGAGACAGTCAAGCAGGTGACTGCAAATTACAACGCCGAGGAATTAATCACAAAAAGACCCTTAGTCAAACAAGATATAGAATTTTCAATCAGAGAGAGATTAAATCAATTCAATGTGGTAACAGAGGTAATTTCAATTACGGATTTTGAATTTTCTCCGTTGTTCTCTGGTGCAATTGAATCAAAAGTAGAGGCGGAACAAAAGGCACTTCAGGCAGAAAATGACTTGAGAAGAATAGAAGTTGAGGCAAGACAAAGGGAGGCTAACGCTATTGGCCTGGCAAATGCAAACATTGCAGAAGCAAAGGGGGAGGCAGAGGCAATTGCGATTATCAACCAAGCATTATCTCAGAATCCAAATTATCTGGAATGGCTCAAAACCCAGGCATGGGATGGTAAATTGCCGTTGGTAGTGGGTAAAGGTGGGACACCATTTATTCAGATACCTGTAGCTCCCTAAACAAAGAGAAAATATTGAAACCAATCAAGATAACTCAAAAAGATCAATATCGAACTTGGGATTAACATAAAAGATCCTTGTTTAGTTGATGTGTTTGATAAATCCTGACTTATAGATAATTAATTACTCGATACTTTTATTTTGTATATCTTTCCAATAAGTTTCTCTTTTATTTTTATATCTAATATTTTTCTAAAAAATTTTTCTAAATCAATTTTTATATTTTTGAAATAAATTGGTTTGTGTTCGACACTGTTTAACACTGTAAACACATCACTTATTTCCCTCGGTTGTGTAACTATTATTTAATAGGGATTAGTTTGTTATTAGAAAAAGTTAGGTGTAGTTTAAATCATGAAAATTAATAAGATTTTTGAACTCAGAACATATTTGTTAACATACGTAGCAACAACAGTAGCAGTACTTACATTCTCACAATTCATCTATCAGTTATTTGGGCAGACAATTCCAAATATAATTTGGGGTTTCTTCAAGGAATTTGGCGCAGGCGTTGTTCTTGTAGCAGTATTCATCTTTTTAATTGCCTGGCTATTAAAAGCACAACCTCACAATAGGCCAAAGAGTTATTCTCTAATTGCATTTGACGTGTTTGGAGCTGAGACAACAATTGATGGAATTAGAACCGAATTCAAGACTCACGATGTAGCTTGGAGCTTTATGAAAGAGTACAAAAAAGCATATCCATTGTGTAACTTTGCTCTAGTTTCAGATTTTACAAAATCGACTAAAAGAACCATCTTTAGATACATCTAGATTCAAACTTTGATTTTAGTAATTTACAAGTGAGTTTGAACCGCCAACTGTAATATTGATGAAGAAAAAAGCATTCTATGTTGATATGCATGTTGTACTGGGAATAGTTACGAGTATTATTTGAGCCAAGTAGAATGTTATTAATTTCATTTTCATTTTAGAAAATGCTGAAAAGTTTCTTGCACAAATTTTTTTAAAAAAATTCCAACGTCCAATATATCTTAGCCTTTTGTATTTAGTTAATTTTGTTGTGCGCTCAAAATACCAATCCTAATCCAGATACTACTGCAATGGTTTTGAAAGTCTTACCTGAAACCATAAAAATGACAAACTTGATAAATTTCATTTTCTTAGCGCCAGCAGATATCAAAATCAAATCTCCAACAACCGGAATCCAAGATGCAAAAAATACTGCACTCCAGCCAAATTTTTCAAGGAGTTTGTTGTCTTTGTTTTTCTGCTCAACTTTCTTTTGTTCTTTCTTTTTCTTGAATTTTGTAAGCAGTCTGTTTCCCCCATACCCAATAAAATAATTTATCCACTATTGGATTCTAGGTAAAATTTTGGCAAATTGTCAAACTAATACTGAATACGTGGTTCAAACTATCGAATTAATAGTTACTATCAGAAAGAGGAGAAATTTTCAAAAAAGAAGGCAAAGTTTATTCAAATTTAGCACCGGAAATATGTTAAATGGAGAGAAATGAAACTAAAAATTCATTAAAAAATTAACATGAAGAATCAAAACATAACTGAAATAGTTATATCATGGATCTTAAATAAAAGGGGTTGCCCAGTATTCTGAATTCAAATCAATGCTGCCCGGAACTGTTCGCCTCGCAGCAGCAAACATTATCTGATCTGACCACTTGCCCCTAAGTAAAACTCTTCCTTTCTTAAATTCAAGTGTTTTTTCTATTTCTGCATCTTTCTTAAATCCAAGTTTTTGTTGAATCATTTCTAGTATGTCTCGTGAATCAATACGCATTATAGCCTTATTTGCACACTCTGAAAGCACCAATGAATCAAGCTTATCTGGTCTTTGACTAACGATAATTAGGAATAGTCCGTATTTTCTTCCCTCAGCTGCAATTGTACGGAACTGTTCTCGTAATGCAATAGATGATTGGCTATCTACTTTATTTGAAATTAGATTATGTGCTTCATCGACAATAATAAAAATAGGTACTCTTTTTTCTCCTTTTTCACGATTAATCAAAGATTCTGTCCATGTATTTCTTGCATGTTCCCATACATCTTTTAAAATAGAATTCACCACTAAAGATTTTGTTCTTTGTGACGAGACTGAGGATAAATTAATTATGTCAAGATGTGGCAATGCCTCTTCATCAATGATGTATGGTGCATCATGTACTATTTTATTAATCTGGTATTCATGTGCCTCAGCAAAGTAGAAATCAAATATATCTTGCGTGACATATTTTAACGATAATTTAATTTTTTGAAAGAGTTCGTATATGTATTCTGTAAAAAATTGTTTGTTAATAAAACCAATTGATTCCAAAATAACATCTTTATCTGGCAATTTGTCTATTCTTTTTAAAAAATCGAATTCTTTATCAAATCGATCATCAAATATCACATTACCATGGTGCAGATACAAGTCCCCTAATTGTTCTGCAAGATCAATTATGTCGATTCTTTTTTTCTCTCTTAATGCTTTAAAATTAGCCAGGATTCCAATTGATTTTACAAATTCGTGACAATGATATAATTTACTCATTTGAAAAGAATCCAGATTTTCGCCTAGGAATTCAAAGGACAGCGATGGCCACCAGATTTTAAGTTTGATATCCAGTTTATTTTGCCGAGGTACCTGTGTTCTAACCTGCTTCTTTATGGCATTCCATTTATCTGCAAATTCTTTCATTTCTAGTTCATGAGACAAAACTCCAAGAGAGGACTCTTCATCATATTTGGGATTCTCCCAAACAGACTTATCAATAGAGTCAACGGCACTGAAATCGCCATTTGGATCTAATATCAAACATCTGGCCTTAGTGTGTAAAAGTAGTTCTTCTATCAATCTCCCAAGAAAAAATGATTTTCCAGAACCTGATTGAGCTATTATTACTGTGTGGTAAGCTAATTTTTCAGCCGGAATTTTGATTAGATCTGCATTACTTTGTTTTCCTTGTATTGCATCTTTATCAAGCCAATATATTGGATTACCTTCATCATTTATTTTCCATCCTAAGATTAATGAATCTGTCAATTACTCGAATTATCGCATCCATGTTAAATTCCTTTAGAACTAAATTAAATGATGAATTAGAGCGGTAAAACAAGTAATCAACCCTGGTATTTACTCATAAGTATATTCCTATTTGTTGAAAGTTTACTGAATAAGACTTGACACTTCCTAATACGAATGGTATTCATTTCCAAGAAACTTGCCCAATATGAAAGTGAATACGTCTTTGAATATTAGGGGTATAGGATGATTTGATTAATTGGTTTGAAAAACTAATGGTCCATTTGTGATAGAATAAATGAAAATAAAATATATGAACTGCATTGGTACAATAAACATACCAAATGATACAATAACGAAGTAATTTTCACATTTGCTCGTTTACGAAAAAATTGTTTTAATCTTAACGAAGTTTTATACTCTTGTTCTTTTTTGTAGCTAAAATTACTCCAAGTAGAGAAATTATCAAAACCCCAATTACAATTCCAGAAAACTCTGGGATTACATGTGCACCGGTTATTGTGATATTTTTGGAATGTGGCAAAATAGACTCTATTGTCAGTATTGTAATGTCTCCTTCAGTTTTCTGTGTGAATGTTTTAGTCGTTTGCCCATCAATAGATATGGAGTATATTCCGCTAATCAACGCAGACGGAAGCATCAATGTCAAGGTGTTGTCGTCATTTCTGGGATTACCTTTTAATTCCAATCCAATGGATTTAGTTTCCACATCTATTTTTGCAGTGTTGACTAGCCTATTGAACTGATACTCCACGTCAAATGTTGTCAATCCATCACAAACATCTGCTCTGACATTTGGTAGTATGTCTAAGCCAGAGGTCACAGTCACAAGCCCTAGTCGCCAAGGGTGAATTGTACAATAATAGGAATATTTTCCAACCTTAACTTAGACAATGAAAATTAATTTCATTCTCGTTTGAATATGTTGATCGCTATTTAATCACGAAAAGTCTACTCCCAACTTAGTTTTTGTTAGATTCTTGTTTATGCTCTTTGCGTCTTTTCTGTTTAGCACTGCCACCAATATTATGTCCCCTTGGTAATTTCTTAGTCATATCTATTATTTCCCTATCATTCATGTATACCTTTGTAGTTTCTTTTTCTTGATACTTAGATTATTTGGATAGTCAAGGTTAGTTTCTAAACTCAATTAGCATACTTTCCACAATTACTACATCTAGATGCTAAAATATAATGAAAAAAATAAAGATTAAATTCTAAACTCCAATATTTTTGAGGTCATAATCGTTAATTATTTCAACATCTTAAATTACTATAATGAATTATCAAAGTATATGATAGCAAGCAAAACTCGCAAAACTGATTCGGAAGAATTGGAAAAATTACAAAAAGATGAAAAAATACGTAATGATGCTAGACGTAAAGGGCAAAAGAAGGGCGTAAGCATATCTACAGATAAATCAAAACTGAATATAGACAAGCCTAACAGACCAGTACGAAAAAATACCAAAAAACGAGTTTCAATTAGATAAATGTACAATTGACAATAACTGCATCTTTATTTTAGCATTCAGTGTTTCTCAATGTGTGTAGCATCTCACGTTTGTTTTTTCATGTAATGTGATAAGATAATTCTTCAATTTTTTTGAATATTTGTATGTATGGAAATCACTTTGTTTTCTTCATTTACATTTCCACGTGGGTGCATAATTAAACACCTTAACTATAACCCCATGCATGTTGTGCTGGGGATATAGTTTAGAGGTAATTTATCATACCCACGTGTAAGTTCATTTGTGCAGTTCAGTAAATCTAATCAAATTACAAATGTAATTTGGATAAATCTTTCAATGAAAATTCCAGAGTAATATTTTCAAAATGAATAGTTTCCACTCGATATTTATCCTCTAGTTGTGATGAGTAAACATGCAAAAGAAGAATTCAATATTGGTTCCAATTGATGGATCTACACCTTCATTTAGAGCATTTGATGAGGCTCTTTTGCTTGCCAAGAAATTGAATTATTCTTTAGAATGTATGTATGTGATTGAACCAGTCCGAGTTTTAGATCATGGTGTAATGCAGTCAGTAAAACATGACCTTTTTGAAAAAGGAACAAAGATTCTTGCTAAAACAAAAAGAAAGGCATCACAAAAAGAAGTAAAATACAAAGAAAAGATTACCATGGGAGATCCTGATCACATAATCGTGGCTTATGCAAAACAAACCAAGCCGGGCATGATAGTAATAGGTTCTAGGGGGTTGGGCGGTCCAAAAGAACTATTTTTGGGAAGTGTTTCAAATTACGTTGTACACAAGTCTCCATTTCCAGTACTGGTAATCAAGTAGTCTTACCAAACTCAAATTTTGCTTTTTTTGCTTTCATGATTTTAACTAGAGATAGCATTACAGGTACCTCTACTAATACTCCGACAACTACTGCCAGAGTCACTCCTGAATGAACTCCAAATAGTATTATGGCGACAGCTACTGCCAACTCAAAAAAATTACTTGCCCCGATGAATGCAGAAGGTGCAGCCTCTGCAAAAGGAATGCGAAGTTTTCTGGTTCCAAAATACCCAACTGCAAAGATGAGATATGTCTGAAGCAAGAGAGGTATTGCAATTAGTGCTATGTGTAAGGGATTCTCAATAATCGTATTTCCCTGAAAAATAAAGATCAGTACCAGTGTTATCAAAAGTCCAATTGGTGTGATCCTTTCTGCACTTGCAATGAATTTTTTCTCAAGCCATTTTTCATCTTTTTTCTTAATTACAATCTGTCTGGTAAAAGCTGCCAGACCCAATGGTGCTGCAATATACAACAAGACAGAAAAAAATAATGTATCCAATGGTACTGCAAATTCCGTAGTTAACCCCAATAGCAGCATCCCTGTAGGTACAAACAGCACCAAAATTATTAGATCATTGATTGATACTTGTATCAATGCACAGCTAAGATTTGCTCGTGCAAGGTATGTCCAGACCAAAGTCATTGCAGTGCATGGGGCCAGACCCAAAATGATCATCCCTATGACGTACTCATTTTGCAAATCCTCTGAAATAAAATCAGCGAAAACAAAATGCATAAAAACCCACGCAATTAGTGCCATCGTAAATGGTTTGATGGCCCAGTTGACTATGAGGGTAAATGATAACGGTTTTGCGTTTTTTCTTATCTTTACCAGTTCAGTGTATTTTACCTTGAGCATGATTGGATACATTATCATCAGTAAAACCACAGCTATTGGAATTGAGACATTTGCATACTCAAATTCTGCTAAAACGTCAGACAATCCTGGAAAATAATATCCTATGGCAGTACCTGCAATGATACAAACTGCCACCCATATTGATAGGTACTTGCTAAAAAAATCTAATTCTCTTTGGTATATTCCACCTTTAGAATCCAATTATTTTTCTTGTAGTAATTTCAGGTATAAAACATCCAGATTATATATTCAATGTTGGTGTTGTTTTATCCAAATAAAACATCCAGATTAATCTCAAGATTGATTTTTGCGTGTAAGAATGCATAACAGCACGCGAATAAAAATATTTGAAAAAAATAAAAAATAAAAAAGTCGGTTATTGTACTGATATTGACTTTTTCTTTTGTGTTTTTGTTGGTTTTGATTTTGGTAGAGTAATGTCTAGTACTCCATCAGTGAGTTTTGCCTTTACTTTACCTGAAACCACATCTTCAGACATTGGTAACGTTCTATAGTATGAGACATGACTTTTCTCCTTTCTGAGATAGTTCTTTTTCTTTTCTTCAGATTCTTCTTTGTGTTCTGCAGATACTTCTAGGGAATTATCTGTAACATTTAGTTTGATGTCTTTTTTCTGGACTCCAGGCACATCCATCTTTACTCGGAATTGATTCCCTTCGTCTATGACATCACAAGATGCTTCTGGCATTTTTGGCATTGAAACAGATGGAAATGACGAGAATGCCTTTTCCATGTCTTTTCTCAGGTTTTCAATAGACTTGTCTATATCCATCCAACTTGATGTCCAAAACGGAACTAATCTTGATTCTTTTTTTACAGGTTTTTTTGTTGCCATAATCAGAAAAGAATTTCCAGATACTTAATTGAGATGTCTAATTTTCTGAATTGATTTCCACTCATGAAAATTCTATTATTTCTTTAAATCCATAAAATAACGAATCAAATAATCCATGAAATCAATTTCAATTGTGTTTGTATTGCTTGTTATGATATCAGTAGTCTACATAATTCCAGTCGCGTATGCCGAGAAAGACGATGATGAAGAAGATAGAGAAGGTTTTGGGGAAATGAAAAGAGAAAGAGAACATCAGGATGAAGGAATTCCAATTGGAACAGATGTTGGAAATGTTATTCTGTATGGCACTATTGTAGCAATTGGAGCCTCTGTAGCTTACACTGCATTTAAGATCACATCATCAAAAAGAAAATCCAATTCAAAGTCATGACAATCAAAAAAACCAATCTGAAATTTATTGCATTTTTGATATTGCTGTCCTTTCTAGTAATTCCTCCCACACTGGCATATGCAGATGATGATGACGAGGCAGAAGACATTCTAGAAAACCTCGGATGGGTTGCAGTGGGAGCAGGAATAGTGGCAAACGTACCTTTTATCGCAATGAACAAAATCCGAAGATACGCACTAAAGACAGGCAATTCAACAATGCAGGTTGCAAAACAGATCAGGACTATCTACAAACCAATACTGAATTTCCACATAATGCTCAATTCAATTGGATATTTTGCAGGAATGACACACGGTCTGATGTTATCCAGGCACCTGGATTCAGTTTCTCTGTCTTTGGCCATAGTGATGAGCGTAATGATGGTAAGCGGATTACTGCTAAAGTATACGTCATCTAGAAACTCCAAAATATTTAGCAAGTTGCTTCATGGCCAGTTCGGTCTTGTGATATTACTTGCCTCATTAGTAATATTGCACATTGTTGTTGGAGACGATTGAATATTTTCAGCAATTACAATGGCAATCTTTGCCTTTAGTGGGATTGCAAATCTCACAGCATAGCAAACACTCGTCTTCATAACAATAAGCGTAGAATTGTTTTTTCATGATATGGGATTTATCCATTACAAAAAATGTTGAATTTGGTAATTCTTTATTATATGAAAAAAGGCAATTGTATTTCAGTAATGATGTCATCATCAAATGTGTATGTGTTTCATTTCTTGAATTAATCAGACATCATTACTTGAATCAAGTATCTCAAAATTCAAAGAAATTTGAATTTTATGGGTTTCCTGGAATTGCAATCCAAAATGGAATATTTCCAACATTCATTTGATTTGTTATTTCCAAAGTTTCAGTATCGATTACTATCACCTCGTTTGTTTGAGTCACACCAACAAACAGTTGGGTTCCACTGGAATCCGTTCTCAATCCGTGAGGTCCATCTCCTACAGTTATCTGCTTTATTACCTCAAGTGAGGTAGTATCAATTACACTTATCTTGTCATCTCCAATTCCTGAGACGAATATTTTGTTTCCAGTAGGCGGAATGTCAATACCGTGATGTCCTTGGCTGACATGAATGCGTTTGATTATCTCTTTGTCATCTAGATCAATTACTGCAACATCGTTGCTTCCAATGTTTGTTACAAATAGAGTATTGCCATCAGGAGTTATGTCAAGATTGTGAGGTAAATTTCCAACCTGAATGAAACCGGTCTTTTCTAACGAATTAACATCAATAATTACTATTTTGTCTTCACCTTGTATGGTTACAAAAGCCTCTAGACCATTTGGATGAAACACTATGTTATGTGGGACATCTCCAACTGGAATGTCCTTTACAACATCTAATGTATTGAGATTTATCACACTTATCGTTCCAGAATTCTCATTTGCAACAAATGCTATATTTCCAGTGTGATGGATTTTCACTCCTTTTGGAGTCTTTCCTACTTTGATGTTTTTGATGTGTTCGCCAGATTCCATATCAAATGCATGTATGGTGTCACTTTGACTGCTTGTTGCCAGTAACAAAGAGCCATCAGATGATGTGGCAAGATAGGTCATGCTTGGTCCTGTCTCCCATGTCTCTGAAGAGAAAATTTCTGAGATTTTATCATCTCTCTGCAGTGTGACGTATGCCTTGTCTTTTGCATCAGGTGCAGTCACAATCATAGGATATGGATCATATGTTGAGGCCCATCCAAAATCTATCAGTCTCTGTGTATGCTCAGATTTTATGCAGACAGGTTTCAAATCCCATGACTTGAAGACTAGAGAATAATCAGGATTACATTTGATGTCATAAGGCTTGACTCCTTCTTCTATCTGTACCCTAGGACTTGGTACCTTGCGTTCTGACTCTAGTACGGTTATGCTTCTCTCCACCCAGGGATGCAGTGTGCAATAGTATGGGTACTGACCTGATTCTGAAAAGGTAAATGACCAAGATTCTTGTGGGTTGATAATTCCACTGTCAAAGAATCCGTCAGGTTTTCCTTCAGATTCTTTTAGCTGTTTGACTAAAGATGTGCCCTTACCGCTGGTAACGGTATGTGGTATGGAATCTTCGTTGGTCCAAGTTATGACATCTCCAGCATTTACAGAATGGCTCCTTGGTACATAGAAGTCAATGACACTTCTCATACCTGGAATGTGATCATCTTGAGGAATTGGAATTGTAAAGTGTGATGCATCTGCTTCAGCAATCATCTGTTGTCGTAGCTCAGGATCATTCATCATGCCTCTCATTCCCTGATTCATCATCATTGGTTGTCCATCCATAGTCATCATACCCATCATGGTGCTATTTCCTCGAATTGTTTGCATCAT